>ERZ1694966.32-NODE-32-length-133150-cov-25.736384_pt1 | contig 133150 bp, 123 predicted proteins | sample MGYA00581611_ERZ1694966 | MGnify/ENA primary metagenome ERZ1694966 (study PRJEB42213, sample SAMN07424282) | human gut metagenome | biome: ENVO:00009003; feature: ENVO:2100002; material: ENVO:00002003 | host: Homo sapiens | place: USA | collected 2014 ...
ATATTGCGGTACAGATAGATGAAGTAACCGGCACCATGACGGGGTGGCATTGGTTTAAATGAAGGAAATGGAATGATCGAGTACATCAAGCTCTTTTGGGAGGACGCACCGGAGGGGGAACCATCGGTCATCCTCTATGAAGTGGATACAGGAAATGAGCGGCTGGCTCTCCGCTCCATTGACATCTTTATGGACGGTCACACCCACAACATACCCGACCTTTACGATGGAGCCATTGAAATCACGCCCATCCCCACCGTGGAGGAATTAAACGCCCATATCTGGGGCGAGGAGTTCCACGCCTGCGTCATAGAGAAAGCGGAATTTGAGGCTATCTGGGAAAGCCACACCTATAATGGAGCGTTAAAAGAATCAGGAGGGTTCTGATGAAACAGACCGATATTTATACCGAGGCTCTGACCTGTCTGCGCTCCATCCTTCTGGCAGACCATCCAGAATTCCAAAACTGGATCGACTGGCTGGAACGGGATATTGAGGATTGGACCCAGCGCCGTGAGGTCGCCCACCACCTTCGGGCATACGGAGGTATGGGCTCGTTCAACGACCTACCCAGTATGCGTGGCAATCACGACTATATTTTCGGCTTTCTCAAGTCCGTGTGCTATACCTTCGGCCACCTTTATGGCAAACGGGAAGGCATTTCGCCAGAGGCATTGATGGAGGAGTGCCTGCACGATGTAGAGCAGGCAGCCTATCACCCACATAAGCCACTGAACCGAGCCATTGCCCAGCACTTGATGCAGGGCGATTTACAGGAAAACCTGGATGCTCTGTGAGGGAAATACAATGCATGACATGAATTTGGAAAAAAACCGCAGTAAAATTCAAACTGCTTATAAAGTAAGCCCCTTCACAAAGGGTACCTGCCCAGAACCGGAGGATGCTGTGAAACGATTTGAAAGCAGGTATACTCCCATCCCAGCAGAGTACCGCTGGCTACTTTTGAACTTCGGCGGCTGCTATTTGGCGGAACCGTGGATCTTCACACTGAAAGAGTTGGAAGAAGCCTACCCGATTTTTCAAGAGGCTTATGAGGATTACATGAGCGAATATGACCACGGCCCCACCTTTCCAATCGGAGGATTGGGTGACGGGAGTATCGTATTTACAGCACCAGCGCATATTCCGTTGCGCCCACGATTTTCATGTTGGCTTTCAAGACCTGTGGGCTGTAGTTCTTGCAGAACGTCAGCGGGATGTAGTTTTTGAATCCGTACTTCTCCGCCTCGGTGATGACCTGCGGAATCTGCTGGAATGCACAGAACACGATCATGCAGGGTGCGCCCTTCTCGCCTTTCATCGGCTCCTTTTTCAAAAGTCGATTGCAGAAGTGGAAGTACTCCGCGATGTTGAACGTGAAATCCGTGTTGAATGCAGCTTTCCGAGCTTTGCTACTCTCGCCGTTCCGATTGTCGCCATCCACATACCAGTCCGGCCGGCTGGCGTAGAAGTCTGACCCGATGTTATACGGGATGTCGGCGATCACCAGCTGTGCCTTGGGGATGTTGTAGGACTTGAAGTTCTGGAAGTTGTCATGGAACAGGACACATCTGGGTTCAGTCATCTGTGCCCTCCTGTTCCGGCTGGAAGGACGCCACCTCATCGAACTTCAACTTTTGACCGTCACGGAGGACATACACATTCTCGTAACGTCCTTCGCTGTGCTCGATATAGCGCTTGACGATGACATCCACGAATTTGGGGTCAAGCTCAATGCCCCGGCACACCCGGTCAGTCTCCTCACAGGCGATCAGGGTTGAGCCACTGCCGAGGAAGGGGTCCAGGACGATGCCGTTGGTCATGGTGGAGTTGCGGATGGGATAGCTCATCAGGCCAATGGGCTTCATGGTCGGGTGGTCCTTGTTGGCTTTGGGACGGTCGTACTCCCAGATGGTGGTCTGCTTACGGTCGGAGTACCACTGGTGCTTACCCTTCAGCTTCCACCCATAGAGGCAGGGTTCATGCTGCCACTGGTAGGGACTGCGACCCAGCACCAGAGCATTCTTTTTCCAGATACAGCACCCGGACAGATAGAATCCCGCATCCTTGAACGCCTTTCGGAAATTCAGACCTTCCGTATCGGCGTGGAAGATATAGATGGAACCATCATCCGCCAGATGACCGTGCATCTGCTTGAACGCTGCCAGCAGGAACTCGTAGAATTCCGAGTCGCCCATGTTGTCGTTCATGATCTTGCCGGCCGTTTCTTCCACGTCTACATTGTACGGGGGATCGGAAAGAACAAGGTTGGCCTTCACGCCATCCATCAGGGTATCGTAGCACTCAGCTTTCGTGGAGTCACCGCACAGAACACGGTGCCGGCCCAGCATCCAAAGGTCACCTGCCTGCGAGAAGGTCGGCTGCTTCAGCTCAGATTCCAGATCGAAGTCATCTTCCTTGATGTCCTTGTCGTGGACCTTGTTGAACAGCGTCTCGATCTCAGGCGGCTCAAAGCCCGTCTTGCCCAGGTCGAAGTTGGAGTTTTCGATATCCTTCAACAGGTCAGCCAGCAGGGAATCATCCCACGCACCGGTGATCTTGTTGAGTGCGATGTTCAGGGCTTTCTCTCGGGTCTTGTCGATGTCCACCACCGCACAAGGCACTTCGGTATAGCCCAGTGCCATCGCAACGGTCAGGCGTTGATGACCGCCGATGATCGTCATATCGGCATTGACCACCAGCGGATCAGCAAAACCGAACTCCTCAATGGAGTTCTTGATCTTCTCGTACTCCTTGTCCCCCGGCTTCAGCTTTTTCCGGGGATTGTATGCAGCCGGCTTGAGTACGGACACCGGCAGCATTTTCAGTTCAGCAGTTGCTTTCATGTAGCTCCTCCCAGTTCAGATTCACACACGCATGACCTCAGAGAACGGTACAAAAAAGGAGCCGAACTCAAAGCCCGACTCCAATTCATCGCTGTCCCCGCCCATCTCCGACTGCGGTTTTTCCGTAATCGGATACCATTCCGGGTCTATCCCATTCATGGAAGCAAGGACTCTGTCCTCTGCATGGTCAATCTCATGTACACAGATGCCTGCGGTGTTGCAGACTGCAAATACGCCGATCACTTTATTTTCCAATGCTGCTCTCTCCCTTCGCCCTGCCTTTATTGGCACAGGCTCGACTGCAATATTTTCTTGGAAGACCGTACTGGTGGCGGTAGGAAAACTCTCTGCCGCACATCGGGCAGACCTTTGACCGCACGGTCTTCCAGTTCTGCGGTCTTGGGTGGGTGTTGTTCCACTTGGATCGGCATTCCGGAGAGCAGAATTTTCTCGGTCGTCCCCGATGGTTCGGAACGATGGCAGCACCACACTGCGGGCAGAAGGAAAACGCCATGTCCTTGATCATCTCGGCCGTGTAATCTTCCATCCATCCTCACCCCGTCCTCATTTTTCGCCGTTTCCATGTCGGTTCCAGTGGAAAATCTCAAAAAGCATACGAAAAGAAGCGAAGCGGCAGCCGGCCCTGCCCCGCCGGGTTAGTTTGTTTTTGCGGCGTCCGGCTGCTGCTTGCTTCTCCTTGTCCCGGAACAAGCTAAAACGTGCGAAAAGTCCCATGTAGCAAGGATTTTCACACGCTTTGGTTCGTTTCGGGGAAAACAAAAGGCACCGGAGCGTTCACCCCGATGCCCTCATCTTCACCTTGTTCATTTTGCGCCGTTAATTCCGGGACCCCCGGCCTATGAATTTTGCGTTTTTCCACACGAAAGGGGCCACCGGTCTTCTGTTGACTTCACCACAGAGAAGTGACCCCGGCCCCCGGTGGGGGCAAAAAAGAGCGAACCAACGCATTATCAAATACATCAATTCGCTCAAAGTAATACTTATTCGGATGTGCTTCAGTCACTTTTATCCATTCAAAGAAGTCCTGTTTATTACACACTTTCATTTTATTATTCAACTAAACGTGCCACAAAATGCAAAAATATTTTTGAAGCTTTCAAATTTTTATCATAAATTCATCCAGTTCATTTTTTCACTTATGAAATCTTCAAATATAACAAGTTCCTTTTGTAACAAAACCAAGCTCATTAACTCTTAAGCTTCAGTTCCATCTCGCAAATCAATGATTTCCCATTCATGTTCAAACACTTTTTTAGCTTTTTCGTACGTCTTCGCCTGCATTGCCACGCACAGCAGCTTTTTAGGCCTGCTCATACCAACATAGGCCAGTTTGCGACTATAATCATATAGTGTAGAATTTCCTTGTTTTCCAACACCAAAACAGTGGAGAATTCGGCTTAAATCCGATGCTCCTTTTCTATCAGTCTCAAGATACAGAGTAGCATCGTGTGTTTCACCTTTGGCTCCGTGAATGGTGTCAAACACAATCCGACGTCCTCTAGTTGGATCAATCAATACGTTTTTTTCAAGCAAATTTGTATAGCTTATAACAGCAGACTCGTCAAGAAAGTGCTCTGGAAGGTCAGCAAATATATCAGTTGTCTCTGGATTGTTGATTTTCAGTAATTCGTTTATCTTTTTTCTCACCACTTGATTTACTGCTTGTCTATCATTTTTTTGCAAAGTCGACATTTCATACATCCATTGACGATACGGCTCTCTGTATTTATCTTCGAGAACTTTTTTGATTGTTGCTGGAGTATAATCTTTCCCTGATGTGGGATTCCTTATTCCAGTATAGTGAAATACTCGACACAACAGTTTACGCACGATTTGTTCTGTCTTGTATAATTTTCCGTTAGATAAAGATCGAACAATCTCGTCCACCAACGTCCAATAATTATACTCGCTTTTCTTTTTTGCCGTTCCATCAAATTCAGACCAATAGCTGCCAATTTTCAACCCAGACGCATTCTCACTTCTGATTGCACCAATAGCTTTGTATATCCCATTTTTGTCAGAAAGGCCATAGGCCTCCAACGCAGAGATGAATCCAGTGATAACTTTGTCAATTTTCTCAGGAGAAAAAATAAGCAACACTGGTTTAACGCCCGTTTCTCCGACAAGTGTCACGATGCCTTTATCATCTCTCTTCAACTTGCAAACCACATCAGCAATTTCTTGACTAAATCTACAAGAAGTCATCAGTGATAAGAAACCCGATTGAGGTACCCAGTCTGGCGTTGTATCTTCTTCCGAATTATAGATTGCTTGATCTGAATCCCCCATCTTAAATACCACACATTTTGTAGAATCAAATATTGAATCTATTGCTTGTCTCTGAATATTATTGCAGTCTTGATACTCATCAACAAACACATACTGAAATCGTGATGAAAAGAAGTCTGTATATTCTGTTGGTAATTTATCAATGGCAATTTGGGCACATGTATAGGCATCTTGATACCGTATTATGCCCTCTTCTTTGAGAATATCTATCAACAGCTTTTTGTACTGTTCAGCAGAAAGTTTTTTAGCACTCGCTAACGATTTGTGCTGTTTCCCTATACAAAGATCTCCATCTCCTCGTATGTACAATGCCTGTATATAATCTATTTTTGTTTTAAATTGATTTCCAGGCTTGAAGTTTAATTCGATTACATATTTTAATGCAGAATACTTCTTATTACATTCAATTTTGCTCAGCATATGCTGAGCGTAAGTGAAACCATCAACGACCTGCACATTTCGTCCAGAAACATTTCTTAGGTATGGCATCGTCACAAATCGGTCAATAAACGACTGGATGGTACCTATATAATTTGGATAGCTGAGAAGCCTGTCCACGTAATCGGAAAGCCGGTTTTTGATCTCATTGACGGCGACATTTGTATGAGAAAGCACACAGATTCCTGCACCGTTTTCGAGCGGCATTCGATCCGCTAACAATTTCAGTTTTGCGAGAAGAACTGTTGTCTTTCCACTGCCGGGACAGGCTGCTACATTAGTTGAATGCCAACAACGTATAACGTTCCTTGCATCTTCCGGAAACTGTGCGCCATGCGGCAAAAGGATTTCTTCTACGGCATGAATATCTTGGCCGGAAATCTGCCATTCCATCATAAAATCCTCCTATCTACACCGTTTCTCCTGCTGCATATTTGATGGCATTCACAATATAACTTAAAAATGGATCATTCTCTATTGCAGATTTCAATGCTGCCTCTTTACTTTCGTCGATTTTGAATCCATACAAGTCGAGATCAAACATCTTTTCTTGCGTCAACCCATCTGGAATTATGGATACTTCCCAACGCAAAAGCGAAGCTAAGCACTGGGCAACGATCGCTTTCAGGCTGCTTTTTCCATCGCCATTAAGCATTAAATCATAAATATGGTATGCCCTCTCAGCAGCGGAGAATCCCTTCCACGCCTGTGCTTCTGCTTCGGCGTCACGATTTGCTTCATCAATCTTGGCATCAGTCAGCGAAATATGCTCCTGCGCATTCAGAATTTTCTTCCCGTAATGAACCGCCTTATGGAAAACATCCGAAAGGCTGCTCAGGGCGATGCAATACTCCAGCGTCCATCGAGGTGAAGTAAATCCTCGGATAGACCCAGTTGTATACTTACTATTTTTTTCTTCTTGTTTCTGTACAGATTGAGTTTCTTTTTCGTTGAATTCCTTATTGTGTGTTACCGGATTGATAGTATACTCCGGTTTTACATCACAATCCGTTACTACGGAAACCGGTATCCCAATATCTGCACCGTCTTTTCTCTCCATAATTCTACTATATCGAAGAAAAGCCGTGCTTCCAACATTTACAATAGATATACCGTATTTTTCCAATGGATAGCCTAGAATATCTGCAATGACAGGTATCAAAATATTCTCTGCATCGCCTTCGACCATTATGATACCTTTAGCAAAAAACAAATTAGCTTTTATCGAGTCGAGAAAACGCTGGAGAAACAGGTAATCACCCCTTTGTAGCCCTGTTCGCCCCTCTGCCAAATCATATCCAGTGCCATTTTTCATTAAAATCAAATTCTTGAGGTTGATTTTTGATGCCAGAATAGGGCTATGTGTGGATATTATAATTTGAACATCGTTCTCGTTATATTCATTCTGGAGATAACTGATTAGCCGGAGTTGCGCTTGCGGATGCAAATGGGCTTCCAATTCTTCGATTAGAGCCAGTTTCAGGCCACCATCTGTATCATCCTTAAGGAGCAACAACTCCGCCGCAATAAATAGCAGATTCAATTCCCCAAGCCCGGGGTTGATCTCAGGAGCATTCAATGACAGGGACTCCAGTATAGCTTTTAGCTGAATATCCGAGGTTTTTAATTCTGCATCACTGGCTTGGCCTTTATCACTAAACGACTCTAAATTACTACGGATCGTCTGGAGAATGCGTTTTCCATCCGTATCACCTATAAAATAATCCTCAATGCGTTTGTTCGCATCTCGAAAAATATCGAGAACCGCATGTTCTTTTTTATCTTTGAAAACAGGGTGATTTAGAAGTATTTGCGAGATTCTGGAACCACGTCCGGATCTCATTTCCCGTTCGGCATCACGGAGCGGTTTCAAATAAACAGCCTTCAGCAATTCTCTTGCTTTTCCATCAATCGAAATTCCATCGTCTATATCGCCCACACGCAATTCCTGATAAATTTTATGTCCTTCTTTCCATGCGCGATAATGAAGTTCAAGCGTATATTCAATGCCATTCTCCGTTTGGTTGAATGAAAGATATTCGATAAAGTTCTTTGCTTCGTTCTGTGTAAAACCTGAAATCGTACAATCGATCTTGAACTCTGAGCACGCATCTTCGCCAACAGGCTTATAAAAATCCTCATCTGACGGCCGGATATACTCATTGCTCTGTGTCAATAAGACTAATTTTAATGCGTCAATTACGGCGGTTTTTCCCGAATCGTTTTCGCCAATCAGCGCGTTTAATCCCTTGTGAAAAGAAATTTGTAATCCAGGCTTGTTGTTCACCGATTCGAACTGACGAAAGTTATAAATTTTTAATTCTGCTACAATCATACTCTCACTTCCTTTCGACTAAATACTTGCAATGAAGCTATAGCCTGCTAGAGATACACTGCTTATGGAGCACCCGAAGCAATGTGATCTTTTCAAAATTCGTAAAACCTCCAATCGCCTCATTGACTTTTTCGTCTTCTACTGCTCCCCAATACTGAACTGTCTTTTTTAGAAATACGTTCATTTTTTCTTGGTGTACATTCTTCATATCTGCTACAATTGTTGGATCATTACAAACTATTTTGTGCAAACCTCTTAAGACAGTGTCCATTTGAGGCGGCGTAAAACATGCTATTGCAGCCATCAACTCATCGTCATCCTTTGCCATCAAATAGAACTCCATCTTTTGTGAAAACCGCATTGCTTTACTTTCTTCAGAAAGTGCTTTCCTGTACCGAGTATATATTTCCTGAACAGGCGTTCCTTTAAGATATCTGCTCCAGATATTCACAGAATCAGCTTTTTTATGCATTTGATTGTCTCCACTTCATTGAATCCCTTATATGCACTCAAAGTCCACTTAAATCCACTTCGTAAGTCAATTCTTCGGAGAGTTGCTCCTGCTTAAAGAAAATCTAAGAAAGATATCAGCTTGGCTTCTTCCTGATGGGCACTTTTTCGCAGCGTACCATAATCGTCAATCTGAAACAAGTTTTTCCAAAACACTTGCTAATAATCGGTATCTGTGCCCCAATTTTAAACGAGGTGTTTCAGGCTTGAAATTTTACTCATTCCAAGAAATTCACTCGGTGGTTTCATCCTCCTTGATTTCTACAGGTGGCAGCTCTATACCAAAATTACTGTGTCTCTCTAATGAGTGCAGTCCCGTTTTTATGAACGCCCATGAGCTACGGTAATCATCACATACGGAGAAAGATGACCCTTTCATAAAAAGAGTAAAGCCATCTGGATCATCCCCGTACTTCAAATCAAATTCCTCGGCACACCGAACCTTTTCCCATACGGAAATATTCGTTTTCCCATGAAGGACATGATCAAGATTCAAGGAAAAATAGTACATACTATATGGAATGCCTGCGATTCTAGGGCAAGCAGAAAGTCGGTCGACATTCTTCCGCTTTCTCTTATTCCGATCCAAAATGCCCACACGGTTTGGTGTTTGAATTTGAGTTTCTGTGTAATGCGGTGGAGCACCATCTGCCATCATATTATCCTCTACAACCGCATTATCCGGAACAAAAACTCCATCCATATCGGTAAGGTGAACGATGCGGCAAATGTCGCTCTTCTTATAGATTTCACCCATAAAGGCTTTGACTTGATCCCATACCGCAGCCACAATTTTATCCGATGACGTAAAATCACGAGTCAACACATCACCGTGAACAACTTGAAATTTCACCGTTGAGGATGAAAAAATACGGTTCAGAACTGTGGAGAGGCTGGTTTCATCTGTTGGGCCCTCTACAATAAAGAGCATGACCTTCTTTTTAGCCATGGGACACCTCCGAGGATGTTTCCTCTTTCATAGAGATATTCTCCATACGCTTACCAACAACTCTCATTGCGTGGGCAATTTCAGACACATTGGTTTCCTCATACAGTGCTGCGTCATTATCGCTCCCAAGGATCACTTCACGCAGGTACATAGAGCGAAGATTATTCGTGGCTCTCACGCTTCTGATACGTGTATAACGGTCATCATTTTTTGTCGTTGTAAAAACAATAGAATCGCTATCCAATGTCTCCAGCGGATAAAGATTATGGGAAGTAAAAATCAATTGTCCCTTGCCCGAATTTTGGATAATGCGCAGCAATTCTCCAAGCAGATACTCATAGATGCCAGAATCCAATTCATCAATCGCAAGTGTGATGGATGGATTATTATATGCCGCAATCAGCAAATGCAAGATGGACGTGATTTTCTTAATGCCTTCAGATTCGTACTTCAAAGGCAGTCGATGCGTTTCTCCATTCGCACAGAGAAGCTCGCGCGCCAGCTGAATTTTTGTACCCTGATTTCCATCTTCCATCAGCTCCGTACCAAGTTCTACAAGTGTCAATTTCACACCCGGAATGATTTTGCAGAGAACCATACTGATAGTCGATATAACCTGTCGGACAATCTCCAAGAGATTACTCGGAATCGTCGTCGGCCGGTCAATTGGCAGCGTAAACATACCACCTGCCGTTTCTGTTCTGAAATTGACAGGAATTGCTGCATCCAACGAAATAAGACCATTGTTGCGGTTTAGAATAACAAAGAAAGACGTCTTTGCAAAATATGCGATTTCAAATAACGGTTCAACATCATCATCGCTTTTCTGTGCGGCATCGCGGAGCATCTTTAAAAATTCAGGAGAGAACAAAAAGGAACGATGCTCCTTTTGGCACAACAGTTTAGTGACACGAAGCTCATTCACCTTTGCACTCTGTTTTGTACCAAATAAAGAATCCAATTTAACCTGCGGCAGGAACACGGCGTTCTCCGCCTCATGTTTACACTCAAAAATAGTCTTAATTCGAGAGGTATTTTCCGGAGCACTGCTGGGCGTAACACACTTGACAGTTTCATCAATCGTATCTCTGCTTAGAATAGCAGAATAGATAAGCCGTCGTCTGTATGACACACTACCTTTGTCCAGCTTGAGAATACTAAACTCAAATTGCAGCTCTGCTTGCTCCTGTCCATAGGAAATGCAGTCAGACAATTCAGTTCCTACCTTCTGACCGCACAGCAGCGTCTTCAAAATCTCCAGCGCATCAATAAACGTAGTCTTACCCGATCCATTCTGACCATAAATTCCAAGGACATCTGCTTTGGGCGCAAAAATATCTTCACCATAATTGCAGGGAAAACGAATTTCTCCGGATTCCACATTTCTGAAATTTCTGATAGCAGCCCGTTGAATCCGAACAATCGGCATTTCGCTCACAGATACCACCTCCGATTTTAGTATACCAACTTCTTCGGAAAATAGCAACACGAATTTTGAAAATCGAATATTAAATTCAATACTCTTGTTTATATTTCAATTTTCGTTCCACGCATTAGCCACAATCAGCTTTGCCACGCCGTCTTTGATCACACTCCACCCATTCTTCCAGTGTCAGCGGCGTGTAATCCGAATACATGCAGAAGCAGTTAATCATCTGGCATGGCACTGGCTGTGCTGTTTCCTGATGGGCACTTTTTCGCAGCACAGCTCTGGTTTCTGCACAAAACCTGTCCACCAGCTCCTGGTCTGTGGTTTTATGAATGTGCCCATGCAGCATATAGGTCAGCGGTGTGCCGCCCGCCCCACGTCTGAACTGACCGTTATAGCAAAAAATCGGATAGTGCATTAACACGATTTTTCGCTTATTGTCATGGATCTCTGCATAGTCCTTGACCTATTCAAACCGGGATGCGTCAAAATCCCTGTCCCTTAAGTACCTCTCATCGTGATTGCCTCGGATCAAGCAGAGCCGTCCCTTCAGCCGACACAGTATTTCGTTGGTTTCCTTTCCATTGCCAAGAGACAGGTCGCCAAGGATCACGACCTCATCACGGGCGTGGACCTTTTTATTCCACTTTTCTATCATCACTTCATTCATCTGCTCCACAGATTCAAAATCACGGTTGTCCATCTCCGTCAGCAGATTTTTGTGATAAAAGCGGTAGTCTGCTATGTAATACCTCATGCCTGCCTCCGACTTTATTTCACGCCTTCATCCTTTGCAATATTCTGGAATTCCGTAATCCACGCACAGCGTGTTTTTACACAGTCCAATAGCCCCTGCCTGCGCTCCTCTCTCCGTTCTTCCTCCGCCCGGTCATCCGTATAGCCCAGCCTTTCCATTACATCTTCCAAGGTAAACAAGTGCTTTTCTCTTTCCTCCGGCGGCATATTCTGGATTTTTTCGTGCTCTGCGATTGCATCTGACAGTTCTTCCCGTCGTTCTTCTTGTCCTTCCCTTGTCATTCCATTGAAAGACATTTCATATAAAGCCGATGCAAGAAATTCATCCTTTCCGATGCGTTCAAAGTTTTTGGGAAGCACCTGCGTTCCAAGGATTTCCTCCCACGGAGAAAATTCATACGCAAAGGCCTCTGGGAGCCAGCCAAAGGTTTTCTCTAAAAATTCTATCAACTGGTGCTCATCTGCATCTTCATCCTATGACGGAATACTTTTTTGCTGAATTGTTGCAAGCTTTTCACAAAACGCACTGCGTTCCATTAATTCCGCATCGATTCCTTTACAGCCATCCGCATAATTTTCAAAAGCCAGTAATATGCGATTGGTGTCTTTCGGTAATAGTTTCTGAAGCATTCCACAAAAACTCTGCACCGAATCCGTCACAGCTTCAAGATCCAAAGGTTTCTCATATTCTGGCCAATGGTCATTCCATATTTCTGCGATTCTACGACAATCACACGTTGCTAGAAGCTCCTGAAAAATCATTGCCAGATCCCCCTTCATCTATGCAGAGAACGGCGCACCCCAAGGCACGCCGCATCTCCTGGTATTTTCACAGTGTTCCCCTGCTCTCGTGCGTGTTTTAGGTCTTCGCACCGACTATGGATGGCGGCTTACAGAACGCCAAGAACCTGCTGGAATACTCGATAATTCGTGTCATACTGCGTTCCGCAGTACACAGCAAACTCAATGGTTTCAAAGTTTTTTCGGTATTCCTGCACTACCGTTTTCATTGCCTGCGCCACAACCGCCGGCGGGTTACGGAATGCACCGCAGCCAAAGGCTCCAAGGATGACAACCTCATTTCATTTTCTCCATGCGATTTCCAACACCCGACGCATCCGTTTTTCATGCAAGATTTGCAGGTCTTCCCTGCTGATATGCACGGCGGCATCCCCATCACCGGCGTTCATTTCGTTACTGGGGCGCTCTCGCAGATTCGGTGCTGCGCAAGTCAGGACATTCACAGAATACCACTTTTCTTCCGGCAACAGTTGCGGATAATCCGTGTCCGATTTGAAGACCATCACGCCAGGCGTGTAAATGCAGTCATCGTTATGCAACGGGTCATGGGCACGCCGGTGTGGTGCATAAAACGCATTCCATGCGTACTGTTCTTTCAAATTTGCATAGAGGGTAGAGCAGCGGCAGATGGCTTCTTCCTGCGCAGAGGAGCCTTTGGTCACACCGCCGCCCGGATTGGTTGCAGATGCAAAATTCAAAATGCAGACTTTCTTTCCTGCATAGGCATACGGTGCCGCTGCTTCCAGCGTCCGTTTGGAGCTTATCACAGTCTGCGCTGGGTTCTGATAAATCCGATGCTCCGGGCCATACCAGCACCGTCCCGTGCCCGTGAAACATTCCTGCGCAGCACCGGAATGCTTGATTGCATCGATCAGCCGTTCGTTGCTGCTGTACAACCGCTGCGTATCCTCAAAAATCTCTACATTATCCTGTCGTCCCATATTTACACCTTCTTCTGCTCATCTTCACCTTGCAGCCAACGGGCTGCGGATTCTTTATCACGGACGATCCAGTGGAAGAACTCCTGAAGCAAATCTTCTACCTTTATTTTACTGGATTTGCAAATTTCTGCAAGCACTGCTTTGTCCTTTTCCGGCAAGGAAATTCTATAAATTCGGCCATAACAAACCAATCGTATCCTTGTCTTTTTCAATCATCGTCTTTCATCGGATCAAGCGGACATTTCAGGCATCGACATACTTGTTCGCCGCTTTCATCTGTATAATAATCATCCACTTTTTCGCTGCATCCGGCACAGATGTCAAACTCATCCCAGCGGTTGTCCGTGTCATTCTCTTGTGGAAATTCATCGAAGTTATCGAACATAAATTCGACTCTTTCGATTTTCTTAATGGTATGATAGTGACCACAGTACCACTTTTTATAGTCCAGCCGTTCCTCGATAGTATCCAGCCACTGCTCGGTCGATTTATCCACCATACTTTGGTTTATTCCCGGAAGGAAAACCTCTCTTGGCTCGTACTTTAATGGAGCTGTGTGGGTCAAAACCACATCAACACCCCAGTGGAGTTCTTCCAGATTTTCTTCCACCCTGCGCTTGATTTCTTCTGATGGCTGCTCATCCGGCCACCAGCCAAGTCCATGCAGCAGCCGGTACACCTTGTCCACGCTGTATGCGCCGCCGATCACAAACGTGCGCTGACCTCCAATGTCATACAACTCGCCATCCTTGGCAAACAGGATGTGCGGATATTGATTTTCTACATACACGGTGCCGCCGTTCCATTCGATTTCGTGATAGGTCGGAATCGTCTGCGGCCGCACCTCATGATTTCCGTGAATTGCAAAGATGGTAATAGGCAGCGATTCCAGATATTTTTTCTTTTGCGCATCCAGTTCACCGCCGTAATAATTGATGCCGGCATCTCCAAGGATGATCAAAATGTCTGATTTTTCTGTCTGCATCCGCTCACAAAAACGAGCTACATTTCGGAAGTCTCCGTGGGTATCCCCTGTGATATAAACCATATCTCCACCACCTTGCAATTCTATGTATTCCCGAGCATAATAACGTTAATAGGATTTTTATTCTGTCTTTCGGAAGAGTATTGATATATATTATCTCATATAATTCCACACTCTATTTCCGGTTTCCAGATTGCTTTTTCTGCCACCAGTTCCGGCTTGTCACCATCATATAGATGCACCGCATCCAGAAAACTGTATTCCATGATGGAATAAATGTACCGCGTTGTTCTGCCTTCCGGTACAATGCCGATCATGTCCGTTTCTTCCAGCCGCGCCTGCATCTTGTTTCCCTCGTGCAATCTCACAGGCAAACCGGCTGCATGCAGGGCAAGAAAGCAACGCATAACTTCTCTGCTACGGGTCTTTGAGCTTCCTGACAGCGAGAAATAATAGCCATCCGGTGCCTTTCCAACGTACAGGTGCCCACTGTCCTCTGTAGAATAAGACGGGAGTATTTCCCACGGGTGATGCCTGTTGAATTCATAATACGGACCTTTCTGCTCCAGCCACTCTTCAAATGCAACGGCATCATCTAACGGCACCTTTGACATGCCATCGTCTCTTCCATCTGCAAACATATAATACAGTTCTTTTGGAGTTACACCGCTATATCGCTGGTGTTCCTTCTCTGACTCCACGAACATGCAACGCGGTTTCGGCTCCAGCCCTATGGCTCGATAGCAAATCGCACAAGCCTCATAAAAATCACGCACCGTGATATGCGGCAGACAGTGCGACGGCATATAATCCTCCACAAATTCATCTTTGCACCGAAGAAATCCTTCGATTTGCTGCGGCGTAAATGCACTGCGGTACGCTTCCCGTTCTTCCGGATAGATATTCCAATATTCCTTCCTGGAGATTACGCCGTATCTATAATCGGCCGGCAGCTTTTCCCGAACCTCGGCATTGTAAGTACCATTGCGCAACTTTTCCAGAACAACTTTTGTTTCCCGGATCAGCCAATCAATAAGTTCTGTTGTATTAAACGGATTTCCATCTTCATTCGGATCGTTGATGGTCAAAAAGCAACGGTTGTTCAGAAACACTCCAAAGAACTCTCCACGGCGGCAATCCGTGTGATGGGCAGTTACAACCTTGTACCAATATTCCTCCAGCGGATACTGCTTCTGCATTGCAACGGCAAGCTCTTCTTCGGAGGCATCTTCATCGTAATACGGTCGATATTCTTCTGGGGTCCCACATCTTACTGTAATCCAAAACTCTCGGCGGTTATCCCGTCCAACAGGCACTATTTGGTCTGTCAGGTGAAAAAGCTCCATAAGAGCGTGCTGGCTTTGTTTATCAAGCGTTAAACCATCCCGATGTAGTACATCGAGCCAGTAATTGATATCAAAGACGTTCAATTTTCCGCCTCCTTGTCCTTACGGCTCCATTTCATATGTAAACCTTTTCTGCGGGGACGAAACCAAACCCAGAAGTCGCGGTAACTTTCTTCCCATATATCGCGGCCATAAATGTATAGTCCCTGGCATCCATTTTTCCTGCAAAGATATCAGCGGTCCAAATGCAGATATTTTCGCATTTTTCGAACAAAATACCACGCTGTACTGTTAACATCGGATTGGCTCATCTCCTATAGTCCTTCCGATAAAAGATCGACCCAGTTATTGACGCAGATCTGATCAGCACCATATTCGTCGGCATCATAATAGCATTCAGCCATTGTTTCGACTTCATACTTACAGAACAGCTTTTTCAATCTGCTCAGGGATGGCACGATGGGCTTATACTGTGTTATGCAGCGCTTTTTCATCTCTTCCTTCACAAGTTTTCTATCGACCATTTTCGCATCCCCCTTTTATCCGTTTTTCTTATCTGCAAAGTACTGCCGCACATCTTCCGATTGAATCCAACCATTTTCTTCAGCAGATACTCGCCCCACTGCCAAATCATTCAGCAGGATCTGCTGCGATTGCTCTTCGATAATATCCCCCAGTTCCTGAATCCGGTCTGCCAGATAGCAGCACAGATTTTTCAGAAATTGTGTGTCTTTATCTGCTAGCAGTACATCCCGTTCTGCTTTGGTCAGGTCTGTAAAGCACACGCTCTGTCCCACACCGTCCCGCACGATACGAAAATAGCAGCCGTCAAGTTCGCGGTTCATTTTGGATCATCTCCTCTGTTTTTTGATTTCCATACAATCAGCCAATCTTGTAATTTCTCCCGACTCTTGTCATTGGATACTCTTATGGTATAAAAATCAAATCCCGCATATTTTTCTCTGCAGTCAACCGTGAGATATCCATGGAGAAGCAAGATGCTCCATAATGGATTAGAAAGCACCATGTTATCGTCCTTATATTTCACATATGGTTTGATTTCCGTCTGTATAGACTCACCGTTCAGAAGTTTTTTCATCGAACGCTGTGCAACAGCATCAAAATAATCTTCACATGACAGAATTGCATCAAGCTTTCTGTATTCTTTTGCTTCGGTTGCCTGTTTCAATTTCAACGCTGGCAGGTCTTCGATTGCCTCTGCAATAAAATCAAGCACCAATGAGGGCGAAAAGAGCTTTGTTGTAATAATCTGATAGCCTCCGCAATAGCGGTTCACCTCTTCCATGCAATCGTATAGCCCATAGTATTCCGTGATCTCTTTGATATCGGATTCATCGAATCCCCCTGCATTCAAAGCCTGTCCTCTAAGGATTGAGTCATATTTATAGCTATATGGATCAAAATATCCGCCGCCGAAAGGAATATGCAGGCATCCCATCAGAACAGAGAATTCCACGCAGTCATTTGCGCCCACAGCAATTTCCACCATGCGCCGCAATGTCAACGCCATCTGATCGTAGTATCCATATCTTGCCGCTGCAAGCATTGGTGTATTCCAGTCATCCACCATCAGTATAGCGCACCGCTTATAATACCATTGCAGCACCATAGCCAGATTTGCCAACGATTCTTCCAATGCTACTGTGTTTTTCTTCGGTTTCAATACGGAAAGATACCAATCTTTTTGATCGGCATTCAGCTTATCGCCATCTTTTAAGAATAAAAATCGTTGTGCTTCTTCTATTACAGTTTTTTCAAGCTGTTCCCTTGCTTTTTCATAATTCTTTGCATCCACATTTTTGAAGCTTATTGCTATTACCGGGTATTTCCCCATATATTTTTCGCACAGTTCTGTGTTTTTTGAAATATGCAGTCCTGCAAACAAAGATTTAGAAACAGCGGAGCATATCAAGGCACAATGTTTTTCCAAAACCGGATGGACGGGCAATCAGGCTGGCCCGGTATCTGTGGTCACAGATGTCTTCGATAAACTGTGTTTTATCCACATAGTAATAGTTCTCTGTTCTGATTTGAGAAAAATCTGTTACACCAAGTGGCAACTTCTGAGGGATGACACTACTCATCGTCTTTTGATGTTCCACACTTAATCATCTCCTTCGTACTGGGATGGCCACACAGTTCTGCCATTCGATCGTACAATTCGGCGCTCAGCACGATGCAGCGCTCTCCCGTCTTTGTGTGGATTAACGCTGGGTTTCCGAATCTGCGAAAGAAATCGTCTTTATCGATGTTCTCCACGAACTCGTCTTCCGACAATGCCGGCAGGTACATATTATTATCTATTTTCATCGTTTTCACCATCTGCACAGTGCAGCGTCTGGATGTTGTTTCAAGAAATCGAGCAGGCTGTAACCGTACCTCCCCTGCCCACGGACAGAAATTTTGCTTCAGGTTGATCCGCAGACCGCTAAACATTGAACCTTATCGCATAACAAACAATAACGGAAAACTGCAACTACAACACTGAACATGAACTCGCTTTTAAGGCAGCACGCCCATACACATATTGTCCAGGTTTTCAAATCACGCTCTGTGCTGTTCTTCAAAGAACCAGCGCATAAGCGCAATTTCGGAAAGTCTTTATTCTATCTCTACGGAGAATGCAATCGAGGTGTTTATGGCATCCAGTGCATTCTGTGCCTTGGCAAGCTCTTCTGAAACTGCTGTATAATCGGCTTCTGCTTGCTTGATGTCGTAGTTGCTGTGTTCGTATTCCACGATGCCCGACATTCGGCTCATGCCGCCCTGTACACGCTCCTTCGGCAACCGGCTGCGCAGACGATTCAGTTTGTTTTTCCGTGCTGTGAGCTGCGGAATATAAACCAACATCTGGTCGATGGTCATATCGAATCCCGGAACATCCTGTGTCAGATTGAACTGGTTGATTGCGTGCTTGACCTTCCGAATCTTATCTTCCAGTTCCCGGAGCTGGAGCTGCACAGCAGCATAGTCATATTCCGGGCGAACGTCTTCCGGTTTTTCCTGCACCGAAACGGTATAGGCATCGGATTTCTTCTCTTTTTGCAGCAGCGCATCATGCTCTTCGTTCAACTTCCGAAGGTACTTTGCTGCCATTGCAGATGTGATCTGCGCCATATTTTCTCCTCCTTATTCTTCTCCAAATTCATCCTCGTCCGAAGTCTGTTTTCCGCCGTAGAGCGTTTTCAACGAAAGACGGAACTTGCTTTTCTTGTTGTATTCAATGATCATCGCCTCGGAATAACCCAGAGCACCGGGGCGGCGTTCTTTGGCCGCACGGATAATCGCCTTCACCGACACTCGGCCAACATGGTCTTTGAATACATCCTCTTTTAAGGAATCCCCATACGCCACAACGATGCGGGCAATGCCCATCAGGATACTGCCGGAAAGAGAGTTGTTTTCACCTTCCCATGTAGCGATTGCAAGCCGGAGGGTCGTATCCAGAACAGCCTGCCCGTATTTGTCATAGATACGTTCCAGTGTAGATACTGCACTGATGCCGTTTTTCGCTTTGGTCGAGGTGATTGCCAGCCCGTAGGACTGCACAATAGCCTCGATCATTTTCTGTTTGGGGTCGTCCGCTTCGATGTGCGCCTTGAAGGTCTCAAAGGAGGACAGTGCCTTGACGTGCTTTTGCTGATCGGCAAAGATATGGGCTTCCTCCTTATATTTCAGGTCATCGTAGATCATGCACCACACCGGGGTATCACGTGAACCGGACTCACTGGCGATGATTTCAATAGTGTGCTGACCGTCAAATACATAATTGATGCCATCCCGGCGGCTCACTTTCACCGGGTTGATCTGGTAGACGTCAAATTCTTCCAGAGCTTTTCGAATATGATTTTCGGACAGCGGCCGCTGGTACTCCTGGTTGGAAACCAGATTTCGGATAGGAATCAATTCAAAGGACACATCCGGGATGCAGCGCCGCTGCGCTTCTGTCAACATATCTCCAGGAATCATTTTTCAATTACCTCCAGTGTCTGCGTGATCTGTTCTTCCAGTCTGTGCAGGATCATGGCAAGCTGCGCCCTGGTCGGTTCGGATACCAAATCGATATCTGTCTTTGCCCGGGTACGCGCAATGGCATTCATCCACGTAGGAATCGTCAGCGCCAGCCCACGGAATTCCATGTCCGGGTCAAACACTGGCATCTCCTTGATGCCCATTTCCAGCGGTGCGGTCTGCTCTTGCTGCGTTTTTCCGGATGAGTCGTCTGTTGATTGCTGTCTTGGCTTTCGCTGACGCATTTTCACGTCTTTTTCCCGCAGCATTTTTCTCCTGATACCAATAAGCTTTGTTTCATCCATTTGTGCAAACTTCCTCAGTTTTTCAAAGGAAATAACGATTTTGTTCTCAACAAGTGCCGTAAAAAAGACTTCATCCTTTTCTGAAATCTCATCCAGAAATTTTGCCAACATACCATACGACTCTACTGAATTATACGACATTGAAATCTGCACTGCTATTACTTTGGATATACGATTAACTGGAATGCTTACCAGCTGTCCTTCCTCTCCTTTTTGCTTGATTGCTAAATCCAGACTTTTTCTTCGTTTTTCTTTTTGTTTTGCGTGAATCCTTGTTTTCTCTGCGTTATACCATTTCCCTACAAGGTACTTATAAATGGTTTTGTTCGCAGAAGATTCCTTAACTCGTTTTTTGCATATCCAGATAATGGCATCCTCTCTGGAGACAAAATTCATTTCTACTGTTTTGTAGTCCATCTCTTCGTAGCTGCAAATTTCATACCGTTTATGCCCATCCAGAATGCAGCCGTGCCACACCGCAATGGGCTCCCTGCAGCCTTCACGGAGCAGGCTATTCTCCAGCCTGTTTTCCTCCTCCGGAGATAGTGGAACGCTCAGCCGTTTGAACTCCGGGTCGATTTGCCAGACCTGTTTCATGTATTCTCCCTCATTCTGCTTCCGTAATGGTTTCGATATCGTTCATATCAAAGGAGGCTGCATTCTGTTCCTTCATCAGCCTTCCATGCAGCAGGCAGGAGTCCTGTGCTCCAATCTGTGGTGCCACCGTACAGATGCCGTCCAACAGCACCTTACTGTAAATGCAGAACATATTGTCCTCTGTATACCGGACGCGCATGGCCTCCTTGTCACATTCTTCTGCCGCCAGTACCACCAGCTTTTTACTTTTCGGATGGATGCCCAGCGACACGAATTCCGGGTTCCCGATGGCTTTCAGCGTTGTCCGGTGAACATAGATGCGATTGTACTTGGCACTGATGCGCAAGCCAAGCTCGTTTTCCTGTTTCATAAGGGATCACCCATGCTTCCCTGCTGCTGCGACTGTGCCTGCGGATGCACCTCGGTTTTCTTCCCGTTTACAGTGATGACCGTGTAGTTATCAAAGGTCTTGACCTCCAGAGAACGGCGGCTCTCGGAATAGGTTGGACCAAACTTGCCGCTCCACTGTTCTGCAAAGATGGACTGACGGCTGCTGATCTTCTTGCCGTCCCGGTTGACCACCTTGGGAAAACATTCGCTGGACGTGAGGTCAAAGGCGATCAGAGACTTTCCATTGGCCTGCACCATCTTGCCCAGCACCTTATACCGATAATCCGGGTTCCAGTCCATGAGTTCACAAATCGTCAGAACAAAAAGTTCGCCTGTCCGCTGGGTCGGGTATCGTTTTCCTTCTTTTGTTTTACCCCAGCGGTATCCGGTGATCTCAATTTCATCGCAAGGCTTGAGCAGGAGTTTCTTCTCTTTTCGGTTGACGAGGATCTGCACATATTCCACATCCGGCATCAGCCGAACACAGGCGGTGTTCACACCGATCTTGTCCACATTCACCGTCAAGGCCGGTTCCTTGATGTGGGCGAAAAACTCCGGGCGGACGATTTCATATTCACTAAGGTCGATTTCTTCTTCACCTGTCATCGTCATCTGCGTCGCCCCAACTGCATCCGGCAGCAGGCTCATCTGTGCATTCTCTTCCATCATTTCTGTATGTCCTCCTCAAACAGCTCCCCCAGTTCGTCCTGAATGAAGTTACGCAATTCATCATACGATGTGACCTGAAGCTCCGTTCCGGTGCTGACCATCTGTCCGGCAAGCCGGGTCTGCCACTCCTGCCGGGTCAGATTCCGAAGCTCGGTCATGCTCTTTTCTACATAATACCCGTTGCCGACACCCTGTCCGAAGTCCCCCACGACACCACGGATGCGTTTGCCCTGCCGGCAGATGTTCTGTCCGGTGGCATCCTCCACGGTGACCTCATTATCTTTGATGTACACGCTGGCGTTGGTTCCGGCATAGATGCAGGCGGCATCCTGCCCATCCCGGTAGATGCGTCCGTAGAGCTTATAGTTGTTATCCTGCTCCCAGCCGAAGATCTGATACAAGGTCTGGATATAGGCCTTGGCTGCTACTAAGCGGGAATGACGATTGCCCCGGACACCGTTTGCCCACTGGATAGCGCAGCGGTTCTCCTTGGCGGTGGGGCGCACGGCGATCTCCTTCCTCAGTGGATGCACCAGCAGTTCTACATAATTATCTTTCAGAGCCATCTCCCGGATGCCTGCCACACTGAAAGCAATGCTATCCTTGTGGAGCATGATGGCAGGGACACTCTGGTCGCTGAACAGTTTAAAGTCTGCCACCTCATATCCGGTCAGGTCGAAGGAACCCTCCCGAACCTCTAACCGGCTTTCTTCTGCCGGACTGCTGTCCACACTCTTACAAGCGTCGATGTAATCCTCCTTGGTAAAGCTGCCCCACTTGGGGTGAACAATGACAAAACCTTTCAGCAGACCGTCCGGGATGACCTGCAGTTCCGGCAGCAAAGAGGTACCGCCGAATCTGGCATTGTTCATGATGCGCTGGACTGCCAGAAAGTCGTTCCGGTCGATGATGGCTTCATGGTCATCCTGATAATGGCTCTGGGGCTTTTCTCCACGGTTCTTGAAAGACTTCTGGTCATGGACATCCGCTGCGAACTTGGTGAACCGCTTGCGGGTCAGTACATCTCCGCAGTAGCGCTCGTTCCGCATACTGGCAGCCACCCCGGAAGCCGTCCACTTCAGATTGCCCAGATACGTCCGCTTGCTGAGCTTCGTGAGAATGTCTGCGATCTGCTGGGTGGAATATCCGTACAGGTACATATAGAACATGAGTTTGGGGATCTTGTAGGTCTCCGGGTTGACGACAAGCTTGCCGTCCTCATTCTTCACAAAACCCAGCAGCTCCGGAGTCAAAGGCAGGCCGTGGTCCAGCCGCATCCGCAGCGAAGTTTCCATGCTCCGGCTGCGGGTACGGGATTCCTGCTCTGCAATGGTGGCCTGAAAGGACAGAGCCATGTGAGAATCATCGTTCAGGGAGTAGATTGCTTCCGACTCGAACAGCACGCCGATCTTCTTCTCGGACAGCTTGCGGATGATGCTCAGGCAGTCCACCACATTACGGGCAAAGCGAGAGATATTCTTTACAATGATCAGGTCGATTTTTCCGGCATCCGCATCTGCCAGCATCTCATTAAACCCATCCCGATGCTGCATGGTGGTGCCGGATTTTCCTTCGTCTGCGTAGATCTTCACCAGCACCCACTGAGGATGCTGCGCCACCAGTTCCTCGTAATACTTCTGCTGCAGTTCAAAGGATGTGGTCTGCATGGGGTTATCTGTAGAGACACGGGCGTAGATGGCGACACGCTGATACTGGTCGGCCTTCACATGGTCGTTCTGCTCCTTCGCCGGGATGTACTCGTATTTATCCGGATCAATCGAAGCCTGCGAGATGCGCTGCCGCACCCGGTTCTGCTTTTGGGCATTTGTCAGTTCTGTCTTTTCCACTCGGCTCACTCCATTGCATCCGTTTCTTCGTCAAGGCGCAGTTGCTCTGCCCGTTCCGGCATGGCAGGCTTCGGCAGGGTCGAAAGCATCGGCTCGTCCATTTCATCCGCCGGGAGGGGCTGCCAGCCCTCCGGAAGCAGGCCCATATCCCGCAAGTCAGGCTGGTAATATGAGGCCAGCGTAAAAATATCCTCAGAAATGAAGTAGATTCCCACGGGATGTTCCTGCGCCGCCAGCATCCGTGCCATAAAGGTCATCTCTTTCCAGTCACTTGACACATTGCTGACCTTCTGCGTAACGATGAGATTCACCTTGCCAGTGAAGCAATCCTCCAGCAGACGACACCACTCTTTCGAGTACTCCATATGCGGGGCAGTCATTCCCTTATCCACATAGAAATCCACCAGCGTCCACTGCGGACACAGGGCAATATCGTCCATATACTGCTGGATGTGCTTTTCCAGATAATTCTCATGCCGGGTCTGATTGAAATACCGGATGTACACCCCGATTTTATACGGGGTATATGGCATGGGATATTCATGCGGGATGCTGTCCAACCACAGACGGTGACGGGCAAGGATTGCTTTCCTAGGGTTCTCCTTGATGTGACGGCGCAGCACATTGGAGCCGCTTTGCGCAAGGGCAGGTTCCTGCGGAACTGGCCCTGCAAGCCGTGTTTCCATGTTTGTTGCCTGATCCATATGTACTGCCTCCTGATGCGCTGAAAATGCACCGATTTACTGCTTATTCCTTTATCTATAATTCTATCTCTGTGGGGCTTTACTCTCAAGGACACCCATGTCTCTTTTGAGAGACATCTCACAGATTATTTTTCGTCAGAGGCCGGTTCAGCATCATTCAGCATTTTGGCAATGGTACTGATGGCATCACTTGCCTTCCGCAGATTCGATTTCGTCAGATTCGCAGTCAAGGCGTGTTCCAACTCTCGACAGGCACGTCCCACCTGTTCCTTCTCCTCTGACCCATGCGAGACAGCCACCTCCGCTTGCCCATTTACTCTTTTTACCAGAGAGCACTCAGGAAGATTCAAGGCCTTTTCCAAATCATATAGTGTTTGGATCGAAGGGATACACTTGCCCCTTTCAATGCGACCTACATGTTCCCTCGTGATTCCGGTGCGCCACCCCAGTTCTTCCTGTGTCCAGCCATACCGCTGTCGGCATTCCTGAATGAAGTTTCCAAGTGTGTCGTTCTTTTTGGTTCGCACCACCAGCTTTTCATCTGAATTCATTTTTGCATCTCCTTCATTTTCTTGTTAATCCAATCTATATTCCAAAAGATCTTTCCGAATCTTTCTTACTCAAGAGCTTCCAAGACTTTTGACGTTTTTTCTTTTCAATCCAATTTTATATTCTAAAACCCAATTGACGCTTAATTTCCATTTTTTATTTTTTATCAGGGCTTTTCTTGCACACGCCAATCCGAAGAAATACTGGGTAAAGATAACTTGCGCCAAAAGTCCCCAGTTCCTTTGGCCCCTTGACAAAGCCTTTTTCCGCTTGAATCTGCCTCGCCTGACGGAACGCCTTCATCACCGTCGCTTTAGTCACGCTCTTCTCTTTTCGATTGAAGAAGATTTCTCCTCCTCTCACGGTGTACTTCAGTGGCAAGCCTTTTTCCGTAACAAACGGATACTTAGAGAAAACTTCAATTGTTTCCCACAAGTACATCTCCGCATTCTCAGTTTCCATGTGCTCCCACAAACTCTCACAGGCGGCTTTTCTGAGACGAAACAGTCTCCCCTGCTCTGCGTAGAGAGTTGGACTGTCCAGCTTGTAGACACCTTTTGTGTATGGCAGGTATCCATTCACAGATGCCTTCCCAAGCCCAGTCTCCTCCATGATTGCCTGAATGCTATAGCCTTTATCTCGCAGAGTCTGAATCCTTCGACTCATCACTGTGCTATAATATCCGGTCGTAATCAGCATCTTGCGAACCTTGATGGGAGTTATCTGCAAAGCATCCGCCACGGACATAATGGTCGGAGCATCTTCTGGACGTTCTTCCCGATCATCAAAGGGTGTGCCAAAGAATTCGACAGCTTTCACCAACAGTTCGTCAATAACCTCAGCTCTGTCATATCCGGGTTTTTTCTTCGGTCGGCCGCGCTTCGCTTTTACGGTGTCAGTCGATTCACACAGTGCATCTTCCGACATCGGGCGCTTCGGGCCGAAGTCGTTCATTGGGTTTTAGCTTTTCAAACCGTCCTTTCCTAGTCTAGTTTTTTTGTTCACACTCCATTTCAAAGTTGTTCTTATGCTTTTGCCGGAGATTGCGTACACACTCCGTTGCCTGCCATCCGCCACGTAGAGGCAGCATATCTGGATGGCGTAGCCATGCTGAAGCATGGCCAAGATTTCATAAGCAAATATACAACACCACAGTCAAATAATCATCTATGGTTAAACGCAGAGGTGATTATAATGAAAACATTGCTCAAGAAATCTGCTATCCTTAAAACTATTTCCTCGAAAATCAGCACTTATCTGCATGAGATCGATGCTGATCCACAAGAAGATGATTCAGATTTTGACGATGAGGAATGGATGGACTATCCAGTAAAACCAACTCTGGCTCACGTCATCCTTGATCTGTTGCTCTCCCCTACATACCGTCTACCCAGAACTGTAACCGCAGTACGCATCTATCGAGATGAAAACATATTCTCTGTCTGTCCAAGGTGCGATGTCTGCATAGAGCGAGAATACCAAGGGTACTGCCATCGATGTGGGCAATACCTTGATTGGTCAAAATTAGAGGAGGCAGAGGAAATCTTCATAGGATGGAGTAGCTTTGAGGACGATGACTAACCTTCTCGCTACGCCACATCATTATGATGTACGCCACCAGCACACCGATCCAACCACCCATCGTATTACCGAACACATCATCGAACTCTGCGATGCCAAGTCCCGTAATATACTGGGTCGTTTCGATTGCCACAGACATCACGAAGGGAATCAGCAACACCCACTTCTTCTGAATCCCCCTATACAGTCCCGTTCCAAGTGGAATGAACAGCCAGATGTTATTGACAACCCCCACTCTCACAGATTGCTCTTTCAAGAACTTCCCAGCATAGGAAAAGAGGACAAGATTCGTCCTTGCATCTCCTGACTCACGAAACATCAGTGTTTCATAAAGAATGAAAGCCGCATAAACACTCGTCAGTACTACGCTTAAACTCTTCGGAAGAACAATCATCAGCAAGCAGACAACGCAACCCAAAACAACTACCATGCACGGAAAGCCATTCAGAAGGTTGTCCACACACAGCATAATGTTGCCGTTTTTGTCAAGCAGAAGGTTCACATCACCACTGCGCTTGATGCCGTACTGCCCTTTAGATAAAGCCTTTGGGTTGCCCTCCACATCAAAATACATATCCGTGTCTGCTGTGCCATCTCTATAATAGGTACGTTTGAGGATGGCATAGCCTGCATTGGTAGGGGCGGGATTGCCATCTGCGTCAAGATAGGTAATCCGGCCGATGTATCCTTGCTCGTTGCGCTGGTATAACTCGCCGTACTGACCAAGCAAAGACCTCGCCGGGTTCCCTTCTATGTCAAAATACTGCTCACCGACAACCGTTCCATCCTCATCGCGCTGATAAGTCTTAATCGCATATCCAGATGATATACACACTGCATGACCATCTTCACCGAGAAAAGTCAAACTAGTGCTCTGTCTTTCAGCATTATACTCACAATGAATTCCGTAATATCCACCGGAGCACTGTATCTGCTGTCCATTCAAATCGTAGTAGAAATCATCGGAAGCCCTGCCACCAGCCTGCGTTCTGACTATAGTAGAGTATCCGTCACTGCGTTCTATCGGGTTTCCCTCTGCGTCAAGATATGTGATTACCGTACTCATTTCATCGAATTTATACGATAATCCGTAGTAATCTCCATACCTTGCCACAGGTTTTCCGCTTGCATCAAGATAACGTTCCTCTACAACTCGGTCGTTATCATCCCGCATTCTACACACGGTCGCATAGCCCATATCAATAGCTTCTGTGATTACCCCATCAGGATTTACATAGCTTGTGCTGGTCACGCTTCCATCTACGGTTTCTCGGATACTCAGCTCTGAAGCAATGTATCCTGCATCGTGGTCAACATCCGCATCGGGCAACAACGCCAAGATAGAAAGAAGAACCACAGATGCAATCAGCAGGATTCCGCATCCTCGCTTCAGGTTTGCACTCAAACTCCGTAGCCTCTGCTCTTAATGGTCTCCACGACCTGAGAAACATACTTCTGGCAGGTGTCGTGGTCAGGTGCTTCCACCATGACGCGGACGACCGGCTCGGTGCCGGACTCACGGACCAGAATGCGGCCGGTGTCACCCAGTGCCTCGGCCACGGCCTTGACCGCTGCCTGCACTGCTTCATCATCCTGTGCGGCTTTCTTGTCGGTCACACGGACATTCTCCAGAACCTGCGGATAAATCTTCAGAGGCTCGGCAAGCTTGCTCATGGGCAGCTTCTTCGCCAGCATAACTTCCATCATCTTCAGGCTGGTCAGGATACCATCACCGGTGCTGGCGTACTTGGAGAAGATGATGTGACCGCTCTGCTCACCACCAATGCGGCAGCCGTTCTTAGCCATGTACTCATAGACGTACTTGTCGCCCACAGCGGTCTTGGCGTAGCCGATGCCCTTCTCATCAAAAGCCTTATACAGGCCAAAGTTGGACATGACCGTGGTAACGACGGTATTGGTCAGCAGCTTGCCACGCTCCTTCATATAGCAGCCGTAGATATAGAGGATATGATCTCCGGTGATCACATTACCCTTTTCATCCACACACAGGCAACGGTCAGCATCGCCGTCATAGGCAAAACCGATGTCCAGGCCCTTTTCAACCACGAACTTCTGCAGGCCCTCAATGTGGGTAGAACCAGCATTGTTGTTGATGTTCAGACCGTTGGGCTGTGCATTGATGACATAGGTGTCCGCCCCCAGAGCATCGAACACAGACTTGGCGATATTCCAGGAACTGCCGTTGGCGCAGTCCAGACCAACCTTGACGCCCTTGAAGGAATAGATGCCGAGGCTGATCAGATATCCCATGTAGCGGTTGCGGCCAGACACATAGTCCACAGTGCAGCCGATGTGTTCCCGATGGGCAAAGGGCAGCTCCGGCCAGTCCTTGTCGAACACATGGAGCTTTCCGTCAATGTAATCCTCCACCAGCAGCAAGATCTCCTCCGGCATCTTCTCGCCATAGCAGTCAATCAGCTTGATGCCGTTGTCGTAGTAGGGATTATGGCTGGCAGAGATCATGATACCACAGTCGAAGTCGTCTACACGGGCAATATAGGCCACGGAAGGGGTGGTAGTGACGTGCAGCAGGTAGGCATCTGCGCCGGAAGCGGTCAGACCAGCCACCAGACTATACTCGAACATATAAGAGCTGCGGCGAGTGTCCTTACCAATGACGATGCGGGCAGGCTCGTTATTGCCGTTGCGCTCGCGTAGTGCGTTGTAGTACCAGCCGAGGAAACGCCCCACCTTGTAGGCATGGTCAGCGGTCAGCGTGATTCCGGCTTCGCCACGGAAGCCATCAGTCCCAAAATACTTTCCCATTATAGTTTTCCTCATCCAAAGAGTGAATTGACGATCATATGCTTTAGCCGGAAGTGGATCCCGTTGCCTGCCATCCGCCACGTAGAGGCAGCATTTTCGGATGGCGTTGCCATGCTTTGAGCACGGCTTAGTCATAATCACGCAAAAAACTTATCTTCCAACATCAGGCACAGGCAATGATAGATAGGCAAATGCAGTTCCTGAATCATATAGGTCTCGGTCTGCGGAGCCTTGATGCACACATCGCTCATATCCTTCAGTTTGCTGTCCTTTGCTCCCGTCAGTCCAATGACCTTCATTCCCTTAGCGTGTGCGGTTGTCGCCGCAAACAACACATTTTTACTGTTACCACTGGTGGAAATGCCAAGGAACACATCCCCAGATTTACCGTAACCATTGACCTGCTGTGCGAAGCAGAGTAGTGGTTCACAGTCATTCATATAGGCTGTGGACAGAGCGGGATGACCATCCAGTGCAATTGCAGGAAGTGCCCCCTGCAGATTTTCTGCCAAAACAGAACCAAGCTCCTGATTTTCTTCAACCAGCTTTTCTGCGAAATCTGCTTCAGGCTTACGAGGCAGTTTGAAACCCTTCATCAGCTCACCAACGATATGCTCCGCATCTGCTGCAGAACCACCATTGCCAGCCACAAGAAGCTTTCCACCGTTCTTATAGGACTCTTCCAGCAAAAGGTATGCAGCAACAATATCATTCCTTGTCGATTCTAAAGAAGGGTATCGTTCTGCCAACAAGTCGATATGTCTCATCAGTCGGTTATCCAGTTCGCGCATAGTAGTACTCCCCCTCTTATTTCAGGTACTGTTCTACAAAGTCCTTCAAAGACGATACCGTCACAGTCTGTCCGTAGGACTCAGAGCCAATCAAAGCAGTCTGGCATCTGGCATTCTGACCCGCCTTGATGTCATTTTCTCCATCACCAATCATCCAAGACTGCGACAGGTCAATGTTAAAGTCCCGTGCTGCATTGAGCAGCATTCCAGGTTTCGGTTTGCGGCAATCACATTCAAACTTCAGTTCTGGACGCTCCCCTTCATATCCCTTATGCGGATGGTGTGGGCAGAAGTAGATGGCATCCAGATATGCGCCCTCTTTGCCTAGAAGTGTCTCCATCTTGTTGTGAATCACTCCGAGTTCTTCAAAGGACACTTCACCACGGGCAATCACAGGCTGATTCGTAACAACAATTGCCAAATAACCGGAAGCATTGATTTTTTTGATTGCATCTGCAACGCCGTCTATCAGTTCAAACTCGTCTATGTTCCGAAGGAAACCCACATATTTATTGATAGTGCCGTCCCGATCAAGGAACACCGCCTTCTGCTTGTTCTTCAGATTCTTACCAGAAACGCGGCCTGTCTTGTAATCCTCGCATACAGAATAATAGCGTTCAGGTGTCCCCATGTCCTTCACATACTCAGGACTATCGTAGCAGAACATCTTTCCGGTTCCTGCCAACGGCTTAAGAAGCTGCCGATCCAGGTCAACTTTGATGGGCTTCCCGTTCTCTCCCACAGTGCCAACCTTGTCCGCCTCAATCCCCGGATGATCCAAAATGGTTGGATTGATAACATGAAGTCCAGCATTGACACGATTACGATAGTACTCCGGACGTTCATCTTCCTTAGCCAACCATTGCTCAACAGCCCCATTTTTATCAGCAATAATGAGTCCGCTGTCGTAGGGATGGCTATTGGGGTGCGTGAAAAGAGTAACCAAACCGCCATGCTGCTTATGAAAGGCCACGAACCGATTGAAATCCACATCGAACACGGCATCAGCATTCAGCAACAGAAAATCAGAATCCAACTTATCCTTGATTTTGAAAAGTGCACCGGCATTACCCAGCGGCTCCTGCTCAAAATAGTATTCAATATGAACTCCAAAGGGCTTCCCTGTTGCCGGAGACATACCTGAACCATCTCCAAAATAGTCCATGATGATGTTTCCGAGATGAGAAACGGTCAAAATAATGTCTGTGAATCCTTGGTCGCGCAGACACTCCAGCTCACGTTCCAGAACAGGCTTTCCTTCGATTTTTATCATCGGCTTGGGGATATCACTGGCAACAGAGGAAATCCGGGTGCCCCTGCCTCCGGCCATTATTACTGTTTTCATCTAGTTAAACCTCATTTTTATTCCTGAATGGCTAATTCTATCAGCTGTTTCATTGCGTAAGTTGCCGAAGTTTTAAACGCTTCCCTGCTTTGTCTCATGTCATTTTGAGCATCGTCACGATTTGTAATTAGCAAATCAATTCTTTTCACTAATTCGCTTAGTGGTGCATCCTGCGTATATCCGTAATACTCTTTTTGGAAGCTATTCCAGACTATTGCATACTTAGACAGTCCACTTTTCTCCGCAAGCAAATATGTCTTTTCGCCATACGCAATCGGAACAGTTGGTACATTTGCAAGTAAGGATAACACCAATGCATGAAATCTCATTGATATCGTTATTTTATATCTGTTTAGTCCTTCAACTGCACTAAGCGCATTCTCGTAGGGGATCGTCTGTACCCCCCCCCGATTACTAAAAGCAGCTGCAATATCCGAAATCAATCTATCATCAGATCCTCTTGTAAACGCAAGCAGATCAACTGCAAACCCTCTATCCAACAATTCAGAAACAACGCCCTGCCATGTTGTTACCGAAGACTTGTACTCATCTTCCATTCCCTGCTGCTCAAGATTTGCAACAAATATTCCCACCCTATCCTCGCAACAGGAATTCTTGAATCTCATAGATGACGCAAATACTGTATCCGCCATTGTATGTATTTTAGGTGATTCGATACATCCAATTTTTTCAACAACTGCAGGACTTCGAGTTATAAACAAGTCCGATATCGCCGCAGTTGCTCGCCAAATTGCTTTACTGAATGAACCCATGCGTTCTGAAATGCCCACCCCAAAAAATGCTACTTTTCGTCCAAAGACTTTCCACAATAACGCAGTAAAAAAGTAAATAGCAACTTTCCTAGGATTATCGAATGGAAACAATCCACCCGGGCCAATAATCAGCATATCATTATGGGGAATTTCTCTAAACAATGCTGTGTAATTTCGCTCAATCTGCTTTACGTTTTGATGTTTTATATCGTACTGTGAACGCATCGGAACTGTAATTGTTCCGGAATAGGGAGACAAGTTTTCTAGCATCGTATTTAGAAGAAGATCATCTCCTAAATTTTCAAAACCAAACCATCCCCATAGCAAAATCCTCCGGGATTTCATTTTGTCCTCCCATTGTTCAGTTTTTGGGCTCGTACATTTCCGGTGTATAATGAATCACTCTAGTACCGCCGTCTTCAAACTCAAATGGGATGTACATCAAATCCCGCATCGCCCAACGAACAGCATCCTGGTGATCCGGCTGCACATAGAACACAAGGAATCCTCCGCCACCAGCACCGAGCAGTTTTCCGCCCAGTGCGCCGGCAGCCATGCCTTTTGCGTACAGTTCATCAATGCTATTAGTCGAAACAGCCGAACCGGTTTGACGTTTCAGTTTCCAAGTGTGATCAAGCATTCTGCCAAAATCATCGAGGTCAGTGTTCTTGTCCGTCAAAACACGCTCCGCATCATCAACGAGCGCAAGCATTTCCTTAAGTTGAGCAGTCTTATCCTGCTTTCCTACAGCGTTTGCTTTCTGAACATCGGAAGAGAAACGAGTAAAGCCCGTAAAGAACATCATCAGATTCTTATTAAGCTGCTTTTTGCGTTCCGGCGAAATGATAACAGGCAGTACTTCGTAGCCATCTGCATTGAAGTTGATGCGGTTGAAACCACCAAAGGAAGCCGCAATCTGATCTTGCCAGCCACCGGCCTCCTGACACAAGTTGCGCTCAAGGTAAATTGCTTCGTCCGCCAACTTTTTCTTATCAGCATATTTTCCCTTGAGTGCATAGAATGCATTCAACATTCCAACCGCAAAAGAGCTAGAGGTGCCAAGACCAGAACGAGCCGGAAGATCTGCTTCATATGTAAGACGAATCTCATGCATATCAAGCATCTTCATCGCATTTCGAATCGCCGGATGCTGAATATCATCGATGTTTGTCACACGTTCCGTCTTTGAGTAGGAAAGCTCTGTAGAATAATCAAAGAACCGCGGCAAATGACGAACGTTCACATAGCAGTATTTGTCGAAGGTAGTGGAAAGTACAGCACCACCATTCTCCCTAAAAAAGCTTTCCATATCGGTGCCGCCACCGAAGAAGGACATCCGAAATGGTGTTTTCGTGATAATCATTTGTTTTTTCCCTCCATGATTTGTTCTTTAATTGAATCGCAGAAATTCGAATATGAGTCATATCTACAATGAGAATACCTTGACCTTGCCCATAACGATTCATATCCGTAAAAGCATTCTGCAGTCGGTTCTTTTCCGAAGCTATTCAGATAGGACTTGTAGATATTTCTTGCTTCTCCTTCTTGCCGAGCAATTCGTCTTTGATAAAAATCTTCCAACGTCATTATTTTTCTCGCCGGATTTCCCGCATAAACAGAATCCGCTTCAATATTGCCAGATACTACAGCTCCCGCACCGATAATTGTATTTTCTCCAATTGTAGTGCCCGGGAGAATTGTGGCTCCCCACCCAACAAACACATTATCACCAATCGTTACAGATCTCATCGCTGCAACTGCGCGTTCTCTTTCCGGGTAACGTCTCATACACACAAAAGAACTATAATCATGCGTCAAAATGGTAACCGGCCCAGTAATTACTACATTCGATCCAATATGAAGGAGATGGAGTGCCTGGTCATCAATGTGCGTCTGCGAAGGAGTAAAGATTCTCACATTATCGCCAACAGTTGCCCCCCCCGCTTCAAAAATGCCAGATAGCTTTCGCAGTCAGCCTTATGTCCCATCACTATCTTTTTTACCAATTTCTTTAGCATGATCTAATCCTCACACATATTCTATTAATCACATCAGTTCTTATTCAGTAGTTTTTTGACGTTGTATTTTAGATAATATAATCTTCCCAAACATGCATGTACTGCAGACATATACCCCTTATTCCGGTATACAGACATGAACTTCATACGATTTCCACTTTGCTTGCTCGGTTCTCTCAACGGAGGTTGCATAACATCATCAATCGATATTTCAATTACCTTCATGGCTGATCGGACTTTTTCAAAATACTCCACACCTGTTGGAGTATTTACCAGTACAAGTGACACACCCTCATTGCTTCCAAACCCAGGACAAACAGCATCAATGCCTCGACAATCTCCCATTGTAAGGTCACCTGGACGATTAAGGCACGAATACTGACAATGATGACATGATAATTTCGTCGCCAACTTCATATAGTAAATCGTCCGCCACAAATCCGAGTATGCGTTTGAATGATATTCCTTTCCATTGCTCAAGTATGCTATTTCTCTATGGACATGCCATGACCATTTTTTTGGTCGGAAGCAATAGTTTATAACACGCTTATGCGTTTTAGCCTCAATCATTTTTATATGATCGGCAAATACCAACGGACTCGGTGTACCGTGGCAGATCAAGTCAACACAAATTAGGTTGTCCGTTCTGCCTTGAAGTGCTCGTCTTAAACCATCTGTTTGACAAGGCGTGCCTGTAAAGAGGACCTTTTTACCATCTTGTAAATCCTTTTTTATTAGAAGATATGTGTCTCCTATATCACTTTGAACATACTTTGAGCCCTTCATCCGGTCTCGTTCTAAAGCAGTTGTTGCTCTGAAATGTCTTACCACCATGTCGTCGTCGAAGGCAGCCCCATAGATAACACCGCCTTCTGCCAATATGACATCAGATATCGCCGTAAAGAATCCTCCGCTTGCACTTGTTCGAAGTACGTTTTCGTTATTATGTTTCACTCCGTAGGCCTTTTGAACTGTGCTGCTCACGTTACCTTTGGGTTTCAAAACAGGGCAAGCCTTTTCACACAAACCACAGCCTACGCATTTTACATTATCAACTACCGGATACTCAAACCCTTCTTCATCGGGTATCATCTCAATTGAATTTTTAGGACAAACCGTAGCGCATGCTGAGCATCCGTAACAAAATTCTTTTTTTACGCCTTCTAGCATCTATTTCACACCTTTCGTTTTACCAAAGAAAGCATTCTCTTCATCACGGAAATAAATTCTTTCTTTTCAAACGCATAAGCGCTAGCAGTGACCACTACAACTGCCCAAACGCCATATATTATTGCTAATTTGAACCATTGCAGATAACTCATGCACTGTGGACTATAGACTAACGATAGGCCATAAATCACAATAATATTCACCATCACCAGAAGCATCCGAAGCAATGATTTTAATGGCGATGCGTGCGTTATATACTTTGGTGTAAAAAACAACAAGTCAATCGTTCTATACAGATTAGAAAGACAGGATCCAAGCATTATTCCAACCATACCTGCCAATCGTCCGCCTATCGCGCCAAACACTATAATGATTAACCCTTGGATTGTTACCCGCCATCTTGTTTCTTTGTACATTCCTGCAGATACAATTAACATACTCTGGGGTGTTTTGATATTGTATAACAATCCATTAAGAACAATAACAGCACCCAAAAGAGGATAGTAGTAATTCGCATCAGATAGACCCTTTGTATATACCGACACAAAGGGCATTATCAAAGCGAATGCCAGACCGTACACTATCGATAAGATATAGTAATATGCCACCTCAAATTCCGATACAGTTTTTCTTAGGGTCGTTTCTTCTCTCCGTGCAATTAGATCTCCAAATCCAGCAGGCAATCCCGATATAAAGATACTTAGAACACCATTAAGCCCAGAAATCACCATATTATAAATTGAATACACACTGACAGAAACCAAATTCAACAAAATTGTGGCGAGAACTGTCGGCGCACCCGTTTGGATAATTCCTAATATCTGTTGATAGATTACCTCCCAGCGCTTTTCCATCGCGCCTCTATCCGGCACAGCTTTTTTGTCAAGATATGTATAATTATTATGAGAATAACATACGATAATTCCTGCTTTGATAATGACAAGCGCTGACGCACATCCGTATAACAGTAAAATGTTCATCTGATGCGCTGTCATTACACAAATAATTACCGTTCTTAACACCGTATTAATGATTGTTGCAAATGAAATAACATAATTTCTTTGATCCGCTGTCAGCAAGACTCTATCGCCCGCTACAAAGAAAAAATCGAAGCAGCCGTTGATTCCTAAAATAATTGCCAGAGTAAAAATCGTACCAAAAGTGACAGACTCTGCATTCGAAAGGAGGCCATAAACAACAGCCAGAATAAAAATACCCGCCGAGAAAATATATCCGGCCTGCCGGTAGCTCTTTTTTGCAGCCACTACTATACTGCTTATTCGAGCATGGTCTTCCTCCGCAAGAGGCTTGTATAGCGAGTAGATAGCCGCTCCACCGATTCCAGCTTCAACCAGCGTTATGTATGAAATAAATTGGTTTAATGAACTCACCAGTCCATTCATTTCTGAGCCATATGTAGCAATCATCAGACGGGGTGTAATCATGCCCGCAGCCATAACTACAATCTGTGATATCATAGAAGTTAACGAATTTAATGCAAATTTTTGTGTTCTGTTCATGTTTTCCTCTTAATTACTGAAGCACTTTTTCCAGATATTGCATCGAAACCTTGCGCTCTTGTTGCAACACTTCGTCAGCATGTGTGTAGTCAATCTTTTCCTCTAACGGGGTTTTGTCTCTTACAACACGATTCTCCATTCCAAGCATTTCAGTTAAATTCACCAGACGTGAATTGGTATCCGAAGAGAATTCCACAAAGAAATCTCTATGCAATGCCACTGAAATTGCCATACCGTGAAACGAATTAGTAAACACACACTGTGCCCCATTTATTAAACCCAGAAATTCCTTGGGTCCAACACCATATTCAGGATGCTTTCGGGGATCAAATCGTTCTTTGATTCTTCCCCCGACTGTCACCAATTCATAGCCATATTTATTTGCATATTGTTCTGCTTTTTCACGAAGTCCCACACTCGGCTTAATACAGAAAAACAAAACATATTTCTTTTTTCTATGACACGGTTCCATTTCGCCTTTTAAATAGTCTGCCGATACAAGCAATGTGGGATCCAAGACCAATTCTGCCTTGCGTCCAGTAAGGGATTTGACAATATCCTGTCCATCTTTTTCTCGAACACTTAAAAAGGCGAATTCTTTGAGAAGTTCAGAGATTTTCTCTTCGTATTCCGGATCCGCCTGCATGTAGCCAAAACTGGCTGCATACGATGCCTTTTTCTCCGGTTCTGAACAGAACTCAAGGTAAAAATTCAAATCATGTCCTGTCACAACCGGATTCCACACCTGATCGCTTCCCACAATTATTCTGTCCAGTCCCTTGCTCAGTTCACTCATTTGCTCAGTGCTGGAAACCACCTGACTTGGGTACATTTTCAGCTTTTGCTCAAACTCCTGATACGACGGTCTTGCACTTTTTAGAAAACACTTCGATAACATTTCAATTAGAATGGCCTTTGGCGTTATGGTTCGTGTTTTTTTGTGGTTTACTTTATCAGAAACATAGTTGATAACTGCAACATCATGCCCCATTTCCTCTATGACATGGTACAACGCCCCCATTTGGAGCATCGCCCCCAAGCTGGGTGCGTGCGGAAACGTCAGGATACCAACTTTCATATTAATCATTCTCCTTCGATGATCTTTGACTTATTTCTAAATCTAATTATTCTTGCAGGAACTCCACCTACAATTGCATATTCTGGAACGTCTTGCGTCACTACAGCGCCAGCAGCAACGACCCCCCCCCGATAAATATGAACCCCCGGAAGGATAATAGCTCTGCTTCCTATCCACACATCATCATCAATGATAACCGGACGAACAGGTTCAAATCCCTGTTGATTCATCGGACGGGATATATCGTCCATTTTATGATTGCTCGGATTAATAATGCACTCTCGGGCCATCATAACATTATTACCAATCACCGTTGTATTGGATATTATGCTGAATGCTCCAATTCCAGATTTATTTCCCAGACATGTATCTGATGCAAAAAAGGCACCCTTTTCAATATTGACATTCTCTCCACATGACTTCATGATAAGCCGTCCACACAAGGCACGGAAACGTTTTGCACCAAAGTTTACCGGAGATGTTGATTCTGGCAATCTGGACGCAAATACAAATAGAAGCCGACCAAGGGCACGTTCAATTCTCTTCTTATTCATTTGATTCTCCCATGCGGTTTTCCGATACTAAAGCAATCATCGATATCATTATTGGCAATGTATAGTTTATTGCTCCGGCAGCCGGAATAGATGAATATCCGATCAAGGTAAGGAGCAATGGCACTATTTTCTGGAAACCAACTTTTCTACAACATTTAGCGCATCGATTCCACTGGTATGCAAACCAAGAAAAAAGTGGAATTGTTCCAACAATCCCCAAACCAAACAGATACATCAACGGTGCACAATGTGTATGACAATTAAACAACCCAATTCCAAATAAAATAGACAAAACCGTTTCGAACCAAGGTTTGAAGTACAATAAAATCAGATTGATTCTACCATTTCCTCCAACAACATCTGCACCCTCAAAGCGATTTAAGAAACCTTGTGCTATTGTCGGCATAAACTTGAGAAAGGCAAACACGAACAAACTCATCACGGCTAAAACTGCGACAGTTTTCTTTATGTCACCTTGGCTCAGGAACCACAAAACACCCCATACAACTAGTAGGATGATAAACGTTCTGGACAATCCAACCAAGCAGCACACTGTACTGCCAATCATAGAAATAACAGCTGCCATCTTTCCTATTTTAGATTGAAATTCTGGCAGAAGCAAACTTACTGTAGATATGCATGCAATTGTATTCATTGCATAGAAGTTCGGGTCAATAGAGGTTGCCATATTAGCTCCTGTATTTCCAATTAGCATTCCCGTATAACCCAGTCTAGTTGCCGGATTCATCAAATCTTGCAAAGAATAATAAGAAAGCGTCGCACTAAGCATAACTGCACCTAATGCAAAATTACCAATAGCATAAGCCACGACTGCCTGCGTACCAACCCTATATTGTCGAATTACTGCCATAGAAAATGCCAGAAGTATGAAATCAAACGCAGCCATTAAATGATAAATTCCTGTATACCCTGTCAAGAAGTCTTGAACGGTGATGTAGGCAACCACACATAGTGTGAGAACAAATCCCGTCTTTTCAATAGGAAACTTATACTTGACTGCGTCGTAAAACAATCTAGCAAGCAAAAATACTGAAATAAAATTTCCCGGCAGTCCAACATACAAAGGGACCAAAAAGCACGTAAAAACTGCAACATTTTTTGTTTCCAAAAAAAAGATTGGAATCAGCGCAAGCAATAAAAACAGGAATTTGTTCACACTTATCCCCATCATATCTCTAGCAAAGAGTCCCAGGATGATAAGTGCTCCTATCCCGCACATTTTCCATTGATCCTCTTTTAAATCAACTTCTCTGTGTAGCATTCAATTATCCTCTCATATGTGGAATTCACCATGTTTAATCTCATTTATCACACAAGCTCTCAAAATCATGCAAAGCCTCGGTATTACTCGACTCATATTGCAATACCATACTCTTAAAGATACCTTTATTATCGAGCGCATATTTCAGAAGCTCTTTGATGTGCTCCGTCTCACCCACAAGACCTATTTTTCTATCCTCAACCAGCTCTCTCGCTGACAGAGTGTCTGTGGAAATTACCGGCACCTTTAAGCTTGCAGCTTCATCAAAAACCATAGGTGCAGCTTCGTGGATGGATGGCACAAACAGATAATCCGCACCTTTAATATATCTATACGGGTTAACCTGCTCGCCTTCTAAAACAATATAATCGTCTGCATGATTCTCACCAATTAAGTGCTCCAGCTGACTTCGTAACGGTCCACCACCAACGATATGCCATTCCACGTCATATCCATCCATTTTTAGTTCCTTTACGATTTCAATTCCGCGCTCAAGTCCCTTCTCACCGCTTAACCGCGCTACAGTTACCAAGGAATTCTCACATTGATATTCTATTGTATCCTGCGATGCCATCTCATTGATTAGTTTAAAATCATGAAAATTTCTCAAAACACATATTTTATCTTCTGCTTCGGGAATGCATCTAATCACCGCTGCACCCACACTCTTAGACACTGCCGCTATCTTATCAAATTTCAGCAACAGCTTATCATTATATGGACAATGTCCCCCATACATTTCGTAATCGCAGTGTATTACAATTGCTTTTTTATTTGCGTTTACGCAATTTATTACAACCTCTCCGGCTAGGTTGCAAAAGATATTTTCCTGCTGTGGATGTCCAAAAGCAATTGCAATATCATAAACTCCGTCAATTTTTCCAACTTTATTGCATATATAATTCGCAGGTATTCTTTTATTGAAACACTTCGTCCATGCCGAGCAAACCTGACGAATCACTTTATATTTAGAACCGTACTGTTGCAAATCACCAGCCGAACGCTCTGTAAGAGCCAAATATGCATTATCTTCAACAATCTTAACCTGTTCAGGAATATCGCTATAAAATGCGCCGTCATGATCAAAGCAAAGAAGTGTCACTTCGCACTTATCACATATATTTTTAAGCAGTTCAATTAGTGCCTTCGATACTCCACCAACTCTCAGTTGGCTAACTGCAATCAGTACTTTTTTCATAACTTTGCAAAAAGCTCCCTTACATTTGCGTTCCAGTCCATATTCTTAGAATAGTACTCGAGAATCTCTTTCTCAAAGGCTCTTGCGGTTTCAGAGGTCATTTCAATCAGGGCATTTTTCCACTCATTTTGTGTGCTACATATAATGCCCGTCTTTCCATTCACAACGAACTGTGTCAGCCCCGCAACATTTGATACAACAACCGGCTTGCCAAACAAATATGCCAGCGGAATAATGCCACTTTGAGTTGCTTCAATATACGGTAATACGGCTGCCGTCATATGATGAAGTAGCCATTTCATTTCTCCATCATCGATATACCGATTGATAACTGTGAGGTTATTGCACTGATTAATCAGGCTTTTTTCTTCCTCTGTAAAATTTCCACCGCCTGCTATAACCAGCGGGAGAGCTTTATCCGAAATATCCTGATATACTTTTAATAGATTTCCAATACCCTTATATTTATCAATCCGTCCAAAGAACAGCAGATAATCGCTTTCTGCATTCATTTCCACAGGCTTAATTTCATTTGCATCTGGCAGATGCGCTCCAAGCGTTATCATTACAGCTTTTTCTTTATAGTGCGGATACAGATTACCGAACGTCACAACACTCTCCGGAGACATCAACACAAACTTATCTACACGTTTATAGAACCTTCTATTTATGAATTCCGTGTATTTCTCCAATAAGACCCTCCGCAGGCTTCTGCTATTTGTAGGATGGTGCGTTCCTGCGTCGTGGAGTGTTAAAAGCTGCTTAATTTCGCCTTTCAAAAACATTCCAACATTTGAACATATCACGCTATCGTCCATATACCAAATGAACTCAGGCTGAATATTATTGATTCTGCCCGCTATTTTCTTATAAGGAGACTGATCAATTACTTTCTTTTCTTTATGGTATTGGAGGAGGTCAGTCTTTGCAATCAAGCTGATGTCTGTATCATGAATTTCATAGGGCATTACAACCTTCACGTCGTACCCTTCTTCGACAAGTGTCTTGTACAACTGTACGGTTAGCTGTAAAATTCCACCTTGCACGTTTGCTGTAAAAAGAGCTATTCTTGCTTTCACGCTGATATTTCCTCCCCACCTATTGTTTCTTTACATTGTCTGCCGATAAACCTTATCCAGTGCTTCCTTATATGTTTTAATATCCAAAATTTGCGCTGCCTTTTCCAATGTAGCGTGATGCAGGTTCTGGTACAGTTCATTATTTTCCAGAACATCCGTGCAACGCTCGATCAGGACATCGTCATCATCGCTCAAATACCCTGTCTTACCATCATTGACGATTTCCTTCAGTCCATCTGTCGGTGTGCTTACAATCGGCACACCAAGTGCCATTGCTTCCAGAGCGCACATCGGAAGCCCTTCCCATCTCGAAGTCATAATCAGAATTTTAGCCTGCTTCATTGCCCCATATGGGTTGCTACTATATCCCAACATATCGATGCTATGCTCCGCATGGTACTCGGCAATTGCCTGCTTTGTTTCTGCCTCCAAATCGCCTGTGCCGATAATAGCGGCTTTCATCTCTGGATACTTTTCTACTATTCCAGCAAGTACTTTAACCAGCCTCTGGGGGTTTTTTGGAGGGGTCAATCTACCAACATATACAATATCGTAGGCATATTCTTTTTCATCTTGTGCGGCCTTTTTATAGACTTCTTCTGCGTCGATTACGTTATAAAGGATGCTGCTTTTTCCCTCGAACTGTTCATGAAATGCATATCCTTCATATGCAGATTTCGACACCCAAAAAATATGCCTTGCTTTTTGGGCAGCATACCTGTAAAGCAACGCTTTCGCAGAGATTCCTCGAGAGTCAAAATTATTATTATGCACATGGGAAATCAGCGGAATCCTCCCGCAAAGCAGCGCTGCAAAAAAAGATGCTTTCATGTCATGAGCATGAATAATATCTGGTTTTTCTTCACGGATAATACGCTTAACTTCTGACAAGGACCATTCTTTCATCGGCGCAAACCGCACATTACGTTCTTTTAGTGCCTCACGAATTTTCCCGTCTGGGCTGCAGTAAAACATTTCATACTCTGCATCGTTCTTAAAGCACGCCATAATTTGGCATGCAACGTTTTCCGCCCCTGAAAAACTCGTTCCTGTTAAAAGATGCATGATTTTCTTACTCATCTTACCTATCCTCTACACTCTTATACAGTTTCTTAAGACTTTGAATGGCGTGATCTAGATCGAAGTTCACAACATTATTGCTATTTCTTGTAATCTCGCGCAGTCTTTCGCCTTTATCTACTATGCTCCTCATCTTATCTGCCAGCTCATCTACATTTTTCGGGTCAAACAGATAATCACTGTCGCCCAGCAAGTCAGTACACCCACGAATCTTTGAAGCAATACAGGGCAAACCTGACGCCATTGCCTCCATCAGCGCTCCGGGCAGGCCCTCCCTAAAAGACGTAAACACAAAGCAATCACATGCAAGGAGCACATCTGGAATATTGCTTTGATATCCAAGGAGTTTCACTTGTTTTCCAACGCCAAGCTGTTCTGCCAGTTCTACCAGGTACTTTCGATTTTCGCCCTCACCGCAAATTAGATAGTAAAAATTCGGATTATTGGCCTTTGCGAGGGCACGAATCGCCACTTCCTGATTTTTGTTGTTATTAAGTTCTCCTACAGATACAAAAACAAATGCGCTCGGATCTATGTTCCAGCTCTTTCTCAGAGACAAGCGAATCTCCTCACCCTTTTCTGTTTTGCGTTGTTCCTTATCAAATTTTGACAGATCAACTCCAACACCCGGGACCTTTTCCACTCGGCCATTTTTCTTTAACCGGAATTTTTTTGCCTGAACATAATCTGCATCATTTATTGTGATAAGCATATCTGTAAAGTGCGCCATATATCTTTCTATCGGATAGTAGCAAATCCAATTTTTTATGGGGGCACCTGTCCAAAAATGAAACCCATGCGCCTCATAAATCACATACGGAATTTTAGCCTTATTTGCACAGATTCTTCCCAACACACCACCAATCGGAGTATTGCAATGAACCACATCGTATTTTTCACGCTTCATCAGATCGAGCAACTGTTTTTTAGCAAGCGTGTAGTTCTTCTTTGCTAACGGATTTCTGTCGCAGTCTATGTGTTCTGCTTTAATTCCGTATGTTCTGCAGTCTTCTTCATATAATTGCTTGTCTGCGTGATCCATATTGCTGACAATCGTAAAATCAATATTCAATTGTCTTGCTGCAATAATCGCCGAACGCATAAACCCGTTTATTCTCCGTCCTGACTGACTCGTTACATATAACAGCTTCATTTTCCGTCTCCATTATTCAGAACAGTTTCATAAAACGATTCATAGCGTCGCCTGTTGCATATTTTTTACTACCATACTGGTAAGCATCGCTACTCATCGTATCATATTCTTCTGCACTCAGTTTCATGGCTTCCTTTAGCTTATCTGCAAACTTTTCATTATCGCCCGCCTCAACAAGATAACCGCTCTTTCCATCATCCACCTGCTCCGGAATGGCACCCACAGCAAACGCAATAACAGGTCGGCTATACTTGTAAGCGTCGATAATGATGCCAGACTGAGAAGCAGAATTATATGGAACTATTACCCAGTCACAGTTAACGAATGCTTCTCGCATCTCTGCCTCTGTGACGTAGTCGTTATTCAACTTTACATTTTTCTCTTTGGCAAGCTGATTCACAATGCCCTGCATCTGCGAATCCACTCGTCCTACCACATCAAATCGAATGTCCGGACACAGTCTCACAATTTCAAGTAAGTTATCGGCACCCTTGTATGGATTGATTCTTCCAAAGAAGAGTACTCGACCACTATGTACTGGTGTCGTATACGCCGGATATCTACGCCACAATTCCAGATACTTTACACGGTCTGCGCTGATTCCGTAGCGGTCGATCATATCCTGAATATAGGTTTTGTTACGCAGGACAATCGTATCTGCGAACTTAACCACAGCCTTGTTCATCAAATCAACCATCTTGACCTGACTGTCTCCTTCGTGTGGAATGACCTCGTGGATTACCTGATAGGTCTTGGCTTTTCCAGACATAATCATAATCGGAAGATTCCACGTATGCAGACTTTCAAAATAAATCGCGTCAAAATGTTCCTTGCGGATACGATGAATAATTGAAAACAACAGTGGGAGATTGAATGTTTTCTTTGTTACACCAGGCCTTTCCGGGCAGTCAACCAGCCATGTATGATCTGATTTCTGGAGTTCCACCTTCGGAGTCTTGATGCAGAGCAAGTAAACATCCCAGTCACTTCGATTTCTCATTTCTTCGTACATTCCAAACAACGTATCCTGATGATCCGCATTGTCTGAAAATGTCACTAGAAGTACTTTTTTCATCTCGAATTCCTCTCCCACTAAAACAGCCCAGACTCATCTCAAAGAGTCTGAGCCACATCTTCTCAGCTACACACTGAGTTATTTTTTGCTCGAATCCAATTTGTCAAAAATTCACAGCTATAGAACATCGCCTTTCGCAACGAATCAATTGCAACTCCTACTACAAAAATGATAGCGGTAACTGCAACAACCCATAAAACAGCGTATGGTTTTTCAATCACTCGCTGAAGTGAAAACAACTTTTCAAAGAGATACGTCATATTAGCCGGATACATATGGAACAGGTACACTCCAAAAGTTGCTTCTGCCAAATAGTCAATTACTTTGTTGGTCCTTGCCTTCCATGAAGTTCCCCACATAAAGAGTCCAATCGATACCATCATAGAAACAGGACGATAATTTCCACGCATGAAATAGCAACTATACTCTGCAGCAGAAGTTATCTTTTTCCCTATTAGATCAAGTACAATAATGCTTATAACTGCAACAATGTACGGAATCAGTATCAGTGCCTTGCATTCTGATTTATGATTTTCGTATGTTATTCCCATTCTTTTAATCATTATCACAATTGAGTACAGCATTAAAAACGCAAGTAAATTATTAGCGCCCCAATTAACAAACGGAACAATTGTTGAAACACTCCAAATCACAAGCATGACTGTCGTAAACTGCTTTAGGATATCCACAGAGAACCCCATAAGTGCTTTGTGATAGAAAGGCCAGATCAAAAGAAAAATCATGTACGTTGTTGGGTACCACCACATTCCTGTCAGTGTTGGAAATACAGATTGGAGCAGTAATGTTTTGCTCTGCCCCCCGAAAATAAATGCTCCAATGCACATTGAGAGTCCGTAAAATAAAACCGTTTTTTCAATTTTCCAGCATGACCTTGCCGAATAGTTGAGATCTACCTTTTCATCTGGTTTTTTGCTTAGAAACCACGCCGAAACCAAAAAGAACAGGTTGTTGCCAATAAAAGCGTTGTTCCCTAGTATCTGCAATGCAAGTTTATTACCGGTTATTCCTATAACCTGCGTGTCAATGTTAAATGCATTCTTTGCCACAAGATGATGTGAAACAATCATGAGCATCGCAGCTATTTTTAGAATCTGAAAGTTTGCTTCTTTGTTTTTCACAATATCACCTCGTATTTGCTTAAGCCGTTTATTCCTTATAAAGCTCTACTAATCATCCTCAGCAGTGTGAGCCACACTGCTGCTATGTCTTGTACCGCTGCACTGGGTCTCCACTACGCTCAAAATCGCACCATTTTTGACACAACGGTAACCGGTGCCCTTTGCTCATGTTATGGCACCATTTTAATCGTCACGGAAGTTCCTGTCTTTATTCCTGATGACACCATCATCTCGCCACAAGAATCCATGTGTTTATGCCTAAAAGCACTCATATCGCTACGGGAGTCCTTGCGTTTATGCCCGACAGCACCATACCTTTTCACTGGGAGTCCTCGTATTTGTGCCTGATAGCATCTCCATGACCGGGTTGAATGTTTCGATGATGTTGTCATCGAAACCCCTTGTTTATTCCTGACCGCACATTTTGGGAAAGTGTCAATTTTCAGCCTTCAAAAATTCTCAAAAAGCGCGGTAAATCAATGGTTTTCTCCACTCATTGCAGTGGTTTGACCCTCGGAAACTCCCTCGGTACTTTCAGGCATAAACAGGATCTTCACGGTCGCCAGCATGATTTTCAAATCCTCGATCAGGCTGGGATGGGCAATGTACATCAGATCCATCTGCAGCTTATCGTAGGGGGTGGTGTTATACTTGCCATACACCTGTGCATAACCGGTCAAACCAGCCTTTGCCTGCAGGCGCAGCGCAAACTCCGGCATCTCCTCGCAGTACTGTGCGGCAATCTCCGGGCGCTCCGGGCGGGGACCAACAACGGACAGATCACCCTTCAGGATGTTCAGCAACTGAGGCAGTTCGTCCAGACGGCAGGCACGGATAATGTGACCGACCTTTGTAATACGGTCATCCTTGTCGCCGGTGGAAAGACGTGCTACGCCATCCTTTTCTGCATCCACACGCATAGAGCGGAACTTCAGAATCTCAAACTGCTTGCCGTCCTTGGTCAGACGCACCTGCTTATAGAAGGCGGGACCACCATCGGATTTGACCGCAATGGCTGTGATCAGGAACAGCGGGCTCAAGATGATCAGTGCCAGCAGTGAGATCACAATATCCATCGCGCGCTTAACGAACAGGAACTCCGGGCTTGCCATGTAACGACCGACACGCAGCATCGGCAGATGGAACATATGCATCGGCCAAGCGCCACTCATAATAACGTCGCCAACGCGGGGAATGACGAACATATTGATGCCCTTCCCTACGCAGTGCTTCAGGATAATGTTTCGCTCATGGCTGTGAACACCACTGACAAAAACAGTCTCCATGCCGTCCAGAATGCTCAGGTCTGCCAAGCACTCCGACACGCTCAGGGTAACCTGCACGTCGTATTTCTGGTTCAGACCATACTCGTTGATGAGCTTTTCCATACCATGACGTACATCGTAGACCACTGCAGTCTTCTGCGGCGGGAAGGTCTTGTAGTACCATTTATGTGCACAAGATGCCCAGATCGCAGCCATCACCAGCTGTCCCACGATTGCCGCAATACCCGGCAATAGGTTGCAGAGCTTTGCGGACATCAGGCAGATCACGATGTACAAAATACCATCGGTTGCCATAGCGCCAAGGATCTGGCCGTACACCAGTTCTGAGACCCGCTGCATCGACATCCAGAACGCATCGTAGATTTTACCGAGTACAATGTACAGGATAAAAAACAGGCCTAAAATCGCAAAATGACCCTCCCATGCCAGATTTGCATAGGTCTGGTGCGAGTAGTACAGGAACCAGCAGGCCGCAAACGGCAGCTCGATCATCAGAACATTCAAGATCTTTACGATCCGCAACATTACATCATGCTGAAACTTTGACATAATCCTCTCCAATAACTCCTTTAGATTTTCTTTTTACGACTCACGTAACTTTTCCGACCCAAATTGCAGCAAGTGCTTTGGAGCGCGCTATCAACTACACAAACCGATTTCTTCCCCCGTTTTGTGGTTAGCCGAAACATTCAGGTTTTCACTTTTCCTCTTGGACTCTAGTGCCAAATCTAACCGGCGAGGCTTCGAATCTGCTTTCTCCCACCGCATCCCGATCTCATCCAGCTTTGCAATACGCTCCTCTGTCAGCACAGCGCAGCTTTTTTCAGGATTATGGCGGGTATACCGCTGCCGTTTGACCCAATTTCCGAGGTTATATCCGTTCGGTGACACATATTCTGCCGGGATATTCAGGTCGCCGTGGGCATCAAAATAGCGCTTGGCCTCCTGATACCCCTCGTTCCACTGACGGTCATTGCGGTTGCCCCAGTACATCCCAATACGGTTGAGACGCTCGACTTGTTCGTCCGTCAGTTTTCCTTTCGGGTACGCCCATTGCTGGCTTGCAACCCATTGCCCCAGCCGTTCACCAGCCGCTGTCACATAGGAACGTGGGATATTCAGGTTGCCGTTTTCCTCATAGTAGGCGGCAGCCAGCGCATAAGCCTTTTCCCACTTGGCATCGAAAATGTTCCACACCATGCCGATCTCATCAAGCTGTGCGATGCGTTCTTCCTTCAGTCGGCCGTTCAGCTTCTGCTGCCGGGTCTTGATGATCCACTGCCCCAAGGGGTAACCGTCCGGGTCGTTGTATTTGCCGGGCACCATCAGGTTTCCGTAGGTGTCGTGGTATTTCTTTGCGACTTCAAATCCATGCTGCCACGCGATTTCTTTTCGGTTGCCCCAGACCATCCCGATGCTGTCCAGCCGTGCGATCTGCTGCTCGGTCAGATTTCCTTGAATTTGTCCCTCGCGCACCCGGCGCTGGGTCACCAGCCACACCCCAAGGCTCAGACCACCGGGCGTCGTATACAGTTTCGGGACGTTCAGGTTGCCGTGTTCTGCGTAGTAAATGCTCGCCTCAGAGAAATAGTGCTCCCAGCCGGAAGAAAGGCTTGCCTGCAGCTGTTCGAACAGTATCCGGCAGTCATGCACCTGCTCGATGACCTCGAACCGCTCGGTGACGATCTTATCACCCTCACCGTTGGCATACAGACGATGAACGGCCTCCTGCATCTCACTTTGCAGACCGGATATACTGGTCAAGCCCTCGAAATTGTTGACCACATCCAAGATCAGCGGGGCTGCGGTGTCCCCAGCGGTCAGGGCGCGTCCGATCTGCTGCTTGTAGATGATGGGCGAAATGGTAGGCCGGAACAGGATCACGCCCGAAATGCCTTCCACATGGACGCCTTCGTTGAGCATATCGATGCAGAACAGCAGCTTCAGCCGGTTGGTCGTATCCGTCTTGAAGTCCGCAAACGCCTTGTCGGTATTCGGATCATCCGAGTAGGCTTCGTACACCACCACGTCCGGGTTGACCCCTGCGAACCACTCCGGCACATGGGACACCATCTCGTCCATGTGCTCCTTGTTGGCGCAGAACACGATGTACTTTCCAGATTTGTTTGTGATATGATGGGCAAAGACCTTGTCCAGACCGTCTGCTTGTTCCAAAGCGCGGCGCAGTGCGTCCAGATATTTCTGATTCACATCCTGAATGCCCGGTGCCCGCAGGTTGTCCACCCGTGCCTGATACTTTGCGAGGGCTTTCTGGTACTGATAAACCGTGGTCACATATTTCGGGGCAGGCAAAATCCCCCTGACGACTGCTTCGCCAAGGGTCATGTTGCTCGCAACACGGCTATCGAAAAGTTCTTCGGCCATATCGCGGTTATTATCCAGATATCGGATGTTTGTTGCCGTCAGCCCCAGAAGCTTTGCATCCGGGCATAACTTTAATAAAGCCATCGTGCTTTCGCCCCAACATTCCGCACCGGCACGGTGGAATTCATCGAGTATAATATAGGCAGGCTTCTGCGCTGCTATTTCGTCCAGCTGTGCCTGTGTACAGCACATCAGTTTGGCGTAGGTATAAAAGCGAACGTTTACCAACGGAAAATCCGGGTCGTTCCTTTTTAGGCTTTCCAGCTGGGTCTTGAAGATATATTCACTGGGAGAAAGCCAGATCACGCCCTTCTCCGGGTTGTCCTCGATCAGCTTGAACGCAATATAGCTCTTTCCGGTGCCGGTCGGATGAACAATGGCAGCCTTGCCATACTGGTCCATCATCCGGACTGCCGCATGATATGCTTTTTCGTTGTGCTCAAACAGACATAATGCCACCTTGTTCACCCCTTCCCGCATAAAGGGGTATCCTCCACAGTGATAATGGAGGAACGGCGTGTAAATCGTACGCTATTACGTTATATTTAGCATATCCCCGCCCCTCATGGACACCTGATGGGAGAAAATTCGGTTCATCTCCCGGCGCTTTCGGGTCAGGTCAGAGTGCACATAGCGCTGCAAGGTGATGTTGGCGTTAGCGTGTCCTAACAATTCGCTGAGGGTCTTTACATCGCACCCCGCCTGCAGACAGGTCGTTGCAAAGGTATGGCGCAGCGCGTGCGGATGTACCTGCCGGACAGTTGCCTGTTTCAGATATGCTTTGATGCTTTTTCGGTAGCAGCGGGGCTCGGTGGGCTTGGACTCGTTGCCGGACAGAAACCATGCAGCATTGCTGACACATCCGCGCAGCTTTTTCAGCATAATAAGCAGCCGTTTCGGGATTGGAATTTCCCGGCGGGAGGTGCGGGTTTTAGGCGTTTGGATGACTACCTTCGTGTGCCCGTTTCCACAGGAAATTCGGCAGACCGTCCGGTTGATTTTCAGCGTTCCGAGTTTCAGGTCGAAATCGCCCCACTGTAAGCCGCAGATCTCGCCAATACGCAGCCCCAATTCCACCCCTAATAATAAGCCAATTTTGCGGGGCGTTGGGTTCTCCTGTACATACTGATAAAGCCGCTGCTGCTCCGCCGGGGAGAGGGGTACAGAAATTTTGTCGATGGCTTTTGGCAGCGCTACTTCCAGCTCCATCGGACGGATCAGGCGCAAGTGCGCGGCATATTTGCAGATACGGCGCAGCATCGAGAGGCATTCCCGGGCAGAGGAGTTCCCCAGCGGCTTGTGTGCGGCATCTATCGGTGCAATGATCTGCTGCATAGCCTGTTCCAGAAAACTTTCCTCAAGAGATGCAACTGGCACTTTACTCAAAACCGGAAGAAGATATTTGTGCAGCGTGTACGAGTAATGCGCATAGGTGGATTCTTTTACTGCATTCCGCTGGGAGTGCAGCCATACCTCAGCTAGTGCTTCAAAGGTCAGGTCGGTTCTCTTTAGATTGTAGAAGCCTGCCTCTGCTTTCTTTTGAATCAGCACACGTTTGACCTCAGCATAGACCGTGCCATAGACGTAGCCCCACTGGATTTTCCCCTCCAGTGTACGCGCTTTGATGTAGCGGCCTTCCCACCGACCATCCTTGCGTTTGTGAATGTTTTCTCCCCGTCGTGCCATTTCTGTTTCCTCCTACGGTTTGGACACCCATCTGACCACTTATTCTGTCCACCTTCGTTTTCAGCTGGATTTTTCATGCAGAACTGGGCAATGTGCAAAAAACTTTTAGCTTCTGCGAGGTTTTTTCTAAGGTCAGGTGGGATGCATTTGTAAGGATTTCTATTGATTCCCAGATATAACCATGATAAAATAAGAGAAGAATTCAAACAACGATGTCGAAAGATTGGTATCCTCCATTATCACTATGGAGGATACTTTTTTTATTAAATATATTCTTTGCCATTACGCGGCTGCACATTCTCTGTATCATAAAATACTTTTGCAGCATACGCAGATGCGCATGCATAGCTGCACGGATTTCTGTAACATCATAGTGAGGTGAACTTCATCACGACTGTAAACGATGCCGTTGCCAAACACTTTAAACAGTTCTACGACCAGCGGGAGATACATCCCAACAAGTTGGCAACCCGCGCCGGTGCATATTCCAAAATCGATTTATTGTTTTACTCATAGATATATTTTTATTCTACAAACTGCACCTCTTGCGAACATAAAAAACGCGTGTTATACTGAAGCCATCAAAAAACATTGGAGGTGTCCCATATGCCCCGTCCCAAAGGAAGCAAGAACAAGACCAAGACCGTAAAAGCAACCGTTGACTTTGCTGCACAGATTGCTGAAAAGCAGTCTGCAAAGGAAGCCGCTGCCGCCGAAATCGCATCCATCACTGCGAACATTGATGCGCTGAAAGCTGACCTGAAAGCCAAGAAATCTGAGCTGAAATCTATCGACAAGGAAATCGCCAGAATCGAAGCTAAAAAGGTCAAAGCTGAAACCAAAGCAGCGGAATCCGCAAAGAAAGCCGAAGCAGAGGATGTTCTGAAAAAACTGCTGGCAAGCGGTGTGAGTGCAGACGATATCCTCGCAAAGCTGAAGTGATTTAAATTTCTGACGCAGCAGTTGACGGAAACATCTACGTTGCAAGCAGTGCAACTTGGTACCAACTTGCGATTTTTGAATCGGATTTTTCAAAATCCAAATTCAAAATGCTTGTTGAGCTGTGCCCAAACCCCTTGTGTTCTGCATCCGTTGGATGCAGGCTGCGCATTTTTGCAAAATGCTTTTTTGATCTGAGTGCCGATGCCTGTGGTATCGGCACTTTTTGCACAGATAGATTCCCGGAAGCAGATAATAGTGCTATGCAGCGCATCCGGGATTGTGCTATACTTGATTTACACAAACCTGTTTGTCCTAAAAAGTTGGAGGTATTCATGGCTACACGAACCATTTGTTTTCCCATATCCGGCTACCCCTATTGCAAAGAACAGCCGGTGACATTCACATGGATAAAAGGTAGCAAGCGGCAGAATATCCGTGCCGTCCATGATGCCGTCCATACAACAGACCCGGATGTTTCAATTCTGGAAGTCAGCTCTGCATCCGTTCAGCCGGAGGGTGAGGCTGTTTCTTCTCTGCGGCTTCTGCTGCGTCTGGATTCTGTTGCGCAGGATGTGCCCATCAGCACGGTTTTTGAAGCTGCCAAGGTATTTGAACATGGTGGTCCATTCGCTGACCTTCTGACCTGTGCACCATCCAAAGTCCATAAGGACACTCGGCTGCGAACCAATGGAAAGCTGCTACGCTACTCTTTGGAAGGAAGTGAGTATCCGGCAGAGCCGTACCCGGATTCATTTTTTGAGTGGCTCTACTGCCGTGCGTTGAAGCAGTTCCCGGAAAAGGCTGCGCAGCTAAGCAGATATAATGCCTTTTCTGATATTGCTGCCGCAGCGGATTCTAAAAAGTATTATGGCGATTCCTCGCGGGCGGCTGCAATCTATGTAGGACTTGCAGCGGCAGGAAAACTTCCGTGCATCGATTCCTATGAATCATTCATTGCGGAAGTTTACACGGAGCCAAAGCCCTTGCCCAAATCTGGAAAGTCTGAGACTGCTTCAAAAAAGACGCCCGAGGTTTCTGCACCTGCACCAGCAAAGGAGATTCCGGCAGACGGATCGTCGCAGTCCGATAATGCAAATATTCCGGACGGTGCGCAGATGGAACATATCCTTGAGCTGCCCAAAGCGACCTGTCTGCTCCTCTCTTTGGCAAAAAATGCTGGTCTTTCTGCAAATAATTCCAGTGAGCTGGCGTATAAGGGAAAGGAATTTTTTCTTGACGCTTATCAGAAAGCACTGAAAAACAAAACGCTCCAAACCAATGTTCATAAGAACAAGTTCACATTTCCGATGGAGGAGCATGACAGCGGATTTCATGCGGTCGGAGTACTGACCCGTTCGCCTGCTTGGGAATACGGATGGAAGTTCAACTATCTGGCCGAGAATACACCCGGAGCAGAAAAGCCCGAAGTCAAAGCAAAAATCCAGAAGCCTTTGACCGCATTGGAGCATCTGGAACGCTGTGGGTATAAAATCGTTCAGCAGGTCGTGCCGGAAAAGCTCCCACCGATTGCTGTTCAGCGGATGGCATGGAAAACAGGCGAGGCTCTTTGCGACCCGGTGGTGGTGGATTTCTTGCAGTTTATCCGAACACATATGCAGAGCGACGGCTCTTTTTCGTTCCGTATCCCAAAGGGTGCATCCAAAAAATCGTTTACCACACTTTCAGAGATTGCTCAGACGTGGGACAAAATGGGACTCTTTGCAGCCATTGTGATATACCCGCAGAATATCGTCTATGAACTTGCGCAAAATGAAACCGTCCGGCATTTTTTGAGCGGAAAGTGGCTGGAGCTTTTTGTAGAGCATCAGGTTCAGCAGATTCTGAACCGCTATCGGGAGGAGCAGGGCGCAGAAGTTTCGGTTTGCTCCAATGTGGTTCTTTCAGAAACGGCATCCGTAGGGAGCACGCACGAGTTGGATGTCGTGTTCTCCATCAATGGAAAATTTTTCTGGGTAGAAGCCAAATCCTCCAGCCGAAGCATTGATTATGGAAAATATGCTTCTCTGTGCGAAAAGCTGAATGTGACACCAGAAAGCTTGCTTTTGGTCAACAGCGATTTGTCCGTGGAAGAGTGCGAAGGTGTTTCTTATTTCTGGAATTACCGTGTTGCAAACTGTGCAACCATCACGCAGGAACTGGAAAGCATGATTGCTAAACAAATTGAAAGCACCGGAAATGCTGTTCTGAGTACAGACTGAACAATAAGCAAAAATGATATGTACCCCCAATACTGGACACCCAGTATTGGGGGTACATATCAAAACCGAAAAGCAGAAGCTGCCGCACAAAAATACGGTGTGGCAGCTTCTGCATTTTATCTGCTGCGTCCCCTGCGCGTGCCGACAGTTCCGTTCCGCCTTATTCTGCCCCCGCAGAAGGTCGTTTTTGCCCGCCGCATTTGTGGCCAGGCTTTCCCGGGAATGGCCGTTCGTTTTGCCGAAAAGTCGTACTCTGCCCGGGAAAAAGCACCGGAAGACTGCTTCGGCCATTTATTCCGCCGTTTCTTACCGATTTTACAATGTTTTTTGCAAAAAAGGCTTTACAAATGAATTTCAAAAACATATTATATAATTATAGGTTCAACTTCTTTACGCAAATAGTTTCGTACCGGTTCGTATGGGGCAGCCGGGTCTGTGCTTTTTGCACTGCTTCTGCCTTACGATAGATCATTGGAGCCCGCCGGTGCAGCCCCGCTGCACCAGATCAAATACAGAAGGAAGGTTATGCATCATGCCTGAAAAGAAAGTTTCTACTCCCGTAGCCGATGCTCCGGCTGCCGAGGGCAAGACCCGCAAATCCGCCAAGGCTCCCGCCCGCCGCGGCCGCCCGCCGCTGGCCCCCGAGCTGTATGTAGAGATGGGCGGTGAGCAGTACAACATCACCGACATCATTGACCGTGCCAAGGCAGACTACCGCACCACCCACAAGGTCGGCGTACAGTCCTGCAAGGTGTATGTCAAGCCCGAGGAAGGCGCAGCCTACTACGTCATCAATAAGTTCTCCGGCAAGCTGGAACTGTAACTTTTACAGGGCCGCAGACAGCACCGCACTGCTGCCGCGCCCGCTATTCCCACAATAAGGCTCCACCAACAAAAAAAGACACCGCACAGCTGTGCGGTGTCTTTTTTGCATAGGCAGCGGCTCAGAACCCCAGCATCCGCCAAAGGGTCTTACGCTCCTCGGTCGGTGTCGGGTCCGGGATCTCGAACACATAGCGCTCGGTGGCGTTAATAACGGTGGTGTTGCCGCGGGTGCATACCCGGGGCAGCTTTGCATCGTAATTCAGGTGTATATGCCCGTGGATGAACCATTTAGGCTGGTACACGTCCAAAATCTCGTTGAAGCACTCAAAGCCCCTGTGGGCACAGTCGTCCCCGTCGTTCAGTCCCTTGGCCGGGGCGTGGGTCAGCAGCAGGTCGATGCCGCCCCTTTTGTGCGCCTGATGCTCCAGCTTGTGCACACGGCGGCGCATGGCCTTCTCGGTGTACTGGTAGGTATCCTCGTTATTATAGCGCTGGCAGCCCCCCAGCCCCATGATGCGCAGCCCCTTCCATGTGTACACCTGATCGTCCACGCAGATGCAGCCGCCGGGTTCCCCCTGAGTCTGGTAGCTGCCGTCGTGGTTGCCGTGCACATACAGGATGGGCGCAGCGGTAAAGTTTGTGAGATATTCCAGATACTTTTTGGGCAGATCCCCGCAGGAGAGGATCAGGTCGATGCCTTCCAGCCGGGCGCGGGTGTCATAGTCCCACAGCGCCTTGGACGGGACATCTGAAATGGCAAGAATTTTCACGTTCGTATGCTCCATTCTGTTTCCGGTCAGGCCGGCTCATTTCTCCAGACCCTTTACGTTGTCCAGTCCGTTGATCGCCAGCACGGTACGGGTCTTGACGTCCAATTCATCGTAATGGGGCAGCTTGCCGTGTACACAGGCATCCAGCCAATCCATCTCCATCAGCTCTTTGGGGCTGTAAACTCTATTCTCCGGGGAGTGCAGGTTGTCCTCGTTATCATACAGCTTTTCCGGGAAGATGTGCACATTATCCGAGCCCTGCAGCGTTTCCAGCAGATCCAGCAGCTGCCGCGTACCGCTGGGCAGCGCTTCCTGATACTCCAGATCCTCTGCGCCGCTGCGCAGACCCCACCAGTAGTTCACTGCGCGGGTGGTGGCTGCATTGTCCCAGCTGCCGTCAAAAATGGAGCGCACGATTTGCACATAAAAGGTATCCCACCGCCAGATCGGCAGACCCAGCGGCTGTAAGCTGCCGTCCGGCAGTTTGCGGCACAGGCCGTAGTCCCGGTTGGTGTTGGCAGGCTCCCGACTGTCCCGGGCGTAGACCATGTCGATCTCCGGGCAGTCGGCAAAATCCAGCGGATGGGCGGCATCGGGCTGGCAGGCCCAGCGCAGCCAGATACGGCCTGCCGGGCGCACGCTCTTCAGCCCCTGCGCAAAGGCGTTGATCGCAGCGGGCACGCCGTACACGGGGTTTGCCGCCACATAGCCGATGTGCCCGGTCTTGGTCATGATACCGGCCAGCATGCCCAGCAGATAGGTCACCTCATAGGTGCGGGGGTAGTAGGTGCGCACCAGCGGGTGCGGCGCGTTCAGCGAGCAGTTCAGGATGCGGGTCTTGGGGTGCTGCGCCGCCACCTTCAGGCAGGCGTTGTACATCCGCACGCTGGTGGCGAACACCACGTCCGCATTGTTGTGGGCTACCTCCTCCAATATCTGCTCCGCGTCCACCTCCGGGTTCACATCCTCGTAGCAGCTGATATACACCTTGTCCGGGAAGACCTTGGCCAGCGCATCGCGCCCCTCGTCATGCGCACGCACCCATGCGCTGATCTTGGCGTTGTACTCGTGGAGGAACACCACCCGCAGCTCGCTGGGCTGCTTGCTGGGGCTGAAGATATTCAGCTTGGACAGCAGCGGCTCTGCGGGGCTCTTGGGCGGTTCCAGCGAAAGCTCCACGCCATGGGGCTCGGTGAGCACCTTCACCTCGTTCCACAGCTTTTCCAGGTTCTGCCGCACCTGCGCCGGGGTGGCGTCGTAGGTGTCGGAGTAGCGGTACACCGACAGGTACACCAGCAGCGCATCACCGGTGGTCAGCCCCAGAGATCTGCCGCCCAAGGCTTCGAACTGCTGGTGGAACATGGTGTAGAAGGCGGCAAAGTTCAGCCGGTCATCCTCCGACCATGCCTCGCCGCTGGCCTTGCACACCAGCGTCTGCAGCTTGCTGTAGCCGCCCAGCTTGGAGAAATGCACATAGTTCACCTTGGACAGCTTATAGAAATCCAGGAACTCGTAGTAGATCTTATTTTCCAGATCCTCGGTGCGGGCGGGGATGAGCCGGGTGACCGTGCCCGGGATCTTGACGGCGCCGTAATACTTGAGCACCGAGACCCGCTTGTTGCCCTCCTGCACATAGAACCGGTTCATGTACTCAAAGGCGATGATGGGAGTATGGATGCCCTCTTCCAAGTGCGCGTCACACAGGTTCGACCACTTGGCAGCAAACTCGGTGTCCGGCTCCAGCAGGGGCATAAAGTCATACGAAAAGGCAGTGTGCCGTCCGCTGGTCTTGGTGCCCACAAGACTGTCCGACGGGATCTCCACCAGCCCCAGCGGCTCCTGCGCCACGATATCCACGCCCTTGAGCACATCGTCCAGAACAGCCAGATAGGGCGACTGGCCGCGGGCTATGCGGGCACGATAAGCGCGCTGCCCTGCGCGCAGTGCACTTTTATAATCTTCCAGCATAAGAACTCCTTTTTTCTGTAAGCGAAGCGCGGTGCCGCAGTCCCCCTGCCGCACCGGAACACCCCCAGTATACCACAAAAACAGAAATAAGGCAGTATTTTAGGGCTAAAACGGTTGATTTTCCCGGTGGTTTCAGGTACGATAAGAATGATATTCAAAACCGACAGGAGTTTACGATCATGCAGACCATTTCTCTGCCCGTGCTCGAGGCGGGCGAATACGCCGGCGGCATCTGGTATTACGAGCCCCACACCTACCAAAGCTACCGTTACGTTCTGGGGCGGGTGGGCAAGCACCCGTTGGTGTGCATCGGCATCAACCCCAGTACCGCCCAGCCCGGTGCGCTGGACCCTACCTTAAAAAGCGTGGAGCGGCTGGCCGCTGCCAACGGCTTTGACAGCTGGATCATGTTCAACGTCTACCCCCAGCGCGCCACCGACCCCAACGATATGGACAAGACCCCCGACCGCGCCCTGTGCGATGAAAACCTGCGCTGGCTGCAGGCCGTTCTGGCCCAGACCGAGCCTACCATGTGGGCGGCATGGGGCACCCTGATCGAAAAGCGGGACTACCTGCCCGGTCTGATGCGGGAGATGGTGGCCCTGACGCGGGAGCGGAAGATCCCGTGGGTCACCTTTGGCAAGCGCAGCAAAAAGGGGCACCCGCACCACCCGCTGTATCTGCGCAAGGATTCCACCCCGGAACCCTTTGATGTGGAAAACTATCTGGACACCTGTTTCTGATGTCCACCCCGACAGGAGGTGACCTGCTTTGACCGCAGAACAGTATAAGCCCATCTATCACTGGTTCAGCGCCCATCCGGCCGTAAAGCGTCTGGTCGTTTTTCTGGACCGGTGGCTGCCGCTGGTGCCCTTTGTGTGCTATCCGGTGCTGCTGTGCCTGCTGAACATCCGGCTCTCGCGGCTGTTCCTCACCCAGAAGCAGGCCGCGCTGGACTTTATGGTGCTCATCGCCCGCTCCGTCTTTGTGCCGGGGCTGGTGTTCTGGGGCGGCACGTTGCTGCGCAGTCGGCTGCACTTCCCCCGCCCCTACGAGCAGCCCGGCTTTACCCCGCTGGTGGCAAAGGAGAGCCGTGGACACTCCATCCCCTCCCGCCACGCGCTGAGCGCCGCCGTGCTGGCGGCGGGGTGGCTGTATTTCTACCCTGCCGCAGGCTGCGTGATGGTGGGCATCGCCCTGCTCATCTGCTGTCTGCGGGTGCTCACCGGGGTGCATCATGTGCGGGACGTGGTGTGCGGCTTTGCACTGGGCTTTGCGCTGGGCGCCGCCGGGATGTGGCTGCTGTAAGGCCATTCCTACACGCTGGAACGGTCATTTTTGCCCGCAGCGCAAAAAAGTTGAAACTTTTTTCAGATTTTCCTTGACAGAATGCGATGGGTATGGTATTATTTCTCTCGCAGCCTGTGCCGACACAGCGCTGCCGCCATAATGGAACCCATTGGGATAACAACGTGCGCCCGTAGCTCAGGTGGATAGAGCAACTGCCTTCTAAGCAGTGGGCCGGGGGTTCGAGTCCCTTCGGGCGCATCTATGTGGTGCCCATAGCGTAGTCGGTTAACGCGCCAGATTGTGGATCTGGAGACCGTGGGTTCGAGTCCCACTGGGCACCCCACCAAAAAGTCCGCTGTTTTGAACAGCGGACTTTTTCTTTTTGGCAGGATACTACAAAAAGTACGGCACCCCGGCAAAGCAGCTGCTTTGCCGGGGTGCCTTTTCTCTTATTTATTCATCTCCTGCAGGATCTTTGCGATCTGGGCGGGGGTATAGCCCTCCTGCCGCAGGGCGGAGGTGATGGCTACATCGTTCTTGCCCTGACTGCGCAGCAGCGCTGCTGTGTAGGGCACTCCGGCGCTGACAGTGCTGCGGCTGCCGCCGGAGGCCGAGCCCCTGCTGCCGGTAGTCTTTCCGCTGCCAGACTTGCCGGACTTTGTGCCCGCAGCCGCCGCCTTACCGGCAGCCTGTGCAGCCTTCTGCTGGGCATTGGACTGCTTCAGCGCCCACTCGCCCTTCGCGATGTTCAGCTTCTGGGTGGTCACATTGTTGTTGAAGGCCTGCTGTTTCAGCGCATCCTGATAGGCGCGCTCGCTGGCGGTGTTGTCGTACTGCTGCTGGGTCAGTGCGTCCTGCCGCTGCTTCTCCTGCATCTGCTGGCTCCACTGGGTGTCGGCGCGCTCGGCCTCGTAGGCGCGGTTGCCGGAGTAGATGTTGTACCCGGTGTTCAGCAGGCTGCCCGCCAGCGTGCCCAGACCGGTGGTGCCGGTAATGGCCAGCTGCACCACGTCCCCGATGACCCCCAGCACCGTCATGATGTTATTGAAGGTCTGCTGGCGCTGGCTGATTTCCGCCTGCTCCTGCGCGGTGTAGTAACCGTGCAGGGTGTCCAGCCGGTTCAGGTGCTCCTGATACTGGCCGTAGTCCTTGGCGTAGGCGTCGTTGTACGCTTCGCCCTTCTGCTGCAGCTGGGTGTAATAGTCCTGCAGCTGACGGTCGTACAGGGTCTGAGCGTTCTGCTCCTGTCCGTTCAGCTGGTCCAGCCGGTTCACCAGCTCCTCGCCGCCGCTCTGGTAGGTATCCAGCGCCAGATTGTACAGGGTGGGGATGGCGCTGGCCAGCCCGCCGATCTGCTGCTGATAGGCCTGCTGCGCCGCACTGGTGGCATAGCTGGAGCCGTAACCGCCGGTCAGGGCAGCAGCCTGCGCCGCCGCGTCCGCGCTGGCGTTGTGGGCGTTCTGGGTATACAGCTGCTCGTACTGGCGGTAAAGCGGGTCGCGGGTGTAGCTGTACTGAAAATTCTCCCGCTCCAGCAGCTGCCCCAGCAGGCTGTTGATCTTATCCTGATAGCTGCTCTGGTAGTCTGCGGGGCGGTTCTGCTGCCACTGCTTCAGGGCGTCGGCCGCATCGGTCACCTGCTGACCGGGGCGGTAGCTGACGTTTGCCATGGCCTTTTCCACATCGGCGCGGCTGTTCAGTCCCTCGGCGCTGTAAGTGGACTGCGCAGCGGGCTGTGCCTGCGTTTGCACCTCCGGCTGCAGCAGTTCCTCCTTCTTTTTGGATGCCATATAATTCTCCTTTCGTTCTTATAATCCCTGCAGCTTGCTGCGCAGGGTGTCGGACATATTTTCCGTATCCAGATTGGTCAGTACATACTGCAGCTGCTCCTGCATCTGGTACAGATAGCTGCGCAGTGCCCGGGCATCCTCCGGGTCCATGTTATCGCTGAACTTGGGCACGCCCAGCTTGCTCAGGCCGTTCATGCTTGCCATGAGGCATCCTCCTCCCATAATTTTCCCTTTGCCGGGGCGATGGTGCGCACAAGTCCGCGCAGGGTGATCTGCCCTTTGCCGCGCAGCCGCAGCCGCAGCGACCCGCACCGCCGGGGTACAAAGGGCAGGTCATAGCTGCGGCGGCTGCCTTGGGCGGCAAGGGAGGCCACTGTCTCCCACGCGCCGCCGTCATAGCTCACCGCCACTTCTACTGTGCTGGTGCACTCAGCGTCCAGCCGCAAAGTCAGCCGGGAGAGATACCGCTGCTCGGTGCCGTCCAGCCCCACATCGCCGGTGACCAGCTCAAAGGGGATGTCCGTTTCCACGCCGTCGGTGCTCTGCCAGTCCGGCTCGCGGGTGGGGTCTGCTGCCCACAGCGCCTGTCCGTCCCACAGATAAAGCTGCCCGCCGGTGCTGGTCATATCACAGGAGCAGACGTCCTCCTCGCTCCACAGCCCCTTCTCGGTATCATAGACCAGCAGCCGGGCACTCTCCCGGGAGATGTGCAGGTAGTACCGGCCATCCAGCGCGCCGCCCACAGCGCTTTGCACGTTGGAAAGCTTTGCGGCGTCCAGCGCACCGGACACCTTGGTGGGCAGACTGCCGTCCCACGCCATGACGCCGTCCGGCGAGAGATAATACAGCGTCTCGTTCAGCACGCACAGACTGCGGGCGGCGTTTTTTGCTACGCCCCGGCAGCGCAGGCTGGAAAGCTGAAAATCCGAAGGCTTGGAGCCGTACAGCTTGTGCAGGGTGTTCTCCTTAAAAAACAGTGCATAGCCCATGCAGGAGGCTGCCCCGGTAAAGGCTCCGTCGCTACCCACGGTGACGGCGTAGCTGTCTGCGGCGATGCCCCGGTAGCTGAACCAGTTGGTGGGGTCGCCCAGCTTGCAGCCGTAGATAACGTTCTCCCTGCTGTTGCAGCCCCACACCCGGTTGTCACACTCGGTCACAAAATCCAGTTCCGGCACCCGGCGCTCCATGGATACCGTCTGGGCGGCTTCCACGCTGCGGTGCTGTTTGCCGTCCATGCTCTGCCACTGGGCGGCGGCGGCGTTCTGCACCAGTGTACCGTAGAAATACTCGCCCTGCGGGGTGCAGCGCACCCGCAGCCAGTCCTCGCCCACGTCATATACGATTTGGTCTCCGTTCAGCTCCGGGCTCTGCCCTGCCGCTTCGGCGGCTGCGCCCTGCACGGTCACGGTGTCCCACTGCCGGAACAGCTTGCCCAGCCCTGCCGCCGTGATGCGGCAGTATTCCAGCGGGATGGCCGCCCAGCTGCCGGAGTTTTTGCTGTACATCTCCAGCGTGCTGTCGTACCGCCACGGATGGTCGGCATCCTCTACCTTTAAAAACAGCTGTCCGTCTGCGGGTTCGGCGGGCTCCTCCCGGCCAAAGGCCTCCACCTGATAGGTCTTGCCTGCGGCATCACAGGGGGCAAAGGTCACGCTTTTGCCCGCCGCCGTCCACAGTGCTCCCAGTGCGGTCACGCTGCCGTCTGCCGTATCAAAGGCCAGCTTGTCCGGGAAGATCAGGATCTTTGTACCGATGCCCACCAGCGCCTTGCGGCCGTCGGTCACGGCGTCCAGCTTCGTCATCGCCGGGGCGGCGGCATCGTCCGGGGTATAAACGACATCCCGTCCGCAGACGGTCAGCAGACCATTCAGGTGGTACATCCCGTTCAGCCCGGTCAGTGCCCGCAGTCTGCGGCGCGGGGTGCGGGTGCTCAGTGCGGGGAAATCCCGGGTGGAAAAGTTCACTCCGGCGCTGTACTCTGCTTCCGAGCAGCCGTAGGTCTCGTTCAGGCCGCCAAAAGCCCGCAGCAGCTGCCGGGTGTTGGCAAGCCGTATTCTGTCTGCCAGTACCATCACCTCACCTCCTTACCAGCGCCACTGCGCCCGGCTGCGGGGTGGGTAGTTCTGCCGCAGCCAGACCGCCAACTCTGCATACAGGGCGTTGTACTGCGCCTGCTCCCCGGCGTAGCGGTCGGTCTCGCCCAAGGCGGCATCCATCTGCGCACACAGCAGGTGCGGGTACAGGGCATCAAAGGGCGGCGGTGCCAGCAGCGTCTGGTCGTCCTGCACCGGCTGCTCCCACGGACGGTCTGCACCCACGGCGTCAAACGCCCCGGCGGCGGTGCGGTCAAACAGCTTTGTGCGCAGCAGGGCGTCCGCCTCCCGCAGCCATTGCAGCCGGGTCTCGGTTTCAATGCGGCAGTTTGGGCGCAGCTGCTCGGCACGCTCCAAAGCCTCTCCTATGGTCATCTCATCACATCCTTTTTATAAAAAGCCCGGCCGGGGGCATTTCTCCCAGCCGGGCAGCGTTGATATTGCAGATTTTACTGCGCCGCGTTCTCCGCAGCGGCAATGCGGGCAGCGGTCAGTTCGTCCTGACGCTGGCTGTGCTCCAGCACCTCGGCCACAGCAGGCGGCACCTCCACTTCCACGCCACGGCGGATCTTGTAGTTCACGCCGTTGACACTGACGAACAGGTCGCCCTTGTAGCGGCTGTTGTCCTTGAACAGCCGGATGCGCACGTTCTTTTCAGCCATGGGCACCTCCTTAGTTGGCGGCAGCGGTGGCGGAGTAGCTGGACACGCTCTCGATGCGCACCATGTACTGCTCCACCAGACGCTCGGCGGCGCGCATCCCCTTCCAGCCCACAGAGGCGCGCTGGTTCAGCGGGTCGTCGCCGTAGCCCAGCTGCTTGACGATGTGTTCCAGACCGCCGCCCTCCAGCTCGGTCACGCCGTAGGCGTGGGCACCCAGCACCAGCGTGCCGAACACCGCAAGACCCGCCGGACAGGTATCATCCTTCCAGATCTTGGCCTCGCTGGTCTCGATAAAGCGGATGTTGCCCAGCTTGCCGATCTCGCCGCGGAACATGGTGTCGGGGTCGGCGTACTTGTGCACCTCCATGAACTCCTTGCAGGTCTTGAGGTCATAGGCCGCATAGGGGTGGATGATGGCAACGTAGCTGTCACCGATGGGGTCGGCGTTCATTGCGCCCAGCTGCGCCGCTGCCTGAAAGAACAGCTTCGGGGTCAGGGTGCAGCTCTTGTCCAGCGCCTTGCGGCTGGTAACGGCGGTCTCGGCACCGTCTGCGCCCAGCTTCGGGGCGTAGATGACGTTGGTGCCGCCCGCCAGCACATCGCGGGTGATGCTGTCCATGGTGCGGCCGGCCTGACTTGCCAGCACGCGGGTGGCCTGCACCACGTTGTTGTCGATGGCAGTCATCTGCAGCACATCGGTCAGCGGGGTCCAGCCGCCGTACTGGTGCAGGTCGCTGGTGATGCTGGTCACGTTCAGGGCCTGACCGTTGGGGGTAACGCCCTCGGTCAGCGGGGTGCTGGCCTTGGGCAGGCTGTCGTACTTGCGGAACTCGATGGTCTTACCGCCGTTCTGGGGCACAGGGTAGTAATCCGCAAACTGGTCGTGCACAAGGCGCGGCTCTGCCTGATCGATCAGGCGCTTCTCGTAAAAGGTCTTCATCTCCACCGACATGGTGCCGGTGGTGTTGGTCTGCGCGTCCGCAAACAGCTGGATGTTAAAATTCATCATGCTTTTTTCCTTTCTCCTGTCAGGTTAAAGTTCGATCTGTGCACCGTGCAGCACACGGCGCTCCAAGGCCTCCCGCTGGGCGCGGGTCATGGCGGCTACGTCCGGCCGTACCGAGGCGGCTGCGCCGGGGCGCAGGCCGTTTTCCAGCGGACGCGCAGCGCGCTGCTGCACCCGCTCCACTACCCCCTGCTCCACGGTCTGTGCCGTGGTGCGCAGGGCATCCTCGTAGTGGGCAAGGCGGTAGGCGTCCTGCACCCGCATGCCGGGCAGCTGCATCAGGCGGCGCATTTCCGGGTTCTTCAGCTCTGCCTTCAGGTCAAAGCCCGGCTGGCTGCGGCGCATGGCGGCTTCCTCTGCCGCCCAGCGGGCGTGCAGGCTGTGCACCGTGTTTTCCACCGGCAGCGGCAGGGGCGGCAATACCGGGCGCTCCGGCTGTGCGGGTGTTTCCGGCTGCGGCTCCGGCTCTGCCGGGGTCTGCTGAGGCGCTTCCGGCTGCGCGGCTGGGGCTTCCGGCTTCAGGGTGCCCGCAGCCACCGCCTGTCGGCTCTGTGCCGGGCTCAACGCAGGTGCGGCTTCCCCCTCCGCAAACAGCTGCAAGTCCATCATGCTCTGCTGTCCGCTGCGGCTCACATCCGCAAAGCGCAGATTGTCCGGGTAGCGCTCTGCCAGCAGGGTAAAGCCCGCCTTGGCCAGTTCAAATGCACCCTGCACCCACGGTGCTACCGGGGCCTGCACCGCCACGGCAAGGCGCGGGCCCTCCGGCTCGTCCCAGGCATCGCTGCGGGCGCTCTCCTCCCCTGCCAGCAGGTACACCAGCGCCTGCATCAGGGTGCTTGCGCCAGCGCATACGATGTCCTGCCCGGCGGGCGCGTAGCCCGCGTGACCTGCGGCTTCCAGCCGCAGGCTCAAGCCCTTGGGGCCGTCCAGTTCACTGTAACATACCTTGATCATCTCACTTCACCTCCTTTCCGTTCCAGTTCATGGCGCGGGCAGCCGCCGCCACCGGCAGCTGTGCTGTCAGGCCGGCGGTGTCCTGCGCCGCTTGGGTGCCGCCGGGCTGCTGCGCAAGGGCGGCAGACAGTCTTGCCATCTGCCCTTGCAGCTGCAACAGCTGCTGCGCCAGCGTGCCGTTCTGCCGCACCCGGGCGCGCACCTTTTCCACCCCTTCAAAGTCCATCATTTCCAGCGCCGCAAGGGCAGCATCCGCGTTGGCAGGGTCGAAGAAGCCCAGCTTGTAGCACTCTTTTGCGGTCTCGTTCTGGGACAGGCGGCTGAAGGTGCTCTTTTTGGCGGCGCTGACCACGATATCAAAGACAGGCTCCCGGCTGCCCAGCTCCACCCCGCCCACGGCAGGCACAGGCTTTGCGCGCAGCCCCTGTGCCGAGAAGGGCACGAATTCGCTCTCGCCGCGCTGCCCGGTAATACGGAACACCCGCTGCTCGTCGTAGAACTGCCGCATCAGCTCAATGATGAGGTAGCACTGTCTTGCAAAGGCGCGGTAGGCGCTCTTGAGCATATCCCGGCTCAGCTTGCTGCCCGCTTCCTGCAAGGCAGCGATGGCGCTGGCGGCGGTCACGCCGCCAGTGGTGCCGCCCTGCGTCAGGTCGCGGTTGCCGCTGATCTCCTTCAGCTCCTCAATGCGGCTGTTGCGATAGCTCAGGCTGTTGCCCTGCAGGCCCGCCGTCTGCAGCGGACGGAAGCTGTCCTCGTTCAGGCGGCCTACAACGTGTACGATGTCCCGGCTCAGGTCGGCCAGCTCCTCCTCGTTCACACCGGCGGTATCGCTGAGCACATACCGCTGACGGGAGGCCAGCAGCACGTTCTCGTCCATGGCGTGGTTCATCCGGTCAATGGCATTCTGGCAGTCCTTCATCACGTCGATGTAGCCGAACCCGGCGGGAGAATCCTCCTCCACGAACAGCGGGTCGAACACAAAGGGGTACTTGCCGTGGTCGTACAGCCCACGCGCCGCCAGCGCCGGGTCGTTCTGGCTGGCATACAGCACCACGCCGTTGCACAGCTTGCAGTAATGCAGCCGCAATTTGCCGTTCTCGTCCGGGCGCTTATAGTACCAGTCCACCACCACGCTCTTGTTGGCGGTGGTCTGGCCGTCCTCGTGGATGTACCGGGGCACGTCCACCACACCGGCGGCGTGCCCTGCCAGCTGCGGATACTGCGCGGTCAGCCGGGCAGTGTCCTCAAGGCTGAGGTGGAACAAATCCGGCGAGTCCTGAATATCCTGCACGCCCGGCTCCCAGTAGAGCATGAGCAGGTTGACGCTGCGCACCGCAATGTCGCCCAGCCCGCCGCGCGCCGCCGGGTCCCAGAAGATGCCGGTAACGCCAGTGCCCTGCTTGAGCTTGCGCCACCAGACATCGCTGTACACCTGCTCGTAATCTGCCTGCTCCAGCACCACCGGCAGCACGCTGGAAAGCGCCTGTGCCGTGGCCTGATCGTCTGCTGCCCGGGGCAGCACCATAGGCTCGGGGTAGTTGTCCATGGCGTCGGCGTGCTTGTTGGCGATGCTGTTGAACAGCCATCCGCTGGAGGGCTGCGCCTTGCCGGGCATCAGCGGGTCGCGGTAGTTTTTCCAGTGTCCCATGCGGAACCACAGCTCGTTGTCGATCAGGCGCTTGTCCAGCGCCGCCTTGCCCGCCTTGTAGCGCTGCAGCGTCTGCAGCGCAGCCGCCGCCTCTGCCGCGCCGATGGGCAGGGCTTCTGCTCTTGTATCTTCCATAATCTTTCCTTTCTGTCCTGTTTTTTCAGATGCGGTAGAACCGCGCCTGCCGGTGCAGCTCCAGCGGGTCGTCCGGCCTTGGCGGCGCGGCAGAAGCCTCGGGCGGGCTGATGGGATGCTCCATCAGCACATAGCGGCACTCGTCGTAGATGTGGTCCTCCTGCCGGGTGTCGATATCCTCCACATTGCTCTCGTCGTACACAAGGTTCGGCAGGGTGCGGATGAAGTGCTTGCAGCTGCTGAACACCTGCAGCATCGGCCGCCCGTCCGGCGCGAACCGCAGCCGGTAGTGGAACTGCATCTTGCCCGCCAGCCGGGTGTGGTCCCCGGGCTGCCAGTGCAGAAAATGCGGGCTGCGCTCCATCATGGCTGCAATGCTCTCGCCCTGACTCTCGTTGAAGATGGCGGGGTCTGCCACTCCGTGGATCACCCTGCCCCGCAGCAGCGGGTCGTTCTGCTCGGCTTCCCGGATGCGCTTTGCCTGCTCCACCGGGTCGATGCGCAGACCCTCGTTGGGGCGTCCGGTGCAGCCGTACAGCTCCTTGATGCGGTACAGCCGCCCTTCCTCGTCCACTGCATACCACCCCACCGAAAAGGGCTTGGAAAAACCGAAGTCGTACCCGCGCCAGATGGGCCAGTGCTTGGGGATGGCAAAGGGTGCGATGACGTGGGTCCAGCGCTGATCCTGATAGTGCGCCGGGTCGTTGCGCCATTCGGTGAACACCTGCCCGGAAAAGCTGTCCCAGCTGCCGTAGAGCAGCGCCTGCTTTTCGGCTTCCGGCAGGCTGGCAAGGCTTGCCAGATACCCGGGGTCGTTGGCCAGCAGGGCAGGGTTATCAAACACGCTGGACGGGATGAACACCCGCGCCCGCTCCATCTGCTGGTCGGTGCCGTCCGGCAGGCGCACCGTGACGGTTTCCACAATGGGTGTGCCGGGCGGTGCGGGGGTGATGAACCGCGCCTTCACCCAGCCGTGGCCGATGCCGCCGGGGTTGGTGGTGGCACGCATATACACCCGGGTGCCCGGCCCGGTGGGGCGGTTGCGGCTCATCATGTAGCTGTACTCGTCCCACTCAAAGTGGGTCAGCTCGTCAAAGCCGATAAAATCGTAGGCTTTGCCCTGATAGTTGGTGCGGTCCTTGGTGTACTGCATGGAGCCGAACCAGATCTTCGCCCCGCTGGGAAAGACCCATACATGGGAGGTAGCGTTGTACTGCGCCTCCGGGAAAGCCCGGCGGTAGTACATCTGGCTCTTATCCACAAGGTCGGAAAGCTGTGGGTAGGTCTTGCGCAGGATCAGCGCCCGGTAATGCGGGATGTGCACCTGCCGCAGCGCCTCGATCAGCAGCGCATCGCTCTTGCCGCCGCCCGCCGCGCCGCCGTACAGTGCCTCCGGCTCCGGTCTGCGCATAAATTCCAGCTGCCGGGGCTGCGGCTTCCACACAATGACTGCCCGCTCGGTCCTGTTCATTCCTTCTCCTCCTGTTCCACCGGCGGCAGCAGCACCACGCCGCACTCTGTTCCTTCCAGCTCTGTGCCCTGATCGTTCAGGGTCTTTACCACACCCGCCAGATCCTTGAGTACGGCGGTAGCCTCCTTCAGCCCCTTCATCATCCCGGGGTCGGGGGTGCTCTCCCGCCGGGCGGCCTTCTGCCGCTCGTTCAGCTCCTTCACCTCCTGCGCCAGCAGGGTGCTCAGGGTATCGGCAGCGCGGTTCAGGCTCTTCAGCCCGGCGGCGGGCTTTGTCTGCCCCATGATGTTTTTCCTCCTTTCGTCCGGTGTCCCGGGCTCTGTACACAGGATATCACCTGCCTGCCGCACCCGACAGTGTGCACTTTTGCAGGGCCAGCGGGTATTTTTGCGCAGTTGTTTTCCTCATTGTATATTTTACGCTTTCAAAACACAACGCAGTTTCGTCAGTTTTGTTATCCCGACTGGCGCGGCGCGCAAAAAACGGCCGCTCGTATTTCGGGCACTGCCACCAAAAACGTTCGCCGCGCACTGCCTGCCCTATCACTATAAAGGTACAGTGCCGCCCCACCCGGGGAGTAAACATTTTTCTCGACCCGTGTTGTTTTTCTTGCCCCGTAAGAGTGTATAAAAGGCGTTTTCTTTCCGCTGTGTAGTATCCCTGAAAATATCTTTCAAGAAATGTATCGCCCTTTTTCGCGGTTTTTTAGCAGTCATGCAACATTCAGTCATGCTCAAGCATGTTTTTTTACATACCTTCATCATATTTGTATGTTGGTTGCATCGGCATGAAAAGTTGTGATAATTCGCGAAAAGATTTTGTAACCTTTGGTCCGCTTTTGTAGAAACGTAACAAAACATTTGCACCAATATTGTGAACTTATTCTCTTGCGGAACACCCCCATACAAGGATATAATACTGTCAGGGATTACGGACGTATGCGACAAATGCGTCTGTGAATATGCTGTGACACACAAATGAAGGAGATTACTATTATGAAAATGATTTCTCGTCGCGACTTCCTGAAGGCTTCCGCTGTTGTGGGCGCTACCGCTGCTATGACCGCTTGCGGCGGCTCTTCCTCCACCAGCACCGCTGCTTCCAGCGTTGCTTCTTCCACCGCTGCTTCTGCCGCTGCTACCAACGGCTCTGCCAACATCGGCGTTTGCATCTATCAGTTTGCTGATAACTTCATGACCCTGTACCGCGCTGATCTGGAAGGCTACCTGAAGGACATGGGCTACTCCGTCACCATCATGGACGGCAAAAACGACCAGAACACCCAGACCGAGCAGATCAACACCTTCCTGCAGCAGGGCGTGGACGTGCTGGTCATCAACCCCGTGCAGACCACTTCCGCACAGACCATCGTTGATACCGTCAAGCCCTCTGAGACTCCTATCGTCTTCATCAACCGTGAGCCCGACAAGAGCGTTCTGGACTCCTACGCAGACAAGTGCTGCTACGTTGGTGCTGACGCACGTCAGTCCGGTACTTATCAGGGCGAGCTGATCCTGGAGACCGAGACTCAGGGCGATATCAACGGCGACGGCAAGATCACCTACATTATGTGCAAGGGCGACCCCGAGAACATCGATGCTCAGTACCGCACCGAGTACTCCATCAAGGCCCTGACCGATGCAGGCAAGGAAGTTGAGTGCCTGTACGAGTACCTGGACAACTGGGATCAGACCACCGCTCAGCAGGACGTTGCAAACGCTCTGTCTCAGTACGGCGACAAGATCGAAGTTGTCTTCTGCAACAACGACGCAATGGCACTGGGCGCTCTGCAGTCCATCCAGCAGGCAAGCCGCACCGTCGGCAAGGATATCTATCTGGTCGGCGTCGATGCTCTGGCAGAGGCTGTTCAGGACGTTCTGGATGGCAACATGACCGGTACCGTGCTGAACGACGACGTGGGTCAGGCTACCGCAGCTGCTGAGGCTACCAAGCTGTACGTTGAAGGCTCCAAGGTCGAGCAGTACTACTGGGTCGACTATGTGAAGGTGACCAAGGACAACGCTTCCGAGTACGTGAAGTAAGACCAAAGTTTTCCTGAAACAATGCAAGGTGCGCAGTGGACCTTGACGGCTTGAGCAAAGCTATAAAGCGCGTGCGTGCGAGAAATATTCTCCGCGCACGCGCCTTGTTTTGAAAAAAGGTTTTTCTGCGGCCTTATAATAAACGACAAGGAGGCTCTGCGGAATGTCAGAATACCGTCTGGTAATGAAAGGCGTGGTCAAGACCTTCCCCGGTGTCAAAGCCCTGGATCATGCTCAGCTGGAGCTCCGTCCCGGCAAAGTCATGGCTCTGATGGGTGAAAATGGCGCCGGTAAGTCCACTCTGATGAAATGCATGTTCGGCATTTACAAGATGGACGAGGGCGAGATCGAATACGAGGGGCAGAAGGTAAACATCCCCACCCCGCTGGATGCACTGGATCGTGGCATCGCCATGGTGCATCAGGAGCTGCAGCCCATTCCGGCCCGTACCGTGGCTGAGAATATCTGGCTGGGACGCTACCCCACCAAGAAATACGGCATCGTCACCGTTGTGGATCACGCCAAAATGTACAAAGATACCGATGAACTGCTGAAGAAACTGAAGCTGGACATCGATCCCCATGCAAAGCTGGGTTCTTTGAGCATCGCCCAGATGCAGATGGTGGAAATTGCTAAAGCTGTTTCCGCCAACTGCAAGGTGCTGATCCTGGACGAGCCCACCTCCTCTCTGACCGCAAACGAGGTCGAGAGCCTGTTCCGCATCATGCGGGAGCTGAAGGAGCAGGGCGTTGCTCTGGTCTACATCAGCCACAAGATGGACGAGATCAAGGTCATCGCGGACGAAGTCACCATCATGCGCGATGGCCAGTACATCGGCAAGTGGGACGTTGCCAACATGACCAAGGAAGAGATCATTGCAAAGATGGTCGGCCGTGAGCTGTCCAACCTGTTCCCCCCGCTGGAGAACGTGCCCTCGGACGAGGTCATGATGAAGGTGGAGGACTTTACCTCCATCCATCCCCGCTCCTTCCGCCATTGCAGCTTTGAGCTGAAAAAGGGCGAAATTCTGGGCGTTGCCGGTCTGGTGGGCGCACAGCGTACCGAGCTGATGGAAGGCATCTTCGGCCTGCGTGCCCATACCTCCGGTAAGGTGTGGATCAAGGGCGAAGAGGTGAACATCAAGCAGCCCCGCGACGCCATCCAGAAGAGCGTGGCTCTGCTGACCGAGGACCGCCGTGCCACCGGCATCATGGGTGTGCTGAGTGTTGCGGATAACATCTCCATTGCATCGCTGGATGCCCTGCGCAAGGGCCCCATCATGCTGGACAACAAGAAGATCCTGGATCTGGTGGCTACCAACAAGGAAAAAATGGCCATCAAGGTGCCCAGCCCCAAGACCCAGATCAAGAGCCTTTCCGGCGGCAACCAGCAGAAGGTGCTGATCGCCCGCTGGCTGGCCAACAACCCCGATGTGCTTATTCTGGACGAGCCTACCCGCGGCATCGACGTCGGTGCAAAGTACGAAATTTACTGCATCATCGCTGATCTGGCCAAGCAGGGCAAGAGCATTATCATGATCTCCTCTGAAATGAGCGAGATCATTGGTATGTCCAACCGTGTCATGGTCATGTGCGATGGCCGTATCACCGGCTTTATCAACGGTAAGGATGCCACGCAGGAGAACATCATGGCGCTGGCTACCCAGTTCGAGACCGCACCTGACACAGCTGCGGCAAATCAGTAATTAAGGAGGCTGTCTATCGTGGAAGCTACCAAAAAATTGAATGGCAAGGCTGTGGGCAAGTGGCTCAGCAACAACGCCATTATTATGATGATGCTGGCCATCACTCTGATCGTTGGCATCATGCACCCCAACTTCTTCTCCGGCACCAACATGATCAACCTGTTCAAGAACGTGTCCATCCGCTACATCATCGCTCTGGGCATTTCCGGCTGTCTGATCACCACCGGTAACGACCTGTCCGCTGGCCGTCTGGCTGGTTTTGCCGCATGTCTGGCCTGCATTTTTGCGCAGACCGAAGGCGCTTCCGGCAAGTTCTACCCCAATATGCCCACCCTGTCCACCCCCGTGGTGTTCATTCTGGTCATTGCCATCTGCGCCATCGTGGGTCTGTGCAACGGACTGGTGGTCAGCTACCTGAAGGTGCAGCCCTTCATTGCTACCTTGGGTATGCAGCAGGTGGTCTACGGTATCTGCCTTGTGTACACCGGCGGTACCCCCATCGGCTCTCTGAACTCCAACTTCACCGCACTGGCAAAGGATACCTTCCTTGCCATTCCCGTGCTGATCTGGTTCGCCCTGATCGTGGCCTTCTGCTTCTGGTTCCTGTACAATAAGACCCGTCACGGCAAGTATATGTACGCCATCGGCGGCAACGAGGCTGCTGCTGAGGTTGCCGGTGTCAACGTCAACGCTACCAAGATCCGCATCTACATTCTGGCTTCCTGCATGTTCGGTCTGGCCGGCTGCCTGCTGGCTGCAAAGTCCGGCGGCGCATCCGTCAACACCGCACAGGGCTATGAGCTGGACGCCATCGCAGCCTGCACCATCGGCGGTGTTTCCACCACCGGCGGCGTTGGTACTGTGCCCGGCGTTCTGGTCGGCGTTCTGGTCTTTGAGCTGATGAAGGTCGCTCTGCAGTTCATGAACGTCAACTCCTCCTACACCTACATCGTTCAGGGCCTTGTCATTATCGTGGCTGTCGCCATTGATATCCGCAAGTATCTGGCTAAGAAGTAATCTCCTCATCATCCCCCTTTGCACCCGCAGTCTTTGTACTGCGGGTGCTTTTTTTGTCCACATTTTTGTGGTATCATAAGGAAAACATTTTATGCTTACAGGAGGGACTTTCCATGGCACAGCCCACCCCGGATACCCAGACCGAGCTTGAACGCCGCGAGGCCGCACTGGCCGCCCGCGAGGCAGAACTTGCCCGCCAGCAGGCTGAATTGCAGGCGCAGAAGGCCGATTTTGAGCAGGGCAAAAAGCGCCTGCTGGACAACGGCAACAAGGATTTTGTAAACCCCAAGGAAAAGCTTTACGATAAATTCCCGCTCACGGTGCACCAGATGGATATCATCATCGGCGTGCTGTTCGCTTTGATTGCTCTTTTCCTTGTGCTGGGCGTGACCCACACCAGCTTTTTCGGCCTGTTCGGCGGCTGAGCCGCAGGCGCATCCTCTGTGAAAAACATCCCGTAAAGGAGAATAAAAATGGCATACTATCCCGGTTATACCGTCCTGCGCACCGAGGACTGCCCCGAGCAGCACGGTACTTTGACCTTGCTCACCCATGACGTCAGCGGCGCAGCCGTGCTGCTGGTGGAGAACGAGGACGTCAACAAGGCCTTTGGCATCGGCTTCGGCACCTTCCCCTCCGATGACACCGGCGTGTTCCACATTCTGGAGCACTCCGTACTGGCGGGCAGCGAAAAATACCCGGTCAGCTCCCCCTTCGTGCAGCTGCTTAAAAGCAGCATGGCTTCCTTCCTCAATGCAATGACCTTCCCGGACAAGACGGTCTACCCCTTTGCCACCCCCAACGAGACCGATTTCTGCAACCTGATGGACGTTTACCTGAACGCGGTGTTCTGCCCACTGGCTATGGTGGACTCTGCGGTGTTCGAGCAGGAGGGCTGGCACCGGGATGCAGACGGCACGGTCAGCGGTGTGGTCTACAACGAGATGCAGGGTGCGCTGGCCTCCCCGGATGCCCAGCTGCAAAACGCCCTGCAGCGGGCGATGTTCCCGGATACCGCTTACGGCTTTGTGTCCGGCGGCGACCCGGTGTCCATCCCCGCCCTGACCTATGAGAAATACCAGCGGGTGTACCGCCGCCATTACAGCGCCGACAACTGCTGCATCACCCTGTACGGCAAGATGGACATGGCCGACAAGCTGGCGCGGCTGGACAAGGACTACCTGTCCAAGATGCCCAAGGCCGCTGCCCGTCCCCGCCTGACCATGCAGGACGAGCAGCCCGGCGCATTCGTGGAGCTGCCCTACTACACCGACCAACCCAAGCCGGATGAGGTGCAGTGCGCACTGGCATGGTACACCGGCGCATTTGCCGACCGTGAGCGGCAGCTGGGTGTGGAGATTTTGCTGGGTGCACTGCTGAGCACCAACAGCTCCCCCCTCAAGGCCGCGCTGCTGGCCGAGCAGCTGGGCGCAGATATCGACATCGGCTTTGACGACAGCACCCTGCAGCCCACCTTGGAGCTGCTGCTGCGCGGCGCTACGGTGGATTCTGCCCGCAAATTTGCCCCCGCTGTACGCAAGGCTGTGGACGAGCTGCTAAAGACCGGCATTCCTCACGACCTGCTGCTGGCCGCTTTGAACGAGGCCGAGTTTGCCTCGCTGGAACGCCCGGGCAGCCTGCCGGACGGCGTGCTGGACGCCATCAACGCCGCCACCGGCTGGCTGCACACCGGCGATGCCGCCCTGCTGCTGCACACCGATAAGCTCTTTGCCGCCCTGCGCAGCAAGCTGGAAGAGGGATGGTTCGACACCCTGCTGCGGGAGCTGTTTGCCCCCGCCCCGGTGCAGGTGCTGCAAATTCCCACCGCAGCCAAGGCCGAGGACACCGCCGCCCCGGTGCGCACCGATGGCAAGCTGGTGCTGGAGCACCCCCTCACCGCCGCCGACCTTGGCGCGGGCGATGCCACCCCGCAGGGCAGCGCCGAGCAGCTGGCCGGTGCCACCCTGCTGCGCCACCCCTCTGCCGGCAGCCTGTACCTGAATTTCTACTATGATCTTGGCACTGTCACCCCGGAGGAGCTGCAATACCTGAATCTGCTCACCGATGTGCTGGACGAGCTGGACACCCCCGCCCACACCGCCCAGCAGCTGAATACCCTGCGCAGCACATGGCTGGGCGACAGCCGCGCCCAGCTGGATCTCTGGACCGGGCGGCAGGAGGGCGCTCCCTGCCACGCAAAACTCTCCCTCTGCCTAAGCCTGCTGGAGCGCAGCCTGGAAAAGGCGGTGGAGATCGGCGGCGAGTGGCTGTACGATACCGTCCTTACCGGCGCTGCCGCCGAAGCCGCCTATGCCCGGGTGGTCAGCCAGCTGAAATTGCGCATGGAGCAGCTGTTTATCCAGCAGGGCAATGAGTTTGCCTCCACCCGCGCCCGCGCCCATTATTATGTAGAAGGCGCTGCGGACGAAGCCTGCACCGGCGTGAGCTACTACCACTTCCTGTGCAATCTGCTGGAAAAGGCCGACTGGTCCGCACTGGGCGCCAAACTGGATGCTGTGCGCAGCCGGGTGCTGCAAACTGCCGCCCTGACCGTCAGCCTGCACGGCTCCGAGGACGCACTGGAAAAACTGCGCACCCTGCTGCCGGAAAGCCGCTTTGCCGCCGCCCGGCGCGCCCCGGCGCAGCCCTATACCCAGCCCCTGACGCCCCCGGTGAACGAAGCCTTTATCATTGACGGCGGCGTGAACTACGATGTGTTGGCTTGGCCCATGCCCCTGGACAGCCGCCGCCGGGTGCTGGCGCGGGTGATGAGCTACGAATACCTGTGGCACGCCATCCGGGAGGTGGGCGGTGCCTACGGCACCGGAATGCTCTGTGCCGACGGCATCGAGTTTTTGTACACCTACCGGGACCCCCACCTGCGGGAAAGCTACGAGACCTTTGCAGGCGCCCCCGCCGCCCTTGCCGCACGGGACTACACCGCCCGGGATCTGGACGAATTCATCGTGGGCACCGCCGCCAAGCTGGACACGCCCCGCAAGGCGCGTGCCGCCGCCCGGGAGCTGGATCACCGGTACTTCTGCGGCATCACGGACGAGATGCTCGCCGCCGACCGCAAGGCGCTGTGCAGCGTGGACGCTGCCCTGCTCAAAGCACAGGCCGCTGCCCTGTCTGATGTGTTGTCCGGCGGCGTGCGGGTGGCCTTTGGAAGCAAGGACGCCGTGGAAGCCGCAAAGGATCTGTTCGACCGGGTAAAAACGCTGTAAGCGCCGGTAATTTGTAAAAAATATTTTATTTGTAGTTCCGAAACACCCGTAGGGTGTTTCGGAACTACTTTTTTCCGCACACATTTTTTCTGCATAAGGTGCCTGCATTCCGTCCAAACTACCAAAAAAAGCCGGATTTTTTGTGAGATAAGTCATACTCATTTAAGAAAATTTGAACAAATTGCGAAATTTGTGTGTTTCTGGTGTGGACAAAAACGTTTTCAGCTGATAGAATGGGAACTGTTCTTTCTCCGCCGTCCGCAACCGGCGGAGTGTTTTATTGGAAGCAGGAGGTTTCTCATGTTAGAAAAGTTCTTTCACCTGAAAGAAAACCACACCGATGTAAAGACCGAGATCATGGCCGGTATCACCACCTTCATGACCATGGCTTACATCCTTGCCGTCAACCCCAACATCCTGTCCGCAGCGGGCATGGATTCCAAGGCTGTGCTGATCGCCACCGCGCTGGCATCCTTTATTGCCACCGCACTGATGGCTGTGCTGGCCAACTACCCCTTTGCCCTGGCTCCCGGCATGGGCCTGAACGCCTACTTTGCCTACACGGTCGTGCTGACCATGGGTTACAGCTGGCAGCTGGCTCTGATGGCCGTCTTTGTTGAGGGCGTCATCTTCATTGCACTGTCCCTGACCAATGTGCGCGAGGGCATCTTCAACGCCATTCCCATGACCCTGAAGAGCGCCGTCAGCGTGGGCATCGGCCTGTTCGTGGCCTTTGTCGGCCTGCAGAACGCCAAGCTGATCGTCAACAGCGATTCCACGCTGGTCACCTACCAGCACTTCAAGGGCGCAACCTTCCACAGCGTGGGCGTGGGCGCTATTCTGGCTCTGCTGGGCGTGGTCATCACCGCCATCCTGCTGGTCAAGAAGGTCAAGGGCGGCATCCTGTACGGCATCCTGATCACCTGGCTGCTGGGTATCGTGTGCGAGCTGACCGGTATCTACGTCCCCGATGTGGATGCCGGCATGTACTCCGTCATCCCCACCGCCTTTGTCAGCTTTGACTTCTCCGCATTGGGCGAGACCTTTGGTCAGGTGTTCAAGACCGACTTCTCCGGTGTCGGCCTGCTGAACTTCTTCGCCGTGATGTTCTCCTTCCTCTTCGTGGACCTGTTCGACACGCTGGGCACCCTGATCGGCGTGGCCTCCAAGGCTGATATGCTGGACGAGGACGGCCGTCTGCCCAACATCAAGGGCGCACTGATGGCGGACTCCATCGGCACCTGCGTGGGCGCTGTGCTGGGTACTTCCACCACCACCACCTTCGTGGAGAGCGCCTCCGGCGTTACCGAGGGCGGCCGCACCGGTCTGACCGCTATGACCACCGGCGTGCTGTTCCTGCTGGCTACCATCTTCAGCCCGCTGTTCCTCACCATTCCCAGCTTTGCTACCGCTCCGGCTCTGATCATCGTGGGCTTCTACATGATGGGTTCTGCCATCAAGATCGACTTCAATGATCCCAGCGAGGGCATCCCCGCCTTCCTGACCATTCTGGCTATGCCCACCGCTTACAGCATCTCCGAGGGTATCGCCATCGGCATCATCTCTTGGACCATCATCAATGTAATCACCGGCAAGGCCAAGGAGAAGAAGATCAGCCCGCTGATGTATGTGCTCACCGTGCTGTTCATCCTCAAGTACGTGTGCCTTTAATTCCCTGCGCATCTGAAAAGCCAAGCACCCCCTGCGGTCTGCCCGTACAGGCCGCAGGGGGTGCTTTTTATGCTTTTGCTTTGTAATTACTCCGGGGCCTTCATGCTTTCCACCATGCTGATGCGCCGGACGTGCCGCCGCATCACAAAGCAGACCACCACGGTAAACACCATGGTCAGCGCCACCGCCAGCAGGTAGCTGCGGGGCGCAATGGTGCGGATGAACATGAGCTGATCCATCTCCACGGTCAACACAATGAACTTGTGCAGCGGCACCCCCAGTGCCAGACCCACGCCGGAGCCGATAAGCGCCAGCAGCTCGATCTCGCGGAAGATGTAGCGGTACACCTCCTGATCGTAGAAGCCCAGCACCTTGATGGTCGCCAGCTCCTTTTTGCGCTCTCCAAGGTTGACGCTGATGAGGTTATACAACACCACAGCCGCCAGCGCCGCCGCGCAGATGATGATCAGCACCACCACATAGCCCAGACTGACGATGAGGTTATCGAACAGCTCGGTGGTGTCCTCGGTAAAGCTGATGCCGCTGACATAGTTGCAGTCCAGCAGGTCGGTGCGCAGGGCGTTGTACCCGGCAGCATCGGTGCAGGTGGTCTGCCCGTAGACCGTGTTCCACGGGATATCCTCCGTGCCCAGCAGGCTTTCCAGCTGTGCGCGGGGGAGGTACAGCCGGGTGAACATATAGTTCTCGGTAATGCCGGTCAGGGTCAGCTCCACCCGGGTGCCCCCGGCATTTTCCACCCAGAAGGTATCACCAGTGTGCAGGCCCAAGTTCTCGGCGGTCTTTTCGGTCAGGATGACGCTGCCGCTGTCAAAGCTGATGGCCTTGTGTCCCTTGCGGGTGCGGAAGGTAACATACCGGGTCAGGTCGCTGTCCTTTGCCGCAGCCACGATGCTCACGCTGGCGCTCTCGCCTTCGGCATTGTAGATGGTAGTGGATTTGGTATACACCGCGCCCCAGTTCTGCACAGCGCTGTTGCTGTCCAGCTCCTCTGCCAGCCCCTGCTCCATGGTCAGGGCTTTGGGGTCGCTGAGGGTGATGGACATATCGTTGTGGGTCAGCTCCGTAGACTGCTTTGTGACGATGGGCAGCAGGGAATCCTGTATGCCGAAGCCGATAAGCAGCAGCGCGGTACAGCCCGCCACGCCCAGCACGGTCATGAAGAACCGCTTTTTATACCGGAACAGGTTGCGGGCGGTGGTCTTTTGGGAGAAGGACATCCGGGACCACAGCGGGGTGATGCGCTCCATCAGGATGCGCTTGCCCGCCACGGGAGCCCGGGGCAGCAGCAAAGCTGCGGTCTTTTCGGCCAGACTGGAACGGCAGGCGTACCATGTGGCAAAGCCGATGACGGCGGCGCTGATGCCCACACTGGCAGCTGCCATGCTCGGGTAGAAGTGCAGGGTGAAGGTGGGCAGGCTGAACACCAGCTGATAGGCGTTCCAGATAATGATAGGGAACACCACAAAGCCCACCACCATGCCGACGATGCTGCCCAGAATGGTGGCCAGCATCGCGTAGAACAGGTACTTGCCCGCGATGCTGAAATTGGAGTAGCCCAGCGCCTTTAAGGTGCCCATCTGCAGGCGGTTCTCGTCCACCATGCGGGTCATGGTGGTGGTAGCCACCAGCGCCGCCACAAGGAAGAAGAACACCGGGAACACCCGGGCAATGGCGTCCATGCGGTCGGCGTACTGGGCAAAGGTGACGCAGCTCATGGTGGAGGTGCGGTCCAGCACATACCACTCGCCCTTTTTGATCTGGCTCACCTGCTCCTCGGCATCGTTCAGCTGGGCAAGGCCGTCCGCCAGCTTCTGCTCTGCCTCGGCTTTCCGGCTCTCGTACTCGGTGCGGGATTCTTCCAGCTGGGCCTGTCCGTCGTGATATTCTGCCCAGCCCTCTTCCAGCTGCTTTTGTGCGGCATCGAACTGGGTGTAGGCGCTGGCTGTGCCGGTGGTCAGCTGCAACTGCCCCTGCAAAAGCTGCAATTTCATCTTGCGCAGCGCAGCCTTGGCCTCGGTCACCAGCTGGTCGTTGGAGAGGTTCGGCGAGGAGATCAGCCCCTGCTTGTACATCTGCCGCTTGCCCGCGTCCAGCTGCTGCTGATAGCCCTGCAGCTGGTTATAGATATTGTCGTAAGCGGCCTGCGCCTTGGCCAGCGCATCCCGCAGTTCAATGTAGTCTTCGTCCTCCGGCTCGGCTTCGTCCAGCGCCTTTTCGGCGTTGCGCAGGGCGGTTTCCGCGTAGGTCAGCAGGGGGTCTGCCACCTTTTTCAGGTTGACCAGCATCTCGATTTGCTGTAACTGTTCCTCAAATTCCAGTACTTGCTCCTCGCTGCTCACCAGCTTGTCGGCACCACTCTGCATGGTGTCCGGCAGGGCAGTCTTCTGGGCGGCAAGCTCCTTTTCCCCGGCTTCCAGCTGCGCCTTGGCGGCATCCAGCTGTGCCTGTGCGTCCGCAAGCTTTGCCTCCGCCTCGGCAAACTGACGCTCCGCTTCGGCCTTCTGGCTGTCGTACTCCGTGCGCGCTTCGGTCAGCTTGTCGTTGGCGGTGTCCATCAGCTCTTCCCGCCGGGCGGTGCACTGCACGCTCTGGATGGCCTTGAGCTTTTCCGCTACGGCATCCACTGCGGCCTGATATTCATCGGAATAATTATCATACAATCCGGCGTTTTCTGCCTTGATATAGCACACCGTATAATAATCTGCGGTCAAAGTGCCCTCCGGCACAAACAGGATGCAGTCCAGCTGGCCATCGCCCACGGTGCTGCTCTCGGAATCGGAGGAAAAATGCAGCGGGTCCTGCACCGTGCCCACCACCGTGAACACCTGCCCGCTGACCCCCTCGGTCTCTTCCGGCAGGGTCAACTGGGTGCCCAGCTCCACCGGGCTGCCGTGGCCCATCACATGCACCACGCACTCCCCGGCAGCTTCCGGCATCCGGCCGGACAGCAGCACCGGACGGTTCATGTTCTCCGGCGTATCGGCCTGCGGGTCGGCAGGCAGCTGATACAGCCGCGCCACCGTGGTCTGCTCGTCCCCTGTCCAGTGGCCTTCCACGTCCTGATACTTCACCGCCTGCACGGCGTCTACCCCGTCCACAGCGGCAATGGCATCGATATCGCCCTGACTGAGGCCAAGGGTGGACAACACCCGCAGGTCGAACACATTCTGCTGCACATAGTACTTCTGGGCAGCGGTGCGCATATCGGGGGCAATGCACATCAGGCCGGTGAGCATCATCACCCCCAGCGCCACGATGCCAAACAGGGACACCACCCGGCTGATGCTGCTTTTCATCTCGCGCAGGATATTTTTGCGGTAACTTTTCTGCACAGTACTCACCACTCGATCTGTTCCACCGGCACCGGGTGCTCGTTGACCTGATTGGACACGATGCGGCCGCTGCGCACCTGAATGATGCGGTCAGCCATACCGGTCAGTGCCGTGTTGTGGGTAATAACAATGACGGTGCGTCCGGTCTTGCGGCAGGTATCCTGCAAAAGACCCAGCACCTGCTTGCCGGTGCGGTAGTCCAGCGCACCGGTGGGCTCGTCGCAGAGCAGCAGCTTGGGGTTTTTGGCCAGTGCGCGGGCAATGGACACCCGCTGCTGCTCGCCGCCGGAAAGCTGCGCCGGGAAGTTGTTCAGCCGCTCGCCCAGCCCCACGCTGCGCAAGGTCTCGGCGGGGTCCAGCGGGTCGCGGCAGATCTCGCTGGCAAGCTCCACGTTTTCCAGCGCGGTCAGGTTCTGCACCAAGTTGTAGAACTGGAACACAAAGCCCACGTCATACCGGCGGTAGGTGGTCAGCTCCCGGGCGGAAAAGCGGCTCACGTTGCGGCCGTCCAGCCAGACGTTGCCCTCGTCGCAGTTGTCCATGCCGCCCAGAATATTCAGCAGGGTGGTCTTGCCCGCACCGGAGGGCCCCACGATGATGCAGAACTCGCCCTTGTCCACATAGAAATTCAGGTGGTCGGCGGCAGCGATCTTCACACTGCCGGTCTGGTAATATTTACAGACATCTTCAAACTCCACAAAATGCTCCATGGCGTTTTTCCTTTCTGTCAGAATGCAAAGTATTTCAACTTAAATATAGCATAAATCCACCGGGATTTGCAAAGCCCCCGGCACGAATTTTCAAAAACTTAACACAAGCCGCCGCAAAACATAAAAGGGACACCGGAGCGTCCGCAGACGTTCCGGTGTCCCGAGATATAAAGCTTCTGTACCGCCGCGCGGCGGGCATTGTCAGCTTATTTTGCAGTGTACCAGTCTGCGCTGGGCTGATGCTTACCGGCGGTCACGGCATTGCCCTGATAGTACAGGGTGCCGTCCGCACCGCGGCTGTAACGGGAGAAGAACTCATTCCAGATGGCAACGCTCTCCTCCTGCAGGTAAACGTGAGGGGTATCCTTGACCACGGTGTACTGCACCAGCGGAGCGTTGCCCCCCATAAAGCTCTTGGTCACAAAAGCGCCATCGTAGGAGGTGCTTTCTGCAACAGCTGCCTCGTTGGTGGCGTTGTGGGCGTTCCAGCCCTGCAGCGCCTTCACCGTACCGTTATCCTCCACCAGCTCTGCCACACCTGCCGAGTCGTACTCGCCCAGGAAAGCCCATGTCGGCAGCAGAACAGCGGGGTCAAGCTCCGGCAGTGGGGCAAACATATAGCCGACGGGTGCAATGGCGGCAAAGCGGCTTGCGTAGCGGCAGGCGGTAGCCCAAGTCATCAGGCTGCCGTTGGAGTGACCGGTAGCATACACGCGGGTGGTGTCGATGCTGTAATCCCGCTCCATGCGGTCCAGCAGACTGTTGATGAACTCCAGATCCACGCTGGGGTCGGTATCCTTACCAGCCAGTGCGGCAAAGGGACCTGCCAGCCACATAGCGGTGGGAATGTTGCCCATCAGGTCTGCGGGACGTACCAAGCCCTGCGCAAACACCACGATAAAGCCGTTCTGCTCTGCCACATCGTACCAGCGGGACTCTTCGGCAATTGCGTACATGGAGGCGGTGTAGCCGTGCATCACCAGCACCAGCGGCACCTTTTTGCTGCCGGTATAGGTGGACGGCACATAGACCATCCAGCGGCGCAGCTCGCCGTTGACCCACTCCTCATGGATATCAAAGCCCCGACTGGTAAAGTCCTCTGCCTTTGCTACGCGACCCGGCAGCTGCAGTGCCATAAAGCGCTTGAACTGACCGGAGAACTTTTCCCAGATGGCTGCCGGGCACTGTGCCTTTTCGGTGACCCACACCTCGGCGGCAGAGCCTGTACGGCTGCTGACATACACGCCGTTCCCCTTTGACACGGCCTGATTGGCGTTCAGGTAGAAATCCAGCGCTGCCTTATTGGCAGTATCCGCCTTGGAGCGGACGAACCAAACGGGAGTATCCACTGTCTTTGCCGCAATGGCTTCCTCCTGCACGCCACGGGTGGAGTCGCCGGGGAAGGGCAGCACATACTCGCCGCCCACTGCCTCCAGAGAAGCTGCCGGGACCTCAACGGCATCCACGGCGCAGATGGAGCTGAAATCGCTTGCCCAGCGAGCGCCGAACAGCAGAGCGGCTGCGCCGCCCTCCTTGTAGCCCACCAGTGCAGTGTGGGACTTGTCCATGGAGAATGCGCCGGACAGCTTAACGCCCTTTTTGCGCATGAGCTGATACAATGCATCCAGCGCTGCTGCGTCATCACGACCGGCAGAGCTCAGGGAAAGGTTCCAGCTGCCGCCGTTTTCAGGACCGAAAAATACAACGGCGATCTTATTTTTGCACGCCACCGTGCGCCACATACGACCTGTGACCGAGCCGGAGAACGCCCTTGCGGTGGTGTTGTCCGGGGTCAGCACGATAACTGCCGGCGCCCAGGGATCCATGCCGTCGGGCAGGTAATAGGTAGCAGCACCAACATTCTGACCGCCCACCATTACCTGCGCATCATGAAACAGACCCACATTCACGTTCAGGTACGGGTTTTCCGGGTCATAAGCAAAGGTCTTGCCATCGCCCAGACCCATAGCTGCGGTCTTGCGATCTACGGTAGTGTGCAGATCTCCGTTGGTCTGGTCCAGCTCTGTCGCAGCCAGAGCCGAGGGTGCCATAGCGGCTACGGTAGCACCCAGCGCAGTAGCGGCGGAAAGCTTCATAAAATCGCGGCGTTTCATAGTGTTTTCTCCTTTTTGTAAGTGCCTGCGCACTTTGTTATGCCCGGCTTTGAAGGCCGGACTCTCTTGCTTTTTCTCCGATTTTTTCTCACGGCAGGTGCCTTCCTGCTTCAACATTGTACAAAGAATACCATTTATATCACAATTTGTAAATAGTATTTAGTGTTTTTTGTTTCAATTAATATATTAGTATATCATTTTTTGTAAAAAGTGCTGATCAGCGAAAGTCCCCTATACCACTGCTGTTTCTAATGATACACTTCCTTTTCTCTATGAAAATTCAAAAAGCCCCTGCACGCAGGGTGCAGGGGCTTTGGAACAGCTTCTTACTTGCGGTTTGCCAGCAGGTTCTCGATCTTCTTCAGGGGGTCGATGATGCTGGAAACGGACATATCGTGGTTCAGTGCCACCACAAAGTAGGCAGCGTACTTGGAAACATCCACGTCCACATACCAGTCGCGGGTCAGCAGCTCGGGCATACGGTAGGTCAGGTTGGTGCCCACAACGTAGGTCAGGGTGCCGTTTGCCACAGCCTTGTCGAACTTCTCCAGACCGCTGGTGAACAGGGGGAAGGTGGCGTTGGCGATGATGTTGGCAGCGCCGCGCTCCTTCAGGTTGCTGGCAACCTCCAGCATGCTCTCGCCGGAAGCAATGATATCGTCTGCGATAAAGACGGTCTTGCCCTCCACGCTCTCGCCCAGATACTCATGGGCAACGATGGGGTTGCGGCCGTTCACCACGCGGGTGTAGTCGCGGCGCTTGTAGAACATACCCAGGTTGCAGCCCAGCACGCTGGAGAAGTACATATTGCGGTTCATAGCGCCCTCGTCCGGGCTGACCACGGTGAACTTCTCCTTGTCGAAGGACAGGGTGGGGTCCTTCTTCAGCAGGCTCTTGAGCACCTGATAGGTGGGCATGGCGTTATCAAAGCTCATCAGGGGCACTGCGTTCTGCACGCGGGGGTCGTGTGCGTCAAAGGTAATAATGTTGCGCACGCCCATGGTCTGCAGCTCCTGCAGAGCCACAGCGCAGTCCAGGCTCTCGCGCACCACGCGGCGGTGCTGACGGCCGCCGTACAGGCTGGGCATGATGACGGAAACGCGGTGTGCCTTACCGGCCACAGCCTGGATCAGACGCTTCAGGTTTGCAAAGTGGTCGTCCGGGGACATGTGGTTCTCATAGTTGAACAGCTTGTAGGTGACGCTGTAATTGCCCGGGTCCACCACGATAAAGATATCGTCGCCGCGGACAGACTCCTTGACCAGACCCTTGGCGTCGCCGCTCTGGAAGCGGGGGCAGTCGCAGGAAATAATGAAGGTGTCTTTTTCAATTCCGGCAGCCTTTGCCCAACGGACAAGGTGCTTGTCGATCAGGCCGGTCAGCTCCTCGGCACCGGGGCAGGCGATCAGCCGCATATCCGCCACACTGGGCTGCTCAAAGAAGGACTTAGGGGAAATTTCAATAGACATAGTCACATAACTCCTTATTGCTGTTTACCATCCGTACCATGCACACAAGTGCGCATATCTGGTTTTATTTTATCACATTTTGTCGATTGTTCCATATCAATTTGTTTCATGTGTGGATTTTCTGCGCCTTGCACAGCTGTTTTTCCTTTTCCTTCAAGAGAATGTGAGTTTCTTACAAAAACCCGACCAAATCTTTACCGTTTCGCAAAGTTTATCTGATTTTTGAGGAAAAGTAATACTTTTTGCCATACCATTTTCTTTTCCCTGTGACGCAAAAGAGCCGCTGCACGGTCGGGTGCAGCGGTCTCTCTTCACTTACCTTCTATCAGGGTAAAACGCTTTTTACAGGGCAGCCACGGCAGCCTTCAGGGCATCCACGCGGTCGGTGTTCTCCCACTTCACGCCCAGATCCTCGCGGCCCATGTGGCCGTAGGCGGCCAGCTGGCGGTAGATGGGCTTGCGCAGATCCAGCTCGCGGATGATGGCGGCGGGGGTCAGGTCAAACACCTTCTCCACAGCCTGCTCGATCTTCTCGTCTGCCACAGTGCCGGTGCCGAAGGTATCCACCATGATGGACACGGGCTTTGCCACACCGATGGCGTAGGCCACCTGCACCTCGCACTGCTTTGCCAGACCCGCAGCCACGATGTTCTTTGCCACCCAGCGGGTAGCGTAGGCTGCGCTGCGGTCCACCTTGCTGGGGTCCTTGCCGGAAAAAGCGCCGCCGCCGTGGCGTGCATAGCCGCCGTAGGTGTCCACGATGATCTTACGGCCGGTCAGGCCGGTATCGCCCTGCGGGCCGCCCACAACAAAGCGGCCGGTGGGGTTGATGTAGTACTTGGTGTTCTCGTCCAGCAGCTCGGCGGGGATGGTGGCCTTGATGACCTTTTCCATCACGTCTGCCCGCAGCTGCTCCATGCTCACGCTCTCGCTGTGCTGGCTGGAGATGACCACGGCATCCACGCGCACGGGCTTGTTGTTCTCGTCGTACTCCACGGTCACCTGGCTCTTGCCGTCCGGGCGCAGGTAGTCCATCTCGCCGCTCTTGCGCACTTCGGTCAGGCGCTTTGCCAGCTTGTGGGCAAGGCTGATAGGCATGGGCATCAGCTCGGGGGTCTCGTCGCAGGCATAACCGAACATCATGCCCTGATCGCCTGCACCGCCCACCTGATCGTTGGTGCCCAGTGCGATGTCGGGGCTCTGGCCGTCGATGTTGGAGATGACGGCACAGGTGTCGGCATCAAAGCCGAACTTTGCGCGGGTGTAGCCGATATCTGCCACCACCTCGCGGACGACCTTCTGGAAGTCCACATAGCAGCTGGTGGTGATCTCGCCCATGATGTGCACAAGGCCGGTGGATGCGCAGGTCTCGCAGGCCACGCGGGCATCAGGGTCGTGGGTCAGGATCTCGTCAAGGATCGCATCAGAGATCTGGTCGCAGATCTTGTCGGGATGTCCCTCGGTGACGGACTCCGAAGTAAACAGGTGTCTAGCCATTTTTTTGCCTCCTAAATGTTGCAGTTGCGTGTATTTACCATTCCATCAAGTTTGTTCTGAAAAATAAAAGCGCTCAGAGCCGAAAGCTCTGAGCGTTGCACTCTTATCTTCCGGTTTCCCGCAGGATTTGGCACCTTACGCTCTCGCGCAGGTTGTCGGGCTTCACAGGGCCTGTCCCCTCAGCCGCTCTTGATAAGTCGGTATTCAATTGGTACGCTCCATATTCTATCATTGCAGCGTCAGATTGTCAAGATAAGTCTCACTTATTTTAGACATTCCTTTTAAATTGATGGAGCATTTCCCTGCTCCGGTGCGGCATGGCCGTCCCGGGCGGCGTGGAAAGCGCGCTTTTCCGCGTACATCCGCTGATCCAGCTCCACCAGAAACTTTTCCACGCTGCCGCCCTCGTACTTTGCCACGCCGGTGGAGAAGGACAGCTGAAAGCTGCCCGCCGGAGCGGTTTCGTTATAGTGCTGCACCCGCCGCTCGATGGCGGCGCAGGTCTTATCCAAAAGCTCCTCCGAGCCATGACGGATCAGCACCATGAACTCGTCGCCGCTCATGCGGATGGCTACCGAGTTTGCTGCCAGCGCCCCGGACAGGATGTGCCCGATCTCCTGAATGGCGCGGTCGCCCTCGGCGTGACCGTAGGTGTCGTTGATCTCCTTGAAGCAGTTCACGTCCATCATGATGCCGTAAACATCCTTCTCCTGCGTGGCGTGGATGCGGTCCAGACAGTAGTTCATGTACTTGCGCCCAAACAGGCCGGACAGTTCATCGGTATAGCCGCGCAGGCTGCGGGTCTGACTGTCCACAAGCACAAAAGCGATGGCTACTGACAGCCAGCCAAAGGCCATGCCGTAGAATGCGCCCTGCAGCAGCGTGCCCACCGCACAGGTGACCACGAAGTAGTACACCGGAAAAATTCCACCGTAATGCCATCGCGCTTGGCCTTATGCACCTGCCACACGCTCTCGGCGTAATAGCCAAACAGCAGCAGATACAGCAAAATGTTCAGCGGACCCCGATGGTAAACGTTGTCCGCCGAAATGGAAAAGATCCACCCTGTGCCAAAAAGGTTTGCCACCAGCAGCACCAAAAGCGCCAGCAGCGGCGCGCCCAGCAGAAAGTGTCTTCTGCGCAGGCGTCCAATGCTGCGGTAAACCCGGAAGTCCACATACAAACACCACGCATAGCCCACACACACGGTAGCGCCGGTGCAGACGGTGTTGGTCAGGTACAGCCAGAACCGGCTTACCGCGCCGGGCACGCCGTCCAGCAAAAAGCTGATCGTCTCTGTTGCCTGTGCCAGCAGCGTCACCACCAGAATCCGGCAGAACAGCGCTGTTCCCACGCTGTTTTTGCTCTCGCCGCGCACCCGCAGCAAAAGCAGAAAGCTTACCAGCACCGCCCCTGTGCCATTGGCCACAAGGATCTCGGGTATATTCATTGCGTTTCCTCCTCTGCCCGCCTTACCCCATAAAGCGGGCAGCCTCCTGTTTTATACAGTATCTATCTTATTATACACCCTGCTGCACCCTGCTTGCAAGGCTTGGACGCAAAAAAGGCCGCTGCACGGCAATTTGTGCAGCAGCCCTTGGGAAATCATCCTTTGCAGTTCAGCCAAGCCCAGAGGCTTTGCCGAAATACTTTTTTGCAGAAAACTTAATAGCCCTTTGCCTGCTCGCCGTTCAAAATCTTGACAGCGCGGGAGGTGCCCAGACGGTCAGCGCCCAGTGCAAGGAAAGTCTCCATATCCTCCACGGTGGAAATGCCGCCGGCAGCCTTGACCTTGCAGCGGCCACGCACGCCCTTGACCATCAGCTCCACATCGTGGAAGTTGGCGCCTGCGGTGGAAAAGCCGGTGCTGGTCTTGATGTAGTCGGCACCGGCCTCGCAGACGATGTCGCACATCTTTTCCTTCTCTTCCTCGGTCAGCAGGCAGGTCTCAATGATGACCTTCAAAATCTTATCGCCCACAGCCTGCTTCACGGCACGGATATCCTCGCGGACAGCATCGTACTCCTTGTTCTTCAGGCGGCCGATGTTGATGACCATATCCACCTCGGCTGCGCCGTTGGCGATGGCAGTCTTGGCTTCAAAGGCTTTGCTGGCGGTATCCATGGCACCCAGAGGGAAGCCCACCACGCAGCACACGGGGATGCGGCCTGCCATATACTCCACAGCCTGCTTGACGTAGCAGGTGTTGATGCAGACGGATGCGGTGTGGTTTGCAATGGCTTCGTCACACAGCTGCTGGATCTGGGGCCAGGTAGCCTCCGGTTTCAGCAGGGTATGATCGACATGGGACAGGATCTCTTCGCGATTCATTCTCGTTCCTCCGTTGTTTTACTTGCTGGCACGGCGCACCTTTGCCATGCCCACAGCGCTCAGTGCGATCGCAGTCACCGATGCTGTTGCACCAATGATGCCCAGCACCAGACCGGAAACCAGGAATGCGAACCCTTTCAGACCACGTTTCATAATACCGTACCTCCTAAGATGATTTGATTTGAAAACCTTCTCCGGCGCCACCGGGGAGGGTCTTGCTTACTTTTTCTTAAAGATGATCAGCTTGCTGAACACATAGTTCAGCACCACGACCACCACGTTGGAGAATACCTTGACGCACAGCCCCCAGATCTCCTGCGCGGTGATGCGGGTGGTGACAAAAACGGCTGTCGGGCCGTCTGCACCGCCAATGATGGCAACGCCCGCTACTGATGCTGCTGCCGAAGCCGCCGCGCCGGTGTAGCTGCCCGATACTGTCAGGAAACTGCCGAGCAGGCTTTCCATCAGCGCCGCGCCCTGCGCCGCCAGCAGGTTGCCGCCCACGATCATGATAACGGCATCCAGCACCATAGTGCCCAGACGGCAGGTGACAAAGGTGCCGAACTCTTTCGCCATCGCTTTGCCGGTGGTCTTGCTGCGGAACACGAACGCGCGGTTGGTGCAGTAGGCAAACAGGATGCATAAAGCGTTATCCAGCACATTGCCCCAGCTGTTGGCGGCAGTATAGCCGAACAGCCGGCTGAACAGCGCGTACAGCAGGATGTTCAGCAGGGTGGTCAGCACACCGAAGATCAGGTAACTGAGCACTTCCCAGTGCTTTTTTAAAAATTTCATCATGGCTTTGTTAACAAAAACAGCCCCGCCGCCGTTTTCCCGGCAACGGGGCTGCAGATCGCATTGTGTCAGAAGCTATGCTTTTTGCACGATGGGCTGATTACTCAGCGTCGTCGTTCAGCAGAGCCTTCATGGACAGGCTGATGCGCTTCTTGTCGAAGTCAACATCCAGCAGCTTCACATCGACCATATCGCCGACCTTCAGTGCGTCGGAGACCTTCTCAACGCGGTCATTGCTGATCTCGCTGATGTGGACCAGACCGTCAACACCCGGCAGGATGCGGACGAATGCACCGAACTTGGTCAGGGACACGACCGGAGCATGGAAGGTGCTGCCGATGGGGTAGTTGTTCTTCAGCTGCTCCCAGGGGTTGTCCTCGGCCTTCTTGTAGCCCAGAGAGACCTTGTGGTTCTCGGTGTCGATGTCCTTCACATACACCTCGATGGTATCGCCAACGGAGACGACCTCGGAGGGATGCTTGATGCGGTTCCAGCTCAGCTCGCTGATGTGGCACAGACCGTCCACACCGCCGATATCGACGAATGCACCGTAAGAAGTCAGGCTCTTGACAACGCCGGTGTAGGTCTTGCCCACCTCAACGTTTGCCCAGAACTCCTCACGCTTAGCCTTGTTCTGCTCAGCGGTCACCTTGTTGATGCTGCCCACGATCTTGCGGCCGGAGCACTCGGTGACGACCAGCTGAACGTGCTGGCCGACCAGAGCAGTGTAGTCCTCGTCGCGGCGCATAGTGGCCTGAGAACGGGGAACGAACACCTTGACACCCTTGACGTTAACGACAACGCCGCCCTTATTGAACTCGGTAACATCGCCCTCGACGACTTCACCGGATTCTGCTGCCTTGGCGATCTCTTCCATGCCCTTGCGAGATGCGAGCTTCTTGCGGGAGAGCTGGATGACGCCATCCTGATCCATAACCTTCTCGACGATGAGGTCCAGCTCATCGCCAACCTTCACCAGGTCTTCGACCTTGGCGGAGGAATCATCGGTCAGCTCGCTCAGCTTGACAAAGCCGGTCTGCTTCGCTCCGATATCCACCTGGATCTCGTTGGCAGAGATGCTGGTCACGATTCCTTTCACAATACTGCCTGCATGAACACGCTTTTCCTCGGATGCATTCAGCATCTCCTCAAAGCTCATGCTGTCATTGATTTCTGCGCTCATACTGTTAAGTACCTCCTCAATAATAGACGATGGCGTTGAAGCCCCGGCTGTCACGCCCGCCACTTTAACATCTGCAAACCATTCCGGCCGAAGTTCGCTCGCTGTCTCGACCGTTACGGCACGCGTGTGTTTTGCGGCGACCTGTACCAGCTTTTGGGTATTGGAAGAATGATGACCGCCAATGACAACAATGATGTCGCATTTTTGGCTGAGGTCTTCCGCTTCCTGTTGCCTCGCCCACGTCGCATTACATATTGTATCAAAAATTCGGGCGTTTGTATAGGCTTTTTTGAGAAACTCCGAACTTTCTTTCCATTTTGTAACCTGAAATGTGGTCTGTGCAACTGCAAAAAGGGGTTTTTGGGGGTCAGACGGGCCGTTCCACGCCTCTAACTCGGCTAAATCGGCAAAAACGAACACCTCGCCCCGGGTGTGTCCCACAATACCCTGCACCTCCGGGTGGGTCTTATCCCCCGCCACCAGCAGCACCGCACCCTCCTTTTCGGCCTCGGCGGCAATGCGCTGGATCTTCTGCACAAAGGGGCAGGTGGCGTCATGGTACGGGATGCCGCGCGCTTCCAGTTCGTCGTAAACGCTGCGGGGCACCCCGTGGCTGCGGATGACCACCTCGCACCCGGCAGGCACATCCTGCACGGTGTCCACTACCTGTGCACCCTTGCGCCGCATATCCTCCACCGCCTGCGGGTTGTGGATCAGCGGGCCCAGTGTTGCCACCTTATGCCCCTCGGACAGCAGGCCGTAGGTCAGTTCCACGGCACGGTTCACACCAAAGCAGAACCCCGCCGTTTTCGCCAAACGGATCTCCATCTCTTACGCCCCCATTTTTTCCCATGCTTCCAGCAGCGCCTGCTTGTTGGCACGGAGCTTTTTGGTGTCCCGGCGGCCCTCCATGGCAAACTGCGCTGCGGGCATCGGCTCGCCGTAGATCACCCGCACTTTGCAGAACAGGTGCATTCTTCCGTCCGGGGTGTCGTACAGGATGCGGCAGGGCACAACATCCACCCCTGCCTCGGCAGCAATGACGAACAGGCCGCTCTTGGGGGGCAGAAGCTTGCCCTCCTTTTCGCGGGTGCCCTCCGGGAAGATGAGCAGGGTCTTGCCCTGCTTGCAGGCCTCCACCGTCTGAGAGATGACCGCCATCTCGTCCTTGGTGCCGCGGACGCACACGCCGCCGCAGCAGCGGAAGAACCACGTCAGGAAGGCGTTGATCTCGAACAGTTCCTTTTTGGCAAACACCACCATCCGCCTGCCCCACCGGGTGACAACGATGAACACCGGGTCGATGGCAGACACATGGGTGGGCGCAAGGATATAACCCTTCGTCTGCACCTTTTTCAGGTTTTCACGCCCCTCCACCCGGATGCGGAAACCGATGTGCCACACAAGCCATGCAAGGGGCACCAGAATATAATATAGTACCATTTTTCTATTCCTGTCCTGTTTGTTTTATCCGCCGATCTTTTTGGCAATGATCTGCTTCATGGCGTCAAGGCTCTGCTCAAAATCCAGTTCCGAGGTATCCAGCAGCACGGCGTCCTCTGCCTGCTTGAGCGGGGCGGCGGCGCGGTGGGTATCCTGATAGTCCCGCTGCTTCACATCTGCCAGCACTTCCTCGTAGGGGGTGTCGACGCCCTTGGCCTGATACTCCTTCCAGCGGCGGGTGGCGCGTGCCTCCGGGCTGGCGGTCAGGAAGATCTTCACCGTAGCGTCCGGCAGCACCACCGTGCCGATATCCCGGCCGTCCATCAGCACATCCTGCTTTTTGGCCATGCTGCGCTGCAGCTCCAGCAGAAATGCCCGCACCGCGGGGTTTGCGCCCACGGCAGAGGCTGCCATGCCCGCGGCTTCGGTGCGGATGGCGGCGCTCACATCCTCGTCCTTTAAGTAGATGTGCTGCTCGCCCGCAATGGATGCCAGCCGCAGCTCGATCTGGGGCAGCAGAGCATCCACCGCTGCGTTGTCCTTGGGGTCCTTGCCCGCGCGCAGGGCGTACAGGCCGATGGCGCGGTACATTGCACCGGTGTCCACATAGATATAGCCCAGCTCTGCCGCCAGACGGCGTGCCAGAGTGGATTTGCCTGCACCCGCAGGCCCATCAATTGCAACAGATACCATGATATGTTCTCCTTATTTATATATAGTACACAGGAAATTGACTGCGCTGTTTTTACAGGTTATTCGCAAAGCTTTGTGCGGTGCAGAAAGCGATCTGCAGATTGTAGCCGCCGGTGTAGGCGTCCACGTCCAGCACCTCGCCCGCAAAGTACAGTCCCAGCGCCTTTTTGCTCTGCATAGTCTTGGGGTCTACCTCCCGCACCGATACGCCGCCGCTGGTGATGACTGCGTGGGCAAGGTCGCCCCGGGCGTCAATGGACACCTGCCAGTGCTTGACCAGCTGCACCAGCTCCCGCTTCTGCTCCCGGGTGATCTGGTTTGCCTTGGTGGCGGGGTCGATGCCCCAGCGCGCCACCATCACCGGCTGCATACTGGAGGGCAGCAGCTTGACCAGCGCACCCTGCGCCGCATGGTTTGCCAGCAGGGCAAAGTCCCGGGTGATGCGGTCGTACAGCTGCTCCTCGCTCAGGGCGGGCTTCAGATCGATCTCCGCGATGTACCTGTGCTTTTTCATGTCCCCCAGATGACTGGACGCGCTCAGGGTCAGCGGCCCGCTGATGCCAAAGTGGGTAAACAGCATCTCGCCCTGCTCGTCAAAGATGGCTTTGCCGTCCTCCAGCAGGGTCAGGGTGACGTTTTTCAGCGCCAGACCCATCATCTTTTTGCAGTCCGGGTCCCGGCTGACAAGGCTGACCAGACTGGGCACCGGCTCCACAAGGGTGTGTCCCGCCTGCTGCGCCAGCTTGTAGCCATCGCCGGTAGAACCGGTGGTGGGGTAGCTCACGCCGCCGGTGGCCACCAGCACAGCGTCTGCCCGGTATTCCCGGCCGGAAGTGCCCCGCACGCCCACGCAGCGCCGCGCCGGGCCAGCCTTTTTCTTTTTGGGATGGCGCGGGTTTTCCGCTGCCGCCGGGGCGGGTTCTGCCTCCGGCACGATGTCCTCCAGCAGCAGCTTTTTTGCGCCATCGTAGACGATATCGGCGTCCTGCGCATAGCGCAGCAATGCCTGCCGGATCTCCTCGGCCTTATCCGATACCGGGAACACCCGACGGCCGCGCTCCACCTTCAGCTCCACGCCAAGGCTCTCGAACAGTTCCATGGTCTTTGCCGGGGGGAACGCTCCCAGCGAGGAGTACAAAAAGCGCGGGTTCGTGCGCACATGGCGCAAAAACTCCTCTGCCGGGCAGTCGTTGGTCACATTGCAGCGCCCCTTGCCGGTGACAAGGATCTTCTGCCCGGGCTTCTCGGTATGCTCCAGCACCGTTACCTGATGTCCCTGCCGCACGGCAGCACCCGCCGCCATCAGTCCGGCTGCCCCGGCTCCCACGATCAAAACCCTTGCCATCTGTCATCCTCCCAAAATCGCCTGCTGATTCTATTATATCATACCAGAAACCCCGCGCAAAAGCAATGCAGCGCCGCAGGAAATGAATGGATTTTCGGTTCCACACCCTCTTGACAAAGCCGCCGGGCTGCTGTATTCTTTTTACAGACCGTCAGTTTGTAAAAAGGAGCATCCGCCATGCCGCGCAACAAATACCCGGAACAGACCGTTGAAAAGATCCTGGACGCCGCCGCCCTGCTCTTCCTCCAGAAGGGCTACCAGAATACCACCCTGCAGGACATCATCGATGCCACAAAGCTTTCCAAAGGGGCGGTGTACCATCACTTCCGCTCCAAGGAGGAGATCGCGCAGCGCGTCGGTGACCGTTTGGGCGACCAGATGTGGGAGCCGCTGCGCCATATCCGGGACGACCCGGCCCTGACCGGGCTGCAGAAGCTGCAGGCGGTGTTTGCAGTTTCCTTTGCCGGGCAGCGGCAGCAGCAGATCGCGCAGACTTTGCCGCACCTGTGCAGCAACCCGCAGTTCCTTGCCATGGAGCTGACCAACATTGAAGCGCATCTGGCCCCGGAGTGCATTGCACCCATGATCCGGCAGGGCATGGCGGACGGCTCCATCCACACCACCGATGCCAATGCGCTGGCCGAAGCGCTGTTCGTGCTGGCAGACATCTGGCTTTCTCCCCAGACGCGCCCCACCACACCGACCGAGCAGCGGGCACGGAACGTCGTGTTTCAGCAGATGACCCACGCGCTTGGGCTGGACCTTTTGACGGATGCACAGGCCGAACAGCTGGTGCAGCTGTGCACACCGGTCAAAGACTGAATTTCCCGGGCGGAACGCTCCGCCTTTTTTTGTATGTAAATACAGACCAACAGTCTGTAAATAAAAAAGCAGGAGGTTTCCATGAACACTTTTATCCTTATCGTCCTTGGACAGATTGTCTCCCTGTTCGGCAATGCCGCCCTGCGGTTTGCGCTGCCGCTGTATCTGCTGCGGCAGACTGGTTCTGCCGCGCTGTACGGCGGCATCACCGCTCTGGCCATGCTGCCCGCCCTTGCTGGAATGCTGACCGGCGGCGCGCTGGCAGACCGCTGCCGTAAAGCCCGCCTGATGGCGCTGCTGGATCTGGTGACCACCGGTATTGCGGCTGCAGCCGCTGCCGGACTGCCGCATCTGCCCCTGCTTCCGCTGGTCCTGACAGTGCTGGGCATTCTGTACGCCATTCAGGGGCTTTACCAGCCCGTAGTACGCGCCTGCCTGCCTCTGCTACTGAACGGCACCCAGCTGCTGCGCGGCAACGCAGTCATCCAACTGGTGGATACCGTGGACGAGCTTCTCGGTCCCCTGCTGGGTGCTGTTCTGCTGGAGCACCTCGGCATCCGGGGTCTGCTGGTGCTCTGCGGCTGCTGCTTTGCACTTTCTGCCGGGATGGAGCTCTGTCTGCGCATCCCACAGGATGTCCTCTGTGACACAAAGCTCTCCGTCCGTTCTCTGTGGGCCGATCTGCTGGAAAGTGCACAGTTCCTCACCGGGCAGGCTGCGGTGCTGCGGCTAGCTGCCGCCATGGCGGCTGTAAACCTGCTGGAAGTCCCCGCCCTCACCGTAGGTGTTCCGGTGCTGGTGGTACAGACCCTGCAGAAAAGTGATGCCTCCCTTGGTCTTGTGCAGGCGGTGCTGAGCGCGGGCGGCATTTTAGGCGGCGTGCTGGCCGGAACCGTCTTTGTCCGGCGTCCCATCCGCAGCGGCACGCCTCTTTTGCTGGCGCTCAGCGGCGTGTGCGCCGCGCTGGGTCTTGCCCTCCGGGTGTCAGTGCTGCAGTTCAGCAGCATTCTGGTGCTGGGGGCCGTGTTTATGGCCGTGGCAGCGCTGTTCAATGTATGGTTCTTTGCGCAGCTGCAAGTGCTGGTGCCGCAGGCACAGCTGGGCAAAACTACCGCCTGTTGCACCGTGCTGGCCTGCCTGACCCAGCCCATCGGGCAGGCAGCCTACGGCATTGCCTTCCAGCACTGGGCCGCACACCCCGCAGATGTACTGCTGGCAGCCGGGGTGCTTTCGGCGCTGGTTCTCTGGCTGCTGCAAACGCGCCGTACCGCCTGACGCAGCAAAAAAGGAGCCGCTGCTGCAGCCCCTTTTATGGTTTGCTTACTCCGGCAGCTTTGCCGGGTCGAGGTAGTTTTCGCCCTGCTTTACCTCCACATGGATGTGGCTCTCCTCGGCGCATTCGCAGCCGACAGTGCCCACCGTGCCAAGCTTCTGCCCGGCGGCTACGGTATCCCCCGCCTTTACGGCAGGGTCCGCCACACCGCACAGCCGCCAAAGGCGGCCGGCGGCATCCTCCAGCACCACCACGGTGCCCCAGTTGCCCTCTGCCCCGGCAGAGACCACCTTGCCAGCCACGGGTGCCGCCACCGCTGCACCCTGCGTGCAGGCGTAGTCCACGCCGTTGTGGGTGCGCCAGTCCCCAAGGGTTTTGTTATACACCAGTTCATCGCCGCTGAAGGCGTTGAGCACGCGCCCCGGCATAGAGGGCGCGGCGGCAGGCTGTGCCGAACTGCTGGCAGGCGAGGATGCGCCTTGCAGTGCCGAGGGTTCGCGCAGCGAACCAGAGCCAGACTGCGCACCAGAGGACGCCACAGAGGGCGTCTGCTGCGGCACATCTGCCTTGCTGTTTGCAACGTCGGTCACGGGCTGCTGCCATGTGGTGTCCTCCTGTGCGTCCCAGTCCGGTTCTGTTTCCGGGGTGGTCTGTTGGGTGGTGCCGGGGGCGTTCAGCCCATCCAGACTTTTTTGCAGTTCTGCCCGCAGGGCGCGCACCGCCCACACCCCCGCCGCAGCCGCAGCCAGCAGGCTTGCGGTCAGCAGCAGAGCAAAGCCCTTGCCGTGCAGAAATTTTTTGATCTGCTCCATGCTTGTTACTCCCATCTGTTCGTTTTGTGTACGGGAACTTTTCTGGGCTTAGTGTGGGACAGCGGCGGGCAGTTTATGCAAGGGGGCAAAAAAGACACACAAAAAGGCTGAGCAGCCGCTTTTTTGCAGCTGCTCAGCCCTGCTGTATCCCGTTTTTGGTTACTTCCGTGCGATCATTTCGGTATAGGCCAGCACCAGCGGGCCTACGCCCTTGGCATCGTTGCAGACCACCGGCTCGCTGAAGTAGTAGGCCAGAGAGCCGTCACGGTGATCCTTGCCGCCCAGACCCGCCACAAGGCAGATGCCGTCCAGCTGCAAGCTGCCGTCCGGGTTCTTGGACAGATACCGGTCACAGGTGCCGTAGAAAGCCTTCTCCGCCCATGCAGCCATACGTTTGGGCAGATAGCCCAGACGCACGCCCTTGAGCACGGCATAGGCAAACAGGGCGGTGCCGCTGGTTTCCAGATAGTTGCCCTCGGCCTCCGGGTGGTCGATGACCTGCCAGAACATCCCGGTCTGCTCGTCCTGGAACTTGTGCATATCCTCCACAGCCTGTTTGAGCATAGCCATGATGCCGCGATACTCGTTGTACAGCTGCTCGTCCATGCGCTCCAGCACATCCACCATTGCCACAAGGAACCAGCCCATGGCGCGCAGCCAGAAGTTGGGGCTGCAGCCGGTCTCAGGGTCTGCCCAATACATCTGGCGGCTCTCGTCGTAGCCGTGGTAGTACAGGCCGGTCTTTTCGTCCCGCATGTGCTTTTGGATGTTCATGAACTGCTTGTAGCTGTCGATGCAGCCCTGCATCTTGTTAAAGCGGGTCTCGTACTCCATGTAGAAGGGCTGTGCCATATAGGTGCCGTCCAGCCACACCTGCCACGGATAGATGTCCTTGTGCCAGAAGTTGCCCTCCTTGGTGCGGGGCTGGGTAAGCAGCTGGCTGCGGATGGTGTCGATGGCCTTGCGGTACTTCTCGTCCCCGTAGATGTCATACAGAATGAACAGGTTCTTGCCCTGATTCACGTTGTCCAGATTGTACTCCTTGGGGTCGTAGGTCTTGATAGCGCCGTCCGGCTGCACAAAGTAGTCGATAAACTCCTTGGAAAACTCCAGATACTTCTCGTCACCAGTGGTCTTGTACAGGCTCAGGCAGGCGGTGATCATGCAGCCGTCGATGTAGTTCCACTTATTGGGTTTGCCGCTGCGCACCTTCTCGATGTTCCACATCGGTGCCTCGGCGCTGGAATTGGCGATCAGGTAGTCCACATAGTCGCCCAGCATGGACAGGATCTCTTCATGGGTCATGGGTCAGTCCTCCTCAAAATGTCCTACGTTGGCAAAGTGCAGCCGCTCGCCCTCGTAGCCCTCGATCTTCACGTTGTGCAGGTCGATCTTCCTGACGTTCTCGGCATAGATGGCCAGCTTTTTCACCAGCGGACGGTTGTCGGCCATGGCCGCCTGTCCCTCCTTGGCGTTGGGGTCAAAGGTGATGCTCACATCCCGCATGGTCACCCGCTCGATGGGCTGCTCCGGCAGGCCATCGAAATAGCAGCCCGCAAACTGGGCATCGGTGGCCACGATGTTCTCCATGGTCAGGCTGCCCAGCTTGGGGGTGTACTCGTCCACCGGCATCGGCTCGCGGCACTGCACATAGGGGCCGTGGCCGTCCGGGTCGCAGAAGTAGAACATATTGATGACAAAGGGTGCCTTGACGCCCCGCATCTCCACGTTGCGGAACACCAGCCCGTCGATGACGGCGGTGTTGCCGCGGCCGCGGCGGGTCTTGACACGCAGACCGCGGTCGGTGTGGTCCATCAGGCACTGGGTCACTACCATATCCTTGACGCCGCCGCTCATCTCGCTGCCGATGACGATGCCGCCGTGGCCCTTGTCCAGCAGGCAGTTGCGGATGACGGTGTGCTCGCAGCTGCGCTTCAGCTTCATGCCCAAAAAGACCTTGCTGGCCTTCATGGCAATGCAGTCGTCGCCCACATGGATGTTCATGCCGATGATGCGGATGTACTCGCAGCTTTCGGGGTCGATGCCGTCCGTGTTGGGGGCGTTATAGGGGTTGTTGATATTGAAGTTGAGCAGGTCGAGGTGCTTGACAAAGATGGGGTGGATGGTCCACGAATAGCTGTTCTGCACCGTGATGCCGTGCAGGCAGACGTTCTCGCTGTCCACCGCAGCCACGGCCCGGGGACGCCATGCAATGCGCTTGACCTTGGGGTTCACCCACCAGTCGCCGTTTTCGGCGTCGCAGTCCAGCGTGCCCTCGCCGGTCACCACTACGTCATGCACCTGCGTAATGTTCAACAGACCTGCAAAGCTGTCCAGCGGATTGCCCTCCCAGCCGGTCAGGTAGTACTCGTCCACCTCGTTCTCGCTGGGCAGCACGCCGGGCAGGATGGGGTAATGGGTGCGGTCGTTGTCGCCCAGCAGCACAGCGCCCTTTTCCAGATACAGGGTGGTGTTGCTCTTCATAAACAGGCTGGCGGTGCGGTAACGGCCGGCGGGCACATACACTGTGCCGCCCTTGGGGCAGGTGGACAGCGCCGCCTGCAGCCGCACGGTGTTGTCGGTCTCACCATCAGCCACCAGACCGTAGCGGGCAGCATCCACAAAGAAGGTCTCAGCCTCGGTGGTGAAATCCAGCTTCAGGGTCTCGCCCTCGGCCTGCACCTCCACCGTATAGGTGGTGCCAGGCAGCAGGGAGAACAGGGAAAATACATTGGTGTTGCAGGCTTCGTATACCGTTTTGCCGTTCAGGGCAACGGTAAAGGGGTGTGCCGGACGGTAGCACAGCTCGTTTTCCAGCTCGAAAACGGCGCTGCGGGTCATGGAACGGATCAGGGTCAGATTCATGCGAAATAACCTCCTGTGAGTTTGTCTTGCCCCCACGGGACAGACGTGGTATCATGAGGAAAAGCGCTCTCCCGGCTACCGGGAGGGTTATTCTCGGAAAGGATGCGCAAAATGAAAGCGGAACGGGAAAAGATCAACGCCAAGGTAAAGGCAGACACCGTGCGGCTGAACGGCAGCAAGCTGGAGCTGACGGCAGACGAGGAGATGTGCACCTTTTTGCTGGTAAGCGAGGGCAGCTGCACCCTGCAAATGGGGGAAACCGATCTGCTGCTGAACCCCGGCAGTGCGCTGCTGCTGGGCGCGGGGAACGCGGTGCTCTCTGCCGCCGGTGCAGCCGTCCCGGAACTGGTGGGCTGCCGGTTCCCGCTCAGCGCCCTGCACGAGCTGCGCAGTGCCACCCAGCGGGATTTTGCCCGGCTGTTCGTGCCCGGGGAAGCCACGGTGCTGTACGGCCCGGTGCTGTGGACCCGCCGCCTGCGCACCCTGCTGGAGATGATGCGTTCTGCCATGCCGGAGCAGGACTACCCCGGCGGGCTGTACCTGCTGCTGATCCTGCACTATGTAGAGCAGGAGTGTCTTGCCGAGAGCAGCGCTGTGGCGCGCCCCAGCAACGAGACCATTGAGCAGGTGTGTGCCCACCTTGCCGCCAACTACCGGCAAAAGTTCTCTCTTACCGAGGTGGCAGCAAAGTTCTACCTCTCCCCTTACTATCTCAGCCGTCTGTTCCGGCGGGTGACCGGGCAATCCATCGTGGACTACCTGAACAACCGCCGCATCGAGGCTGCGCAGAAGCTGCTGGAGACCACCGAGCTTTCCATCAGCGCTATTGCCGAGCAGACCGGCTTTGCCAGCGCCGCCCACTTCCGCCGCGTGTTCCGCGAGGTGATGGATATCAGTCCTTTGCAGTACCGCAAAAAGCAGACGAAATGATGTATCAACCAAAACACCCCCTGTGCCATCCGTTGGGAGCAGCACAGGGGGTGTTGGTCTTGGTCAGATGTTCTTATGGCGCATTAGCCCTTGACGGCACCTGCGGAGATACCTTCAACGAACTGATCCTGTGCACAGAAGAATACGATCAGCTGCGGCAGAATGGAGATGAGGGACAGCGCAAGGATCTTGTTCCATGCAAAGCCGGTATCACCGTCCATGGACAGCTTGACGAACAGGGACATGGGGTACTTGCCGGGGGTGCTGACGTAAAGCAGCGGGCCCATAAAGTCGTTGCAGCTCCACATGAACTGGAACAGTGCGCAGGACACCAGAGCGGGTCCCAGCATGGGCACGATGACCTTGTACAGGGTCTGGAAGGAGGAGCAGCCGTCAATGGCGGCAGCCTCGTCCAGATCGCGCGGGACGTTGCGCATGAACTGCACCAGCTGATACACGAAGTAGGTCTCGGTAGCAAATGCGCAGTGCACCCAGATAGCCAGATAGAAGGGGCTGTCCACCCAGCCGAACTTGTTGTACAGCAGGTACTGCGGCACATTCAGCACGACCTGCGGCAGGAACAGGGTGGCCAGCATGATGTTGAACAGCAGCTTGCGGCCGGGGAAATCGAAACGACCAAAACCGTAAGCGGCGATGCAGGCAGACACCACAGTGCAGATCACCTTGGGGATGACGTAGCTGTAAGTGTTGAGCATGGCCTGCAGGATGTTGATGGAGCCACCGAAGTTGTTCAGGGCGTTGCGGTAGCCATCCAGCGTAGGCTTTTTGATCCACAGGCTGATGCCTGCAAAGATCTCACTGTTATCCTTGAAGGTAGCGCTGATCATCCACAGCAGAGGATAGATCATGATGACACCAACCAGGATCAGCACGAAGTACTTAAAGAAGGTTGCGATCTTATTCGATGCTTTCATTCCCATATTGGTCACCTTACCTTTCATCCGAGTAGTAGACCCACTTCTTCTGGCTGGTGAACGCAATGATCGTCAGGATGCAGACGATGATGAACATGATCCACGCCAGAGCAGAAGCCATGCCCATGTCGTAGGACTTGAATGCGTAGTTGTAAACCAGCAGGGAGATCAGGGTAGTGGAACCACGGGGACCACCGTTGGTGATGATGTAGGGGCCGTTGAACTCCTGGAAAGCCTGGCAGATCTGAGTGACCAGGTTGTAGAAGATGATGGGGGTGATCATCGGAACGGTGATGGAGAAGAACTGACGCCACTTGCCGGCACCGTCGATGGTAGCAGCCTCGTACAGGTCTGCGGGCACGCCCTTCAGTGCAGCAAGGAACAGCACCATGGCGGAACCGAACTGCCATATACGCAAAAAGCAGATGATCCATAGAGCGTAGTTGGGGTCAGACAGCCACTCGGGGCCCTGCACCGCACCAAAGGTGACAGCGCGCACCACGGTGTTCAGCAGACCGTCCACGCTGAACACAGCCTTCCACAGCACGGCGATAGCCACAGAGCCGCCCAGAATGGAGGGGATGTAGTACACAGTACGGAACAGGTTGACGCAGGCGATCTTGAAGTTCAGGATGTAGGCGATGAACAGCGCGAAGATCAGCTTCAGGGGCACGGTGATAAAGGCGTACTTGAAGGTGATGATCAGCGCCTTGGTGATCTTTCTGGTGTGGAATGCGGTAATGTAGTTGGCCAGACCAACAAAGCTGGTGCCGTCCTTGAAGAAGTTCATATCGGTGAAGCTGTAATACAGCGACTGACCGAAGGGGAACGCCTTAAAGACGAGAAAGCCGATGATCCAGGGGATCAGATAAAACAGACCCTGATACTTATCGACCCATTTCTGGAACGGAGTTCGTGCGCCTGCGGGCGCATTACTTTTTTTCATCCGAAGTCCTCCTTTTACAGGATTTTGAAGCAGACAGTGCAGCAGGTCACAGACCGGCAACAATTCATTCAAGATTTGATAACCATTCACCGAAAAAACAAGGGCATCTGTCGTACGGGCGGCAGATGCCCTTATTTATTTCAGATACTGAATATCCGGTTCTGACCGCTGTCAAAGAGAGGTAAGCTTAGCCGATGGTGTAGCCAACAGACTCCATGCCATCCAGCAGGGTCTCAACAGCCTCTTCAGGGGTCTGATCGCCGTAGTCGATGTTGTCGAACACTTCCTGATAGATGCCGGTGCCGGAAGCCTTCAGGTCGTTATTCTCGAACAGGGGATCCAGCTTGTTGGTGGTGAAGGCCATGACCTTGGCATTTGCCTCAGCAACCAAGCTCTTGACAGCACCGGCGTCCTGCGCGAACTTCAGGCCAGCCTTGGAAGCGGGGATGCCGCACTCAGAACCCATGATGGAAGCGCCCTTCTCCTCGTTCAGCAGGAAGTTGATCAGGGTAGCAGCCTCGGCAACGCACTTGCTGGTCTTGGTGATGGCCAGACCCATGGAGACCTTGGAGAAGCCGCCGTTGTTGTCGCCGAACTTGATCTCTTCGCCAACGGTGAAGCCGTCCTTGTTGGCGTCATCCAGAGCGGAGGAGTACTTGGAAGCAGCGGAATCCCACTCGAAGATGCCTGCGATCTTACCGGTGATCCACTCGTTGGACTGGTGGGTAGCGGTATCGGAGTTTGCAGAGTAGTAGGTCTTGAGGTTCATCATGACGTGGTTGTCCACCAGGCTCTTGATGAAGGCCAGACCCTCAGCGATCTCATCCTCGGTGTAGTTCAGGGTGGAGGTAACGGGATCTGCCCAGTCCTTGCCGTACTTGGACTCGAGGTAGAACACCATCAGGATCATACGGTCGTATGCGCCCAGATGCATGGGGTAGTAATCGTTGCCCAGCTTCTCCTGGAAGGCCTTACCGGCAGCCATCAGATCGTCCAGAGACTTGGGAACCTCGGTGATGCCAGCCTTATTAAAGGTGGTCATGTTCCAGTAGAAGATACGGCCGGTCATGGAGACGGGCACGCACTGCTGGCTGTTGGCCACATAGCAAGCGTCCATAGCAGCGGAATCCCACTGGGTCAGGTCGATGAACTTGGAGGTGGTGTTCAGGTCCACGAACTTGCTGCCGTCGGCAGAGTAGTTGTACAGCCAGTTCCAGTTCACCTGGCAGACATCCTGAGCGTTGCCTGCGATGAAGGCAGCAGCCATCTTCTCTTCCCAGCCGGACCATGCGGCGAAGGTGGGCTCCACGGTGATGTTGGAGTGCTCAGCCTGGAAAGCCTCCAGAGCGCTCTGGTAAGCAGCGTGACGGCTGTCGCCGCCCCACCAGCTGATGCTCAGGTTGACGGGGCCGTCAGACAGGGCCAGGCTCTCGTCTGCGGAAGCAGCGGGGGCCTGAGAAGCAGCGGAAGAAGCGGTGGAAGAAGCAGCGGGCTTGCTGCCGCAGGCAGCCAGCAGACCTGCAGCACCGACAGCGCCGGTAGCCATCAGGAAGTTACGACGAGAAATTGCCTTGCTCATTTTTGTTCTCCTCCTAATAGAAAACATCTTCATGCAGGGGGCCTGCACATGCCCCCTTGTATACAATTATGATAACAAAAGCCACCGAAAAAAGAAAGATGTAAATTACAGTGATACGGGATAAAAACGTACAAATATTGCCCTTGTTTTCGCGTGCAATTCGACGTCCTTGCCGAAATGAATAAACTTGCGCTGAAAAACTGTGCAACTTGTATACTTCAATGACTTGCATAAAAATCTGGGATGCAACAAGGGCAGAACAGCAAAAATCTCAATAATTCCTGTTACATTTACCATTCCGCCTGTAAAATTTTATGCGCTGCCGTTCTCCTCTGCTTTCTTCCTCTCCCACGCCCTCTCCCCTCCGGCAAGTAACTGCCCGGTCTGAACTGATATATCAATAGTGCAAAAAACGTGCGAATTCCGTCCGGTTGATATATCAGTTTCTCTCACAAAATGCAACAAATTGATATATCAGTCTGTATACAGCCTGTTGGAGACTCTGGCGAGTGTAGCGAGACTGAGGGGGTAACTCTTCCGCAATCCACGCAAAAAAGCCGCTGCACCCGGCGCGGTACAGCGGCTTGTATAAAATATAAAAGTATCTCAGTTTTTCTTTGCAGCATAAAACGCCCGCCGTGCCTTGAAGTAGCACTGGGGGCACATGCTGACGTACTGCACATCGTTTTCAAGGTCGATGGCTACCTGCTCGCCCTCAAAGACGAATCGTCCGTTCACCTTGCGGCAGTTGCAGATGGCCTTGCGCCCGCAGGTGCAGATGGTCTTCATCTCCTCAATGGTGTGCGCCAGCTCCAGCAGACGGGTAGAACCCGGGAAGCCCTTGAGGGAAAAATCTGCCCGCAGACCGTAGCAGATCACCGGGATGTTCAGATCTACCGTGATCATGAACAGCTGCTCGGCCTGCTCCGGGGTAAAGAACTGGCTCTCGTCGCACAGCACACAGGCCAGCGGCCCGGAAGCAGCGTTTGCCGCCTGCACAGCTTCGAACACGTCCAGCTCCGGCGGGATCAGCAGGTCTGCCTTGCGGCGCACGCCCAGACGGCTCACCAGTTCTCCGCCACCCTTGGTATCCACCTGCGGCTTCAAAATGAGCACCTTCATGCCCTGCTCTTCGTAGTTGTGTGCCACCTGCATCAGCGCCGTGCTCTTGCCGCTGTTCATGGCACCGTAGCGGAAATACAATTTTGCCATGCCGTCACTCCTGATTGCGCAGACGGTAGCCCAAGCTCATCAGGCTGTCGCCCAGATGGACGTTTTCCACCACCACATTGGGGTACGACACCGACAGGTCATAGTGGGAGAAGTTCCAGAAGCCCTCAATGCCCAGATCCACCAGCCGTCCGCTGACCTGCTGTGCACCATCGCGGGGTACGCAGAGCACCGCCACCTTGGGCTTGTTTTCCTCACAGAAGGCTTCCAGCTCGTCAATGTGCCGGATGCGGATACCGCTGATCTCCTTGCCCACCTCGCTTTCTGCCACGTCAAAGGCCGCGATCAGCTTGTAGCCGTTGGTATCGGTGGTGATAAAGCGGCTCACCGCCTTGCCCAGACGGCCGCAGCCGATCAGAATGGTGGGCAGACGGTCACCGTTGCCGAACAGCAGACTTTCCAGAATGGAAAGCAGGTTCTCCACCGAGTAGCCGATGCCCTGCCGTCCGTTCACGTCACCGATGCAGTTAAAGTCCTGCCGCACCTGCGAGGCGGTGGTGCCCATCTGAGAGGCCAGTTCCCGGGAGGAGATGCTGGTAATGCCATCGGCCTGCAGGGAGCGCAGATACCGGTAATATTTGGGGAGACGCTTGATCACAGGGATCGATGCTTTCTGGGGGGTGTTCATAGCAAAATTCTCCTTTCTGCCCAACGCGCTGCAGCTTCTGCCGCCATGCAAGGGGCTTCTTTGCGCGCAGAGAGATGTTCCGTTTTATCCTGTTATATTATTTAAAGTATACAGCATGAAAGGCGAATGTCAAATACCTATTTGTAAAAAAGCAAAAAATTCACAAAGTTTTTTGTATTCGCGCTCCTGCATACTTCCCCGGCAGCCGGGGGATACTGACCCCACAAAGACCCCGCTACGGAAGGAGAACGCGCATGGATACGGCAAAAGACACCCCCGCAGAGCAGCACCGGATGGAAAAAGAGGATATCGAGGATCTGGGCACGGTCACCCTGAGCCGGGGCGGTCATGTCATCCACTGCCTGACCGTCATCGGCCAGATCGAAGGGCACACCGAAGCGCCGCAAGGGCAAAAGACCACTAAGTACGAGCACGTCATCCCCCAGCTGGTGGCGGTGCAGGAGGACCCCCGCATCGAGGGGCTGCTGGTGCTGCTGAACACGGTGGGCGGCGATGTGGAGACCGGCCTTGCGCTGGCAGAGCTGATTGCCAGCATCTCCAAGCCCAGCGCCACACTGGTGCTGGGCGGCGGGCACTCCATTGGCATCCCGCTGGCGGTCAGCGCGCGGCACAGCTTTATTGTCCCCACCGCCACCATGACGGTGCATCCGGTGCGGCACTCCGGGCTGATCTTAGGCGTCCCGCAGACCATGCACTGCTTTGAGCAGATGCAGCAGCGCATCACCGGCTTTGTAGCCGCCCACAGCGGTATGCCGGAAAAGCGCTACACCCAGCTGATGCTCCACACCGGGGAACTGGTCATGGACATGGGCACGGTGCTGGACGGACGCCGTGCCGTAAAGGAAAAGCTCATCGACGAGCTGGGCGGTCTTTCGGATGCGTTGGCGTGGCTGTATAAGGAAATCGAACGGGGGTAAGGCCTTGCGTCTCCCCCGCCGGACGATTTGAACTGCGCTCCGCGTTCGCTTTGCGCAGAAGCAGCGGAATTATTTTTTTATTTGCAGTTCCGAAACGCCTGCGGGCGTTTCGGAACTGCCTTTTCACGAGAGGGGCTGGGCTCGTTCCATTTTCCTCCAACAAAAACAACATTATGGTTTGCCATTTTTGCCCTTGCGTGGTACAATAGTAGAATCAATTATTGTGTCTATGGGAAGTTGGGGAACAGAGTAGAATGGCAACAAAAAAACGAAAATCAACGAAACGGCGTACTGCTGCCCGCCGTAAAAAGGCAGAGCAGCGGCTCCCGGCAGGGCTTGGCACCCTGTTCGGCGGCCTGCTGCTGATCGTGCTGGCCTTTGTGCGGGGCGATTCCGTATGGCGGGTGCTCCATGATGTGCTGTTCGGGCTGTTCGGCTGCGGCAGCTTTGTGCTGGGTGCAGCCGTGTGCTGTCTGGCCGTTTTGTACACCCGGGGCGAGGAGCTGCTGTCCCGCATCCTCAAGCTGGTGCTGGGGCTTATCTTTGTCTGCGGCACAGTCATCGTGTTTTCCGATATCCAGCCGCAGGGGCTGTCGGCGCTGCAAATGCTTTCCGCCTGCTACGCCAACGGCGTCAACGCATGGCTCTCCGGCGGCGCAATAGGCTTTGTGCTGGGCGGCGTGCTGCTTTTGCTGTGCGGACGCCCGGCAGCAAATCTCATCATGGTCGTGCTCTTGCTGTGCGGCAGCCTGTACATTTTTGATATTACCCCCGCCGAGGTCTGGGTCTGGCTGTGTGCCGTCACCGGCGGTATCCACGCCCGCGGCGCTGCCTTTGCAGAGCAGCGCTCTGCCCGCCGCGCCGAGCGCGCCGCCATCCGGCAGGCAGAGCGGGAGATCGACGAGGAATACGACGAAACCGAGGACGAGCCGCTGGACGAGGAGGACGAGCCTGCCGGGCTGCATCTGGGGGTGCCGGACTGGATGTCCGGTGTGCTGCGCTGGGGACACAAGGTAACGCAGGAGATGGAGGCAGACGCTGCCGAAACTGAGGCTGCGCCCGCCGCCCCTGCCCAGCCGGAGCCTGCCGCGCCGCCCATCACCCCGGTGCGGGTCAGCGTTGCGCGTCCCCGCGCCGCCTTTGATGTAGACCTTGGCCCCGACCACACCGCCCTCTCCGAGGGCGGCAGCGAACCCATTGAGCCGCTGATCGTCGGGCCGGGCGGCACCTTCGGACAGGACCCGCTGCGCCCTGCGCCCAAGCCCACGCCGCCGCCCATCGTGGCAGACCCGGTAGTCGCCGCTGCGGCAGATTTCTTTGCCAAAGATGCCCCCCAGCCGGAAGAGTCTTCCCCTGCCCCCGCTTTTGATACTCCCATCGTCCAGCCGGCAGCGCCGGTGGTGCAGCCGCAGATGCCGCAGCCGTCGGAAGCTGCGCCCATCCAGCCCGCCGTGCCCCGGGTGAGTGCCGAGAACGCCGTGGCGTTCCGCTCTGCGCCGGACGAGGACGGCTGGATCAGCATCACCGCCGAGCCGGTGGAGGAAAAAGACATCAACTCGCTGGTGGCTGCGGCCATGGAAAAGCCCGCCGTCTCCGAGCAGGCGGCCGCCACTGCCCCAGCCGAGGAGGCCAAGACGGTGGACCGCTACGAGTACCAGTACCCGCCCATCGAGCTGTTTGAAAAAACGCAGGAGGAGAGCGACCCCGGCGCACAGGAGGAGCTGAAGGCCAACGCCCAGAAGCTGGTGGACACGCTGGAAAGCTTCGGCGTGCGCACCCGGGTGCTGGATATCTCCCGCGGACCCTCTGTCACCCGGTACGAGCTGCAGCCCATGGCAGGCGTAAAGATCAGCCGCATCACCTCGCTGGCGGACGATATCGCCCTGAACCTCGCGGTGGCGGACGTGCGTATGGAAGCCCCCATCCCCGGCAAGCCCGCCGTGGGCATCGAGGTGCCCAACCACAAAAAGACCGCCGTTTCCATCCGCAGCATCTTTGAGAGCCAGAGCTTTCTGCGCATGACCTCGCCGCTGGGCATCGCCCTTGGCAAGGACATTGCCGGTGTAGCGCAGGTGACCGACCTGTGCAAGATGCCCCACCTGCTCATCGCGGGCAGCACCGGCAGCGGTAAATCCGTGTGCGTGAACAGCATCATCATGAGCCTGCTGTTCCGCTCCAGCCCGGAGGACGTGAAGCTGCTGCTCATCGACCCCAAGGTGGTGGAGCTGGCCGAGTATAACGGCATCCCCCACCTGCTGATGCCCGTTGTCACCGAGCCCCGCAAGGCCGCCGGTGCACTGGGCAGCGCGGTGCAGGAGATGGAGCGCCGCTACCGCCTGTTTGCGGAGAACAATGTGCGCGATATCAAGTCCTTCAACAAGCTGGCTGCCGAGCAGCCGGAGCTGGAAAAGATGCCCTACATCGCCATTATCATCGACGAGTTGGCCGACCTGATGATGGTGGTGGGCAAGGACGTAGAGGATTCCATCTGCCGCATCGCCCAGAAGGCCCGTGCCGCCGGTATGCACCTAATCGTTGCCACCCAGCGCCCCAGCGTGGACGTGATCACCGGCCTGATCAAGGCCAACATCCCCAGCCGCATCGCCTTTGCGGTGTCCAGTCAGGTGGACAGCCGCACCATTCTGGACGGTGCCGGTGCAGAAAAGCTGCTGGGTCAGGGCGATATGCTCTTTATGCCCGTGGGCGCACCCAAGCCCACCCGTATTCAGGGCACCTTCGTGCGGGATGAAGAGATCAGCCGTGTGCTGGACTTTATCAAGTCCAGCGCCACCGTGCAGTACGACGAGGCCATGATCGAGGCCATGGAAAAGCACGCCATTCAGGACGGCAAAAAGGGCGGCGGCGGTGCCGACGCCGAGGAGGACGCAGGCTCCGACCCCATGTTCAAGCAGGCCGTGGATGTGGTCATCGACGCCGGTCAGGCCTCCACCAGCCTGCTGCAGCGCCGCTGCAAGCTGGGCTACGCCCGCGCCGCCCGCATCATGGACGAGATGGAGCAAAAGAGCATCATCGGCCCCTACGAGGGCGCAAAGCCCCGCGCCGTGCTCATCAGCCGCCAGCAGTGGCTGGAAATGCAGATGAACCAGCCGGAGGAATAATAAAGGAGCACTATGGAACATTCTACTCCCCAGATCTACACCGAATTTCTTCCCATCAGCCGGGCGGACATGGAAGCCCGGGGCTGGGAACAGCTGGATTTTGTGGTGGTGGGCGGTGACGCCTATGTGGACCACCCCAGCTTTGGCACCGCCATCATCAGCCGCCTGCTGGAGGCCGAGGGCTACAAGGTGGGCGTGCTGGCACAGCCCCGCTATACCGACTGCGAGGACTTCAAGCGGTTCGGCAAGCCCAAGTACGGCTTTTTCATTGGCGGCGGCAATGTGGACAGCATGGTCAGCCACTATTCCGTGGCAAAAATTCCCCGCGCCGAGGATGAATACTCTCCCGGCGGCAAGGCCGGTGCCCGCCCGGACCGCAGCGCCACCGTGTACACAAAGCTTGCCAAGCAGGCTTACCCCGACCTGCCGGTGATCTTAGGCGGTCTGGAAGCCAGCCTGCGGCGGTTTGCCCACTACGATTACTGGCTGGACACCGTGCTGCCCAGCATCGCCGAGGACTCCGGCGCGGATCTCATCAGCTTTGGCATGGGCGAGCACCAGACCGTGGAGATCGCCCGCCGTCTGGCCGCCGGGGAGCCGGTGGAGACCATCACGGACGTGAACGGCACCTGCTACCTGACCGATTTCGACCACCTGCCCCAGCGGTATGTGGAGTGTGCCGGTTTTAAAAAGGTGGCCAGCGATAAGACCGCCTACGCCAAGGCCTGCCGCATCCAGATGGACAATCAGGACGTGGTCAGCGGCCAGATCATCGTGCAGAAGCAGAGCGAGAAGTATCTGGTGCAGAACATCCCCGCAAAGCCGCTGGTGCGCGGGGAGCTGGACAAGGTCTACGCCCTGCCCTACACCCGCCGTTACCACCCCATCTACGAGAGCATGGGCGGCGTGCCCGCCATCCGTGAGGTGCAGTTCTCCATCATCCAGAACCGCGGCTGCTTTGGCGGCTGCAACTTCTGCGCCATCCAGCTGCATCAGGGCCGCCGTGTCACCAGCCGCAGCGCGGACAGCATCGTGGCAGAAGCCGAGCGCATGACCCACGAGCCGGATTTCAAGGGCTACATCCACGATGTGGGCGGCCCCACCGCAAACTTCCGCTTTCCCTCCTGCCGGGAGCAGATGCTGCGGGGCATGTGCACCGGCGGCAAGCACTGTCTTGCCCCCACCACCTGCTCCCACATGATCGTGGACCACAGCGACTACCTGAAGATTCTGCGCCGGGTGCGGGAGCTGCCGGGCGTGAAAAAGGTGTTCATCCGCAGCGGCATCCGGTTCGACTACCTGATGGCGGACCCGGACGATACCTTCTTCAAGGAGCTGGTAGAATACCATGTATCCGGCCAGTTGAAGGTCGCCCCGGAGCACTGCGCCCCCAATACCCTTGCCTACATGGGTAAGCCGCCCATCGAGACCTTCAACAAGTTCAAGGATAAGTTCTACGAGCTGAGCAAGAAGGCGGGCAAAAAACAGTATCTGGTGCCCTACCTCATGTCCAGCCACCCGGGCAGCACCCTGAAGGACGCGGTCTATCTGGCCGAGTACCTTTACAAGAACCACATGCGCCCGGAGCAGGTGCAGGACTTCTACCCCACCCCCGGCACCGTGAGCACCTGTATGTTCTATACTGGGCTTGACCCCTACACCCTCAAGCCGGTGTTTGTGGAAAAGACCCCCGAGGGCAAGGCATTGCAGCGCGCACTGCTGCAATACTACGAACCCCGCAACGCCGAAAAGGTGGTCAAGGCCTTGCAGCTGACCCACCGGGAGGACCTGATCCCCCTGCTTGTGCCCGCCGTCGGCCGCCGCGCCGTGCAGCGCACCGCCCGCCGGGCAGAGAGCGCCGAGGTGACCATCCACAACGATGGCACTTATACCGTACACCCCAGCCAGAAGGGACGCAGTACCGGCAAAAATGCCCGCGCTGCTGTCCCGGCAGGCCGTCAACCCAGCCCGGGCGCACGCTTTGCGCCCAACTCTGCGCCCGGCCACAAACCCAAGAATAATCAACAGAAAGAGAACGCAACGTGGAAAACTGGAAAGAAGAAAAAATAACCCTGCTCCCCCGCCGCCTGTTCCTGCGGCTGGCTGCGCTGGCGCTGGCCGCTGTGCTGGCGTTGGGGCTTACCGCCTGTGACAGCCTGCCCGGCAGCGGCGGACACATCGTCAAGCCCTCCACCGGGACAAGTCAGCCCTTTGAGATGCACTTCATTGATGTAGGGCAGGCGTTGAGCGTATTGGTGGAGTGTGACGGACAGTTCATGCTCTACGACGGCGGCAACGTGGACGACGGCAGTCTGGTGGTCTCCTACCTGCAAAAGCAGGGGGTGGAGCAGCTGCAATATGTGTTCTGCTCCCATGCCCACGAGGACCATGTAGGCGGACTTGCCGCCGTAATGGCAAAGTTCCCGGCGGGACACGCTTACAGCCCCGTAACCGAGGGCAGCACCAAATGCTTCAACGATTTTGTCAAGTATACGCAGCAGCAGGGCTTGCAGCTGGAAGTGCCCTCCGTGGGCACCGTCTGGCCGCTGGGCAGCGCCACCGTTACCCTGCTGGGCCCGGTAACGCAGTACAGCGAGACCAACAACACCTCTCTGGTGCTGCGCATCGACTACGGCAGCACCAGCTTTCTGCTGACCGGTGACATGGAAAAGACCGCCGAGACCGACCTTGTGAACAGCGGTGCCAACCTGAAGGCCGATGTACTGCAAGTAGGGCACCACGGCTCCAGCACCAGCACCGGCTACCTGTTTCTGAACGCTGTTCTGCCGGAAATGGGCGTCATCTCCTGTGGCACGGGCAACAAGTACGGCCATCCCCACGAGGAGACCCTGAGCATCCTGCGGGACGCAAAGGTGGACGTCTACCGCACCGACCTGCAGGGCACCATCACCATTGGCAGCGACGGCCAGAACTTCACCGTGGGCACCGAGCGCTTTGTGCCGGACAGCCAGCTGAACCCCACCGACCCGTCGTCCTCCAGCACTGCGCAGCAAGCTTACATCGGCAACGTGAACAGCAAAAAGTTCCATCTGCCCACCTGCGCAAACCTGCCTGCGGAAAAGAACCAAGTCCTCTTTTCCAGCTACGACGAAGCCATTGCCGCAGGCTATACCCCCTGCGCAAGCTGCATCAAATAAAAATATTTTTATAAAAAGAAAGATACCGGGCGGCCTACAAAGCTGTCCGGTATCTTTCTTTCATAATCGTTACTGCGCTGCCGGGAACTCCTTCTCCCGCTCTTCTTTCAGGATGGCAGTGGCACGCTGCATGGTGGCAGCGGCGCGGCGCAGCTCTTCGTCTCCAAGCTCCGTGCGCATCCGGCGGTAGCAGCGCTGCAAAAGCGCCTGCTCCTCCGCCATCAGCTCCACCGCCTTGCTGGAAAGTTCCACATAGGTGCGCCCGGCCTCGCGGTCGGTTTTCCACGTCACAAAGCCGCTGTCCTGCAGCTTCTCGATGCCCTTGGAAAGCTCGGTCACCCGCAGCCCCATGGCGGCGGCAAGGTCGGCAAGATAGAGCTTTTCGCCGGGATGTGCCTCCTGCTCTACCTTGATATAATACAGGATGAGATAATCTGCCCGCTGGATGGTGCTGAACACCTTATCCACGTTGAGCTCGTGGAGGAAGAACCATTCCCCCTGATGCTGCTGTAACTCTTCCATGCTGATGCCCTCCCTTTATGCCCGCTGGCTGCGCGGGATATAATCGTGGGTGCCGCCAAGGCTCTTGTAGGCCGGGCGGATGATCTTGTTGGCGCTGAGCAGCTCCTCGATGCGGTGGGCGCTCCAGCCCATGACGCGCGCCACGGCAAACAGCGGGGTGTACAGCTCCATGGGGATGCCCAGCATCTCGTACACAAAGCCGCTGTAAAAGTCCACGTTGGGGCTGACGCCCTTGAAGATCTTGCGCTCCTGCGCGATCAGCTGCGGTGCCATGCGCTCGATACGGGTATAGAGGGAAAGATCCTTATCCCGTCCCTTTTCGTGGGCAAGCTGCTCCACATAGCCCTTGAACACCACCTCGCGCGGGTCGCTGAGGGAGTAGACGGCGTGACCCATACCATAGATCAGACCCTTGCGGTCAAAGGCCTCACCGTGGAGCAGCTTTTTCAGGTAGGCTTCCAGCTCCTCGTCGTCCTCAAGGTCGTGGAGGTTGTCCCGGATGTTCTGCATCATGTGCATGACCATCAGGTTTGCACCGCCGTGGCGCGGGCCCTTGAGGGAGCACAGCGCCGCCGCCATGGCCGAGTAGGTGTCGGTGCCGGAGGAGGTGACCACGCGGGTGGTAAAGGTGGAGTTGTTGCCGCCGCCGTGCTCGGCGTGCAGCAGCAGCGCCACGTCCAGTACGCGGGCTTCCAGCGGGGTGTACTGCATATCCGGGCGCAGCATCCGCAAAAAATTCTCTGCGGTGGAAAGGCTGGGGTCCGGGCGGTGGATATACATACTGGCGTCTTTTTCGTAGTGATTATAGGCGTGGTAGCTGTATACCGCCAGCATGGGGAAGATGCCCGCCAGCTGGATGCTCTGGCGCAGCACGTTGGCGGTGTCCAAATCTGCCGCCTTGGGGTCGTAGGAAGCCAGCGTCAGCACGCTGCGCGCCATGCTGTTCATGATATCGTGGCTGGGTGCCTTCATAATGACATCGCGGGTAAAGTTGGTGGGCATGGTGCGGCACTCGCCCAGCACCGCGCAGAACTGTTCCAGCTGCTCCGGGGTGGGCAGCTGACCAAACAGCAACAGATATCCCGCCTCCTCAAAGGCAAAGCGGCTGCCGCGGCTGCCGTTGATGAGGTCTTTTACGTCATAGCCGCGGTACAGCAGCTGACCGTCTGCCGGGTGCTTGACCCCGTCCACATACTGGAACGCCCGGATGTCCGAGATGTTGGTCAGACCTGCCAGCACGCCCTTGCCAGTCTCATCGCGCAAGCCGGCCTTGACCCCGAACTCCCGATAGAGGTCCTTGGGGATGCGGTCGTGCTCTGCGCAAAGGGGCTGCTGCTGGTCGAAGTAACTTAATACATTCTGCAAATGATCCATGTGTCTGGCTGCTCCTTTCCTGTTCGTCCATATCAGTTTCTCATTTTTTAATAGCTTTTATATTACAGAACGGATATTTCGCTGTCAACCAACATTTTGTAAAAAAATATGAAACAATTCAGCCATAGGGGTCGTACAAATCGTACTCCTCCGTCTCCTGATGCTTCTCCTCCAGCACCCGGATGGCCTGCTCCAAGGCGCTCTGGGAGCAGCCGCTCTCGCTTACCAGCGCATGGACGGCGGCGGCAAGGTCGCCGTCAAACAGGGTATCCAGCCGCTGCCGCATACAGTACACGTCGTAAGCCCGCCGGGTGACCAGCGGCACATACACGTTGCAGTTGCCCTGTTTTGCCGACCTGACCCAGCCTTTTTCCTCCAACCGGTAGAGAAAATTCAGCACCGTGGCTGCTGCCCAGCCGGTGGCCTTGAGCTTCTGGCTGATGTCCCGCCGCGCCGCCGCGCCCGGGCACGCCCACACCGCAAACATCACCTGTTCTTCCGCCGCCGAAAGCGGCCGCAGGGTATCTGGTAAGCCGTACATCTGTTGTACCTCCTTGAATGATTCAATTCCCCTTAGTCACCGTTTTTTGCGGTGGGGCGATTTAGAATGGTCTCCGCTTCGCTCTGACCATTTTCAGCGGAATGACTATTTTATTTCGCGTTTGTCGCGGCCTGCGGGCCGCTCCAAACGCACTTTCACAGTTTGGGCTTCGTTTTTCTTTTACATTTGTCTTATTTTTCCCAGTATACCGCATTTCTGCCAAAGGTGCAAGGGCGGAAAATCCGCATGGAATCAGGGGATCGTACGCTTCTTTTACAATTGTCTTATATTTTGTCTCCGCACGGCGTACATTTGTATGCTTTGTGCTCTCATGCGGGGTGCAGGGGCCATATCTTTGTGCAAAGATGCTCTTGTTTTCGGCATGGGAAAACCGGTATACTACGGCTACAGAAAGTAACAGACGCACCGCAAAACGGCGGTGCTGCGTGATAGGTATACCACAGGAAAAGGAGAGGTTCATTATGGCACGAGTATATAACTTCAGCGCAGGCCCCAGCATGCTGCCCGAAAAGGTGCTGCGGCAGGCGCAGGCCGAGCTGCTGGAATACGGCGACAGCGGTCAGAGCGTCATGGAGATGAGCCACCGCAGCAAGTGGTTCGATGCCATCATCAAGGACACCGAAGCTTCCCTGCGCCGGGTGATGAACATTCCCGATAACTACAAGGTGGGCTTCTTTCAGGGCGGTGCTACCCAGCAGTTCGCCATGGTGCCGCTGAACTTTATGACCACCGGCAAGGCAGACTACATCGTGTCCGGCAACTTCTCGGGTCTGGCTGCCAAGGAGGCCGCCAAGTTCGGCGAGGCCAAGATCGTAGCATCCAGTAAGGATAAAAATTTCACTTATATCCCGGATGTAAACGCTATCAACTACGATAAGGACGCCAGCTACATCCACATCTGCCAGAACAACACCATCTTCGGCACCCAGTATGTGGAGCTGCCGCAGGTGGAGGGCGTGCCGCTGGTGGCAGATATGAGCTCCATGATCCTTTCCAAGCCGGTGGACGTCAGCAAGTACGGCTGCATCTACTTTGGCGTGCAGAAGAACGTAGCCCCCGCCGGTATGGCCATTGCCATCATCCGGGACGACCTGCTGGGTCACGCCGCCGATAACGTTCCCACCATGATGAACTACACCACCCTGCTGGCGAAGGACAGCATGTACAACACCCCGCCGTGCTGGTGCATCTACATGACCGGTCTGGTGCTCAAGTATCTGGAAAACGATATCGGCGGTCTGGCCAATATGCAGAAGATCAATGAGGCCAAGGCCAAGGTGCTGTACGATTATCTGGACGGGCAGGAGTTCTTCACGAACCCTGTGGAGCACCGCTACCGCAGCACCATGAACGTCACCTTCACCAGCCCCAACCCGGACATGGACAAAAAGTTCTGCGCCGAAGCCGCCGAGGCGGGCTTTGTGAACCTGAAGGGTCACCGTCTGGTAGGCGGTATGCGTGCTTCCATTTACAACGCCATGCCTGCCGAGGGCGTGGACAAGCTGGTGGACTTCATGGAGAAGTTCCGCAAAGAGAATGCATAAAGAGGGGTTTCAGATATGTACACCATCAAAACGCTCAACGCCATCAGCCCGGTGGGGCTGGCAAAGCTGCCCAAGAACCAGTTCGATGTCACGGTGGATGCCGACGCCCCGGACGGTATTCTGGTGCGCAGCGCCGATCTTTTGAACACCACCTTCAACGACAATCTGCTTGCTATCGCCCGCGCCGGTGCGGGCGTGAACAACATCCCGCTGGAGCGCTGCAGCGAGCAGGGCATCGTGGTGTTCAACACCCCGGGTGCCAACGCCAATGCCGTGGCGGAGCTGGTCATCGGCATGCTCATCGCAGGCAGCCGCAACGTGGCCGCCGCCGCCCAGTGGTGTCAGGGTCTGGCCGGTGACCCCGCCATGGCCAAGAGCGTGGAAAAGGGCAAAAAGCAGTTCGTGGGCAACGAGATCAAGGGCAAGACCCTTGGCGTCATCGGTCTGGGTGCCATCGGCTCCCGGGTGGCAAACTGCGCCATCGAGCTGGGCATGGAAGTCTACGGCTACGACCCCTACATCTCCATTGAAGCAGCATGGAACCTGAGCAGTCAGGTGCACCACTGCGTAAACCTGAACGATATGCTGCCCCTGTGCGACTACATCACCATCCATGTGCCCTACCTGCCCACCACCAAGGACACCATCAACGCCCAGACCCTTGCTTTGTGCAAGGACGGCGTCAAGATCCTGAACTACGCCCGCGGCGAGCTGGTGAACACCGCCGCCCTGCTGGAAGCCATGGACAACGGCAAGGTGTCCGGCTACATGACCGACTTCCCCTCCGAAGCCATTCTGGGTCGTCCCGGCATCGTGTGCACCCCGCACCTTGGCGCTTCCACCCCGGAAGCCGAGGACAACTGCGCCATCATGGCAGCACAGGAGCTGAGCGATTACCTGCGCAACGGCAACATTACCCACTCGGTCAACCTGCCGGAGGTGCACCAGCCCCGCGCCGGCGGCAAGCGCATCTGCATCATCCACAAGAACGAGCCGGGCATGATCAGCCAGATCACCGCCCTGACCACCGAAGCGGGTCTGAACATCGAAAACATGGTGAACAAGAGCAAAAAGAACATGGCCTACACCATGCTGGATGCCACCGGTGCCGTGGATGCCCGCCTGAGCGAGAAGCTGAGCAGCATCCCCGCCGTCATCCGGGTGCGCATCCTGTAACAGCAAAAATACACGAGACACAAAAAGGTGAAGTGGCCAGCGGTCACTTCACATTTTTCATAAAGGATCCACACCCGGCAAAGCTGGCCGAGGCAGTCATCACATGAGCTGCTTTCATTCATGATATGAACCAGATGAAAAAACAGACGGGTCATATCCCTTGACTTCAGCCCCCCGGGGGAGTATACTCCGTGGCAGTGAAATATTCGGCTATGACGAGAAAGAGTACCCGGAAAGAATGCTGCAGAGAGCTGCCGACTGGTGCAAGGCAGTGCAGGGCGTCCGTGGGAAGATCCTCTCCGAGCTTTCCGGCTGAATGGGCGGTGTCTACGCCCCAGTAAGCAGGAACGGCAGGCCCCCGTTATCACGGGCCGCGCATTGTTGGATGCGCACTGAGGGGCCGGGCTTTGCACCGGCAATAAGAGTGGTACCGCAGAGGAGTTTATACGCCTTTGTCTCTTACGAACCGTAAGGGGCAAAGGCGTTTTTGTTTGCGGGAAAGCCATTTTCCGGATGTTTCATTGCCTTTGCATCCGCAAAAATAAGTGTTCAGGAAAAAGGAGAGTTTATCATGAAAACATTGGAAAAAGTAAGCGACTTTGTGGGCAAGTACATGGCCGCCATCGTCATTGTGGTGGCGGCACTGTCTCTGCTGTTCCCCGGCACCTTCAGTGTAGTAAAGACCGCATGGGTCAACACCCTGCTGGGCATCGTCATGTTCGGCATGGGTCTTACCCTGAAGCCGGAGGACTTCAAGGTGGTGTTCAGCCGCCCGAAGGATGTGATCATCGGCTGCATTGCGCAGTTCACCCTGATGCCCTTCCTTGCATGGGCGCTGACGCAGCTGTTCCACCTGCCCACCGAGCTGGCCATCGGCGTCATCCTTGTGGGTACCTGCCCCGGCGGCACCTCCTCTAACGTGATGACCTATCTGTCCAAGGGCGACGTTGCACTGTCCGTTGGTATGACTGCCGTTTCCACCGTGCTGGCACCCATCCTGACTCCCCTGCTCACCCTGCTGTATGCCGGCCAGCGCGTGGATGTGAACCCTGTAAATATGTTCCTGTCCATCGTCAAAGTAGTGCTGGTGCCCATCGCACTGGGCTTTGTGGTCAACCACTTCTTCCACGCCTTCACCCAGAACGCCGTCCGCGTGCTGCCGCTGGTCTCCACCACCGCCATCGTGCTCATCATCTGCGCTGTTGTTTCTGCAAACTCCGCCAAGATCATGACCAGCGGCCTGCTGATCCTTGCCGTAGTCATCCTGCACAACCTGCTGGGCTACCTCACCGGCTTCGGTGTGGGCAAGCTGCTGAAGCTGGATTCCACCAAGTGCCGCGCGATCTCCATCGAGGTCGGTATGCAGAACTCCGGTCTGGCCACCTCTCTGGCCGCTGCCCACTTTGCACAGTATCCGCTGGCAACCATCCCCGGCGCTGTGTTCTCGGTGTGGCATAACATTTCCGGCGCCGTCCTCGCCAACTTCTTTGCCCGCACCGCCGAGAAGAAGGACTGATCTTATACCATAATAAAAATGGCTGCTGCACAGGATTTCTTCCCGGTGCAGCAGCCATTTCTTTGTTTATTGAACGTGATCTGCGCGGTTTTCCCGTCTTTGCCTGTTTCCCGGGCTGTTGCGCAAACGCAAACATCCCGGGAGCAAAAACACCCGAATCCAAGACCCCCTGCGTGTGATGCATAATGACTTTTTGATTTTTATAGCGTTAATTCGTCAAATAGATGAAATTTGCTACAGATCTGCTACAAACGGCATCTTTAAATCCTTACTAATTATTTTATTATTAAGTTTCCTGACGACTCCATGCACGACCAAACAGCTCTCTTCCATTGGGAGCAAGATGTAATACGCATTGCTTTTCTAGAATTTCCGCAGTTCTCTTACTATAAGAATCCTGTTTGTCAAGCGAAATAATCACCTGCTTTCCACTTTCCATATACCGAACCAAAATGTTTTCGACAGCTTCATCAGATATTTGCTTTAAGATCAGTGAATCATGAACCAGTATCGGAAGTTTTGTCAAACTAGCAATCGCTAAATCATACACAACCAGTCCTTTATATGCAATTCCTGTTCCTGTATCATCTTGCGTAAAAAATTCATAGCTGTTTCCTTCCAAGTGTAATATCGGAGGGTTTGCTTTTTCTGAATAGAGTGTCGCATTTATTCGTTCCATCTCACTATTTATTGTAGCTTCAACTCCTCCATATTGCTCTTTCTGGACTCTTTCCAAGTTTTTACTCGCCGTTTTATTTCTTTCATCTAACAGTACTCTTTTTCGATATGCTTCATTTTCTTGCTGCATCTTTTCAATTTGCGTAAGTGTTTCAGCATATTTTTGAAGTACAACAGTTGAAAGATTTGGATTTTTAATCAATCCACTCAATTCGTTTTCTAACAGTTGTATATCTTTATTTACTTCATCCAGCTGCTTCTGTGTTCTTTTTCTTTCTTCTTGTAACTCAGCATCAAAAATAGTTGCTATTTTCTTATGGAAGGTTTCTATCTCAGAAAGATGTTTAACATTCACACTTGGAAAGAACTGTTTCAGCTGTTCAAATGACTCTGTCGTTTCTGAAAATGTATAATTGAGATTTTCGTCCAGTAGAGCAATTTTATTGTGCAATTTACTTCTCATTCTCTTTTGAGGTGTAAGTTCTCTTTTGAGTTCAATTGCCCGTTCTGATGCGCTGGTATCTATATCCAAAAGCCCTTTATCCAACTTTTGGGTTAGTTCCTCGATTTCTTTTTTCTTATTTGTAACCTCCTTTTCATTTTTCTCATACTGTCTCTTTCCAATTTTCACTATAAAATTATTTTCTTGAGCCTTTTTATAAGTTTGACACTCTTCTTTTGCCTCATTTGCTACTTTCTCATAATCTGAAAGCACTTTATAGCCATCAAATAATTTCAACAACGCTTTTTTAGCCTTTTGATTTGGTTCTTTAGAGGTTATATTAAGTGGGTGTTTCTCATCATAATTATCTTTTCCATATACACGTATATATCGTCCAACTGCATCTCTAAAAGATAGCTGGTACAAATTCAATTCATACTTTTTTGAAAGCCATTCTGTAAATTGTTCTTTTGCAATCAAGTCTAGCGGCCCATAGTCAGAATCGCATCTCCAGATTTTAGCACTGTCAGGAACCGCTCTCAAAAAAGTATGCTCTCCATCCTCGAACTGAAATTTAAAGCCTATTTTATGTTCTCCTATATTTTTAACTATATCTGATGCTCTTGCATATGTATCACCGCCAAAAGCATAATCAACGATAAGTAATAGAGTAGACTTTCCAATTGAATTGTCTGCATCAGGTGTGCCGAGAACAACATTCAGTCCCTCACGAAATCTTATAGTTTTTTGATAAAATTTGTCACAGTAAATTTCACTTAACATAATATAATTCTCCTAGAACATCATCATATCCAACTTTTCCTAGTAAGAAAAGCGCATCTAACACTTCCATATACTCATTTATATCATTAAACTTTTGCTTTTCTTTTTCATACAATTGTCTTGGTGTTTCATTGGAATATGATAACGATTCCAAAACAATCGGAAATTTACTTATCACACTTTCTTTATATGAGGTAACTTTACTCGGCAATTTCATTAAAAACCTCACAGTTTTGAACAAAATATGATACAACTATTTCGCACGCTTCTTTTGATTGTGTGCTCGTTTTAGTCTTCACCCAATTCACTATATAGTCAAAGATTTTCGATTTATCCGATGTAACATCATTCATCTTTACAAAGCAGCTCTTGATTTGCCCTGATAAAATCTGCATATGAAATCCATTTTTTCCATCCATATCCTTAAAAATATCGTAAATCAATGGATAGAACCTTATTGCATATCCTTCAACTCGTATTTTCAGTAAAAGCTCTGATTCGGAGAATTTTTTTGCAACTGGAACAGGGGTATAATTAAGCTCTGCCAACTCGCTTTCTTTCACAGTTGTCAGCCTTTTTAGCACCTCGCAAATCTGATCTTCTAGTCCGAGAGTTGCTGTTGCTTCCTTCAATGCAGTATTTTGCAAGCATTTCTTTTTTATATTCAAAAGTTGTATGTAATCTTCAACAGTAGTGTGATGATCTTGTGTTTTATGGCAATCGCGACATAATGCTATCTTATTGTCATACGACTCCGAATTATCTCCAAGTCTTGGTAGTCCTTGCAAAGTCCTATATTGTTCTTCTGTCGGTCTATTAGGATAGATGTGTGCTATTTCAAATAGCTTTACTTTCTTTTTTTGCCTTCGATCTATCAGCAATTTTCCACATAATGGGCAACGAGCCCCCACTTCTTGCAGATAAAGACGATTATCAAACTCTTTTATTTCTTCACGTGGCTTGCAATATCCATCTGCCTCAATTGCAGCATTTAACTCTTCTTGTGTCATTCTATGTTCCTCATATTGTTATCAACCAAATATAATCCTTCTTATATTCCATCCAACGCAACTGAATTAACACTTACACAAGTCTAAAATCAAATTCTTTGTGCTCTCGCATTTTCTGGCTATCCAATGAATCCATAAAAATGTTCGATACTACCCTACTGACTTTTTCAAATCACTCAGCCTCATTTGAAATATATTTTTCCATTCTATACGCTCATTCCATACAGCCGCATCCACAAAACAATTCTGATTCAAGCCAGCTTTCTTAACTGCCTCTATCGCTGCTTCTCTCTGGCTCAAATTCCGCTTTCCAACGGTCAAGCAGTTTGCACCATCCAGCGTGTCATACTGCTGAAACGCTCGGTTGAAGTCCATCAGGTCATGCAGACGGATAGGTTGATTCGTCTCATTGTCCACCAGCAGACCCCAGTTTTCCCAATGGCGGTCAGTGTTGCCCACCAGATAATCCAGAATGTTCATCATATAGTATCCGTGAGCATCCAGTTCCAGAATTTTATCCAGCGTGTTCCAATCATGGTTTGTGCAGTAGACATCATAGGCTGCATACGTCACAAGGCTATATCGCTGCGAGGTCATGATTTTACTGATGGAAACCGGCTCGTTCTCAAACATTCCCTGCTCATACAGAACCTGATGACAGTCAAAGCATCGGCAGATTTTACTTGCCAGCACTTCACGCTCGACTGCATCCTGTCCGCCATCTTTATAAAGATAGAAGCCATCCTCTCTGCGCACCCACGCTTTAGGATAGCATCCACCAGTGGACAAATCATTTGCCAAAAGATGTGCATTTGTCACAGTCATCTGATGCCCACGCAGTGCAATATCCACAAGAGCATTGCTTAAAGAGAGTGTGTAGAGATTGATATCCTCAAATCGGATATTCTCTTTTTCTCCTTTTACCCAGAACACATCCAGCAGTGACAGGCAATGGTACGAAAGCGCAATCTGTGCACGCTCCCGATCCGTAACGCTTTGAGATGCGCCGATACTATTCAGAATCTCTTTCGCGTAGGTACGATCCAGCGTCAGCATACGGGATGCACACCAATAATAAAAATTGGTTACATTATTGATTCGATCATCAAAGTCATCCGATTCTTCCAGCGCCAAATCGTATGGCATAAAATCTTCAAGGTAAATCTTGCATTCACCAGCCGTGCTCACCTGTGCCACGCACTTTTCCATGTGCATGACACAATAGACCGTTGCTTCGCCCATTGCTTTCACCACCTTATTTGACGAGTACACGCTTCCCTTTTTTACTATTGTACCGTCTTTCTACTTGCAAAACAAGCCTGTTCTGCATACTGCAATCCAAAAAATCTCACCCAGATAATATAATCGTGATCCAAAACCTCTGAGCCGAAAGACTCAGGGGCTATTTTTATGTCTGGAGGTGATTTTCTATGCTGTTCCGTATCATCGTTGTTATCATCACTATTACGGTTTCGTTCTAAGCCGCATCCGCACAGAAAGGAGATGTCCCCATGAACTTTTTACCTGAGCTCATTCAGAAACTTGGCACGGTTCTTGTTGAAGTCCTCGTGCTGATTGCTGAAGAAGTTGAAAAGAAAAACTAACGAAAACAAATCAAAAAGGAGATTTTACTATGCCCGCAAATGTTGAAACCATGTTCTCTGTCCGTGAAACTCCGTGGCATGGCCTTGGCCGTATCGTTATGGATGCCCCTGCAAGCCGTGAAGCCTTGGAGCTGGCTGGTCTGGATTGGCAGGTGGAAAGCCGCAACATCTATTCTGGCACGGGTGCTATGATCCCCGGCTATCGTGCCAATGTCCGCAGCACCGATGAAGCTGTTCTGGGCGTGGTGTCTGACCGCTACCGCATTGTGCAGAACGAAGAAGCGTTCCAGTTCACCGATGACCTGCTGGGTGAGGGCGTTACTTATGAAACTGCTGGTTCTTTGCAGGGCGGCAAGAAAGTCTGGATGCTGGCAAAGCTGCCGGAGAAGTACATTATCGCCGGAGACGAAGTGACCCCATATCTTGTGTTCTTCAACAGCCACGATGGCAGTTCTGGTGTCAAGGTCGCTATGACCCCGGTTCGTGTGGTCTGCCAGAACACCCTGAATCTGGCTTTGGGTACTGCAAAGCGCATCTGGACTGCTCGCCATACCGAAAATGTTCTGCTCCGGGTGCAGGACGCTCGTGAAACCTTGCAGCTTGCCAACAGCTATATGGGGGAACTGGGCAAGAGCATCCATGAGCTGACCACCATCAAGCTGTCTGACCGCAAGGTGCAGGAGTTTATCAACGAGTTCTTCCCCATCACGGAAGACTTAACCGATGGCCAGCGAAAGAACAACCTGCGCTTGCAGGAAGATTTGAAGGCTCGCTATTATAATGCACCCGATCTGGAGTGGGTCGGAAAGAACGGCTGGCGGTTCGTGAACGCTGTTTCCGACTTTGCCACCCATGCAGACCCCATCCGTAAAACTCGCAACTACAACGAAAACCTGTTCCTGCGCACCGCAGAGGGCAATCCCATGATCGACAAGGCTTACAAGATGGTGCTGGCAGCAGCATAAAGGAGGACGTATGAACGATGTGAGCAACCGGGCTGTCCGGGAATTTTCTGAGTTCCTGAACATCATCGAAGCCGATTTTCCAAAGCCTACCTGCACCACGGCATACGAGATCACAATGAAAAGCATCATTGTCAGTGCCTTGATTACACTGGACACCGAAAAGCAGATGGACGAGCGTTTCTGGAACCATCTCCGGGTGCAGCGGAACATTCTGGATTTCCTGTATGCCCTGTGGCTGGATGATGACCGCACTTTGGTGGACGAGTTTTCCACGATTATCAAAGACTTGGTGGAATATGATTTCTCTATCGCAGAAGAACAGATGAAAGTGAGGTTGAACATTGCATGAAACGACTTGTATCTACATTGAATTTACCCAAAGAAGATTGGCTCCGTTACCGCAAATGCGGCATTACCGGCACGGATGCCGGAGCTATCCTTGGCCTGAATCCCTACCGTTCGGCATTTCAGGTTTACCACGATAAAATCAGCGATACCATTGAAAATATCGACAACGAGGCCATGCGTCAGGGCCGCGATCTGGAAGAGTATGTGGCACAGCGGTTTTCCGAAGAAACAGGCTTTAAGGTGCGCCGTGCAAACGCTATCTACCAGAGCGAGGAACATCCGCTGCTTCTGGCAGACTTTGACCGCCTGATCGTTGGGCAGAAAGCAGGGCTGGAGTGCAAAACGGTTTCACCGTTTTCTGCGGACAAGTGGGCTGATGGGAAAATCCCGGCTCACTATCTGGCGCAGGTTGACCACTATCTGGCTGTCAGCGGTTTCGACTGCTGGTATATGGCGGCTCTGATTTTCGGCAGAGAGCTGGTGATCCACAAAATTGTGACGGATAAACAGGTGCTTTCTGATCTTATTGATAAGGAAGAGCTTTTCTGGACGAACCATGTTGTGCCCCAGATTCCCCCTGCACCCAACGGTTGCGATTGTGACACCCAGCAGATTAACCAGCTTTATGAGGTAGACAACCGGGATAAGACCGCTGACCTGAGTGCCTTGCATGGACTTCTGGATAAGCGGCAGGAGCTTTCCGACCAAATCGAGCAGATGGAACAGGAGAAAACGGCTATCGAGCAGCAGGTCAAGCTGCAAATGCAGGATGCTGCCTATGGCACAGCACCGGGCTACAAGGTGTCCTGGGTATCCTCCGAAAGTAAACGGGTAGACTCCCAGCGTTTGAAGAAAGAACAGCCCGATATTTTCAATCGGTACAGCAAGAATGTAAGCAGCCGCAGGTTTACCATTATCCATGCAGCATGATTTTTGTATGTCTGCTGGCATACAAAATTGCCTGTTTTTCCAATTTTGTTTAGTACGGCAATACAAAATTGCCCGTTTCTCTAACTTTGTTTAGTACAGCAATACAAAACCCGGCGCAGCAATTCATTTGTTGCGCCGGGTTTTTATCAGAAAGGATGCTATCATGGAAAATCCATTCGTAAAATTATTTGCTATTGACTTCAAAGATCATCTGGAAGTCAAAAAGTCCGGCAACACGGAACTGAAATATGTAAGCTGGGCGTATGCTTGGGCGGAGGTGAAAAAGCTGTATCCTTCTGCCAGCTACGAAGTCAAGAAATTCAACGGCCTGCCCTATGTTTATGATCCCATAACCGGCTTCATGGTGTACACCTCGGTCACAATTGAGGGCGTTTCGCACGAAATGTGGCTGCCTGTACTGGATGGCGCAAATAAAGCGATGAAAGCCACGCCTTACACCTACACCACCCCGAAATGGGACTACAATCCGCAGACCCGCCGCCGTGAAAAGATCGGCATGGAAGAACGCACCGTAGAAGCAGCCTCCATGTTCGATGTGAATAAAGCTATCATGCGGTGCTTGGTAAAGAACCTCGCTATGTTTGGTCTGGGCCTGTACGTTTATGCCGGAGAGGATTTGCCGGAAGATGCTGCACCACAGCCGGAGGCAGAGCCGCAAAAGCAGCCGAAGCCGAGATCCACCAGCCAAAAGCAGGAACAGCCGCCTGTGCCCTGCATCTGTGCCCGGTGCAATCAGCCTATTAAGAGGGTCAAGCTGAAGGATGGCTCCATCATGCAGGCGGCAGAATTTGCAGCTACCCATGAGGGAATGTGCGCAGACTGCTACAAAGCAACCAGATTGAACGTAGCATAACAACAGCTTCAATAATTCTTGGTTCTTGTGCAGATTTGCACATTATGTTACATTTACAATAGTGAGTTTTCTTAGAAGGGAGCAGTACATGAGAAAGTTGAAATATCCGATTGGCATCTCGGATTTTGCCGAGATGCGCAACAACGGATACTATTATATCGACAAAACAAATCTGATTGTTGACCTCCTTGATAAAGGGCCGGTTGAAGTAACTCAAATTACTCGTCCTCGCCGTTTCGGAAAATCCCTTGGTATGAGCACTCTCGCAAATTTTCTTGACATCCGCAAAGACAGCAAGCAACTGTTTGAGGGATTGGCGATCTCCAAAAATACGACACTTTGCAAAAAGTGGATGAATCAGTGTCCTGTGGTCTTTTTCTCTTTCAAGGACACGGACGGTCTGACCTTTGAAAGTGCCTATGGAATGCTGTGTATGAAATTGGCATTTGCATTTCAGGATTATCAGTTTCTTTTGGATGACGCTGCTATTTCTGACGATGACAAAGGCATCTTTAAGCGGATTCTTGGACGCACTGCATCCATGGATGAAACCAAAAGCTGCTTTTTGCTGTTGACCCGGATGCTGGAAATCCATTTCAAAAAGTCGGCGGTCGTCATTCTGGATGAGTATGATGTTCCCATTGCAAAAGCCAGCAGCAACGGATATTATTCGCAGATGCTGGACGTGATGCGGGCTATGATGAGCACCACGCTCAAAGACAATACTTCGCTCGACTTTGCTGTTGTTACCGGCTGTCTGAAAATTGCCAAAGAAAGCATTTTTACCGGGACGAACAATTTTGTTTCGGATACGATTCTTTCTCCCCGGTTGAGCGAATCCTTTGGTTTCACACAGGCAGATGTAGATCAAATGCTGAAAGATGCTGGTCTTGAATCGCAGTCTGCTGAAATCAAGGCATGGTACAACGGTTATCATTTTGGCGATGCAGACATTTATTGTCCGTGGGACGTGATCAGTTATCTGCGAGATTTCCAGTATGGTGTAGCACAGAAGCCGAAAAGCTATTGGAAAAACACCAGCGATAATGCTATTATCCGTTCTTTTATCGAGTATGCAGGTGACAATATCACCACGAAGCTCGAAACGCTGATGGCTGGCGGCTCCATTGTCCAGCACATTGAAGAAAACCTGACCTACGATTATCTGCACTCCTCGGAGGAAAATCTTTGGAGTGTGCTGTATCTGACGGGCTATCTGACCAAGGTGCGGGATAAGGATCTGGCGGATTCACTGCCGGATGGCTGCTCTGCGCTGATGATTCCCAATGCAGAGATTCGGGAAATTTTTGAAACCACTGTAAGCAAATGGTTTGACGACAGTGCAAAGGCATGGAATCGCAGCCCGTTGTTTGATGCAGTCTGGAGCGGAAACAACGAAGCTCTGACAAAAGAAATGACCAAGCTGCTACGCATGACCATCAGCTACCATGACTATCGGGAGGATTTTTACCACGCTTTCCTTGCAGGCATCTTTACTGGTGCTGGCTATGTGGTAGAATCCAACAAAGAGCATGGCGAGGGGCGCAGCGATGTTATTGTAAAGGATATCCGCAATGGCCGCGTGGCAATTTTTGAAGCCAAGTATGCCAAAACTCTGGATGCTCTGCCGGATGCCTGTGATACTGCCATTCAGCAGATCAATGACCGGATGTATGCGGCAGATTTCCGGGATGACTATGATGACATCCTCTGCTACGGCATCGCATTCTTCAAAAAACGCTGCATGGTAAGAAAAAAATAAACACTATCTGGGAGAGTCTTCGGACTCTCCTTTTTGTTATGAGATCGTTATATTGCTTGTAAATTTCACATCTGTATGCTACTATAATAACAAGAGAAAAGAAGGTGATGGCATGGCGCAAAAGGATACATCTGAAAAAATTCTGGAATCCTATAACGATGTCTTTTCGGACATTGTGAACGTGCTTCTGTTCAACGGCAAACAAGTTCTGTCTGCGGATGAACTGGAAGATCAGGCTCCACGCTCCTACTACAAGGCGGATGGCAGGATTCGTGAGATCGAGCGAGATGTTGCCAAACGCTGGAAGAACGGAAATATCCGTGTAGCCTGTATCGGTTTTGAGAACCAGACTGCATCGGACCCCAATATGCCGCTCCGTGTCATGGGTTACGATGGCGCAGAGTACCGGGCGCAACTGCTCAACGACAGCGAAAATCTCTATCCGGTTGTAACGCTGGTGCTTTACTTCGGCCACGATAAACCGTGGAATGGGCCGCTTTCCCTGAAAGAGCGGCTGAACATTCCCAAAGAATTTGAGCCGTATGTCAACGACTATAAAATCAACCTGTTCCAGATTGCATATCTGACCCATGAGCAGGTAGAGCTTTTCCAGAGCGATTTTAAGGTTGTTGCAGACTACTTCGTGCAGAAGCGGGAAAACGGCGACTACATTCCGAGTTCGCAGGATTTGACCCATGTGCAGGAAACGCTTCAACTGCTGAGTATTATGACGAATGATAATCGGTTTGAGGAAGCGTACAATACAAATACCGATGGCCAGAAAGGGGGCCCACACAATATGTGCGATGTGCTTGATAAAGTGGAAAACCGTGGCATTGCAAAGGGAAAAGCCGAAGGGGAAGATACGCTGGCTTTGCTGATGAAGAAGCTGTTCGATCAGAACCGTATTGAAGATGCAAAGCGGGCTTCTGAAGATAAGGAGTACCGTGCTCGGCTGATGAAAGAGTTTGGCATCAGCTAAGCAAAAAATTATATGTACAACTGGGAGAGTGTCTTCGGATGCTCTCCCTTTACTTTTGCAGGACAGTCCACGTGGATTGTCCTGTTTTTATTTGGAGGCACACAATGAAAGAAGAAAAAATCAAAGTCCTTGCGCTCCTGCCAATGGAGCTGCCAAAGGAGATTGATCTGGACAACACCCTTGAAGCCATGCAGAAATTTGTAGGCGGGCTGATCGAATGCATCACATTGAGTGACACCGGTTCAACGGTCACACTGGTCTGCAATGATGAAGGCAAGCTGCTTGGCCTGCCGCTCAATCGTCCGCTGTGGGATGGAGCCGATGTTCTTGCCGGGCCGGGATTTCTGGCCGGATGTGACAACGAAGGAAATCTGACTTCCCTGCCGCAGAGTGCAATGGACTTCTACAAAGAGAAATTCAGAGCTTTTATCATTGAAATTTAAGGAGGATTGCCTTAGGGCAGACACCCGCCATAGGTGTTGTCAGCCCGTTCACACAGAAGGTTGAACATCTGCGAAAAAGCGAGGGCAACCAAAAAGTTGTAGGTGGTGTCCGTGTCGCTGATAAGAAAGAACAGCGCTGATTTTTCATCCCCCAGCTTATCCAGCTCCAGTTCGTCATAAGACATGATCTCCCGAAGTTGGGGAATATCAAAGGGAGCCAGTCTTGCACCGCAGGAAATCAAAATGCTTTTGGCTGTCTTGCCAGAGACGAAAAGTCAAGGACTTTTTCATCAAATTCAAAAAGAAGTCA
>ERZ1694966.51-NODE-51-length-112884-cov-13.469489_pt1 | contig 112884 bp, 128 predicted proteins | sample MGYA00581611_ERZ1694966 | MGnify/ENA primary metagenome ERZ1694966 (study PRJEB42213, sample SAMN07424282) | human gut metagenome | biome: ENVO:00009003; feature: ENVO:2100002; material: ENVO:00002003 | host: Homo sapiens | place: USA | collected 2014 ...
GAGATAGGCTCCGGTCTCGTGGGCTCGGAGATGTGTATAAGAGACAGATATTACGACCACCTACGTCCAGACCGGCCTGAAGCTGGCAAAGGTGTATGCGCCTGCGGTCACCCTGGGTGCGGTATCTCTGGGCTGCATGTTCGGTTCCCACCACATCATGTCCAGGCGCAACGCGAGCCTGACTGCGGCTTATATTGCTCTGGACAAGGCCTTTGAGGAGTACAAGAGCCGTGTATCCGATCGCTTTGGCAGCCGTGTACAGGAGGAGCTGGAGCACAACATCAAGGCTGTGGAGCTTGAGAGCAAGAGCACCAACGAGCAGGGCGTGGAGGAGACCATCAAGGAGTACAAGGACATCGCCATGCAACACACCAGCCCCTATACCTGCATCTTTGACGAGACTGTCGACACCTGGCAGCCCGACAACATGCTGAACCGCAACTACCTGTTCCTGATGGAGCAGGCGGCAAACAAGCGTCTGCGCACACAGGGGCACCTGTTCCTGAATGACGTTCTGGCATCTCTGGGCACCCATGGAGGTGTGACCCTGAAGACCCCGGAAGGCCAGATCGTTGGCTGGATCTATGACCCGAACGACCCGACCCGACAGAACCACGTGGATTTTGGTGTGACCAACTACGTGGAGGGCGACGAGGCACTGAACAGCTTTATCAACGGCGGGGAGCGCTCGGTGATGCTGCGGTTCAACTGTGACGGGCCCATCATCGACAAGATCTGAGACTGATATTTTGGAGGAATACGCTATGACCAGATTCGCTAAGAGACTGTCTTACCTGTTTGCTGCCATGGCCGGAGTCTGTTTCGTCTCTGGTCTGGCGGTTCTTTCTGAGTGAGGTGGAACGATGGAAACTTTGGAAAGCACTTTCCTGTTTCTGGACTATCTGACCGATACCAAACGCAAACGCCACATGGTGGGAGGCATTCTGATGAGTGTCTCCCTTTTCTTTGGCGGATTGGCGTTTACCATGATGACGATCAAAGGAGACATCGACAATGAACAAGACCGTGCGTGATATTCTGCTCTTTGCAGCAGGCTTTGGGGCAGGTGCCCTTGTGATGCACACCGTTTTCGAGAAGAAATACGAGACCTATTACGGCAAAAAGTACGAGGCCGAGCGTGAGAATCTGCGGCAGAAGGAAGCCGATATGGACAAGACCATCGAAGAAAGGGCGACCCAGAAGAGCTTTGAACAGCTGGCCGGGAAGTACCGTACCGAATCTGACCCGGAAGATGTGGTGGTACATGAGGCCATCGAAGTCATTGAGCCGGATCAGTTTGGTGAGCTGGACGACTACGAGACTTCCTTTCTGACCTACTACGCAGACGGAAAGCTGGTGTTCGATACGGAGGATCAGCCCGTGGACGAAGATGATATTCCGAAGATCATCGGCAACGAGGCGCTGAACCGCATGGGCGAGTTTGCACTGAGCGCTGTTCATGTCCGCAACCACAACTACCACAAGGATTACGAGATTCTCCGGGTTCGGGAGAACTGGCCCGGCAACCACGACGATGGGGAGGATGAATGAACTTTATGAGGGAGACGGAGCAGTATTATGACTGGCTCTACAAGATCGTCTGCGGCGAATGGGAACCCCGGAACCTCAGCTTTCACCGCTTACTGATGTATCTTTTTAACCGGGATTATATTCCGGCGTGCGAAATGGATGTCTGCCGGGCAACGGACGGCATCAACCTGCGGTACCGCTTTGCATCGGAGAATAATATTCCGTACGGGAAGATCGATGCGGTATTTCAGGGCGTACCCTGCTCTATGCTGGAGATGATGGTTGCGCTGGCGATTCGCATCGAGGAGCACATCATGGAAGACCGCAGCATGGGCAACCGTGTGGGGCAGTGGTTCTGGAGCATGGTCGTCAGTCTGGGCCTGGCTGCCATGGATGACACCCGTTTCAGCGAAGAGCGCGCGGAACCGATTCTGGCCCGGTTTATGGATCGGGACTACGAGCCGAATGGGGCTGGTGGTCTCTTTACGATTACCCGTACGTCCATTGACATGCGTACCATTGATATTTGGTACCAGTTGATGAGCTGGTTGAATGAGAATGAGTTTTGATGACATATGAATCAAAAATCTGCATCCCTATGGAAGGATTCGTTGAGAAGATACTCGACGATTCCCATGTGATGCTGCGAATCACGGCGTGTCGAGACGAGAATAACATTGGTCGGCTGATTCTTGCTGACCCTAATTACTGGAGGAAAATTGACAATGGAACTGACTGATATTTTGATCGACCTGAGCAACAGCAAGGCTGCACTGGAGGTGGCCAATCACACCATCCGCCGCATGAAGGGCAAGTGCATCCGGAAGAACATTCTCATCGCTGGTCTGCTGTGGTTCGGCTTTGTTTCCTGCAAGATGGTGAACGAGGCGGAAAAGCAGCGCAAGGAAGCCGATGAGCGTGCCCGCGAGGCAGAGGCAGCGCTGGCCCAGATGACCCTCCAGAAAGAGAATGACGTATAAAAACCTCGGAGAAAGGAGGAAGTCAGTTACAAATGATTGATTTCCTGATGATTGCAACGCGGACGGGAAAACGCGGGACAATCGAAATTTATCCCAAATTCATCATCAAGAAGTCGAAAGACCTGATGATCCGGGGTTCTGATTTTTACGCGGTCTGGATGGAAGAGCGGGGGCTTTGGAGCACGGACGAACAGGATGCGCTCCAAATGATCGACTGTGCGCTGGATATTTACGCGGAGGAACACAAGCAGGTCTTCAATGACAGCTACCGTGTTCTGCACATGTGGGACGCGGAGAGCGGGATGATCGACAACTGGCACAAATACTGTCAGCGTCAGATGCGGGACAACTACCACACCCTTGACGATACATTGATATTTGCGAACACCCCGGTCAAGAAGGAAAGCTATGCGTCGAAGCGGCTGCCGTATCTTCTGGAGGAGGGGAACATCAGCGCCTACGATGAGCTGATGACCACCTTATATTCTCCCGAGGAGCGAAAGAAGATCGAATGGGCGGTTGGCGCGATCGTGAACGGCGATTCCCGCAAGATCCAGAAGTTCCTCGTGCTCTATGGTCCACCCGGCAGCGGTAAATCGACCGTACTGAACATCGTCCAGAAACTTTTCGACGGGTACTGGTCGGTGTTCGACTCCAAGGTGCTGGGGTCATCGTCCAATGCGTTTGCGCTGGAGGCGTTCAAATCGAACCCGCTGATCGCGATCCAGCACGACGGTGACCTTTCCCGCATCGAGGACAATACCCGGCTGAACTCGCTGGTATCCCACGAGACCATGCTGGTGAACGAGAAGTTCCGCAGCCAGTATTCCAGCCAGTTCAAGTGTTTCATGTTTCTGGGCACCAACAAGCCTGTTAAGATCACGGATGCAAAATCGGGCCTGATCCGACGACTGATCGATGTGGAACCTACCGGTGAAAAGATCCCTGCAAAAAAGTACCGTGACCTTGTAGCGAAGGTGGACTTTGAGCTGGGAGGCATCGCATGGCACTGCAAGGAGGTATACGAGCAGAACAAACATCTCTACGATGATTATATTCCGACCCGTATGCTGGGTGCATCGAACGACTTTTACAACTTCATGCTGGATTCCTTTTATATTTTCAAGAAGGAGGACGGTGTATCCCTGAAGCGGGCCTGGGCGATGTACAACACCTACAATGACGAGGCAAAGGTAGCGTACCCATACTCGCGCCGTGCGTTCCGGGAAGAGCTGATGAACTACTTCGAGGAGTACAAGGAACGCGCAGAGACCGTGAATGGCGAGCGGGTGCGGAGCTACTACAGCGGCTTCAAAGCGGAGAAATTCAAAGAGTTCCTTGACGAACCTGTGAAGGCAGAAGAACCCACTGCCGAGCCGGAAACGTCATGGATCGAGTTCAAGGAGCAGCATTCTCTCTTCAATGATATTTGCAAGGACTGCCCTGCACAATATGCGACAGATGATGGCATTCCGATGCGAAAATGGGAGAATGTCAAGTCAAAATTGGCCGAACTGGATACTTCGAGACTGCACTACGTGAAAGTTCCGGAGAATCACATTGTCATCGACTTTGATATCCCCGGGCCGGATGGAAAAAAGAGCTTCGAGCGTAACCTGGAAGCTGCCTCCAAATGGCCCCAGACCTATGCGGAGCTGAGCAAATCTGGTGCGGGCATCCACCTGCATTATATTTACACCGGCGATGCAACGAAGCTGAGCAGGATCTACGACGAGAACATCGAGGTCAAGGTGTTCACGGGGAAGTCCTCTCTGCGGAGAAAACTGTCGAAATGCAATGATATTCCGGTTGCGACCATCAGCAGCGGCCTGCCACTGAAGGGAGAAACGAAAATGGTTGATACAAAGCAGATCCAGGATGAGCGGCACCTGCGTATCCTCATCAAGAAAGCCCTTGCCAAAGAGATCAGCCCCTATACGAAGCCCAGCATTGACTTTATTGCGCACATCATGGACGAAGCCTACGAGGGCAATGTCGTTTACAACGTGGACGACATGCGGAATGCGATCCTGGGCTTTGCCGCCAGCAGCACGAACCAGGCGGACACCTGCCTGAAGATCGTGGCGAAGATGCATTTCAAGTCGAAGGATGATATTCAGCGGGAGGCCCCTGTGGGGGAGGAAACGCCATTGATATTTTTCGACGTGGAGGTGTTCCCGAATCTGCTGCTCGTGAACTGGAAGTTCGCCAAGCAGGAGCCTGTGCATCGCATGGTGAATCCTACGCCGGAGGAGATCGAGAGCCTGACAAAGTATCGGCTGGTCGGCTTCAACAACCGCAAGTACGACAACCATATCCTCTGGGCCCGCATGATCGGAATGTCGGTGGAGCAGATCTATGCGCTGTCCAACCGGATCATCAACGAACACACGGGCTTCTTTGGTGAGGCGTACAACCTGTCCTACACTGATATTTACGACTTCTCGTCGAAAAAGCAGAGCCTGAAGAAGTTTGAGATCGAGCTGGGCATCCACCATCAGGAGCTGGGACTTCCGTGGGATCAGCCGGTGCCGAAGAGCCTGTGGGACAAGGTGGCCGAGTATTGCGACAACGATGTGATCGCGACCGAGACCCTGTTCTACTCGAAAAAGCGTCAGGCAGACTTTGTGGCGCGAGAGATTCTGGCAGACCTTGCCGGGATGACGGTGAACGACACGACAAACTCGCTGACAACACGCATTATTTTCGGCAAGGAAAAGCACCCCCGGCTGGTCTACACAGACCTTGCTACGGGAAAATCCGATGCGATCGTGGAAGTCGAGCCTGATATTTTGACCGACTGCAACATCATCAATGCCTTTCCCGGTTACGAGTGGGCCAAGGGCGAGGACGGCAAGTACCACAACATGTTCCGGGGCACAGACCTTGGCATGGGTGGTTATGTCTACGCTGAGCCCGGGATGTACACGAACGTAGCCCTGCTGGATGTTGCGTCGCTGCATCCGCATTCGGCTGTTGCCATGAACTACTTTGGCGAGTACACCAAGCATTTCAACGACCTGATGGATGTGCGAATCTACGTCAAGCACGGCGAGTACGAGAAGGCAAAGGGGCTCTTTGGCGGCAAACTGGCAAAGTACCTCGATGATCCACAGCAGGCAAAGGCTCTGGCACAGGCGTTGAAGATCGCCATCAACTCGGTTTACGGGTTAACCAGTGCAAGCTTCGACAACCCGTTCCGCAACCCCAAGAACGTCAACAACATTGTGGCGCTTCGAGGGGCTTTATTTATGCGCACTTTGCAGGATGAAGTGCAGCAGCGCGGCTTTAAGGTCGCGCATATCAAAACGGATTCGATCAAGATCCCCGATGCGACCCCGGAAATCATTGCATACTGCATGGATTTTGCGAAAAAGTACGGCTACACGTTCGAGCATGAGGCAACCTACGAGCGAATGTGTCTGGTGAACAATGCCGTTTATATTGCAAAGTACATGACTGCGGACCGCTGTGAGGCGCTTTACGGCTATACCCCGGGCGACTGCAAGGACGAAGGCGGCGAATGGACGGCGACGGGCACCCAGTTCCAGGTGCCGTATGTGTTCAAGACCCTGTTCTCCAAGGAGAAGATCGAGTTCACTGACCTCTGCGAGACAAAGACCGTTTCCAAGGGCGCTATCTATCTCGACAAGAACGAGGATCTGCCTGAAGGCGAACACAATTATATTTTTGTGGGACGCGTGGGACAGTTCTGCCCGATCATACCGGGAAAGGGCGGCGCTCTGCTGCTGCGGGAAGCGGGCCTGACGGATACCGGCGAACGGAAATATGCTTCTGTGACCGGAGCAAAGGATTACCGTTGGCTGGAAAGCGAGGCGGTCTATCAGCTTCAGATGCAGGAGGATATCGACAAAAGATATTTCAACCGGGAAGTCGATGAGGCAGTTGAGGAGATCTCCAAGTACGGCGACTTCAACTGGTTCGTTGGCGACGACGGCGTTGCTCCCTGGACAGCGCCGGATCTTCCCTGGAGCGATGCACAGGAAGAAGCAGCAAGAAATTTTGACGTGAGGTGATATTTTTATGGCGTTCAAACTTTGTGACAGTAACAAACGTGTGATTGGTAACATTACCGATGTTGTTGGAACGGTGGATGGGGAGACGATGATTACACTGGACACAGGCCATACGTTCCAGTTTAAGTCTTATGACATTTATTGGGATAAGGGACATAATTGCTTCATTAACAAACCCTATTACCAGGGTACGTTGAACACCGCACATGCAAAGGAGGCGACGGCAATGAATGCAGCGGCTATTAAGAATGTGATTTTTGCTCCTCCGGCCACGATCGTTTACTGGTCGGATGGTTCCAAGACCGTTGTGAAGTGCAGCGAGAAGGATGTTTTCGACCCGGAGAAGGGGCTGGCCATGGCAATCGCAAAGCGTTGCGGCGGCAACAAGGGCAGCTATTACAAGGAGATCCAGAATTGGGTCGAGAAGAGCGGGAAGAAGTATCCCGGAAAGCCTGCCGCCGGAAAAGCTGTCGATCTGGACGTGCTGAAAAAGTACAGTTCTGAGGCAAATAAGGATTTTGAGAAGTTCCTCAGCGCGGCCATGAGCAATGATCAGTCTGGTACACTTCTCCACCTGACAGCACTCGTGGCAGATCTGAAAATTCTGGAAAATGAAATCAACAAGTAAAAAGGAGACTGATATTTATGTACACCAAGCGCCAGAAAGTCAATATCGACGATACCCGTTTCATCTTTACCACCAACTTCAGCGGTGATCCCAGCCGTGATCGCTTTGGCTCGGACAAGCGCCGCGTCAACGTGGTGATCCCGACCATGGAGCTGGTGAATCACCTCATGGATCTCGGCGTGAAGGTTCGTCAGACCAATCCGAATCCTGAGCGTACTTACGACGAGCCGTTCGTTCCGACCTACTTCGTGCCGGTGACGATCAACATGGATTCCAAGTGGCCCCCGCATATCTACTGGGTCACCACTTCCGGCAAGCGCCTGCTCTGCAACATGGACACGATCAGCCAGCTGGATTTTATCCGGGTCAAAAACGTCTGTCTCCAGGCAAACCTTGTCGAGAAGCGGAACGCACCCGGCGAGTACAGCCTGTATGCGGATGTGATGTACGTTGAGCAGGATGCGGATGCTGATCCGTATGCAGAGCGCTATGCCCGGTTTGCAGCTCCTGAAGCAGACATGGCAGAGCCGAGCGACCACACCGAAATTCCGTTCTGAGGTGACGCATATGAAGAAACTGTTTATCAGTGCACCGATGAAAGGCCGCACTGAAGCACAGATCCGGGCAACCATGGAGCAGATGCACCATATTGCTGAGGCTGTGTTTGGCGAGGAGCTGGAGGTGATCCAGACTTATATTTCTGATAATCCTCCGGCTGATGCGAATCAGGCAGTCTGGTACCTTGGTGAGAGCATCAAGAAGATGGCGGATGCAGACTACTTTATCGGGATCTACGATGAGGAGAAGGCGTTCCGTGGCTGTGCGATCGAAAACCTGGTTGCACGTTCGTACAATATCCCGAGCTACGTGATCAACTTTGGTTTTGTAGCCCCTGATGTTACGGAAGCTCGTGCAAAAGCCAACCGGAAGTACAACAGCTATTATTGATCATTGATATTTTTCGAGTGCCGGGGTCAGTCCCTGGTCGAATGCCCAGTCGGTGAGTGCCCACGTCGCAAAATGGCGGCTCTAAGGAAACAGCTCGATTTATATTTTTGATGTGCAATTTGGGAGGTTGACAGTATGAAAGTTCTGAGGGTTCGCCCAAAGCATTACCCTGAAGTGATCGACATTGACTGCTCTCTGGAATCGCTCCAGAAAGAGGTGGAAGGCCCGATTCAGGCTGTTTACCCGTGGGACGATGAGGTGGCATTGATTTGCAACGAAGAAGGAAAGCTGCATGATGATTGCATGGAGAAACTCAACCGGACGCTCGACGGCCCTTATGGTATCCCCATTGATATTATCGTTGGAACATTCCTGATTGTAGGCCTCACGGAGGATGATTTCGGTGAGCTTTTGCCGGAGTTCGTCAAGAAGTACGAGAAGATGTTCCATCAACCGAGAAAATTCGTCACCTATACGGATAGTGAAGGCAAAGCGCATCTCGACGTTGATTATTGTACACCTGAAGAATAAGCACATGAGAGTCCTGGAGAAATCTGGGGCTCTTTTATTTGAGTCATTAGCATGGGCTGTACGGTGGGTTCGATTCCCGCATGACTCGCAACCGGGCCAGAGAGCCTGATATTTGAACAACAGAAGGAGTAAGGATTATGAGCAGAGAAAAAGTAAAAGAGATCGTCGATTACATGGTTTCGGAGGGTACACAGAACACCAACTACGGCTGCTGGGCCTTTGATATTCCGGAACTGTGCGACAAGTTCGACCTTCCGCTGGAATGGTTCTATGAGCACAACGATGATATTTGCCGCGAACTCGACAAGCGTGATGAGATTGCTGATTACGAGCAGAACTACGACTGGAACAACCATCCGCTGAATTACGACCTGGTTTATTACACGGACTTCTGCCATTTTGAGGAGGTGTGATATTTATGGGCGGACTTCGCAGAGTAGATAAGGCTTGCAAAAAATGCGGCACTATGATGTATCAGGTTCCGTCAAAAAGATTGTACTGCGATAAATGTCGAGACACCGTACCGCGTAACATGTCAAAGACGGAAGAAAAGCCTAAAAAGCTCACACTGTCAGAAATCATGCGCGAAGCAGACAAGGAGGGCTTGCAATATGCGTCCTACTGCAAAAAGCACGGACTTTACTAAGAAAAAAGAGCTCTGGAAGGTGTTCAGGAAGCACCGGAAAGAGCTCTTTGCTTATACCGTCAGAGGGGAGGGCGAAGATGAGGAAGAGGCGACGATCTCGCTTCTGGCCTACGAGAATCACTGCAAGAAAAGTGACATTTATGTGACGTTGGAAATGAGGTGAGCGACCTGATGGCAGGTGTAACGCTCTACGACTACCAATTGGATGCGATCAACCGTATGAAAATCGGCTGCATCTTATGCGGAGGCGTAGGAAGCGGAAAATCGAGAACGAGTTTGGCGTTCTATTACAAACTTTACGATGGGGAGGTGAACACGGAGAATTATGTACGCATGACAGAGCCCCCAGATCTTTATATCATCACGACTGCCCGGAAACGGGATACGGGAGAGTGGGACGAAGAACTGGCCCATTTCTATATGTCTACAGATCCAGAGCATGATATTTACGAGCACAAGGTCGTGGTGGATTCCTGGAACAATATCGGAAAGTACGTTGGCGTAAAGAATGCGTTCTTTATATTTGACGAGCAGCGGGTCGTTGGAAAGGGCGCATGGGTGAAATCTTTCTACAAAATTACGCAAAATAACGAGTGGATATTGCTCAGTGCAACCCCCGGGGACTGCTGGACGGATTATATCCCGGTGTTCATCGCCAATGGGTTCTACCGCAACCGGACAGACTTCAACAACCAGCACGTGGTATACAGCCAATTCTGCACGAAGTACCCGAAGATCGACCGGTATCTTAACACCCAGCGCTTAGTACGGCTGCGGGAACGGATTCTGGTTGACATGGACTTCGAGCGGCCGACGGTATCGCACCATGAGAATGTATTTGTGGAGTACGACAAGGTGAAGTATCTGTCAATCTGCAAGAACCGGTGGAATCTCTGGGAGAACAAGCCAATCGAGACTGCCAGTGAGTTCTGCTATCTGCTGCGAAAGTTGGTGAACGCTGATGCAAGCCGACAAGAAAAAGTGCTGGATATTTGTAAAGGCAGACCTAGGGTCATTATCTTCTATAATTTCGATTATGAGCTTGATATTCTGATGGGTCTGGACTATGGCAAGGACACCGAAGTTGCACAATGGAACGGGCACAAGCATCAGCCGCTTCCTGAAGGCGACAGGTGGGTGTATCTGGTGCAGTACAATGCCGGTGCTGAAGGCTGGAACTGCATCAAGACGGACACCATTATATTTTACAGCCAGAACTACTCATATAAGATCATGGAGCAGGCCACGGGGCGTATCGACCGACTGAATACACCTTACAAGGATCTGTACTACTACCATCTGAAGAGTAGGAGCGGTATTGATCTTGCGATTTCGAGAGCCCTGAACTCGAAGAAAGCGTTTAATGAGAGGAAATTTTATGGAGGACAGTGATGATCGAAACAATCCATGACGTAGGCGAATGCACAAGCATCGAAGAGTTGCAAAACCAGATTGATAATTACAACCAAGTGATTGCAGAATACAAAAGAGAAAATCCAATTTGTGCTGCAATCATTCTCAAGATGCACACCGATGAGAATTTCGCTCATTTCATGGGCCTATTATCAACGGTTGGTGCACTTGGGGCTCGCATCAAAGAATTGGAGGAGGAAGACAAATGATCAAAGACTCTGGAGACCGCACCGAATTTGAAACCGGTGCAAAGCGCGATATGCATGCAGGAAAAGGGCGGATGGACCTTCTGCCTTGGTACGGCATCATGGAGGTCAGTAAGCACTGTGAGGAAGGTGCCTTGAAGTACGGTGAGCACAACGTAGACAAGGGTATTCCGCTGCATTCGCTGCTGGACAGCGCTTCTCGGCATCTGGCAAAGTACATGGTTGGCATGGACGATGAGGATCACCTGCGAGCTGCCTGTTGGAACCTGCTCTGGGCACTGAACCAGCGGGAGACGCGCCCGGAGCTGGATGATAGGTGGAAGTTACCTACGCTGGATACAAAGTCAGAAAGTATTGAATGCGAGGACGATATTCGCGAACCGGCTATATGCATCAGTTGTAACACGTGCGGTGCTCAATTTATTATCACCAAAAAACAATGGGAGGCCGCTATGGAAAAGTCGTCACCGATTAGTGATTCCGTTCTTGGACGGTGCAGCCATTGCATGAAAATTACTAGCTTTACGGAGGTAGGAACAAATGAGTGACTGGATGCGCGAAGTGGACTATGCGACCTACTGCCCGAAGTGCAAGAGCTTCAAGGTGCTGGAGACGGATGAACCCTGCAACGAGTGCCTGACGGAGTGTGCGCGGGAGGGTACGGTGAAGCCTATTAACTTTAAGGAAGCTAAGGTGAAAGTCAAATGATATTTGCTGAAGAGGATTTGAACTCTTTGAATGCTATTGCTGGATTATTGGCTTCATTCGGGTGTGATAGTCAGGCTGGCTGTGTGCTTTATATTCAGCATAAAATCGCAAAGACCATGGAGGCTGACGAAAGGAAATGCAGAAATGAGAAACATGTCTAAGAAAACCTGGAAACTCCGGGTTTGGAATCGCATGACCGAGATGCAGAAGCTGGATATTCTGCTGAAGCACGCTAAGGTTCCGCATACTTATGAACGTCGCTGGCCAGAGATGGACAGACCGGACTGTCAGGAATATCTCCCGGGCGGACGACACGATGGTGGTGAGCAAATCACTGCATATGATGCTGCTGGAAATCGTATCTGGGATGGCATTTGGGGTTGGGGTTCCTATGGCTTTGAGCAGGGGCTTATCGAGGTGATGGGTAGGCAGGCACTTGGCCTTGATGATGTTGAGGGCTGGCTCACGGCTCGTCAGGTTACAAAGATGTGGAGGTGTAGAAATGCTGCGAAAAATCGTTGATTTCGTCAAAAAGATATTCTGGACAGAACCGATGGTTTCGACAGTCAACACGCTGAAAGATGCCATGCGGGATCTTGAGGTGGCCCGGAACCACTTTGAGAACTGCGATCCGGAGTTTATCACGGCTGCTATCTTTGAGCTGAACGCTGCGGAGAGCCGTCTGGATGCTGCGAGGAGGTGTGTGGGGTGAAGCCGTTTTATTATCCGACTTATAAGTGCCGATTTTGCGAGAGGGAATTTAACGATGGGCATCCCTACTGCAATCTCGAAGATGCGAAGAACAATCTGGCCGGTCTGATGGCGTTCCGCCCAATTCATTATTGCGATGGTGGTCATATTGGCATTGGATATTTTACAGGTCTCGAAAGGGTTGATAAGGATGAATGATGTTTGGGAGAAGATCGGCCATATGCTGGGTCATATTCTGGCGGCAACGCTGGTTGTTTGCGCATGGCTGATCATTATTGTGTTCACGCTGAAGGTGATCTGGTTCATCCTGTTCCGGATTCTGCTGTGAGGTGCGATATGATTGACTATGAAGACGTTGTTGAGGCCATATGGAGGTACGACTGTCCTCGAATCGACATTGATGAGGATATTACAACGCTTTATGCGGATGGCAAACCCTTTGCGCAAGTTATTCACAGGGCTGACGGGTCACGCGAGGACTTGTATTTTGAGGATTACGAGCTTCAAAAAGATACCCTGATCAAGCCGAACGCTAAGTTGCGTGATGTGGTCGAGCTTTGCATGAATGGCGACATTAGCTACGCAGATGCCCGTGAATGGTGCATGGAGAATGATATTTCACTTGGACAGTTCGACAGGTGGCTTTATGGCGCGCTGAGAAAGTCTGATAACCCTGCCCGGGTGGAACCGAAAGAACCGTGGCCATATCGAGTGGTGGCGGGCATAAACCGGGTGCTGGAGATTCTGCTTAACTCGATTTTGGAGGATTTTATATGAGATGTTGTCCGGTATGCTATTCAAAAGTGAGGCTAACTGTATACGGAACAGCGACCACTGGGACAAGCCTGGAAATCAAGTATAAGATTCAGTGTCGGAATTGCGGATTTGGGTGCGATAAAGCAGGCAGTGTCATAGTGCAATATGATGAAGAAACGATGAACCCAATAGCAGATGATCATGGCTTACGGAAACTTATTAGAGACTGGGATTCTATTTTGCGAGATCCTGATAGAGAAAGGCTGGCTGATATATGAAGTACACATTTTGGTTTGAGTGCACGGACAATGGTGGCGGGCATCAGGGTTTCGTGGTCAAAGCAGAAAATAAGCAGGAGGCCATCAAGAAGGGCATGGCGTTTGCAAAGAAACATGCTTCGGGTGATATCTGTGGGGATTGGGAGTGCAAAATGATATCGGAGTGGACAACATGAACAACGACTTCGGAGCACTTACGATACTTGCACCTAAATGCCAGAAGTGTCCGAAGGTGGAAACTTGCGACCATAAGCAACTGGCTCATCTCGGATACATTATCCCAATCGAGGATATTGGCATCAGCATGGTGGCCCAAAGAGGTAATGGAAAGAGCCTGCGGCAGCTTGAAATCATTGATTCGTTGATGAAAAGGAGATTTAATTATGAAAATCGTTGAACCTAAGTACGAAATCCTCACTGATATTTCTGAGGGAGGCATTAAGGAGCTCCAGCAGATCGAGCGGGTGGCCCGGGTCTGCTACAAGAGCGAGGACAAGATCACGCCGGATGGTGAGTCGGCAAAGAAACTGGTGGGCTTTCTGGTGAAGCAGGGGCATGAGGCTATGCTGGAGCATTCGCAGCTGTCCGTGCTGTTTACCTGTGACCGGGCCATTGCCAACGAGTTGGCACGGCACCGTATTGCGAGCTTTGCGCAAGAGAGCACACGGTACTGCAACTACTCGAAGGAGAAGTTTGGCGGGGAGCTGAGCTTTATTCGGCCGTATTATATTGATGTGCCCGACACTGACAAGAAACGTGAAAGCGCAGAATATACGCCTGGCAGCACTTGGCTTGATTCCTGCGAATCTGCGGAAATCCTTTATAAGGATATGATCGCACTCGGTATGCGTCCCGAACAGGCCCGTTGTGTGCTGCCGCTGTGCCTGAAGACCGAGATCGTGGTGACGGCCAACTACCGTGAGTGGCGCAACATCTTCAAGCTGCGTACTCCTGTGGCGGCCCATCCTCAGATGCGGGAGCTCATGTGCCCGTTGTTGATGGAACTCCAGAAGAAGATCCCAGTGGTGTTCGATGATATTTACACGTACTGGCCTGCGGATGACCAGACACGGAAAGGAAGTATGGTGAAGTGATGCGAATTGTGCTGCTCGCAAGCATTATTTTGCAAGCTATCGCAATTGGGATGTCTTTTGCTGAGAACATCGGCGAAGAAAAACAGAGAATCATCAGATATACAGGATGGTTCTTGCTTTTGATTTACATGATATTTGGTTGAGGCGATTAACTATGAAAAATCGTATTATTTGCATCGTTGCATGTATGATGATGCTCGTTGGCTGCCTCGGGTTATGCGGTTGTGGAAACTATAGGGTGTTTGATACGACATTTACCTATTCCTGGGCACAGATTAAGTTGCCCGATGGAACTATTATTCAAGGCAAAGTGGACAACTGGACTGACTACGAAGGCGATCAGCTGCAAATCACGATTGACGGTACCACATATCTGGTTCATGCAGCAAATGCTATTATGAAAACCTGAGTGGGAAAGGATGCGGTGATAAGAAATGCAGCAAAGAACGTATGATTTTCTCGCTAAGTTGAAAGTTCCCATGCTGACCTTCGGCGGGGAGCTGATGGGCGAGGCTGTGGAGATGGTCGTCGATGACTTGAACTCGCACCGATTTATGTCCATGAGGGATATCGAGGCATCACTGGCAGATAAGTTCAATTGCAGCCCTGGTGTTGCGGATCGCCGGATGCGGTATGCATTGGATATGGCGGAATATCGCTCTGGTGGGGTTAATATTGAGCTGGAGAATTTGAAGAGTACATACGATATTAAGGTGCTGTCGCTGAAGAAATTCTTGTATGCGGCGGGGAGAAGTTTGATGACGGAGGTGAGTGTGGGTAATGACCGCGGGTGAATTTAACGAACTGGCCAAGCAGGGGAGAGTATGGGCTAAGATCGTGGCTAATTTCAGTGGTGAATACGGACTGGTTGAGAAAATTTCCGGTTTGACGAACCAGTTTGTGAGGTTTCGGTTCAAAGGTAAGAAGCGTGATACAATCATCTCACCGGAGAATGTGATGTTTGAGATTGAGGATTAAGGTATGAAACTGGATAAAAATGTTATTTGGGTGAGGCCACCCTGATTTACTTGACTATGGGCAGAGCACATGATATCCTAAATACATGACGAATAGGAGGTGCTTTTATGGCACGGACGGTAAAATGCCCTGGCTGCGGTGCGGATCTTACGGTGAAAGATGACAACCGGGACTTTATGTTTTGTGAGTTCTGTGGGACGAAGATTCGGCTCGATGACTATCAGGAGACACATCGGTTTGTGGATGAAGCACGGATCCAAGAGTCCAAGGATGCGAAAGAACTTGAGCTTAAGAAGATGGAGTTTGAGGAACGGAAGAGGAAAGAAAATGATGAGTTTCTAAAGAAAAACTGGAAATGGTTCCTTTTGTTTTTTATTTGCTTAATCGCTTTTTGCCTTTTTATGAGCTATATAACTCCAGAAAAAGAAAGCGCCATTGATCGAGGACTTGACATTTTAGAAACTTATGTTAAGTCAAAAGGGTAATCTCATGCCCCATTTCTGCCCATTTTATTTTTCGCAGTTTTTGGGATTTTTCGAGAAAATGTCAAAAAAGTGCCATTTTTATGGCCAAAAACCCACTTTGTGGCCAAAAATTTTTATAAAAATGGCCACAAAATTTAACGTAAATACGTTAAAAATGTGCCGTTTGGCCAAAAACCCACTTTTTTCTTTAACTTACTTAAAAAATGAAAAAAATATATATAGTAATAGAGGATAAAAAACGGGTTTTTGGCCACAGCGAGTTTTTACCCATTTCCACCTTGCAAAAGAGCGCCAAATAGTGTATTCTTAAAGCACCGTGTACGAACGTAGCACTCCTAACATATATGAGGTGAAAAGTTATGGATAAGTACGGTATTGAACATTGGATCACAACTGACCAATATGGAAATGAAGTTGAATGCTTTGCAAATAAATTTGCAGAGGTTCATACGAAACGTCCGATTTGTGTTTGCGGTGAGCCGATGGTGGAAACTCGTGAACTCGAATGGGACTGCCCTAAATGTGGGGCACACCTCGAAGCGGAAGATGTTTCCAGAAGTATCAATCCGGATGATTATATGACCTGTAACCTTGAGCCTGATGAAGACTACGGAGAGTACAAATATATGGAAGATGCCGATGGTAGTCGAGCTTTCCTTGCTGGTGCACCGGGATACGAGATTGATTTCTTTCACCTAATTTAATATAGCCACGGCATTGCCTCTGCACGAAAAATGCAGGGGCTTTTTCTTTTTCTCTGAAAATTCCTAAAAATTCACATTTTTTCCTAAAAACTCACGCGAGAAAAACATCCCCTTTTATGGGGGGAATAGAATGCGTCTCAGGATGCACTATTCCTCTTATTTTGGAGGTTGCATCATGCTCGAAAACAAATTCAAGACAGGATTGATAAGGGAGCTGAAAGAACGCTTCCCCGGCTGCATGGTTGTCCATCTTGACCCAAACGAGATTCAGGGAATCCCCGATCTCTTGGTTCTCTACGGCACAACATGGGGCGCATTGGAGGGCAAGAAGTCAGCGAGTGCATCTCATCGTCCAAATCAGGACTATTACGTTCAGCAGATGGACGAGATGAGTTTTGCGGCCTTTATCTATCCCGAAAATAAGGAGGAAGTTCTTAATGAACTGGCGAGATCATTCGAGGCTCACGGGGAAACATGCCCTCCTCGGAGCAAGTAACTACCATTGGTTGAACTATGACGCAGATAGATTGACTAATGCAGTTCTTAATTACCAGGCGAAGGAACGGGGAACACGGCTGCACGCATTTGCAGCAGAGTGCATTGATCTGAAGCAAAAACTGCCGAAGAACAAGAAAACCCTCAATACCTACGTGAACGATGCCATTGGTTTCCGCATGGATACCGAGCAGGTGCTGTATTACAGCGACAACTGCTATGGAACTGCGGATGCCATTTCGTTCAACGATGGGTTCCTTCGCATTCACGACTTAAAAACCGGAGCTGTTCCTGCACATATGGAGCAGCTCTATATTTATGCCGCTCTGTTCTGCCTGGAGTACGGATACCACCCGAAAGATATTCGGATGGAGCTCCGTATCTACCAGAACGATGAAGTTTGGGTCGAGAACCCCACTGAAGAGGAAATCAGCCCCGTCATCGCTAAAATCAAAGAGTTCGACCCGATCATCACTGATATTTTGTTAGGAGTGGCAGCATGAATCCGATTGAAAAAGACCTCCGTTCTTATTTTGGCATCACTTCCGAAAGCAATATCCTGGAGCACTATGGTACCAAGCGGCATTCTGGTCGCTATCCTTGGGGTTCCGGCGATAACCCGTATCAGCATTCCGGCGATTTCCTGTCTCGTGTAGAGGAGCTTAAAAAGAAGGGCCTCTCGGAGAAGGAGATCCTGGAGACCATCAACGACTCTCTCCCTGACGAGTATAAGATGGGCCTGACCGAGTTCCGCACCGCACGTCAGAAAGCGGGCCACGACCGTAAGGCATTGGAGTACAATCAGATTCGTGCGCTGAAGGATGACGGTCTTGGTTGGAAGGAAATTGGTGACAAGCTCGGCATGAGTGAGTCCAGTGTGAGGTCCAAGTATAACAATGCGATTGGCGAAAAAGCCAGCCAGGCTGAGAAGATTGCCGCGACTCTGAAAGAAGAGGTCGATAAGAAGGGCATGATTGATATTTCTGAGGGCGCAAATCAGGTCCTCGGAGTGTCGGAAAGTAAGCTGGACGAGGCTGCTTATATTCTGGAAGCAGAATATGGCTACCAGCGCTATGGCGTTGGTATCAGACAGCCGACCAATGTCCGTCAGCAGACGAACATCACGGTTCTCGCAAAGCCGGAGTTCGACCAGAAGTATGCTTATCAGCATCAGGATCAGATCGATTCTCTGGGCGATTACCACTCCGATGATGGCGGCGAGACCTTCACGAAGCTTCAGCGCCCCTCTAGTCTGGATTCCAGTCGAGTTGCAATTCGTTATGGCGATGAAGGCGGTCTGGACAAAGACGGTGTTATGGAGATTCGCCGTGGTGTGCCCGACCTTGACCTCGGCAAGAGCCATTATGCGCAGGTTCGTATCCTCGTTGACGGTGACCATTATCTGAAGGGCATGGCTGTCTATTCTGATGATCTGCCGGATGGTGTGGACGTTATGTTCAATACCAATAAGCCTTCTGGCACGCCCAAAATGAAGGTCCTCAAGGAAGCAAAAGCGGATCCTGATAACCCGTTTGGCGCAGCTATCAAGGCCAACGGACAGAGCATGTATATCGGCGAAGATGGCAAAGAGCACCTCTCGCCGATCAACAAGCTGAAAGAAGAGGGCGACTGGGATACGATGTCCCGGAATGTCTCTTCTCAGTTCCTTTCCAAGCAGCCCAAGAAGCTGATCGAGAACCAGCTTAACCTTACTGTCGCGGATTACAAAGCCCAATATGATGAAATCATGCGGTACGATAATCCTACGGTCAAAAAGAAGTTGCTCAACGATTTTGCTGATACGGTTGAGGGAACGTCCATGACCCTGAAGGCGTCTGCTTTCCCGGGTCAGTCCACGAAGGTTATCCTGCCGATCAATAAGATCAAGGAGACAGAGGCGTATTGCCCAACCTATGAGAACGGCACTCGGCTTGCACTGATCCGTTATCCTCATGCAGGTACCTTTGAGATTCCCATTGTGACTGTCAACAACAAGAATGTCAGCGGTAAGCGGAATCTCGGTGCAATTCAGGATGCAATCGGCATCAATGCAAAGGTTGCAGAGCGCCTGTCTGGTGCTGACTTCGATGGCGACACGGTTATGGCAATCCCTGTTACTGACAAAGTCAACATTAAGTCTACTCGTGCGCTGAAAGCATTGGAAGGATTCGATCCCAAGACCGCTTATGCAGTTCCTGAAGGCAATCCGAACAATGTCAGGCTGATGAAGAAAGAGGAGAAGCAGCGCGAAATGGGCGTGATCTCCAACCTCATCACTGATATGACATTGCGAGGTGCTGATGAGGACGAGCTTGCACGTGCAGTTAAGCACTCCATGGTCGTTATCGATGCGGAAAAGCATAAGCTGGACTATAAGCGCTCCGAGCGAGAGAATGGTATCCCCGAGCTGAAGCAGAAGTGGCAGATTCGTGTGGACGAGGAAGGCGCTACGCATTATGGTGGCGCATCCACGCTCCTGTCTCGCCGTAAGCAGACGGTTCGTGTACCCGAGCGTCGTGGCAGTGTTCGAGTTGATAAGGAAACTGGCGAATACATCTACAAAGAAAGTGGACGTACCTTTACTGACCCCAAGACGGGTAAGGAACGCAAGGCTGAAGATACAGTCAGTCTGATCTCCGAAACGAAGGATGCGCGCACGCTGTCTTCTGGCACCATCCAAGAGAACCTGTACGCGGACTTCTCCAACAAGCTGAAGGCCATGGCTAACCAGGCGCGCAAAGAGGCGGTCAACATGAAGGGCATCCAGCGTAACCCTGAAGCGGCCAAGACCTATGCAGCTGAGGTTGCCTCCCTGAAAGAGAAGTATAACAATATGGTCGCTAACAAGCCTAAGGAGCGCAAAGCGATGCTGATTGCGAACGCCAATATTAAGGCGAAGATTCAGGAACAGGGCTTGGATCCTACGATCGATAAGAAAGAAATCAAGAAGATCTCTTCTGTCGAGATGCAACGTGCTCGCGATTCTGTTGGTGCAAGCGGACGCAAGTCCAAGGTCACCTTCACGGACAGGGAATGGGAAGCTGTTCAGGCTGGCGCAATTTCCGACAATATGTTGACGAAATTCCTTAATTCGTCTGATTCTGACGAAATTGTAAAGCGTGCAATGCCGAAAAACGTTACTGTTATGACTTCTGCAAAGATGTCTAAAGCAAACGCAATGTTGCGAAGCGGTTATTCTTATGCTGAAATCGCCAAGGCCTGCGGTGTTCCGGAGTCCACGGTTTACAGCGCGCTTAATAAGTAACAATCTACTAAGAAAGAGGCTTTGAATAATGGTTCGATGCTTTCTCACCACCTTTGACAACCCGTACAGTCCGTACGATGAGTTCGAGAAGTGGTATCAGTATGATGTCGAGCACGGTTACAACTCTTCCGGTTTGCTTATGAGGATCGCCGAGACCTCATCTCAGTTCACGGACAACGAAAATGCCTATGAAATTGAGAAGGCAATCGACAAGATCGTTGCTGCTGACCCGATAAACATTTACAAGAAGCTCAAGATCACCGTGCCCGACGAGAACACGCTCGGCCAAACCGCGTAAACCATAGGGAGGGGGTCCCAAAATCGACACCCCCTCTCAAATCGCGCCGGTCTGTGATATTTCCCCGGAGGGAAAATTGATATTTGGGCTTTAAGGCTCCGACAGCGAAAGCTGCCGATTATATTTGTGTAAACTCTCGATACTTGTATCCACAGCAGGTGTTAAGATTTACAGTCATATGGGAAATTGCCGAGGTTCTGGGGTGTAGACCGGGACTTCGGCGGTTTTTGCAAGGGCTCATGGGAGTAGTATCCTCCTATATATTTGGGTTCAGGGCTTTCACGATGTTCAACCTCCATTGGGCATGATCTGCTTTTTCTTCTCCTTTCAAATGAGACAGGCTTAACTGGTACTACTGCGGCTCCCATGAACCCTTGCAAAAGCAAAATAGGAATATGAAACGAGGTTATTGCAATGAAACCTAAGAAGTCTGCTCCGGGCGAAATGTCGGCTGCAACTTCGCGGCCTGCAAGCACCCCGGAAGCGCAAGAAAACTATATGATCAATCTGGCGATGAAGCTGGTTGAGAAGAGACTGCTGGAAGGTACGGCATCTAGCGCTGAGACGACCCATTTTCTGAAGCTGGCGACCTCTAAGAACGAGTTGGAGAAAACAAAGTTGGAAGAGGAAAACAAGCTGCTGAGGGCAAAGACCGAGACACTCCAGAATGCCAAGCACTCCGAGGAGATGTACGAGAAGGCCATTGCTGCCATGAAGAAATACAACGGCCTGGGAGAGGATGACGAGTATGACATTGATTGACGTTGCATTTGCCCTGAGCATGGTTGTGATGATTATTTTCGTATCACTATTCTTTGCCGAGTGGGTCGAGAAGCACACCCAGAGCTATGCGCTTGAGGTGTTTGCACATTTCGGGATGCCTGCGCTACTGTGGTGTGTAATGTTGGTGCTATATGAATTGCTGCGTAAGAATGGGGTAGTCGGGTGAAATGTCAATAACGAATATCCAGATGCTATTGGCTGTACTATGGTTATGCAGCTTTGTAATCTTCATGGTGGCCGTATACTTGGGGAAACATCCGGAAAATGTTGTAAGTACGACCATGCTGTATGTTCTCGGGGTACTGTCTGGGGTTATTGCACTCTGCGAGATACTGGAGCTGTTTGTATGAAAAGCTACACGGAACTTTGCAGCCTGCCGACGTACGAGGAGAGGCTGGAGTATTTACAGCTGCACGGGGAGGTGGGGAGAGACACCTTTGGGTTTGACCGATGGCTGAACCAGGACTTCTACCAATCGAGAGAGTGGCGGCAGTTCAGGGACAGGATCATTGCCCGGGACATGGGGTGTGACCTGGGATGCAAAGACCACCCGATCACGGACTGGGTGCTGCGGGATGGGAAGGCAGTACGGCCAAAGATCTCCATCCACCACATGAACCCTATAACAAAAGATGACGTTCTCCAGCACAGCGAAAAGCTGCTTGACCCGGAGAACGCCATTTGTGTTTCGGCGGCAACGCACAAGGTGATCCATTACGGAACGGGGAAGGGCCCGAAGCTGCCGGACGGAGAAAGAAGACCGGGCGACACCTGCCCATGGAGGAAATGAGTATGTACCAGAAGAAAGCATTTAACCGGCGAGAGCAGGACTACGCCATGGGGCTGCGGCGGAAGCTGGAAGAGGCCGAGGCGATGATCCAGCACCTTGCACCGAGCCGCGCACGAAGCCTGGCGCTGACCAAGCTGGACGAAGCGCTGCTTTGGACGAATGTGGGCATTGCGGAAGCCGGGATCCAGCAGAGTTATACGGCTGTGCCGCGGAACAGGGGCTTCGACTTTGACGATGCTCTGGCGACAAATGTGGACGGACAGCAGGTGCGGGCAACACGGGCCAGGGATATTACGTTTGACGGGATGAAGATCGTCCCGCGGAGGGATGAGGATCAGGCCATGACAGCACAAAAAGCTGCTCCGAGTGCTGAGGGAGACTTCGTTTTGCTGAAGCCTGGTCAGGTGGCGATTGATGCGGGGAGGCTGGCCAAGCTGGTTGAGGAGAGTGCACAGAAAGAAGCGGCCATGGGGAAGGACAGCGCGTCCCACCATCTGGCCGAACTGGATCTGCTGGCAAGGGCCCAGAAGGACTGGTACTACGCCATGCTGAGCTACATTATGGGTGACGATGGCAATGCCGAGGAGGAATCAAAATGAATTCGATCCTGACGAGCGTGAAGAAGCTGCTGGGCATTGCCGAGGAGTGCACCGACTTTGATGCGGACATCATCATGTACATCAACATGGCACTGTTTGCACTGGTGCAGATGGGGGTGGGCCCCGGCGAGGGGTATGCCATTTCCGGGAAAGAAAACGAATGGACGGAGTTTGTTGCCGACCCGGTGAAGGTGGAAGCGGTGAAGGCTTACGTGGCCGTGAAGGTACGGCTGCTTGGCTTTGACCCGCCCCAGAGCAGCACTACCATGGAAGCACTGAAGAACACCGCGGCGGAAATGGAATGGCGGCTGAACGTGGAGCACGATAATTCTGAGAAAGAAGCGTGACAACATGGTGAAACATGAAGGCAACATCCTGATGGAATGGCCCGAAGCATATCGCCAATTGGTTTCGGGTAAGAAAATTTGTATGTACTGCTACTATGTTGATGAAACTGGTAGGCATGACTACAAAGATTACTGGTATATCAATGCCGACGGGCATTTGGTGGTGCATCGTGAGGATGGAATCGAACGAGATTTGAGCGATCCTAAATGGCTGCTCGAATATTTGGAAATGACCACTTGGCCGAGATACTGGACAGTGATTCAGGATAAAACGTAAGGTTCCCACCTTATTATAATAGGAGAATTGAAAATGGCACTCTCGAACACGGCCACGCCGATCTACTACGGCCGTTTTCGGGAGGCCGTGATGCGTGGCGAAATACCCGTTTGCCGGGAAATTGCCATGGAGATGGAGCGGATCGACGACCTGATCGCCAACCCGGGCATCTACTATGACGACAAAGCGGTGAACGGCTTTATCTCCTTTTGCGAGGATGAGCTGACCCTGACCGACGGCACCGACGTGAAGCTGCTGGACAGTTTCAAGTTATGGGCCGAAGAGATCTTTGGATGGTACTACTTTGTAGAGCGAAGCGTCTTTGTGCCGAACGAGCGCGGAGGCGGCGGACACTACGAGACCCGGCGGCTGAAAAAGCGGCTGGTGACAAAGCAATACCTCATCATTACCCGATCGGCCGCGAAAACCATGTATCTGGAGTTTTTGCAGGCGTACTTCCTGACGGCGTACACCACCACGACCCAGCAGCTGACCACCGCCCCGACTATGAAACAGGCCGAGGAGGTGCTGGCACCTTTCCGCACCGCATTGGCGCGGGCAAAGGGGCCGGTGTTCCAATTTATGACCGAGGGCAGCCTGCAAAACACCACCGGCTCCAAGGCAGACCGGGTGAAGATGGCTTCCACCAAGAAGGGCATCGAGAACTTTTTGACCAACAGCCTGCTGGAAGTGCGCCCGATGACCATTGAGAAGCTGCAAGGACGGCGTGACACTGTGGCGACCGTGGACGAGTGGCTCTCCTGTGACATCCGGGAAGATCCCATTGGTGCCATTGAACAGGGCGCGGCCAAGAACGAGAATTACCTCATCGTGGCGGCTTCCTCTGAGGGCACGGTGCGCAACGGCTGCGGCGACGACATCAAAATGGAGTTGATGAGCATCCTGAAAGGGGAGTACGTCAACCCCCATGTGTCCATCTGGTACTACAAGCTGGACTCCATTGAGGAAGTGGGCCAGCCGGAGATGTGGCTGAAGGCCAACCCGAACCTGGGCAAGACCGTGAGCTACGAGACCTACCAGTTGGACGTGGAGCGTGCGGAGAAATCACCCAGCGCCCGGAACGATATTCTGGCCAAGCGCTTCAACCTGCCCATGGAGGGCTACACCTATTTCTTCCCCTACGAGGAGACCCTGTGCCACAGGAAGAGAAGCTTCTGGCAGATGCCCTGTGCCATGGGCGCGGACCTTTCCATGGGCGACGACTTCTGCGCTTTTACCTTCCTGTTTCCGCTGTCCAACGGATATTTTGGGGTCAAGACGCGGGACTACATCACATCCTACACTCTCAGCCAGCTTCCGGCTTCGAGACGGCAGCAGTATGAGGAATTCATGCGGGAAGGGACCTTGTTCGTGTTTGACGGCACGGTTCTGGACATGATGCAGGTGTACGATGACCTGGACAACTTTATCATGGAGAACGAGTACGACGTGCGGGCGTTTGGCTACGACCCCTACAACGCACAGGAGTTCGTGAAGCGCTGGGGCGATGAAAACAGCACCTTTGGCGTTGTGAAAGTGATCCAGGGTGCAAAGACCGAAAGCGTGCCACTGGGTGAGCTGAAAAAGCTGAGCGAACAGCGGAAGCTGCTGTTTGACGAACAGCTGATGCAATTTGCCATGGGCAACTGTATTACGCTTGTGGACACCAACGGCAACCGGAAACTCTACAAACAGCGGCAGGATCAGAAGATCGATGCCGTGGCTGCCATGATGGACGCTTACGTGGCGTGGAAACAGAACCGGGATGCGTTTGAGTAAAACAAAATCGCCAGCATATTACGGAACGAAAACGTAGTACGCTGGCGGTTTTTTGTTTTTAGATCTTTTGATAGACAGTCCCGTCAGAGCGGAGGTAGAGTTCAGATGGCTCGGAGGGCTTGTCCAGTGCTTCTTCAATAAACGCAAGAAGCGGAGTCTCCGATTGCGAATTCAGAGTGTCGTACAGTTTCAGAACTTTATGTTCGCTCTGTGATACATCGCCTTTCAGCAGGCCCTTTTTCTTACTTTCAAGGTCCTTGCTGATCCTGTCGGAGAATTTTGTTATGGCACTGATCATGCGGTTCTGCGTCAGTGCAAACAGAGGCTTTGCATCCGCGCTGATATTTGCAAGATAGGATTGGTTCCAGTTTTGCGAATAATACGCTTCCATGATCGTGCTGATGGCGTAAAGCTGCGAGGCGAGATCAATTCCTTGTTTGTTCTGCAATACAGTTTTTGCTTGATTTTCGTTGGACTTTGCAGCAGCAGAACTCTCCAGCTGCTCTGTGTAAAATTCTATGTCCGCAACCGCTTTGATTTTTGCTCGCTGAAGATTCCCGATCGTAGCCATGCGCTGCGGTTCACTGAGCATGATAGTTGCGTAATTTGCGAGCGCATATTTTACGAAGGTAAGCTCCGACAGCAGCTCAGTACGCTTGGATGCCTGAAGGAATGCCAGAAGGTCGTCCAGCTTCCGGTTGACCTCTGTCAACTTGGAGCTGATATCTGCAAGAAAATACTGGCCGGTTGCAAAAGATGCTACGCTGAACATCTGGAAGGCAGCAACTGCTGTGGGATTGACCTTATACAGAGATGCACTTCCGGCAAAACTGCCTGCTGCGTCTATCATTGTGGTGGACTGACCACCCTGATGGAGGTTCATTAAAGCCCCCTGAATGCCCTTCGGAAAATGGAGAACATACAGATTGGATGCCGTGTCAGCCGCAAGCTGCGCAGGAACCAGCTGTAGAAGGGCGTTTGCTGTAACGCCAGCCTGCTCCGGAAATTTAATCTTCCGAAAGCGGGATGTATCGCTAAAATCAAAAGAAACATCGCTTGCGGTCACTTCGCAATTAAGGTTCTGCATGGAAAGCTGTTTGTCGTCCACCATGGTGAGTCCTCCTTATGTTGATATGTTTATCATACAGCATAGGAAAGTAATTTGCAATAGAAAATCGAAAGGGGCAGAAATGTGGCGATGGAATGACGGGACAACGGAACTGTACCATTACGGAGTCAAAGGTATGAAGTGGGGTGTTCGGAGGACAAAAGAACAACTAGCGCATGACCGATATTCAATTGAAGCGAGAGCTGCTCGGAAATTCAGAAAACCGTTTTATACCTCAAATGGTGTCCTTGTGAAAGGTCTATCGATTCATGCACTGGACCGTACCCAAGACCCCACCAGACAGGTGACTCTGGAAGGATTGCTGGATGCGTTGCAAAAGCCGCTAAACTCTGATACAATAAAGGTGCGGTATAATGAGAAGGGACAGCCTAGTCAACGGTTTATTGGTCAGCACGCTACGGTAAACGTAAACCCCGAAAATGGCTGTGTCACGACTGTCTGGAAAACAGGGCATGATACAATCCGAAAATACACTAAGAGGTGATCCATTATGCTTACCGAGAAACAGATCGATTTTTTGAAAAGTCTGGGCCTTGATTACGATTATACCAAAATCGATAATTTTTCCGATGAGTGGGCCGAAATCGAAGAACGAGTCGGCGATGAACTGGAATATCGGGGGCTGGATGACAATTACTTTCCAAATGAGATAGGAACGATGTGTGAATCTATTTTAGACATCATTCCGTAATACGGTACATCTGAACGCATCAGCTTAATTGCTGGTGCGTTTTTTTTTGTTTGTGAGGAGGTGAACATTATGGCATACAGGGATGAACTTTATCATTGGGGCATCAAGGGCATGAAATGGGGCGTGCGACGATACCAGAACAAGGATGGTACGCTTACTTCTGAAGGAAAGAAACACTATAGTCAAGACCACGAGGACTATACACGAGCACATACAAAGAAAAGTGTCCGTGAAATGAGTGACAGCGAACTGAATGCTCGAATCAATCGATTGCAGAAAGAGCAACAGTATGAACGGCTTACTGCTTCTCCCAGCAAGCTACAGAAAGCCATTAAAATTGCCGGAGCAACTGCCACGGCGCTTGGGACTGTTACAACGCTTTATAATAATGGTTCGAACGCGATGAAGCTCGGTAAGAGTATTGTTGAATCTGGGGCGTTTAAGAACGCTGTTGTTGGATGCGCACTGACCGCAACGATGAAGGCACATGGTGCGTAAGGAGGAAAAATGCAAGTTTATAAAGATGAGCTGTATCATCATGGCATCAAGGGCATGAAGTGGGGTGTACGGCGTTACCAGAACCCTGATGGTACTTTAACTGCGGCGGGAAAGAAAAAATATGGCGACCCTGATCGTAAGCTTACAAGTTATCAAAAAACAATGTATCGAATGGACTATGGCGTTAAAGGCGCAAACCGAATCGAAAAAGATTATTCCAAGGGAATGGATAAAAAGACCGCTGTGGAGAGAGAAAAGAAGCGAATTGCACGAGGAAAGGCTGTTTCAAGGGCGGTAGCAAGCGTATATGTCTATGACTATCTGACTGGAGGTAAAGTTAGTTCGGCTGCTAAAAATGCGGCCAAACATGCCGTAGCAAGGGCGCTCACAAATATGGCGGCGGAAAAAGCGTATAAGAACGAAACGAGAGGCCGTATGTACGCTCAATACACAGAAGTGTAAGCCGGAGGGAATCAAAATGACATCACAAACCTTTGGCTCCAGACTGAGACACGCCTGGAATGCGTTTTTAAACCGTGATCCCCCCGGAAGAAGTGGCGAAGGATACAGCTACCGGCCTGACCGGGTAAGGCTGAACCGAAGCAATGACCGGACGATCATGACGGCTATCAACACCCGCATTGCAATGGACGCTGCGGCAATTACCATCAATCATGTAAGGCTCGATGAAAACGGACGCTACGATGAAACCGTTGATTCGGGCCTTAATTCTTGTCTGAACCTTTCCGGCAATAAGGACCAGACGGGCCGGGCACTGCGATATGACATGTTCCTTTCCATGCTGGACGAGGGATGCATTGCACTGGTGCCAATTGACGTGGACTACGACGGGAAGACCGGTAAGACCCGGATCGAATCCATGCGGGTGGGAAGGGTGCTGGAATGGTACCCGGACGACGTGCGGCTGGAAGTGTACAATGACCGGATCGGGCGGAAAGAGGAGATCACCCTGCCGAAGACACAGGTGGCCCTGGTGGAGAACCCGTTCTATGCCGTGATGAACGAGCCCAACGGCACGGTGCAGCGCCTGATCCGGAAGCTGAACCTGATGGACGTGATCGACGAGCAGGTGGGCAGTGGCAAGCTTGACCTGATCATCCAGCTGCCCTATGCTGTGAAGGGCGAGATCCGGAAGAAACAGGCCGAAGAACGGCGGGCACAGATCGAACAGCAGCTCGCCGGTTCCAAATACGGCATTGCCTACACCGATGGCACGGAGCATATCACGCAGCTGAACCGCAGCCTCGAAAACAACCTTCTGAAGACCGTGGAATACCTGACCAACATGGCATACAGCCAGTTGGGTATCACCCCGGAAATTATGAACGGTACTGCTTCCGATGCTGTGATGACCAACTACGAGAACCGCACCATCGAACCCATTGTGGCGGCTGCCGTGGACGAGATCCGGCGGAAGTTCCTGACCGAGAACGACCGGGCGAACCGGGAATCCGTGATGTACTTCCGTGACCCGTTCAAGCTGACCCCTGTTTCCGCTGTTGCCGAAATGGCCGACAAGTTTACCCGCAACGAGATCATGACCTCCAACGAGTTCCGGCAGGCCATTGGCATGAAACCCAGCAAGGACCCCAAGGCAGATGAACTGCGGAATGCAAACATCAGCCAGAGCAGTGAGGAAATTGTGGCGCAGAACAAAACGATCACGGCAGGGCGGGATGCCGTAGAGAGGAGTATTGCAAATCAAAATGGTTAATTTTGACTACGATTGCAGCGGCTGGGCGACGAAAGCGAACGTCCGGTGCTATGACGGGCTGGTGATCGCGCAGGATGCCTTTAAGGAGTGCAGCGGCAAGGTTGTGCCCATGGTGTACAACCACGACCACTCCAATGTGGACAACGTGCTCGGTAAATGCCTGCTGGAAAACCGCCCCGGCGGCGTGTACTGCTACGCCAAGTTCAACGACACCGACACCGGCCGGACGGCCCGAAAGTGCGTGGAAAGCGGCGACCTGAGCGCCTTTTCCATTTTTGCCAACGGCCTGAAGAAGGTGGGCAGTACCGTGAAGCACGGCTTTATCCGGGAAGTGAGCCTGGTGCTGGCCGGATGCAACCCGGGTGCCCTGATCGACGAGGTGGTAAAGCACAGCGCCGATGAGGACTACGAGGGCGGCGAGGCCTTTATCTATAACGAGGACGGCCTGAGCCTGACCCACGGCATGGACCCCGAGGGCAACCCGCTGGAAGACCTTACACACAGTGCGGACAGCGGCGATGCCGTGACCGACGATGGAGCAACACAGGAGGAAGCCAAAATGGCGGACGAAAAGAACATGAACAAAGAAGAGACCGTTGAGGATGTGTTCAACACCCTGACGGAGAAGCAGAAAAATGTCGTATACGCGATCATTGGCTCTGCTATGGCCAGTGAAGAGGACGATGACGACGACGGTGAGGAGGACGATACCGTGAAGCAGAATGTTTTCGACAAGGATACCAACGCAACTGTGCTGAAGCACAGCATCGAAGAGATCAACAACGTGGTCAAGACCGCAAAGAGCCACGGCACCATGAAGGCTGCATTTGAGGATGCCGGCATGGACAGTGACGAGCTGGCCCACAGCATCGACAACATCGACTGGCTGTTCCCTGAGGATCACCTGCTGGACACCACGCCCCGCATCATCGACAAGCCCGACGACTGGGTGAGCGTGGTCATGGGCGCTGTGCACCACATTCCCTTCAGCCGGTTCAAGAGCATGTTCGCTGACCTGACCGAGGAGGATGCCCGCGCAAAGGGTTACTTCAAGGGCAACTTCAAGAAGGAAGAGGTCTTTGGCCTGCTGCGCCGCTCTACCAGCCCCACCACCGTGTACAAGAAGCAGAAGCTGGACCGTGACGACGTGATCGACATTACCAGCTTTGACGTTGTGGCATGGCTGAAGCAGGAGATGCGCCTGAAGCTGAACCGTGAGCTGGCTCTGGCTTACCTGCTGGGCGACGGCCGTCTGGCTGCTTCTGAGGACAAGATCGATGAGAACTGCATCCGCCCTGTGTTCAACGACAGTGACCTGTTTACCATCAAGGTCCAGTGCAAGACCACCGGCCTGACCACCGTGGAGGACAAGTACAAGGCCCTGATCAAGCAGATCCTGCGCAGCCGCAAGGAGTACCGCGGCTCCGGCACCCCCACCCTGTTCACCACGGAGGATGCTCTGACCGAGATGCTCCTGCTGGAGGACGGCATCGGCCACCCGCTGTATGCTGACGAGGCTGCTCTGGCCCGCAAGCTGCGTGTGAAGAACATTGTGACCATCCCCGAGATGGAGGGCCGCAAGGGTGCCAAGGGCGGTGACCTGGTCTGCCTGATCGTGAACCTGGCTGACTACACCGTTGGCGCAGACAAGGGCGGCGCTGTTTCCATGTTCGACGACTTCGATATCGACTTCAACGCCCAGAAGTACCTGATCGAGACCCGCTGCTCCGGCGCTCTGACCACCCCGTTCAGCGCCATGGCTGTTGAGTGGGCTGCTTAAAGAGAAAGGATAGAACTATGCTGAACACCATCTACGAGACCGGTTATGACCTGCACGTGGCAAACTACGTTGCCTACCTGCACACCGACAAGAAGCTGTACGAGGACGAGGCCCACAAGGTTCAGGCCAAGAAGGCTGACGTGGAGAAGGCCTTTAAGCTGGGCCGTCTGATCGTGGTGGCTGCCGACAAGACCTACCTGCCTGTGGCCCTGATGGCTGCCGGTGTGGTTGTGACCGACGGCACCACCCCCACCACCTGCACCATGGCTGCGGACGAGGCCTGATCTTTTCAGGTTTCAAGGTTAGCCACAACAAATCAAAATGGAGTGAGAAGAGATGAGATACTGCGGGAAGCTGGGATTTGCAGATGAGGTGGAGGAGACCGCCCCCAGCGTATTTACCGAGAAGATGACGGAACGCACCTATTACGGGGACGTGCTGGAGTTTGGACGGCAGATGCAGATGGGGGACAAGGTGAACCCCGACATCACGGTTGGAAACCAGTTGAGCGTTCTGGCGGACCCGTTTGCAAACGGCCATCTCTACGATCTCCGGTATGCGGTGTTTATGGGACAGAAATGGCAGGTGACCGGCGTGAAGGTACAATACCCGCGCCTGATCCTGACTTTGGGAGGGCTCTGGAATGGAAGCACGGCTGAAGGTTGACACGCTCCTGCGCGAAGTGCTGAAGGAGAACGGAAAGTCGATCCACCTCTATTTTCAGCCGAAAGCGGGATTCCAGCTCCAGTATCCCTGCATCGTGTACAGCGAAACCAAGATCCGGAACAACCATGCAAACAACAGGGTCTATATCCAGCATCCGTTCTACACGGTGACTGTGATGGACAAAGACCCTGACAGCAAGATCAAAGCGGCCGTAAGTGTGTTGCCAAAATGCACCTACGACCGCTCTTTTGTTTCGGACGGATTATACCACACCGTTTTTACGATCTACATCTAAGGAGGAACTATATGTCCAGACTGATTTGGGACGCTGTCGGCGAAAAGTTTTACGAGATGGGCACCAAGCTGGGTGTCCTGTATCCCATGAACAACACCGGCGCTTACGACAAGGGCGTGGCCTGGAATGGCCTGACCGCCGTGACCGAGAGCCCCTCCGGCGCTGAGGAGACCAAGCTCTACGCCGACGACATCAAGTATGCTTCTCTGCGCTCTGCCGAGGAGTACGGCTACACCATCGAAGCCTACACCTACCCCACCGAGTGGGAGCCCTGCGACGGTTCCGCACAGGTGGCAACGGGTGTTTCCATCGGCCAGCAGAAGCGCCAGGGCTTTGGCTTCAGCTGGGTGACCACCGTGGGCAACGACGTTGACGACGAGGTGGGCCAGAAGATCCACATTGCGTGGAACAGCACCGCTTCCCCCAGCGAGAAGAGCTACGCCACCATCAACGACAACCCCGATGCCATCACCTTCAGCTGGGAGTGCACCACCTCCCCCGTGAGCGTGACCGGCCACCGCCCCACCAGCCACATGGAGATCGACTGCTCCAAGCTGAAGGCTACCACCGTGAAGGCCATTCAGGATAAGCTCTGGGGCACCGAGACTGCCGAGGCGACCCTGCCTTCCCCCGACGAGCTGATCAAGCTGATCACCGACAGTGAGGGCCAGGTGTAAGAAGCCAAGCATCAATGAACACGATAAAGGAGAAGAAAAATGCTGAAAAAGACGATGACCACCGTGGACTTTGGCGGTACTGAGCGGACGGAAGACTACTACTTCAATCTGACCCGTGCCGAGATCATGGAGATGGAGCTGACCACCGAGGGCGGCCTTGTGCAGATGATCAACCGCATCACTGCCGCCCAGAGCCAGCTGGAGCTTGCCAAGCTGTTCAAGCAGATCATCTGCAAGAGCTACGGTGTGTTGAGCCCGGACGGTCGGAAGTTCATCAAGAACGATGCGGTGCTGGCGGACTTTATGTCCACCCAGGCCTACAGCGACCTGTACTACAAGCTGGCCTCCAACGGCGAGGCAGCGGCTGCATTCTTTGAGGGCATCCTGCCGGAGGATATGAAGGAGGAGACCAAGAAGGCCACCCCTGTGAACGCACAGCCCGGCCTGAAGGTGCTGGAAGCCCCCGTGAAGGGTACTGAGGAGCAGTAACCTGCCCTCTTATCGCTCCGTCCGCCAAAGGGCGGCGCGTCGCGGAGCTCCCCAAAGGGGCGAGCGCTGTTTAGAAGGAGTATTCAAAATGGAGCGTGCTCTGAGAAGGGCACCTCAATGAACACATACCAGGGAGAGAAAGCAAATGATGACGCTTACGATACCGGGACAACAGCGGTGGAACGAAAAGACAGAGGAATTTGTCTACACGCCTGCCGTGGTCCTGAAGCTGGAACATTCACTGCTCTCCCTGGCTCATTGGGAAAGCAACTGGAACATTCCGTTCCTGAGCAATCTGGACAAGCTGACCGTGGAGCAGTGGCTGGACTACATCCGCTGCATGACGGTGACCAAAGGGGTAGACCCCGAAGTGTACGCCAGACTGACCCGGGAACAGTACCGTTCCATTAACGAATATATGGAAGCTCCCATGACCGCAACATGGTTCAGCGGGGAGCCGAGACCCAACGAACGAAAGACCGCAGGAAAGCCCCGGCCAAAACGACCGCCACGGAAAAGCGGGACCGAGACCACGGCCGAGGTGCTGTACTGCCAGATGTTCAGCTTTGGCATTCCGAAAGAGTGCGAGAAGTGGCATTTGAACCGGTTATTGACCCTGATCCGGGTATGCCAGGAGAGCCAGGCACCGGCGAAGAAGATGAGCAAGGGCGACCGGATGGCCCAGCAGCGGATGCTGAACGAGCAGAGAAAGGCCCGGCTGAAGACGAGAGGGTAAGATGCCAAAAGTAATTGTCTTTCGCCAGAAGGGCGACTGGAAGAAGAGCCGGAAATTTTTGAAGCGATGCTCGAACCTGAACCTGGATGAGCTGCTTGACCGATACGGACAGGAGGGCGTGGAGGCCCTTGCGAAGGCGACCCCGAAGGACACGGGAAAGACGGCAGCAAGCTGGGGCTACACGGTGACAAAGGGAAAAGAGCGCATCGCCATTACATGGAGAAACTCCAACATCGTGGACGGTGTGCCCATTGCGGTGATCCTGCAATACGGACACGGCACACGAAACGGAGGATACGTAGAGGGCGTGGACTATATCAACCCTGCGATGCGGCCCATTTTTGAGCGGATCGCAGCACGGGCATGGGGCGAGGTGAGGACAGAATGAGCCAGGAAGTAGACAGCCGCGTTGTTGAAATGCGGTTTGACAACGCAAATTTTGAGAAAAATACCAAACAGACCATCTCGACCATTGACCGGCTGATGGAGAAGCTCCAGTTTAAGGGAGCAGAAAAGGGCTTTGAGAAGCTGGACGCAGCCGCGAAGGACGTGGACTTTGCCACCATGCAGACGAGCCTTGACCGGCTGGAATCCAAGTTCTCGAGCCTGAACATCGTGGCCACCACGGCGCTGGTGAACATCACCAACAAATTTGTGGACGCGGGCGAGAAGCTGGTCAAGAGCCTGTCCATCGATCAGGTGGCCAGCGGCTGGGACAAGTACACCGAAAAGACCTCCAACGTTCAGACCATCATGAACGCCACGGGTAAGAGCATCGATCAGGTGAACGGTTACCTGAACAAGCTGATGTGGTACTCCGACGAGACCAGCTACAGCTTCAGCGAGATGACCAGCGCTCTGTCCCAGATGACGGCTGCGGGCGGCAACATCGACAAGATGATCCCCATGATCATGGGTATTGCCAACGCCACCGCAGACGCGGGCAAGACGGGCTTTGCGTTCCAGAGCACCATCCGGAACCTGACCCAGAGCTACAGCGCCGGACATTTGCAGCTTCAGGACTGGAAGAGCCTGAACCTGATGGGTACGGCCACCAAGGCCCTGAAGCAGGAGCTCATTGACACAGCGGTGGAGCTGGGCACCCTGAAAAAGGGCGAGGTGACCATCGCCAGCTTTGAGTCGAGCCTGCAGAAGAAGTGGGCCAACACTGAGGTCATGGAAAAGACCTTCGCAAAGTATGCTTCCATGATGGAGGCGGCCTATGAGCTGACCCAGAAGAACCCGGGCATGACCAGCTCCGAGGCCCTTGAAAAGCTGAGCGGTCAATACGGCGAGCTGGCAGAACGTGCGGCACTGGCGGCCCAGCAGGCAACTAGTTTTGGACAGGCCATTGATTCTACCAAGGACGCGGTCAGCTCTTCCTGGATGAAAGTCTTCGAGACCTTCTTTGGCAACAAGGAAGAGGCCACCGAGACCTGGACGGAGCTTTCAGACCGGCTGTACGACATTTTCGTGCCCAGCATCGACGGGCTGAACGAACGGCTGAAGGACGGACTGAACAGCGGATGGAATAAACTGCTTGAAAATGAGCTGGGCGATCAGGCAGACGTGTATGCGTATACCATGGAGCAGGTGGCACTGGCTTCCGGTGCAATCACTGAAAAGCAGATCTCCGATGCAGGTAGTTTTGGCGAAGCCATCAAACAGGGAGGCATCAGTGCAGATCTTTTGAAAAAAGGCCTGGATGAAGCACAGGCAAGTGCAGAGAAGATGCTGACCCTGAGCGATGCCGAATTGAAGGCGCGAGGGCTTGAGCGGGAAGAAATTGAGAAACAGGCGAGCGCATTTGAAGAACTGAATCAAAAGGTTCAAAATGGAACGCTTGATCTGGAAGGATACTCGAAACAGATCCGGGAACTCTCGGGACGAGAGCATCTGATGCAGAGCCTGTGGAACCTGATGGATGCAGTGAGTGCCATAGTGAAGCCCATCCATGAGGCATTTCAAGATATTTTCCCGCCAAAGACAGGCAAGGAGATCAAGAGCTTTGCACAATGGCTAGATAGCATCACAAAGAAGCTTATCATCAGTGATGATACGGCCAAGAAGATCAAGACAACCGCAGAGGGCGTATTCTCTGTTTTGCGAGTCGGGAAAGATATTCTGGAAGGCATCATTTCTGGTGTGGCACGGGTTCTGAACCTGACAAAGCCTTTGGCCGATATTCTGCTGGATGCGGCATCGGCTGCCGGTGAATTTGCTTCGGAGATCACGAAAGGGCTTCACCCGCTGGATACCATTGGTACTTGGGTGACCAATTTTGTGGATGCGGCTGCTCCGGTGCTTTATTCTTTTGGCTCTGTTGCGGACAAGATCTTTGCACAGCTTGCGCAGGGTGCGAAAGAAGCATTCAATGAATTTGACCCAGAGAAACTGAATCAGTTTATTCTGGGCGGCATGGGAGCCAGCATGTTGGTCTCCCTCAAGGGGTTCTTTGAAAGCATCAAGTCCATCGGTTCCAGTGCAAAGGATGTGGTCGGCGGTATCAAAGACTGCATCGAATCTCTGGGCGAAGCAATCGATGCGTGGAAATCAGCCAAGAAGGCAGACACCCTGATGACGATTGCAAAGGCTGTGGCATTGATGGCCGGTTCACTGGCTGTTCTCTCCATGGTGAAAGCAGATCGACTTGGTGCGGCCATTGGCGTACTGACGGTCACATTCGGCGAACTGCTGGGCGTGATGGCCGTTATGGCCCATCTGACGAAGAATGTTCAAAGCCTGAAGCTGAGCGTTTTGGCCGGTGGTATGGTGGCTGTCTCAGCTGCGGTGCTGGTGCTCTCGGGTGCACTGAAAGTTATTTCGTCCATTGATTCCGACAAGCTGCTCGACAGTGTGGTGGCACTTGGCGGCGTGATGGCGGAGCTGACATTAGTTGCAGTCATTCTCTCAAGAGATGGAGGGCGGTTCACCAAGGGTGCTGCGGGCATGATCGCTTTTGCGGCAGGCATCCGTATCCTGGCATCCAGTGTAAAAGCCTTAGGCGGCCTGAGCGTGACAGCATTTGCTAAGGGGATTGCCGGAGTGGGAGCACTGTGCGCCGAGCTGGTGGTCGCCGCCAAGTTGATGAATGGCACGAAATTCGGCATTGGGAAGGGCACTGGCTTTGTACTGATGGCTGCATCCATGGAGATCCTTCAGGATGCCGTTGCAAAATTCGGTGAAATGGACTGGGAATCCATTGGCCGTGGGCTTACTGCGGTGGCGGGCGGCCTTGCAGCATTTGTAATGGCACTGAATCTGTCGAAAGGTACCATCGGCAGCGCAATCAGCCTGACCATGATGGCTGCGGCAGTGAATTTGCTGGTTCCTGCATTGCAGGGTCTGGGCAATCTGAGCTGGGAGACCATCGGCAAAGGGCTGTTGACACTCATCGGTGCGTTTGTTGTGATGGGCGGTGCGGCAGTGATCCTGGCTCCTGTGACTCCGGTGATCGTAGCACTGAGCCTCTCTCTGAGCGCGCTGGCACTGAGCCTTGGTGCACTGCTGGCACTGACTTCGGCATCCACGTTCATCGGTAATCTGGCATCCAGCCTGAGTTTGCTGAATAGCCTGAACTTTCAGGTATTTTTGAACGGCATTAAGGCCGTGGCATGGATGCTGGTTGAGTTCATTGCCGGTATTTTTGAGGGATTGGGCGAGGTTGCCAGCAGTCTGGTGACTTCCATTGCAAAGATCATCAAGGCCCTCTGCGATGCAATCATTCTGGCAGCTCCGGCAATCGGCCAGGCATTGTATGTGTTGGGAACGACTGTTATTGATACGGTGGTCAGCCTGACAGCGTATGTCTGGGAAAAGATCGAGCCTGCACTGAATGATCTATGGGCAAAGTTTACAACATGGGCTGGAAACCACAATCCGCTTGATCCGAAAAACTGGGGCGGACAGGACAAAGGTGCTTCGGCCCAGACTTTTGTACTGCCTTTCGCAGATATTCTGGATGAACTGAAGAATGGCAATTCCGTGACGGCCGGATTTTACCAGCTGTTCACAGGCGTTGGCAAAAATGCAAGCGAAGGCGTGGCAAAAGGCCAGCTCGAAGGCAAGAAAGACGCGACGGACGCTTCCGAAGAGGTTGCAAACGCCGTAATTGATGCCAGCAAAACGGCCTTCGACACCCATTCTCCGTCCAAGGTCATGGCACAGATCGGCCAATATGTCACATTGGGACTGGCGCAGGGCATTGCAGACCCCAGTGCACTGGCGCAGGCCAAGACCAACATGCTGAACGCGGCGACCTCCATCCGGAATGTCTTCACCACCTTCTGGGGCATCCATTCGCCCAGTGACGTTGCAGCCAGCGACGCGGAGAACATCCTTGAGGGTGCGATCCTGGGCATTGGTGACAAGACGAAACAGGACGAACTGCGACAGGCGAGTTATTCTGGCGCACTGGTGATGAAAGACGGCGTCCTTCGGGCCATGGACGAGACCGTTATTGCTATCCAGAAGAAGATGCCGGAACTTTATGACGCGTTCAAGCAGAGCAGTCTGCATCCCGGCAATCTGCTGTATCAAAATGGGCTGTCCGGCGCGATGAACGATTTCAGCGATGCCATGGACGATACCATTGTGATCCCCGGAAAGACAGGCATGAAGAGAACAGGCAGCAGCCGGAACGCAACGAAGGCCGAGATTGCAGGCGCAAAACAGGGAAATGCGGATGCGCAGAAGAATCTGAAGAACCCATACGGCATCCTGAGCAGTTGGTACCAGAGCGCCGTGGATGATGCACTGGACGGAGCAGGCGGCGGAACCACCAAGTCCAAAGCCTCCAAGGCCGGCAAGTCACTGGCAGACACGCTGGCAAGTGCATTCTCCGACAAGCTGAAGGCCAACAAGACTGAGATGTCCAATGCCACCGGCGAATACGCGCTGTGGGAAGTGACGGGCGGCGACACGGCCACGGTGGAAGAGCTTATCACCAAAAAGACCGAGAGCCTGACAAGGGAGATCGAGCTCCAGACCAAACGGGTGGCCATTGCGAAAGAGCAGTACGACACCCTGCTGGCCAAGGTGGGTGCAAACAACAGCAAGACCAAGGACGCTTACGGCACCCTGCTGAGCGAACAGAAGACCCTTGCAGAGCTTCAGAGGAGCAAGCAGGACAGCATCCTGAAGGTCATTCAGGAGCGGTACGAGACCGATGCCAAGACCGCGGAGGACGAATACGAGCTTTGGAGCGCCCTGTACGAGGACAGCGCCGAGGTGACCGAGAAGTCCAACAAGAAGATCGACTACATCAACCGGAAGATCAAGAACCAGGCGGAGATCCTGCTGGCCACCGAGAAGGACTACATCGCCATCAAAAACGAGTTCGGTGAGGCAAGCCAGAAGACCCAGGCGGCCTACCAGCAGTATCTGGAGGCACAGACCGAGCAGCAGAAGCTCATCAACGAGCTGAATCAGGCCCAGCTGGATGCCTACGACAGCAAGGTCTCCTACCTGGAAAAGCAGGAGAAACTGGTGACCAACCGGCAGAACATGCTGGCCAAGCTCTACGGCGACGGGGACCTTGCGGGCCGGGAGGATGCTTATAAGGCTGCGGTGGAACAATACGGAGCCGACAGCGTCCAGGCACGGAAAGCCGCCACCCAGGGCACCATGACCGCCATCATCGGCGTGGGCACAGCACTGGACAGCATGAGCTACAGCCTGAAGAAGGTAACGAACAAGCAGCTGAAGTACGGCGAGGCTGTGAAGAAGTTTGGCAAGAACAGCGAGACCGCACTGGATGCACTGGCAGACCTGCAAAGCGAACAGTACAACTTTGTGGGCTTTGCGGAAAATCTGGCGGATGCCTTTGAGCTGGACGACTCCGGCAAGCGGATGATGATGCAGCTGGGCTACTCCATCTCGAAGAACTGGCGGCCAATTCAGGAGGGCTTCAACAGTGTCTGGGTACAGGTGCAGAAGAGCGCCCCGGAAATGGCCTCGAAGCTCAGCAGAGCCTTTGGTGTGGCCACCAAGGACGGCGTGACCGAAGTGATCACCGACCTCTTTGGCACCATTACCGCCCTTGTGAGCGGTGACTGGGGCGGGGCAGTGACCGGCGGCATTACCACCGTGCTGGACTTTATGGGCACGGAGTTCGGCCGCCTGATGATGAGCAAGGGCATGAACGCTCTGCTGGGACTGCCCAAAGCCTTCAGTGCGCTGGCCCAGGGCGGCGGTACCCTGAAGGTGATGGGACAGGTGGTCAAGGTGACCGGCGTGACCGAGAACCTTGGCAGCATCCTGGGCAACATGAGCGGCCTGCTGGGCTCTGCCACGGGCGGCACGGGACTGCTGGGAGAAGCACTGGGCGGCCTTGGCAGTATCGGCGAGATGATCACCGGCTCCGGTGGCTTACTGGGCGGTCTGGGAGAACTGGGCGGCACTCTGGTGAGCGTGCTGGGCTCCATTGGCCCCGAAGGCTGGCTCATTGGCGCAGCCATTGCGGGCGGCGGACTGCTGATCGCCAACTGGGACAAGATCGGCGATTTCTTCAGCGGGTTCTTTGACTGGCTGGGAAATGCCTTCTCGCACCTGTGGGACTGGATCAGCAACGGCTTCAAAGGTCTGGTGGACGTTGGCGGAAACCTGATCTCCGGCCTGTGGCAGGGCATTACCGGTGCGGCGGGTGCGGTGTGGAACGGCATCTGCGACTTCGGCAGCAGCATCGTGAATGGATTCTGCGACTTCTTTGGCATCCATTCCCCCAGCCGCGTGATGGCGGGCATTGGCGAATACCTGAGCCTGGGTCTGGCGCAGGGCATCACCGACGAGACCGACTCCGTGGTGCAGGGCGTACAGGACGTGAGCGACACGGCCCTTTCCACCATGATGGATCTGGCCCAGCGGGTGGGCGACATTGCCAGCGACGACTTCGAGTATGAACCCAGCATCCAGCCCGTAGTGGACATGAGCGACGTTCAAAATGGAGTGGACTGGCTGAACGACACCCTGTTCCAGAACGGCACGGTCGCCCTGAATGCAGAGCGCACCGCAGGCCTTGCCGCCAACGTGGTGCGCAAAGCCGAGGTGACCAAGGCCCAGCAGGAAGAGGCGAACAAGGCTGACCCGAAGGCCAACCCCAACGCCGACATCGTTTCGAGCGTGGAGGCACTGGGCGAGCACATCGACAGCATTGCCCGGGCAGTAGCCAACATGAAGGTCCAGATGAACGGCCGGAAACTGGTGGGCGAGATCATCAACGACGTGGACGAGGGGCTGGGGAAGATCAACCGGAGGAACAACCGATGATGGGACGGAGCGCAACTGACCCGGCGCTTTCCTCACAGATCCCAACATTTGCGGGGCTTATTTTTAAGGTATATGACAATGCAGGGGCTTCCCGGGAATACAGCACGAGAGACTTCAACCTGGTCCCCTTGAATCCCCTGCATGTCAATGCCTTTGAGGAAAAATACGAGACGATGGACTTTCCTTCCTACCACGGCACGCCGGAAAAGGCTCCGCTGGGAAAGAGGGTGTTCCAGAACTCGACCGGGAGCTGGGACTTTTATTACGTGGCGGACGGCGTACCACATTCCAGCTGGGATGACTACGGACGGCACGCCATGGACGATGTGCGAGAGCGGTGCGGCATCCCCGACAAGACCGAACAGAGCATTCAGCTTTACCCCGACTGGTCGAGCCGGGAAGGTGACTGGACAAGCACCTATTTCCGGCTGATGCGGATCATTCAGGGAAGAGAATGCGAGGTGCGGATGGAACTGGGCGGAACCGTGCTCTCCACCGCGCAGACAAGAAGCTACAAAGGACGCTGCTGGATCAGCAACGTCAAGAACGGCAATGACGGACGGGTGACACTGACCATCTCCTATGACTTCCAGCCGCCTGCCGACATGCTGAGTTAAGGAGGAGCCATGTACCATTCCATCACCATTGGTGACAAGAACACCTGGGATGACTGGAAGATGATCCCGGTCTCCCGGCCTGTGGTGGCTCCCCCGGTGGAGAAAGTCCTTTCCGTGAACGTACCCGGACGAGACGGAACCACCTACCTTTCCAAGAGCCTGACGGGTTATCCGGTATTCAAGGCCCGGGAGGGGAGCTGGGAGTTTTATCTGGACACGGACGAGTGGCGAGGGCAGAACCTTTCGACCCCTGTGGGAACCGGAGCGCTGGAGTATCTTTCCAGAGCGCTGGCGAAGAGCAACTCGATCCCGGCACAGACCAGGGTGCGGCTGGAGGATGATCCAGCGTTCTTTTATCTGGGGCGTGTCTGGGTGAACGGTGGCATCAAGCAGAAGAACGGACGCAGCGTCGTGACCTTTGCTTACAGCCTTTATCCGTTCAAGTTCCTGTACGACAACATTCAGGAGGACTGGGTGTGGGATACCTTTGGGTTTGAGACCGATCTGGCCGTGCCCTACTGCAAGGACATCCCCATCAAGGCACTCCAGACCAAGACCTTCCGGATGCCGCCCAGCGAAAAACCGAGCCTGCTGCAAGCAAAATGGACCGGTGGCGGTTTGGTGGGGGTTACACTGGCAAAGAGCCAGACCTACCCTTACGACAAAGCGAAGGAACTGGGACTTCCGGCGGTGACAGTTTCGCCCGTTATGCCCCAGCTGGACGAGGGTATGGGAAAGGTGGACATCGGCCTGATCGACAACGATCTGCGATACGACGTGTACGAAGTGTGGGTGTCCGGCCTGATGGGTGAGGGAACGATCAACCTGTATTACCAGCCAGCGTACTTATGACGGATTAAACCTCTCAGTCTCGCTTCGCTCGCCAGCTCCCCTAGTAGGGGAGCCCTTGGCAGTACGGGCAAGTTTGCGAGCTGACTTCAAAATGGATGCAGAAAGGAGGGAGGAGCCATCGGATATCAAGTTTATGCGGGAACCATCTCAAAGAAGACGGAGACCTTTAACGGCACAAGTGCTCTGGGGTTCCAGTGGGACACCCGGGAGTGCATCTTTGATTCCCAGGGCGACACGATAGAGGGAAGCGTTTCCAACCGTTTCCTCGAAGACCCGGTGCTGAACCTGGCCAAAAACGAGTTCGGCAGCTTTGAAGCGACCATTCCATACCAGATCAACACGGCATTCGGCAGCTACAAGAACCCCGTGTACACCACCCTGAAGTACGAGAAAACGTGGCTGGTGGTGGAAGAGGACGGCAAACCGATCTGGCTGGGTTACGTAACCGAGACGGAAAAGCTGTTTGACCTGAGCTACAAGCTGTATGCCGAGGGCGTGCTGGGATATCTCCAGCGATTTGTACCGAAAGTGAACGGCGGAACCTACTACCTGACCACCGACAACCCGCTGGAGCAGTGGTCGAGCGTGCCCTCCAACAGCATCTTCTACCTTGCAACGCAGGCCCTGAAGGACTACTATCAGGGGCCTTACGGGACCTTTGGCATCGGGAAGGTGAACATCCAGCCCGGGCGCACCATCGACACCTCCAGCAAGGGAACCCTGTTCGAGAGCCAGTGGAGCCTGCTGAACACCTTTTTGCTGGAAGAATACGACGGATACCTGCGGACACGGATCGTGCGGGCAGACAACGGCACTGCGGTATGGCGGGTGTACATCGATTACCTCGTGGAAACGGATGCCACCACGACCCAGACCATTGAATATGGCGTAAATCTGCTGGATTTCAGCTATGTGGAGCAGATGTCCAGCGACGTGGTGACCCGTGTGACCGCATACGGCACCCAGACGACCACCAGCGGATGGTGGATCTTCAAGACGACCACCGTGAGCGCGATCTCGGAGACGGTGCGGGACGAGGCGGCAGAAGCAAAGTACGGCATCATTGAGAAGTGTATCCAGGTCGACGGCAACACGAACAACGACAACCTGCGCAAAGAAGCACAGACCGAGCTGAAGGGGTACAAGCAGAACATCGAGCCTGTGATGACCCTGACCGCTTACGACCGGGTTGACAGCGGGGAAAGCAATGACCGACTGGGATTTCTGATCAAGACCCACATCATCTCCAGCCCTCACGAGATCGACAAGTGGCTGGTGTGCACCAAGCTAAAGCTGCCGCTGGATGCGCCCAACGAGAAGCAGTTCACCTTTGGTCTGACCCCCGAGAAGCTGACCAAACAGCAGGTGCAGAAGCAGGCCATGGACAGCGTATGGACGATCGCACAGGCGATCATCAGTTTCCTGAACCAGCTGCTGGGCAGCCTGAGCAGTTCGTAAGGGTTCAAAATGGAGGAGGTTGAGAATAGGAATGGATTTTGATGCGATCATTACGGGCATCCGGAAGGCGATCTATGGCCGGGAAGTCCGTGAATACATCGCCAGCTCGATGGAGTGGACCCGGGACTTTGTGAACCAGAGCATCGCCAACATCAAAGATCTGCTCCGTCAGGCCGAAGCGGCACGGGATGCGGCAAAGGCAAGCCAGGATGCTGCCAAGGTGAGCGAGACCAACGCGAAGGCCAGCGAGAATGCAGCCAAGGCAAGCCAGAACGCGGCGGCATCCTCTGCTTCTGCGGCGGCAGGTTCGGCCAGTGCGGCAAAGACCAGCGAGACCAATGCCAAGGCAAGCGAGAATGCGGCCAAGACCAGCGAGACCAAGGCGAAGACCTCGGAGACCAATGCCAAGGCAAGCGAGAATGCGGCCAAGACCTCGGAGACCAACGCGAAGACCAGCGAGACCAACGCCAAGAGCAGCGAAACAAAGGCTGCCACTAGCGCTGCCAACGCCAAGACCAGCGAGACCAATGCGAAAGCCAGCGCCGACAGCATGGGGACCAGTGTGGCTACCTGCACCGCCAAGGCCAAGGAAGCCGAAGCAAGCGCAGGGAAGGCCAAGACAAGCGAGGGGAATGCGAAGACCAGCGAAGGAAACGCCAAGGCCAGCGAGAACGAAGCCCGCCAACTGGTGGAAGCGGCCAAGAAGGTGGTGAACACCGACAAGACCCTGACCATTGACGGCGCACCCGCGGACGCAAAGACTGTGGGCGACAAGTTCAAGAGCATCAAGACCGACTGGAATTCCGTGACGGATAAGCCGAGTACGTTTCCCTCTACGTGGGACAGCGTGAGCGGGAAGCCGAGTAGTTATCCACCGAGCGCGCATACGCATTCCTATATCACTAATGGCGGAGATGCAACTGCAATCACAGGTGCGATTGGCACCCCGGGGTTATCACTTCAGCAGGCGTATAATAACGGCTATCCAACAAATTACGGCAACGTTTTGAGCATTGGCGGCCATGGTGACGGTCAGATCCTTGCTGGTTGGAGCGGCAGTAATAACGGTATCGAGCGCTTGTATTATCGCAATCGTCGTGATATGTGTGACACATGGTCTGACTGGCGAACCTTGGCGTTTACAACAGATATCACTAGCGTCATATCCCAAACCAGTGACCCCGGTGCGGGAAGCAGCCTTGCAACCGGCTCTATCCTGCTGGTGTACGCATAAGGAGGACGGAACATGGCAATTTATACCGGAATCGGCGGAAGTGCCAAGTCGGTCTCCAAAATCTACACTGGCGTGGGCGGTACCGCAAGGCCAGTACATAAGGGCTATATCGGCGTGGACGGCGTGGCCAAGAAGTTCTATGACGGTGGCAATCCCATCAGCTCCTTTGCACTGGGGACAGAATTTGGCATTGCAGACCCGAGCGGCACTACCCGCTGGTATAAGCTGGTGCACAAGGGCGTTCCGGGCGGCGGGTTGTACGACAGCACGGCCAACGGCGCATGGCTCTGGAGGACGAACGTTGCAGGCTCAACAGCGATCGATAGCAGTAACTACATCTACGGTTACGAAGGGTGGGCACTGGACAACTGGTGTGTCAACTACCCGGGCGGAAATATCACACCCAGTGTAGCAAACCGCCTGATGACCGTGCATCTGCCCTACGTGAAGCGGGCGGATTACAGCTCGGCCAAGGTTTCCTCCGGCTCAAACGGCCTTTCGAGAAAGTGCTTTCTGCTTTCCGCGGTCGAGATGGGTGTTTACACCTGGCAGGGCATAGATGGCCTGATGGCGCAAGAAGGTGCAAAACTGGATTACTTCGACTACACGACTGCTGCCACCGACAAACGAAAAGCAGACACTGAATACTGGACACGCTCCAAGCGAAGCTACAACGGCAACTATATGTACACGTTTTATGCGGACGGAAGTTTCTCCAGTGCAGGCCGCCACAGAGAGGACTCGTACGGTCTGCGCCCCTGCATTGTGCTGCCGCTGAATACGCTGGTGACAACGGTTACCTTTTTATGGGTCTCCAGTAACTATATTAACTGAGCACCCGGAAAGGAGAGTTCAAAATGGAAGAAACAGCGATCCGCCCCGGGTACACGATACCGACCGAGACCGACGGCACCCCGGCAGATTACAGCGCGATCGAGGCTGCGGTGAACGCACACAACCAAAATGCACAGCCCGGGGAAGCTTACTGGGGCATCCGGCTATGCGGGGCGGAGTACGAGGTGTACGAATACGGGGAAGTGCCACAGCCGCCGACCGCCGAAGAGCTGGCTGCACAGGAAGCGGCAAAGCAGAAGGCAGCGGCAAAGCAGAAAGCCGTGGACACCCTGCCCGAAACACTGGCCGCCCTGCAAAGCGCCCAAACCGACACCGACAGCCTGGTGGTGGATCAGGAGTACCGATTGACCATGTTGGAGCTGGGGGTTACGCCGGAGGAATAAGAGTCGAGTCAGCCCATTTGTATCGTTTCGCTTATTGGCACACTGAAAAGGAATGCTGATGAGCGATTTTTTACATTAAGATGGCTCATGCAGAACGTGAGCAGAAAGGAATCAAAATGGAACTCTACAACACCTGTGCACGCCTGATCGAACGCGGCAAGACCAACGGGATGCAGCGGAAGCTGGATATCTTCTTCGCCAATGACCGCCTGACCGAAGAGGAGTACGAAAAGCTGTGCACCCAGCTGGAAGAGAAACTGAAGGAGCAGGGGAATGCTTGATGTCATCGACGTTTCCCGCTGGCAGGGAACCATTGACTGGAAAAAAGTCAAGGCCAGCGGAAAAGTAGGTGGCGTGATGATCCGTGCAGTTTCCACCAAGAGCGGGCAGCTCTACGTCGATCCGCGCTTTGAAGCGAACTATGCCGGGGCCAAATCTGTGGGTTTGCCAGTTGGCGTATATGCTTACACCGTTGCGGTAACGGAAGGCATGGCAAAGAAGGAGCTGAACCTGCTCAAGACCTGCCTGGAAGGGAAGAGCTTTGAGCTGCCCATTGCTATGGACGTGGAGGACCCCCGTCTGAAAAGTCTGCCCGCAGCCGAGTTGACGAAACTTGTCAAAATGGAGCTCAGGGAGATCGAAAAGTGGGGGCTGTACGCGATCCTGTACACCTACTCGAACTTTGCCGACTACAACCTGAACATGTGGCAGCTGAATGACTTTGACCTATGGCTGGCGGACTACCGGAACAAGCGGCCGACCCGCAAGCACGGTATGTGGCAGTACAGCTCCAAGGGCAATGTGGCTGGTGTGAGCGGCGTGGTGGACATGAACCATGTCTACAAGGATTACCCGAGTATCATTGCAAAAGCGGGTCTGACAAGCGTGAAGGGAGCGTGAACCCCACGGAAAGCTTTATCGTGACCCATTTCAACGAGGTGGTCTCCCTGATCATCGCGGCGGCACTGGGATGGGCGGGGAAGGCGTTCTACGCCACCATCCAAGAGCAGAAGGCACTGAAAAAAGCGGTGAAGGCTCTGCTCCACGACAGACTCTATCAGAGCTGCCGGTACTACATCCAGCAAGGGTACGTTGACTCGGAAGGGCTGACCAACGTGGGGCTTGTATACGAGGCGTACCACGAACTGAAGGGCAACGGCACCGGCACGAACCTGTACGAGCGGATGGAGGCACTGCCGCTGAGGGAAGATCACACAGCCTGAACAGGAGGACTTCAAAATGGAGAAATATACCAATGCGAGTGCTGCGACCTGGGCGAGAACCATCTGCCTGATCGTGGCGCTGCTGAACAGTCTGCTGGCTTCGTTCAACAAGAGCCCGCTGCCCATCGACAACGAGCAGCTCCAGCAACTGGTCAGCACCCTTATCACCGTTGTGGTGGCCATTATCAACTGGTGGAAGAACAACTCCTTCACCAAGGAGGCCATCGAGGCAGACGAACTGTTTGCACGGCTGAGGGCGGAAAACAACGCCAGGAAGTAATCAAAATGGAGCCTGAAGTTGAGTTCTTGTTAGGATGATATTCTGGCGGATGACGTAGGGCTCATGGGAGAATACCCTGTAGGCTGCCTTCGGGCGGTTTTTACAGGGTATTTTCTTTTTTGCGAGTGAATAGTCCATGGGAGCGATGGGCTGAGGATGAAAGATTCAAAATGTAGTTTTGATGTGGCAGTGGAAAATCAACATTTTTTTTCGGTAGATGGACGATTGCGACATAGAATGAAAGAAACGCGCAGGAACGTAAAATGATGTTCGATGATTGTGCATCAATTGTACACGAGCGGAGATGAACAGGCGATGATGCGATGGATTTTCCGTACAAAAGAATCTTTGCAACACCATTTCTATTTGAGAATAACAGACGTATCTACGTTTTATAACGCGTAAAATCAGCCCCCGGAGAACCGCAAAAAGTTCTCCGGGGGCTTTTGTGTCCCGCTTTAAAGCACTTTGGCACCGTTTGCGGTCAATTTGAAGGTTGCGCCCAGCATATCCGCTGCCCCGCGGCACATCAGCATCCGCTGCAATCTAATTGCTGTAAAATCTATGTGCAAAAGTGGCTTCGCATTTTCATTTCTCTTCCCAGCAAATTGAATTCGTGCTACAATAGAATCGGACAAATCAAAGAGGGAGAATCTAACATGAAAATACAATCTGTTGCCATTTTGGGCGCTGGAGCGGTGGGCTCTTACATCATTTGGGGGCTTTCTAAAAAGGATAATATCCGTCTGGGTGTGATCGCGGAAGGCGACCGTGCCCGGTGGCTGAAAGAAAGCGGCTGCGCCATCAATGGAGCAGTTTACCGCCCGGAGATCTGGACCCCGCAGGAAGCGCAGGGCGTAGACCTATTGGTCGTTGCACTGAAATATGGCTCACTGCCCGGAGCTCTGGAAAGCATCAAGACCGCTGTCAGCAGCAATACCGTTGTGATGAGTCTGATGAACGGTGTGGACAGCGAAGAGCTGATCGCCGCACAGATAGGTGCAGAGCATCTGCTGTATTCCTTCATTAAGGTTACATCTCACAAGGAAGCGGATGGTTACCATTTTGACCCGGATGCAACACTTGGCGTGATCTATGGCGAGCGATTTGCACCGTTTGAGAGTGAACGTGTCAAGGCAGTGCGGGAGCTGTTCACGGATTCCTGGGTCAACTTCCGGGTCACGGAGCACATTCAGGAAGAGATGTGGAGCAAGTTCCGGCTGAACGTCTGCAATAATCTGCCGCAGGCGATTCTGGGGGCCGGTGTAGGCTGTTACCGGGACAGCGTCCACATGAAAGCCATCAGCGATGGCCTGCGCCGGGAACTGGAAGCCATTGCAGCTGCACGGGGCATTGATCTGCGCGTTGCAGATGCCGTCAGCCAAGGATGCGCTGTTCCTGCCACGGCCCGTTATTCCACTCTGCAGGATCTGGATGCCGGTCGGCACACAGAGATCGATATGTTTTCGGGTGCTCTGATGCGGATGGGAAAGGAGCTTGGGATTCCCACGCCGTATAACGAATACACCTACCACATGATCAAGGCCATGGAAGAGAAAAATGACGGCCTGTTCGATTATGATGGCACGGAGGAACCCACCTGGGCAAAATAAAGCGACTGTCTTGTTAGGATTCGGCACGTTCACTCCCGAGTCACCGGCAGCACTTTTTGCTGTATTTTGTTTTTGAAATATGGTATAATTACTGTATTGGTATTGGGAAAAGGAGAGTAAACGAACGTGGAACTGGAACAGGCACGCAAACGCGCGGAAGAGCTGCGCGTGATCATTGAAAGGAACAACCGTTTATACTATGATCAGGATGCCCCGGAGCTGGAGGATTTTGAATATGACGCTTTGACCCGGGAGCTGAAAGCATTGGAAGCAGAATTCCCGCAGCTGGTCACTGCGAATTCTCCGACCCAGAAAGTGGGCGGCACACCCAGCGGGCGCTTTGCCAAGGTGACACATGCTGTAAAGATGGAGAGCCTGCTGGATGCGTTTTCCTTCGATGAACTGCGCGATTTTGACCGCCGGGTACGGGAAGCCGGGATCGAGCCAGAATATGTCGTCGAGATCAAGATCGACGGCCTTTCCTGCAGCTTGGAATATGAGAACGGCGTACTTGTGCGTGCTTCCACCCGCGGTGACGGCGTGGTGGGTGAAGATGTGACAGCCAATGTCAAGGCCATCAAGCGTATTCCAAAGACTTTGAAAAATGCCCCGGAATATCTGGAAGTGCGCGGCGAGGTCTACATGCCGCACGATGCCTTCCAGCACCTTTGTGCGGAACAGGAATTACAGGGTGCGGCACCGTTCAAAAATCCGCGCAATGCTGCCGCAGGGTCTCTGCGTCAGAAGGATTCTAAGATCACCGGCAGCCGGGGGTTGTCCATCTTCGTATTCAACGTCCAGCAGGTGCGGGGCAAGGAACTGACCAGCCATGCCGAAAGCCTCGACTACCTCAAGAGTCTGGGCCTGCCGGTCTCCCCGCGTTATCATATCGTGCATGATATCGAGGATGCCATTGCAGAGATCGAGCAGATCGGCCAGAACCGTGCCGCACTGGATTTTGATATGGACGGTGCCGTGATCAAGGTGAACAACTTTGCACAGCGGGAACTGCTGGGCTCCACCAACAAATTCCCTCGCTGGGCCATTGCGTTCAAATATCCGCCCGAGGTCAAGGAGACTACATTGCGCAGTATTGAAGTCGGCGTGGGGCGCACCGGCGTTCTGACTCCCACTGCCTGCTTTGACCCGGTCTTTCTGGCAGGTACCACGGTTTCCCGTGCCACCCTTCACAATGAAGATTTTATCCGTCAACTGGGTCTGTGTATCGGAGATACCATTCAGGTGCGCAAAGCGGGTGATATCATTCCGGAGGTCATCGGTGTGACCCGCCACGAACCGGATGCTCAGCCTTACCAGATGCCGGAATTCTGCCCCTCCTGCGGTGCCCCGGCAGTGCACCTGGAAGATGAAGCTGCTTTGCGCTGTGTCAACCCGGAATGCCCTGCACAGGCACTCCGCAATATCATCCACTTCGCATCCCGGGATGCCATGGACATCGACGGTCTGGGCACCATGGTCGCCACGCAGCTGGTGGATAAGGGGCTGGTACACTCTGCGGCAGATCTCTATGACTTGACAATAGAGCAGCTGCTTACGCTGGAAAAGTTCAAGGAAAAGAGTGCAAACAATCTGCTGCAGGCGATCGAAGCTTCCAAGCAGAACAATCTGGATAAGCTGATGTTTGCGTTTGGAATCCGCAACATCGGTGATAAAGCCGCCGCACTGCTGGCAGAGCATTTTGGCTCTCTGCAGGCCATCCGGGAAGCAACCGAGGAGCAGATCGGCGAGATCGATGGTTTTGGCGGCGTGATGGCCCAGAGCGTGACGGAATTCTTTGCCAAGGATGGCACTACCGATCTGGTGCACCGTCTGGCCGATGCCGGTGTGAACATGCAGTGGAAGGGGGAGCCCAAGGGCGATAAGCTCGCCGGGAAAACGCTGGTTGTGACCGGAACGCTGGAAACACTCTCCCGCAGCGAAGCCGAGGCACTTATCGTAAAGAATGGCGGAAAAGCAAGCGGTTCTGTTTCCAAAAAAACAGCGTATGTGGTGGCTGGTGCCGCTGCAGGTTCCAAGCTGACCAAAGCACAGGCACTGGGTGTGCCTGTGCTGACCGAAGCAGAGTTTCTTGCTATGATCGCAGAGGATAAGTCCCAGCAATAATCAGAAAACCTGTTCTAAAAAGCCCGTACAGTTTGGATGCTGTGCGGGCTTTTCTGTGTCCTGTGGGTTCTAACCTCCGGGCCGGTGCATACATTGATGGCAAAGGACACGGAAGGAGAACAGAAGATGGACGAGTATTATCAGGTGGTGCAGGCCTTGCCCCAATGGCTGGCAATACCGCTGGGGCAGCTCCCGTCAAAAGATGCGGAAACTGTACATGAGCTGCGGCTCCGGCTGGGCTGTGCTCCGCAGTTTACGGTGCAGGGGCGCAGCTGCACACCGACACAGCTGGCACCTGAACTGAACGCACTGCAAACGATGCAGCTGACCCCGTTGCAGATGGAAGAAATCCTGTTCACCCTCTGCGGCGGTTCAGTCCATACCCATCAGACAGAGATCGCACAGGGCTATGTTACACTGGAAAATGGCTGTCGGGCAGGGCTTGGCGGGCGTTTTTTACAAAACCCGGAACAGGGCACGGTTCTGCAGGAGCTTACCTCTGTCAACCTGCGCATTGCCCGGGAAAAGACCGTTCCGCTTCCACAGGAACTGACCGCAGCATTGCGGGGGCATTTCATCGGGATGCTTCTTGTTGGAGAGCCGGGCAGCGGCAAGACCACATTGCTGCGCAGTATTGCCCGGGAGCTCGTCCGGCAGCAGAAGATCCTTTCGGTCATCGATGAACGGCGGGAGCTCTTTGCCGGGAATACACACGGCGAGGCGCTGGATGTTCTTGCCGGGCTCCCAAAGGGACAAGCAGTGCAGATGGCATTGCGCACCCTTTCGCCACAGGTGATCCTGCTGGATGAGCTGGGAGGTCTGGATGAGGTCACAGCGCTGGAGCAGGGCCTGTTCAGCGGGGTGGATTTTATCGCCACCCTTCATGCTGCCACACCCGAAGAGGCGACCATGCGCCCACAGGTAAAATATCTAATGGAGCGCGACGCGGTGCGGGTGCTCGTCTGGCTGACCGGCAGACAAGCACCCGGCTGTATCAGGGAGGTGCGGTTTCTATGAGCCCTCTGCGCTGGATGAGTGTCTGCTGCTTTGTCGTCTGCGGCTGGTGCGCAGGCGACAGTTTTCATCAGCAGGCGCAGGCGCATCTGAAAGCCCTGCGCAAAACGCTGGATCTGCTGGAAACGCTGCATCAGGAAATCAGCTTCCGCCGCAGTGACCTGAATCTTCTCTGCCGGAAGTTGATACAGGATGGGCAGCTTCCACCAGAAACGGTTTCGTTACAAACGCTGGAGCCCTTTCCCTCCCTGACCTTAGAAGAACGCACCCGCTTCTCAGAATGTTTTTCAGGCCTGGGGCGGTTGGAAGCGGAGCAGGAGTGCAGACGGCTTGAATTGTATCAGGCACAGTTTCAGGCAGCCTTGCAAGAAGGTGAAGCTGCGGCCCGAACGCAGTCGATGCTTTCGCACAAGCTGGGCCTGGCCGCCGGGCTTGCAGCTGCCATTCTGCTGGGATGAATCAGCTCAAAAGGAGAGGACGCGGATGGAGATTGACCTTATCTTCAAAATTGCGGCCATTGGCATCATTGTTGCCGTGCTGAACCAACTGCTGATCCGCTCCGGGCGGGAGGATCAGGCAATGATGACGACATTGGCAGGTCTGGTGGTCGTGCTGTCCATCCTGGTCAAACAGATCAGTGTGCTGTTCGTTACCATCAAGTCGCTGTTTGCACTATGAGTGCAGCCGTGGCTGTGTTCGGCATTGCGCTGCTCGCGGCACTGCTCTATGCAGTTCTGGAAAAGCAGGCCCCCGCCTATGCACTCCTGCTCTCCCTTGGGGCAGCGCTGGTGCTGCTGGTGCGGGCAGGAACAAGCATCCGGGCAGTACTTTCCGGCATAGCTCGCCTGGCTGGACAAGCTGACAGCGGGGCTTTTTCCTGCCTTGTACGGAGTGCGGCTATCGTTCTGCTGACAGATTATACCCGCACCCTGTGTGAGGAAGCCGGGGCAGAATCTTTAGGGTGGTGTGTTGGGCTGGCAGGCCGGTGTCTTGTACTGGCGGCGGCGTGGCCCTTGCTGGAAGAGATCCTGCAGACGATTGGGAGCATTGCAAGATGAAGAACTGGAAGTGGTGGGCTTTTCTGCTGGTGGGAACAAGCCTCTGCCTGTGCGCCCCGACAGCTTTTGCGGCAGAGAGTGCCGGTTTGCACACACAGCTGCCGGGAGCAGAGCTCTGGCAGCCTTATCTCGACCAAAGTCCTGTGGATGCTTTGCAGGTAGCAGAAGACCCGTGGAGCGTTCTGCAAAGTTTTTGCACTTCGTCGCTGTTCCAGACACTACGGGAAAGCATCCGCGGTTATGCCGCACTGCTGTTGTTTCTGCTCCTGTCTGCCATAGTCAGTCTGTTTCTTGGGGAGGAAGGTGATCACAGCTGGTGTGATCTTGTCTGCGCCGGTGGGTGCGGGATCCTTCTGTGGGAGCCATTGCTTGAAATTGCCCGGCAGCTGTGTGCGCAGATTGAAAGCTGGAACCGCTTTCTCTCCGGTTTTCTTCCTGTCTATGCCGGTGTTCTGATCATGGGCGGTGAGACAAGTGCCGGGGCCGCCGCAAGCGGCTTTTTTCTGACATTGCTTTGTCTGCTGGCACAGGCCCTGACGGCCTTTGTACCGCCCATTCTGGAATGCTACCTTGCATTGAGCATGGCTTGCTGTATCACGGAACAGAGCTGCCTGGGGAACCTGTGCAAAGCGGCAGGGACACTGCTGCAAAAGGGACTTTCCCTTACTGGAAAGCTGCTGGCTGCACTGCTGGGATTCCAGCGCATCTCTGCCGCACAGCTCGACCGAACGGCGCTTCGCACAGGACAGTTTCTCACCGGCACCATTCCCATTGTGGGGCAGAGTTTGAGCGATGCTTCCGAGGCTGTTCTGGCAGGCATCCAATTGCTCAAAAGCGGCCTTGGAATGGCCGCTATCCTGATTTTATTGGCTGAGTTTCTGCCACTGTATCTCGGGATGCTTGCACATCTGGGATGTATCGTTCTCTGCGGGACGCTGTGCAGCCTGACCGGAAACAACCGTGGACAGGCACTGCTTACCTGTTTTGCTTCCGCTGTCCGGTGTATGATGGCCTGTATCGCACTCTTTTTCGGGCTGGCCGTAACAGGAACCGCACTTCTTTTTATGCTGGGAGGCGTTTGATGCAGACATTGAAAAGCGCAGCTGTGGTCTTTTGCACTGCCTGTATCTGCGCAGAGCTGCTGGCCCGGCTCACAGGAAACAGCTGGGCCCGACGGTGCATAAAAGCCGTGGCTGGACTATATATTTTAGTGGTGCTTTTACAGGTCATCCCTCAGCTCCGGACAGAAGTTCAGTCCTTTTCTGTGCCGGATCTTTCGCCCACATCCATGGGCACGCTGGAAGATGCCATTCGGGCTGAACTGGATGCCCGCAGCAGCGGACAGGAAGCAAAGGAGGGGAACCTTTCCGGATGAAGAGCAGGGAACAGAGCCTCTTTGCCGGTTTGCTCCAGAAGCAAAACCGCACCCAGCTCGCAATCATTCTGGGCGCGGCGGCAATGCTGCTGATCTTATTCTCAGAATTATTCTCGACCCCCGCAAAAACCGCAGCAAATGCAGGCAGTTCTGCTGCTGTTTCAGAAACCGCCTACCGGGAGCAATTGGAAACACAGCTGACAGAGCTGATCGAACAGCTCGATGGGGCAGGAAAGACCGTTGTGATGGTGACACTGGAAAGTGGGGAAGAAACGATCTATGCTGTGGATACGCAGTCCGGCCAGATGCAGAACCAGGAGACCCATGTTCTGCTGGAGGATGGCTCCGCCCTGGAAGAGACGACCTATCTGCCTGCCGTCTGCGGTGTGGCTGTTGTCTGTGATGGTGGGGGAGATGTCCGGGTCGCCGCTCGTATCACAGAGCTTGTCCGGGCACTGCTGGATCTTTCGGCCAATCGAATTTGTGTAGAACAGCGCAAAGGATAACGCACCATGTAATATAAGGAGGAAACATCTATGAGAGCCATCTCGAAGAATACCCGCAAAGCAACAGCCATTACCCTGGCAGCAGCACTGGTCATTGCCGTTTACCTGAACTGGCAGTATGCCCGCACCGGTGTGACGCTGGAAGAGGATGCAGTCAACGTTTCTGCCGTCAGTCAGGAGACCGTTCCCGTTACGGATGAATTGATGACCGAAGCCGAGGCGGTTTCCAGTGCCAACAAGAATTATGGCGAAGCTCAGCTTGTGAGCGTTGCAAACAACAGCGGCTCCAAGTTCTTTGAGGAAGCGCGGCTCAAGCGGACCAAAGCCCACGATGAAGCCATGGACAGCATTCAGAAAGCGCTGAAATCCGCTTCTCTCTCCACGGAAGAAAAGAAGGAGTACACCAGCCAGCTGACCGGAAACCTTGCGGATCTCAATGCGGAAAACGAGATCGAGACACTGGTCAAGGCCAAGGGGTTTGCGGATTGTCTCTGCTTTCTGCAGTCAGGCCGGGCTGATCTGACTGTTATGACCTCGGGCGATGCCTTAACGGCCGCACAGGTAGCGCAGATCCGTGACATTGTGTTGAGCAAAAGCAGTGTGACAGCCCAAAATATCACCGTTGTTGAGGTAAAGTAAGGGAGCAGTTGCGGCAGACAACAGAATGTGGTAAACTAAAACAGAACAATGAAATTGAGCGCCGCTTTTCCAGCGGCGTTTTTGCAGGGAGTGCACCATGAAGGAACCAAAGCTCAAAACTGTTTACATCTGCTCCAACTGCGGCGAAACCAGCCCGCGCTGGATGGGCCGCTGCCCCAGCTGCGGAAGCTGGAATACCATGAATGAGGATGTTGTTGCGGAAGCGCCCAAGGCGGGGCTTTCCAGCAGCAAAGCGGCAGTACCTGCCCGGCAGGAGGGTGTCACCTCGCTGACGGCCCGGCGGTTGGCCGATATCAGCACTACTGAAGAGAAAAGCCGCATCCTGACCGGCATATCGGAGCTTGACCGGGTGCTGGGCGGCGGCATTGTGCTGGGCGGCGTGGTTTTGCTCAGCGGAGAACCGGGTGTTGGCAAATCTACGATGCTTTTGCAGCTCTGCGGTGCCATCTCCAACCAGCATTCTGTTCTGTATATCACGGGTGAGGAATCTGTCCGTCAGGTCAAACTGCGTGCTGCACGGTTGAAAGTGCCGCAGGAGAACATCTATCTTGCTGCAGAGAACGATGTGGACGAGATCTGCGGCCTGATTGAAAAGGAAAAGCCGGAGCTTGTAGTCATCGACTCTATCCAGACGATGCGCTGTATGGATCTTTCTTCCTCGGCCGGTACGGTCAGTCAGGTCAAGGAGAGCGCCGCCCGTCTGCTGGCGGTAGCCAAAAAGCAGGAGATTCCCATGTTCATTGTGGGCCATGTCAACAAAGACGGAGCCATTGCAGGCCCCAAGGTCATGGAGCACATCGTGGATACTGTGCTCTACTTTGAGGGCGACAAAATGCTGCCTTATCGTATTCTGCGGGCTGCCAAGAACCGTTATGGCTCCACCAATGAACTGGGCATGTTTGATATGACAGGGCAGGGGCTGGAGGAGATCGAGAACCCCTCCCAGATGCTTTTGGAAGGCCGTCCGCTGGGGGTTTCCGGCAACTGCGTTGCCTGTACGATGGAGGGCAGCCGCCCCATTCTAAGCGAGATCCAGGCCCTTGCCACCAAAACGAATTTCCCGGCACCGCGCCGTGCCTGCAGCGGCTATGATTATAACCGCATGAATCTGCTCATTGCCGTTCTGGAAAAGCGGGCAGGGTATTTCTTTGGCAATCTGGATGTCTATATCAACATAGTGGGCGGCATTGCCCTGCGGGATACTGCCTGCGATCTGGCGGTCTGCCTGTGTATGGTGTCGTCTCTGCTGGACTGCCCCGTGAGCGATAAGCTCATTGCCATTGGAGAAGTGGGTCTGGGCGGTGAGGTGCGCAGTGTGCCCAACCTTGAACAACGCCTGCGGGAAGCCGAGCGCATCGGCTTTGAGCGGGCTGTGGTGCCAAAACATAGCCTTGCCCACCTGAACCCGGCAGATTATCCGGGCATGAAGCTGATAGGTGCGGCTTATATCTCGGATGCGATCCATGCATTGAAATCAGACCGGTTGTAACGAATTTACGGAGAAACTATGTCGATCTATCTTGATGAAAAAAATCCGGGCAAGCATCCACCGTTTGATGATGCTTCGCCGGATATTGTAGAATATGTGCGGTACCTGGAGGTGATCGCGGGCAAAAGTGCCAACACTGCCTTCAGTTATTACTGTGACCTGCGCGGTTTTTCCCGTTTTATGAAACGCCGCCGCGGGCTGGTTCCGGCAGATACGGAGATCAAGGATATTGACCCCAAGGGTCTGGATACAGCCTTCTGGGGCAGTGTGAGTAAAGAGGACATCTATGAATATCTCTATTTCCTGAACCGCGAATGCGGCAACAAGAAATCCTCGACCGCCCGGCGGCTGGCCAGCCTGCACGGCTTTTATGATTATCTGGTCAATCAGGTCAATAAGCTGACAGAGAACCCGACCGCCTCCATCAAGCCGCCCAAGCAGGATAAGGTCCTGCCCAAATACCTGACAGCGGAACAGTCCATGGATCTGCTGGAGAGCACGCAATATCAGAGCGATTTTCCGGAGCGGGATTACTGCATGGTGGTTCTGTTCCTGAACTGTGGAATGCGACTTTCTGAGTTGGTGGGCATGGATCTGGGCGATATCGATCTGGAGCAGCGTCAAATCAGACTCTTTGGTAAGGGCCACAAGGAACGGATGGTCTATCTGAATGAGGCCTGCGTCGAAGCTCTGCAGCTCTACCTGGCCAAACGCAACACGATGGAGGGCCTGAATCCAAAGGAAAAGGCTGTGTTTGTGACGCGCCGCCGGAAGGAGCGCATTTCCAACCGCAGGGTGGAGCAGCTCGTCACTGGTGCCATGAAAGCGGCCGGGCTCAAGGGCTTTTCCACCCATAAGCTGCGTCATACTGCGGCAACGCTGATGTATCAGACCGGCAATGTGGATATTTTGACCCTCAAGCAGCTGCTGGGTCACAGCAGTGTGGGTACAACGCAAATTTATACGCATCTGCAAGAATTTCAGGTGCGTGCTGCCATTGAGCAGAACCCGCTGGGTACGGTCACACCCGAAAAAGCACGCTTGGATACAACAAAACGGGCAGCAGGGGAGAACAGAGAGGAAAATAACGCCGATTCGATGGATGTTGAAGAAGCTGCCAGCCCGATGGAAGCTTTTGAGGGTGCTGCCAATGATGGCATCCGGGTGGATATCTCTTCTATGCCCGGGGATAAGGAAACTGTATGAACTATATCAACTCCTCTAAGAGCTATCATGTGCGGATGCTGACAGATCGCGATATTCCGTTAATTTTAAGGCTTTGTGAGAAAAACACACAGTTTTATGAACATTGTCCGCCATTTGTAACTGCGGAAAGCATCCGGGATGATATGTGTGCCTTGCCGCAGCGCAAAATGGACGAACCTCAGGATAAGTATTATCTCGGATTTTTTGATGATGCCGAGCAGCTTGTGGCTGTGATGGACTTTATTGACCATTATCCAACGGAACAAAGCTGCTTCATCGGATTCTTTATGATGGAACGTTCTGTACAGGGACATGGCATTGGAAGCAGGATCATCACAGAGCTGTGTGTGTATCTGCACAGTCTGGGCTACGAGTATATCCGGCTGGGTTATGTGGATGGCAACAAGCAAAGTGAAGCGTTCTGGAAAAAGAATCAGTTCACAGATACCGGATTGAGAAATCATACGCAGGATTATACGGTCATTGTAATGAACCGGATGCTGTAACAGATCAAACAGATCAATAACAGGAAAAACGTGTGTAAAAAACGCAAAATACACAGTTATTGTAAAACAGGCCGCCAGAGCTCGATTTGAGCTCTGGCGGCCTTAAAAACGCCCAAAACTGGAAAAGAGGGCTTTTTCACTTCCCTATATTTCGCATAACCTGCATTATACGAAAAGGCGATAATCAAAAAATCAGACCCTCCTCTCTCTTCCCGCTGCTAGTTCTGAGATCTCAGAGGGTCTGACCGATCATATGTACCCATCACTCTTCCGGCAATGGTGTGGTTTCAAAGTATGCGCAGATCGCTTCATAGTATGCACGAGCAGTCCGCTTGCATCCATCCTCACTGCCGAACTGGGCTACGTCCGTATCGCTGGTCACAAAACACTGTTCCGCCAGCACGGCTGGACAATTTACATCTTCCAGAATCGTAAAGCTGCGCTCTACCCGCACTTCCTTGTGGCTGCTCTCCACCAGCTGTTTTACTTCCCCTTGGTAATAGATATATCGGATTCCCCCGCGTCCCCGTAGGCTGGCCCCTGCCGCCTGCATAGCCCCGGCAAGCTGCTTTGCAAAATAATAGCTCTCCTGATGGTATGCTCGTCCCGGAACAGCCGGATAACATTCAAACCCGGCTGCGCTGGAGCCTTCGGGTGCTGAATTGCCGTGGACAGACAACAACAGATCCGGGTCCTGTGCATTGGCGGCAGCGGCGCGCTCAGCAGGTTTTGCGGTGCTGTCGTAACTTTTCCGGGTGGTCAGTGGGATATAATTGGGATCACGCTCCAGCCAGGCGCTCAAAGCCTCCGCTGTGGCAGCGGTCATCTCGCTTTCCTGCACCACTCCCCTTGCCCCCGGATCTGAGCCGCCATGTCCTGCATCGATCACAATACGGTACGGCGGCTCACCGATGGTCGGACGAAAATCATCATCGTCCACGGTCGGTGTTGGCTGTCCAATGGAGAAAGCCGCCTGCCACAGATACAGCCCAAAACTGATACCAATAAAACAGAGAACCAGAACCACTGCGCTGCCAAAGGAAAAGCCATTGCCCTTTTTCTTTCTTTTGCGCTGTACCGAATGTTTTGCCATGATGACTTCCCTGCCGTTTTATAAGAAACGCCCGCCCCATGAATGATCTTCCGGACGGGCGCTGCCGGGAAACTCCCGGTATGTTTTTACTTCAATTCAACCACGGTCACACCGCTCTCGCCCTCACCGTAACGGCCCAGCCGGAAGCTTTTGACCATCCGGTTTCCGCGCAGATGTTTGTGGATCGCGGTGCGCAGAGCGCCGGTGCCGTTGCCATGGATCAGGTACACCACTGTCTGCCCGTTCAGAATGGCGCGATCGATATAAGCATCCACCTCAGGCAGAGCCTCATCCACAGTCAGACCCAGCAGATTCAGTTCCATTTTGGCCGAACGCTGCACACGCTCTACCCTGCCGTTGGGCCGGTTTGCATCGCCCGTCAGGCGGGAATAGCGCTGCTGTGCCTTGGTTTTGGGCTGAGGCTCTTTGATGAGCTTATCCGGCTGCTTCAGGCCCTTGAGCGGGACCTTGGTCTTGATGATGCCGGCACGCACCAGAACATCGCCGTTTTTATCCGGCAGTGCCAGCACGGTGGCCAGCTGGTTGAGCTCTGCAATGCAGACCTCCTGCCCTACCTTGACTTCTTTCAGTGGGACAAACTCCTTGACAGGGTTATGCACCACCTCAGTGCCGATAAAGAGCTTTTCAGACTCTTTCTTTGCGATCTCGCGGGCACGTTGGGCTTTCTGCTGGGTGCTCAGGCGCTCGTCCTTCTGCAGCTGGCGCAGCTCATCGGTCAGTGCATACGCCTTGCTTTCCACCTGCTGTGCCAGCGCACGTGCCTTGGCACGGGCAGCTTCCAACTCGTTTTCGCCCTGCTGGATCAATTCATCCCGCTTTTTTTGAGCGGCCTCCAGCTGGTGAGAAGCCTCATTCTTCAGCTCCTCAACCTCGTCCTGGCTTTCTTTCAACTGCAGCTTCAGGTCGTCCAGCTGGCCCAAAACTGCATCCAGGCGCTTATCCTCGGCAGACAGATGCTGTTGGGCTGCCTCAATGACACGCTCCGGGATGCCCAGCTTCTCACTGATGAGGAAGGCGTTGGACTTGCCGGGCACACCTACGCTCAGCTTGTAAGTCGGGCGCAGTGTCTCCAGATCAAACTCGCAGCTGGCATTGACTACACCCTTGGTTTCCAGCGCAAACACCTTCAGCTCGGCGTAGTGAGTGGTTGCCATCAGCAGCACACCGCGGCGGCGTAGTTCCTCGATGATGGCCACGGCCAGCGCTGCACCTTCGGCAGGGTCAGTGCCCGCGCCAAGCTCATCCAATAACACCAGCGTGTGCGGCATGGCAAGTTCCAGAATACCGGTGATCTTCTTCATGTGGCCGGAGAAAGTAGAAAGGCTCTGCTCGATGCTCTGCTCATCACCGATGTCCACAAGGAATTCATCGAACACGCAGATTTCACTGCGTTCATCGGCAGGAATCAGGAAGCCGCACTGTGCCATTGCGCACAGCAGACCCGCCGTTTTCAGGGTGACGGTTTTACCACCGGTGTTCGGGCCGGTGATGATGAGCGAATCGTACTCTTTACCCAACGCAATGTCCACAGGTACACACTTTTTGGGGTCGATGAGCGGATGACGCGCCCGGATGAGCGAAAAGGAGCTGTCGGTGCGGACAGAGGGCTTGAATGCCTTCATATCCAGAGCCAGACGAGCCTTTGCCAACAGCACATCAATTTCCAGCATTGCCTTGTAGCTGTACTGGAACTGAGGCTCAATGGCGGCTACCTGTGCCGTAAATGCCACCAGAATGCGTTCGATCTCCTGCGCCTCCTGTGCACGGTACTGCAGAATGCGTGCATTTGCTTCCACAACCGCTTGCGGCTCCACAAAGACAGTGGCACCGGTGGACGAGACATCATGGATGATGCCGCTCACCTCGCCGCGATACTCGCTCTTAACGGGCACAACATACCGTCCATTGCGAATGGAGACCACACTCTCCTGCAAATACTTGGAGGTATCCATATTGCGGACCATGCTTTCCAGCCGGTCGCGGATGCTGTTCTCCGTAGCGCGGATCTTTTTGCGCAGCTCGTTCAGGGTGTGGGAAGCCGTGTCTGCCATAGCATCCGGAGCCAGAATGGCGCTGGAGATTTGCTGCTCCAGCCCGGGCTGGGGTGCCAGCGCGTAGAACAGATCATCTGTAGGCAGGGCATCATGTTCCGAGGAGCCATACCAGCTGGTCAGGTTCTGAAAGTTGCGCAGAGCGCCGGCCACCATCAGCAGTTCCCCCATGGAGAGCACACCGCCCTTGACCGCACGGGTTACCAGAGAGCTGACACCCTCTACCCCGCCAAAGCGCGGAGACCCGTTTTTGATGAGCAGACTGTTGATGGCATCGGTCTGTTCCAGCGCGTAACGCACCTCATCTGGGTCGCACTGAGGCTCCAGAGCCAGCAGCTGCTCTCTAGCTTCCTTGCACACGCAGCCCTCGGATGCACGCGCAATGATCTTATCAAGCTCTAAAGTTTTCAAATAGCTTGTTTCCATGTTTGTTCCCTATATCAAAATTGTTTATCCCGGTCAAGGCAGAACGGATTTCAAAAAGTCGTAACTTTTCAGCGGTTTGTCCAGGTGGGTCAAAGCGTAGCGCTCTGCCACCGCAGACAGCTTTGCCAGACTGCCGACCGAGATTTTGAATGCAAATATTTTCTTATCTTCTACAAGGCAGATATGACGCAGGGCATACAAGGCACCCATGTCCAGATTGCAGGTTTTGCCCGCCTTTTTCGCACAGTCCTCACAAAGCAGAATGCCCTCCTGCGGGTCAAGATAAAACGCGGGGCCATCGTATTTTTCACAGATCTTGCAGCAGACCAGCTGCGGCAGAAAGCCGCACTCACTCATGGTGCGCAGCTCAAACACAGCCTTGACCACATGCAGGTCGGTTTTCCCCTCGCTGATCATATACAGGCAGTTCAGCAGCAGGCGCAGTTCCTTGGCAGCTTCCTCCCCCGTAGGAGAAAGTGTCGCCGCCATCTCGGCAAGATACATGGCAAGGCTCATCCCCTCGATGGTGGAGGAAATGCCGTGAAATACGTTGCGCACTTCCGCTTCTCGGATGGTGTACATATTCCGGCCAGGCAGCAGCACAAATTCAGAGTAGCAAAAAAGCCCGCAGGCGCTGAATAATTTGTTCTTCAGCCGCAGGCTGCTCTGTGCTGAGGCCGAAATGACCCCCAGCTCCGGTGTAAGAATGGTCAGAATCCGGTCAGATTCCTTGTACCGTGTTTCTTTTAACACAAGCCCATGTGTTACGATCGTATCCATCTGCATATTCTCCCTGCCCGAGCAGTGTCCCGGGCAATGCAAAGAGAAAAATCAACGATTATTCGGGTTCTGTTTGAAGCCAAAGTTGTTCAACAGAAACTCATTGTCCCGCCAATCTGCTTTGACCTTGACCCAGCACTGCAGGTTGACCCGGCAGCCAAGAAATTCCTCACAGTCTGCACGGGCAGAGCTGGCGATCTTTTTCAGCATCGCACCGCCCTTGCCAATGACCATGCCCTTATGGCTCTCGCGCTCGCAGTAGATATTTACGTCGATATCCACCAGATCTGTCCCGGGGCGCTCCTTGAAGCGCTCCACCACGACTGCAATGCCATGCGGGATCTCATCCCGCATATACAGCAGTGCCTTTTCACGGATGACCTCCGCCACCAGTTCCTTTTCCGGCATATCGGTGTAGGCGTCATCGTCAAAGTAGTGTGGGCCCTCCACAGCATACTGGCTCAGGGCATCGAACAGTTCCTCACAGTGGTCGTCTGCCCGGACGCTTACGGTGTAAATGGCATCAAACACACCCAGCTCCTTGAGCTCAGCCTTGCGGTTTTCCAGATCAGCAGGCTCCTTGACAAGATCGGTCTTATTGATGACTGCAATGGCCGGGCCGCCGCTGCTGCGCAGAGCGTCCACCAGAACCATTTCCGGCTCATTCAGGGCACCGTATGGCTCAAACAGCATCATGGAAACATCCACATCCGCGATGGAATCGCTGGCCGTCTTGTCCATCCGCTTGCCAAGCTTATTGTGGGCCTTATGCACGCCCGGGGTGTCCAGCAAAACATACTGCAGAGGGCCGCGGGTCACAACGCCAGTGATGCGGGTACGGGTCGTCTGGGGTTTGGAGGTGACAATGGCCACCTTCTCCCCCACCAGACGATTGGTCAGGCTGGATTTGCCCACGTTCGGGCGGCCGATGACCGCCACGAACACAGATGAGGTATCGTAATGCTGCTGCATGGGTGCTGCGTTTTTCAAAATAGAACTCCTATCCTTTGCCGATATCTTTGATCATTCCGTATAGCTGACGGTGCGGGGCAGGCCAAGCTGGGTCAGCACAGCCTCTTCCTTTTCGCGCATCCGCATGGCTTCCAGACCACCGTTCTCATGGTCGTAGCCCAGCAGATGCAGCATGGAGTGAACGGTCAGGAAAGCGACCTCACGCTGCAGCGGATGGCCGTAGAGCGTTGCCTGTTCCTGAGCACGTTCCATGCTGATGACGATATCCCCCAGCATCTTGCAGCCGTTGTTCTCATCCACATCGTAAACGCCGTTTTCTCCCAGAGGAAAGCTCAACACATCGGTGGGCATCGGCTTGTTGCGGTACTGATTGTTCAGCTCTGCAATGGCAGCGTTATCCACAAAAGTCACGCTGATCTCAGCAGGCTCATCGAAGTGCTCATATTCCAGCACAGCATTGCAGGCGCGGCGGATCAGGATCCGCAGGCCCGAAGGTACTTTTACGGCTTTCTGTGAATTGGTGATCAAAACTTTATTGGACATAACATTCCTCTCCCTTCATTTTATGCTGCAATTGCAGCTTTCCGCGTCGGTTTCAACGCTTGGCCGGGTGCGCAGCCGCTTCGTAGGCTTTGATGATCTCCTGCACCAGACGATGGCGGACAACATCCTTCTCCGTAAAATAGCACTGTGCAATGCCATCCACGTTCTTGAGAATATGCAGCGCATCCACAAGGCCACTGCGAGTACGGTCCGGCAGATCGATCTGGGTCACATCGCCGGTCACAACCACCTTGGAACCTACACCCATACGGGTCAGAAACATCTTCATCTGCTCCGGTGTGGTATTCTGCGCCTCATCCAGGATGATAAAGGAATCATCCAGCGTGCGGCCGCGCATATACGCCAGCGGAGCAACCTCAATGATCTGCTTTTCCACCAGGCGCTCATAGGTCTCAGCACCCAGCATATCGAACAGACCATCGTAGAGAGGACGCAGGTAAGGGTCTACCTTCTGCTGCAGATCACCGGGCAGAAAACCCAGCTTCTCGCCTGCTTCCACGGCGGGGCGGGTCAGCACAATGCGGGAAACATCCTTGGCCTTGAACGCTTTGACCGCCATTGCAACGGCCAGATAGGTCTTGCCGGTACCGGCAGGACCCACGCCAAAGGTCACAGCGTTCTTGCGGATAGCATTCAGATATTCCTTCTGGCCCAATGTCTTGGGGCGGATGGGGCGGCCCTTGACTGTGACCGTGACAAAATCCTCAGTCAGCTCCCGGACACGCTGCTCCTTTCCATCGTGAGCAAGGCTCAGGCAGTAGCGCACCGTCTGATCCTCCAGCGGCGTGTGGTTTTCGATCAGGAGCAGCATCCCCTCCACGGCACGCACAGCAGCGGCCACATTGGCCTCCTCGCCAGAGAGGCGAAGCATCGTACCCCGGCAGACTGCCGTAACAGAGAACTCCTTTTCCAATAGACGAATGTTGCGGTCACAGTTGCCAAAGATGGCAGCGGCGATCTCCACACTATCCAACTCAATACTTTTTTCGGCCATGTAGCTCCTCCAGCGGTTTATGAATTTCCACATCTATTGTACCACCAAAGGCCCAAATAGAAAACTGTGAAACTTACACAAAATATTTTCAACATTTTGGAGCGTGTTACAAAGCAGAACCCTGAAACATAAAAAATCGATGCTGCTCTGCATTTCCGCAAAACAGCATCGATTTCATTTATCGGATCGTAAAAAAACGACTCCTCAGAAACTTTTCAATTAGAACCAGTCGCCGAAGCCCATCTTGACCAGGTTGTCGTGGCTGATCTTCAGGCTATCGAACGGATCACGGCCATAGCAGTCATCCTGCTCCACCAGGAAGTACTCGCCGCCGCCCTCCAGGCCAGCCTGGATGATAGCGGGCATATCCAGAGTGCCTTCGCCAACCTCAGCAAACTGCACAATGTTGGTGAAGTTGCTCATGAACTTCATCATGCCTTCCTTGCTGGTGAAGTCCACGCCGCCCTCGGGGATGGGCATCTCACCGATGCGGTAATCCTTCAGGTGGACCAGACGGATGCTGCCGGCATACTTCTTGATGAACTTAACAGGGTCCTGGCCGCCGCGGTGGATCCAGTGGCTGTCCAGCTCAAAGCCCAGAGCAGGAGCATTTGCGCGGATGATGTCCAGCAGGAACTCGCCGTCGTAACGAACGAACTCTACGTGATGGTTGTGGTAGTACAGGTCAATGCCGTCTTCCTTCAGCTTCAGAGCATACTCATTTGCTTCCTTGGCGAAATCCACAGCCTTCTGGTAGTTGCCCATGCAGGTCATGGGCAGCATGCCGATGCGCAGCATATCGCAGTCCAGCTTACGGCAGTCCTCAACGATCTTCTTATAGTCGTCGGGATTGCACAGGAACTCACCGGGCATACCGGGCAGCATGGGAGAGGTGGATGCGGTGCAAGAAGAGACATTCAGGCCCAGCTCGTCGATAGCCTTGCGGAAGCCTGCAACGTTCTCAGCAGTCATGGGGACCTGAGAGATCTCAACGCAGTGATAGCCGATATCAGCCAGCTTGCCCATGCTCTCGTATGCGTCAAAGTGAGGCATCTTAGCGGGGGCAATGGTGCTCATCTGAACACCGATCAAACCTTTGTTTGCCATGGTTCATTTCTCCTTCTATTTGTGTTTTGCGGTCACGGAGCAACGGGATGGCCAGCCTTGCTGCTTGCATGGATGGCATCGATCAGCCGGATGCTCATTTCCGCATCTCTTACATGGATGTAATCGTCTGTGTTGTTCTCAATGGCGCGGTAAAACTTGTTGATCAGGATGCCATGAGAAGCACCAAAATAGAACTTGGCACCGGGCAGCTTCTCATTCTCGCACAGCTTGGTGCGCACACCATCTGCGTCGATCCGGAACAGGGCATCATCCTCGATCAGGAAGGAAGCCTTTTCACAGGCAACCTTGATCTGGACGCTCTCGTTGGTGTAATCACAGTTGGTGGCAAAGAACACACCGTTTGCACCATTAGCAAAGTGCAGGCGGGCAGCTACGGTGTCCTCGACCTCAATGCCGTAATCTGCCAGCTGATTCACCGAGCCATGGATGGCATCGATGTCGCCGCACAGATAATACAGCAGATCTAGCGTGTGAACACTCTGATTGATCATGCAGCCGCCGCCAGCAGTTTCCAGCTGGCCGCGCCAGGGCTGTTCATCATAGTAAGCCTTGCCGCGGAACCAGGGCACAAAGCCGCGGCAGCCGATGACCTTGCCATATTCGCCGCCATCGATGATCTTTTTCAGTTCAACGGTGGTGCGGTTCAGACGATTCTGCAGGCAGATGCCGATCTTGACCTCAGGATGCGCAGCCTCAAATTCCACGAACTCCTTGGCCTGTGCGGTGTTCAGACCCACCGGCTTCTCGCAGAAGACATTCACACCGTGGGAAGCAAAGTACTCCGACACGGGCACATGCAGGTAATGCGGCAGGCAGAGATGTACCACATCGGGATGCTCCTTTTCCAGAAGCTCCTCATAGTCCGTATAGAACGGCACGGCCTTTGCTGCAGCAGGCAGCTTTTCCTGCACAGCGGGATTGTTATCGCACACGGCACACAGTTCGATCTCAGGATTTGCCACAATGATGGGCAGATGAACCTGAAAGATGGTGCCGCAGCCAATGATCGCAGCTCTTTTCATGGAAACGCAACTCCTTGTAAGCCTGGAACAGGCATTGCTTTTTTCAGGGATACTGATTACTCGCGGACGGGGAACTTGCCCTCAGCCTCGATCAGCTTGTTCAGCTCAGCAGCGTACTCCTCGGGATCGCAGGGGTTGGAGACCTCGCGGCCGGTCCATGCAGACAGCTGGCTGCTGTTTGCAAGGTTGACACCGTTGATGCCGTCCTCGCCGGGAGCCAGCAGCGGGCTGCCGGTCAGGATGTGAGCAGCAAAGTTCTGCATAACGGTGGTGTGCTGGAAGCCCCAGCCATCGTTGTTCTCAAAGGTCTCTTCAGTGTACAGCTTGGAGCCTGCACCGTTGCCGCTGGTCAGCATGGCAACTTCCATCATGCTCATGTGCTCGTTCAGGTAATCCTCAGTGCAGGGGTTGCCTTCCTTGTCGATGTAGTGGTAGACATGAGCGGTCTTGCTGTTGTCAACAACGATCTTGCCGCCGTCCAGGTCGATCTCCAGACGATCGGTGCCGATGGCATCATGGGTGCAGGTGGTAAAGGTGCCGGTAGCGCCGTTAGCGAACTCGACCAGCATGGTCACGTCGTTCTCAACGCCGATGTCACGATGGCAGCCGTTGATGTTCTTGGAGAAGACCTTCACGGGGATGCCGCAGATCCACTGCCACAGGTCGAGCTGATGGGGAGCCTGGTTGACCAGGACACCGCCGCCTTCGCCGCCCCAGGTAGCACGCCATGCGCTCTGCTGATAGTAGCTGTCAGGACGCCACCAGGAGTTGATCATCCACTGAGAGCGGCGGATCTCGCCCAGCTCACCGCTGGCAACGATCTCCTTGATCTTCTGGTACAGCTTGTTGGTACGCTGGTTGAACATGATGCCGAAGGAAACTTCGGGATGAGCCTTAGCGCAGGCGATCATCTTCTGAACATCCTTGCTGCGGACACCGGCGGGCTTCTCGCACAGAACGTTCATGCCATGCTCCATAGCGTAGATGGAGATCTCGTGGTGCAGGTAGTGAGGAACGGTGGTGATGATGGCATCAACAGTGCCGCTGGCGATCATATCCTTCCAATCCTTGAAGAAGGGCACATCGGGATACTGCTCCTTGCACATCTTCTCCTTCTCGGGGTCGATATCACACAGAGCGCCCAGTGCGCAGTTGTCGGGGCACGGTGCGCAGACCATGCCGGGGAACGGAGCGGGAGCGTTGGTCAGGAAGCGAGCGTAGCTGCCGCCCTGAGCACCGATACCGATCAGGCCATAACGAATCTTTCCTTCAGTCTTTTCCATTTGAATCTTCTCCTTTTTTCTGTTACGTTAGAATTTTGCCAGAATATCGCACAGTGCGTGATACTGTGCGGCGTAACCTTCAGCACCGTTTTTGTACTTGTTCTCACGGATGATGTTCTTTGCATCCGTGGTCTCAAGGCTCTGCAGGCTGTCAAACAGCACCAGATGCGGCTCCAGGGTCAGGAAGCCGGTATAACCCTCTTCCACGATGGCCTTGTGCAGCAGCTCGGGGATCTTTCCCTCGCCGGTACCGCAGAGCACATTCTCCTTGTCGGTAGAAACGGCATCCTTGATGTGGATATATACAATGTACGGGCGGAGAGCATCCCAGCATTTGGCGGTATCCTCGCCGCACTGTACAAAGTTTGCAAAGTCGAATGCAGACTTGAAGTGTGCGCTGTTCAGCGTCTGCATCAGGTCAACACAGCGAGAAAGAACATCACCATAGATATCCTTCTCGTTTTCGTGCATCAGGATCACGTCGTGCTTCTCAGCAATGGCAATGAACTTGCGCAGCTTCTCGATGACAGCATCGCGATAGTCGGCAGGATCCTTGCCTTCCGGCATAAAGAAGCTGAACATGCGGATGTACTTGCAATTCAGGACCTTAGCGATCTCGCACAGCGTTTCCAACTGAGCACACTGCTTTTCAAAGCCCTCTTCATCATCGATCTTGACCTTGCCAATGGGACTGCCCAGGCTGGAAACGCCAACACCAGCGGCCTGCAGGCGGGGCAGCAGATCGGTCTTGACTTCCTCAACGGTAAAGTCAGCGATTCCCTTTTTATCTGCACTGCGCAGGCTGATGTACTGCATTCCAAGCTCACGGACTGTCTTGAGCTGCTCATCAAAAGAAGAGCTGATCTCGTCGGCAAAGCCGGAAATATAAATATCCTTCATAAAAATCTCCTTTTTTGTGTAGGATACAAGCCTTACTATAACTAATATATCACAATTGTTAAAAAAATGCCGCACAAATCTTTTTCGGTTTTTTTAGCACATTGTGCAACAGATTTTGCCGTTTTGTTGCATATCATAAAACAAGGTGCATCAAACCAATCTTGTGGGGTGAAAAAGGGAGAAAAACTGTGCAAAATGTCCATCTTTGACTTCGATTTCTTGGCAGCGAAAAACAGAACAGCAGGATTTACAATGTAAATGGCACAGGACGAAAACGGAATGATCGAAATCTGATCTCCGTTTCTTGACACGCAAAATCCCCTCAGAGCTCTGACAGTGCTGTCGGAAATCTCTGAGGGGATTTTTCTATGCATCTGGGGCCGTGGGTTCCTCCGCCGCTATCCGGTGGACCCGGGCGTATTCCCGGGGGCTCTGCCCGTATGCGCTGCGGAACGCCCTATAGAAGTTTGCATAATCCTTGAAGCCGCACAGCAGATAAGCCTCGTTCGGCACGGTTCCCCGTCCCAGCAGATCACATACCGCGTAGAGCCGCTGCTGCATCAGGTAACGATAAACGCTCGTGCCGGTCTTTTGGCTGAACTCGTGCATCAGGTGATATTTGCTGACAAAGAACTGCTCTGCCAATTGGTCTATGGTCAGCGAGTCCGCGTAATGCTGGCTGATGTATTCCATCACATTTTCGGTCAGGCTTCGGTTTTCAATTTCCTGCTTCCGGAGCTCTGCATCCTGGTTGTAGAGGTTCACTAGAAACAGTGACATCACACTGAGCTGATTGATGGCATGTCCGTACGTCTCCGGCGCTTTCTGTTTTACGCAAGTCCGCCATCCCGTTTCACCCTCCTCAGTGAAGATAGAACGAAGCCATACATTTGGCCAGATCCTCTGGTCGTTCTGCAAAGTTTCCATAGCGCCAGCTGTTGAAAAAACCCATATATGCCCCGATGAACGAGTTGCGGAAGTATCGATTTTCGCCCGGCAATGAAACGGGCCATGGCACAAACTGTCTTGCATCCCCGACTTCGATGTTGGAGATCAGAACAAGGATGATTTTCTCGCTCAACGCATCACTGAAAAAACTGGTCAGATGGCAATCCATCAGGACACAAAGGTTCTTTCGCTCCGCATACGTCCAGCGGAACAGTGCAGTCAGGTTTTTTTCCAGGGTACTGTACGCAGGCAGCTGCCCCGCAAGCAGGGTCATCTGCCGGTCGAGATAGTAATCCAGCACATCGTCCTTGGATTCAAAGCTGCGGTAAAAGGTGGTTCGGTCGAGATCTGCCATGTGACACAGCTCTGTGACGGAGATCTTTTCCAGCGGCTTTTTCAGTAAAAGCTGAAACAGTGCCGTGCAAAATGCATCCTGATTTTTCTGCGCAACGGGGTTGATATGATTTGTGTACATTCTGCGCTGTGTTCAGCTCCTTCCTCAAAATGATTGGCTTTATTGTACCATATTCTCTAAAAAAAGCAATTTGATTTCACTGAAAGCGTTTTTTCAAAAAGAAATCTTGACAGTTATTTTCTTTTATGCTAAACTATCTATCGTTGCGAAACATTTGCTACTGTGGCTCAGTTGGTAGAGCAGTTCACTCGTAATGAACAGGCCGCCGGTTCAAGTCCGGCCAGTAGCTCCAAAATAAAAACTCCCGAGAATCAGCTTATGAGGCTGGTTTTCGGGAGTTTTTTTGTCCAGACATTTCTCTTTTTAGCTCATATAAGTTTCGCCTGCCCTGCCAGATACAGCATCCCCACTGCCGCACCGCAAAGTGGCAGGAGCAGAAACAGCATCCGGGCAAACTGACCCAAAAGCGCGCCTGTGCTTGGGGCCTGTCCTCCGCGCCCGAAGGCGGCTGAACAGAGCCTTCCGCTTACCTGCAGTGCGGATGCGCCGAACGTGCACAGCGTTCCGGCCGCAAGGGATGCAGGGATACCGCAGACGCAGAGCAGCACAAATGCTGTCCGTGGGTTCAAATCCACAAGCAGCCTGGACGAAAGCAATCCGGAGCCTGTCCCATACAGCATCGTAAAAAGGAAGATGGGCAGCGGCCCCAGGGCGGAAAGCCCCAGGAATAGCACTGCTGTCAGTGCACCTGCCACAGTGAAAAATTCCGTTCGGAACAGGCCCACTGCCCCGGCGGCATCCTGCACAGAAAACAGGCTCTGCCAGCAGTTCAGGTAATAGGAAAGCGCTTCAGCATCGCCTGCCACACAACGCGCTGCCGCCACACCCGCCAGAAAGGTTCCCAGAAGGTACGCCGCCGCCAGAAGGATAGTTTCCCTGCTCAGCTTGCTTCGGCGCACAGCGGCTTTCTCCGGTGTGTTTCCGTACCTCTCAGAGAACATTGCCGGGATGGATCGCCTTTCTTCCTGCGATGTCTCAGGAAGAACTCCACCGTTCTTCTGTTTTAGCTGCTCTTCCTGTGCTGTCGGCATGATTGCTTCGGGCAGTGCCTTTGCCGCTGCGGTTTCCGGTGTTTCCTGATAGATCCACATACTTCCCTGTCCTCCTGTTTTTCTGCTGTAAATTCTCAATGCCGGTGCCGTTCTGTACGCAGGATGCTGAATACCCCGCCCAGACAGCCAAAAACGAATACCAGTGCAAAGCGGGTCAGCTGCATTTTCGTTGGTTCAATGCCCTCCGAAAGACCGAACCCCAGCAGAAGCAGAACAAACAGTCCGCCCTGTACAGCACCGCAGATAAGGCCTCTGCTGTGATAGAAAAACGCCATGAGCCAGCCGCTGCAAAAGCTCCCGGCACAGACAATGGCACTGACCATGGGCCAGGCAGTGCTCTGCGCAAGGCTCTGGTTTGCCATCAGGTAGGCCAGCCCGGCCATGCAGGCGGCGGTGAATATCCCACCAATGCCGAATGCAGCCAGTGCTTCCAGGATGGGTAACTTCTTCTGTTCCAACATAAAAACCCGCCTCCCTGCACTACTGTATGCAGAGGGGCGGGTAAAAAAGACCTTGCTTTTAGAGATTACTTCTTTGCGTTGGCAGGAGCATTGTCCATGTTCAGCTTCTCAACAGAGCTGATCGCATTCTTGGTGAAGCGGATCTTCACACGGTCGGAACCGGTCTCCAGAACAAAGGTGTCATCCTTGATGGCGACCACACGGCCAACAATACCGCCGATGGTCACGACCTGATCACCGATCTCCAGAGCTGCACGCATGGCAGCATCCTTCTTCTCCTGCTTCTTCTGGGGACGATAGATCATAAAGTAGAGCAGGACCAGCATCAGAGCCAGGGTGAAGAACAGGCTGATATAGCTTTCAGTGGTAGTAGTCAGAAATTGCATGGGACAAAGTCTCCTCTCAAAATTCAGATAAACTCATTATAACCGCTTCTGCTCCCTCTTGCAAGGGAAAAGCATGAAAAAGCTCAAATTCTTGTATCCAGCAGCTTGACATAACGGTCATGGAAGGCGGTAAAGGTGCCTGCGTCCAACTCATCGCGGATACGCTCCATCAGGTGGTTGTAGAACCACAGGTTATGCATAACGGCCAGACGCATACCCAGCAGCTCCTCTGCCTTGAACAGGTGGCGGATATAGGCACGGGAGTAGTTCCGGCAGGCCGGGCAGCCACAGGTAGGGTCAATGGGGCGCTCGTCACGCTCGTACTTTGCGTTCTTGATGTTAATAATGCCGCCCCAGGTATTCAGGTGGCCATGGCGGGCATTGCGGCTGGGCATGACGCAGTCAAACAGATCCACGCCGCGGGAAACAGCCTCAATCATGTTGCCAGGGGTGCCGACACCCATCAGATAGCGGATCTTATCCTTGGGCATATAAGGCTCCACCTCACTGATCATCTCGTACATCACCTCAGCAGGCTCACCCACGGCCAGGCCGCCGATGGCGTAGCCGTCCAGCTCCAGCTCCGCGATCTGCTTCATGTGCTCTACACGCAGGTCCGCAAAGGTGCAGCCCTGATTGATGCCGAACAGCAGCTGGTCAGGGTTGGTGGCCTTGCCCTCCTGCTTCAGGCGGGCCATCTCAGCCTTGCAGCGCTTGAGCCAGCGGGTGGTGCGCTCACAGCTGGCTTTGGAGTACGCATGCTGGGCAGGATTCTCCACACACTCATCAAAGGCCATTGCAATGGTGGAACCCAGGTTTGCCTGGATCTGCATACTCTCCTCAGGGCCCATAAAGATGCGGTGGCCGTCCAGATGGGAAGCAAAGGTCACGCCTTCCTCCGTGATCTTACGCAGCTTGGACAGGCTGAACACCTGGAATCCGCCGCTGTCGGTCAGGATGGGGCCGTTCCAGCGGGTAAACTTGTGCAGGCCGCCCATATCGGCTACCAGCTGATCACCGGGGCGCAGATGCAGGTGGTAGGTGTTGCAGAGCATTACCTGGGTGCCGATCTGCTGCAGATCCTGCGCGGACAGGCCGCCCTTGATGGCACCGGCGGTGGCAACATTCTGGAAGGCAGGGGTCTGCACCGTGCCGTGCACGGTCTTGAACTCACCCCGCCGGGCGTTGTGCTCCTGCTTGAGCAGCTTAAAAGTGGTCAAAGAAGGCATAAGTTTTTTTTCCTTTCTGTGTACGGAAAACAGCCGTACAGCCTTGTGCCGCCGGGCAGGCGGCAGGTTCAGAAGCGGTGGATACCGAGCTGCCGAAACGGTTCCGGCAGTGTTTTGGGCTTTTGGGAGAGCGGGTGCTGAGGGATCACAGGATCAGCATCGCATCGCCGAAGGAAAAGAAGCGGTACTTTTCCTCTACGGCAACTTTATAGGCAGCCATGGTCTTTTCGTAGCCGTAGAGGGCAGAGACCAGCATGATGAGGGTGCTTTCCGGCAGGTGGAAGTTGGTGATCAGGCCATCGATGCAGTTGAACTTGACACCTGGGTAGAGAAAAATAGAGGTATTGCCGCTGCAGGCCTTGATCTCGCCATATTTTGCGGCGGCGGCTTCCAGCGTGCGGCAGCTGGTGGTGCCAACGGCGATCACGCGGTGCCCGGCGGCCTTGGTTTCCCGGATGCGCTGAGCAGTTTCCTCGCTGATGGAATACCACTCACTGTGCATCTTGTGATCCGAGATCTCGTCCTCCTGCACGGGGCGGAAGGTTCCCAGACCCACATGCAGGGTAACCTCAGCAATGCCGACACCCTTGGAACGGATGGTATCCATCAGCTCCGGGGTAAAGTGCAGGCCTGCCGTGGGTGCAGCAGCGCTGCCCAGTTCCTTGGCATAGACCGTCTGATACTGGCTCTGATCTTCCAACTGCTTGGTGATGTAGGGCGGTAATGGCATCTTGCCAAATTCATCCAGTTTTTCATAAAGGGTCTCGGTGTCATAATAGAATGTAACAAACTTGTTGCCATCCTCCAGCGTTTCGTCCACCACAGCGGTCAGGGTGCCGTCACCAAAACTGACCTTGGTGCCGGGCTGCATCCGCTTGCCGGGCTTTGCCAGGCACTCCCACTGATCTCCCTTGACCTGCCGCAGAAGCAGCAGCTCGCACACAGCACCGGTAGGCTGCTTGACACCCACAATGCGGGCGGGCAGCACCTTGGAGTTGTTGACCACCAGCAGGTCACCCGGCTCAAGATATTCCGGCAGATCGCGGAAGATCCGGTGCTGGATGCTGTCGTCCTTCTGGCTCAGAACCATGAGCCGGGCCGAGTCTCTGGGGTCTGCAGGCTCCTGTGCAATGAGTTCTTTGGGTAAATCATACCAAAAATCTTTTTTTAACATACTTTGCATTTGCCTTTCCGATGATTGACACGAGTGCCGTATCAATGTTATCATAAAATCTGTATAAACAGTATCTATTATATTGCAAGGTCGGCTGGTTTGCAAGCCGTGTTCGATGTAAATTTGCTTTTATTGAAAGGAAAGGTGCTGGAAATGGAAAAACAGTATAAAGTTGGTATCGTTGGTGCAACGGGCATGGTGGGGCAGCGTTTTGTGACCCTGCTTGAGAATCATCCCTGGTTCAAGCTGACCACGCTGGCCGCATCCGGCCGCAGCGCAGGCAAGACCTATGAGGATGCCGTTGGCAGCCGCTGGGCAATGACCACCCCGATGCCCGAGAGCGTCAAGAAGATGGTCGTGCTGGATGCCGCCAAGGTGGAAGAGGTCGCTTCTCAGGTCGATTTCATCTTCTGCGCAGTCAATATGCCCAAGGCCGAGATCAAGGCACTGGAAGAGGCTTACGCAAAGGCCGAGTGCCCTGTGGTCTCCAACAACAGCGCAAACCGCTTTACCCCGGATGTTCCCATGGTCGTGCCTGAGATCAACGCGGACCACATTGAGATCATCCCTGCCCAGCGCAAGCGTCTGGGTACCAAGCGCGGCTTCATTGCGGTCAAGTCCAACTGCAGCCTGCAGAGCTATGTGCCTGCCCTGCATCCTCTGATGAAGGAGTTTGGTGTCAACAAGGCTCTGGTCTGCACCTATCAGGCCATTTCCGGTGCAGGCAAGACCTTTGACCGGATGCCTGAGATCGTAGATAACGTCATTCCCTACATCGGCGGTGAGGAAGAGAAGAGCGAGCGCGAGCCGCTGAAGCTGTGGGGCCACATCGAGGGCGATCAGATCGTCAACGCTGAGAAGCCCACGATCACTGCGCAGTGCTTCCGTGTCCCCGTTTCTGACGGCCACACCGCCGCCGTGTTTGTAAGCTTTGACAAAAAGCCCACCCAGGAGCAGATGCTCGAGGCCTGGGCGAACTTCCGCGGCCCTGCACAGGAGCTGAACCTGCCCAGCGCACCCAAGCAGTTCCTGCACTACTTCACTGAGCCCGATTGTCCTCAGCCCAAGCTGGATCGCAACACAGAGAACGGCATGGCTGTCTGCATCGGCCGCCTGCGCGAGGACACCCTGTTTGACTACAAGTTCGCCTGCATGAGCCACAACACCCTGCGCGGCGCTGCCGGCGGTGCCGTGCTGCTGGCTGAACTGCTGGCAGCAAAGGGCTATTTTGACTGAACAACACGTTCCTGACGGAGCGTACAAAGGAGTTTTATACTATGAAGAATCCTGTCTTTACCGGCGCGGCGGTGGCGATCATCACCCCCATGTACGAAGATGGCAGCATCAACTTTGATGAGCTGGGCCGCATCATTGAAGATCAGATCGCACGGGGCACCGATGCTATTGTGATCTGCGGAACTACCGGCGAATGCTCTACCATGACCGATGAGGAGCAGCTGGCCGCCATCAAGTTTACGGTCGAGACGGTCAACCACCGGGTGCCTGTTATTGCGGGTGCTGGTTCCAATGATACCGATCACGGCTGTGCACTGGCAGCAAAGTCTGCTGCCTGCGGTGCCGATGCCCTGCTGCTTGTGACCCCCTATTACAACAAGACCACGCAGGCAGGTCTGGTGGCCCACTTTACCGCTATGGCCGAGGCGGGCGGCATCCCTGTTATCCTGTATAATGTGCCTTCCCGTACCGGCCTGAACATCACCCCCGAGACAGCGCTGGAGCTGAGCCGGAATCCGCTTATCAACGGCATCAAGGAGGCCTCCGGCAACATCTCTCAGGTGGCCAAGATCGCTCAGCTGTGCGGTGACGAGCTGAATATCTACTCTGGCAACGATGATCAGGTTGTTCCCCTGCTGTCTCTGGGCGGCAAGGGTGTCATCAGTGTGGTCTCAAATGTCAAGCCTGAGCTGGTGCACAACTGCTGCAAGGCATGGTTTGAGGGCGACACCAAAACTGCCTGCAAGCTGCAGCTGGAGATCCTGCCCTTGGCGGATGCACTCTTCTGCGAAGTAAATCCCATCCCTGTCAAGTACGCCATGAATGTGCTGGGCTGGGAAGCCGGTCCCTGCCGTCTGCCGCTGGTCGAGCCCAGTGATGCCCATAAGGAGAAGATCGAGCAGGCACTGGAGGCCGAAGGTCTGATTCAGGAATAAACGAAACAACGCACAATGCCCGGTGGAATTGGTTCCTCCCGGGCATTTGCCGTTACAACAGAAAACGAGGAAACAAAAATGACAGATATTATCATTCAGGGCATTGGCGGCCGGATGGGCCACGCCCTCTGCGAGATGATCGCAAACCGGAGTGACTGCCGCGTGGTCGCCGGGATCGACCAGCAGGACGGTGAACAGAACGGCATCCCCGTATACGACAGTCTGGAAAAGCTGGACGGCAAGGGCGATGTCATCATTGATTTCAGCGCTCCTGCTGCTGTGGAAAAGGCACTGACCTATTGCGAAGCACACAAGATGCCTATCGTGGTCTGCACCACTGGCCTTTCCGAAGAGCTGCAGCTGAAGGTGGTGCAGCTGTCCCGCATTGTGCCCGTGTTCAAGAGCGCCAACATGTCCATCGGCATCAACCTGCTGTCGGAGCTGTGCAAGCGTGCATCGGCCATTCTGGGTGCAGACTATGATGTGGAGATCGTGGAGCAGCACCACCACAACAAGCTGGATGCCCCCAGCGGCACTGCCCTGATGCTGGCCGATGCCATCAATGAAGAGAATAACGGCGCATATCATTATGTTTACGACCGCTCCTCTGTGCGCCAGAAGCGCGACCCCAAGGAGATCGGCATCAGCTCCGTGCGCGGAGGCAGCATCGTGGGCGACCACGAGGTGCTGTTCTGCGGTCCGGACGAGGTCATCACCCTCAAGCATACTGCATATTCCCGCAGTGTTTTTGCAAATGGCGCAATAAATGCTGCTGTCTATCTTGCAAAAAAAGAGCCGGGCCTGTACAATATGGGTAACATGATCGCAGAGCTGTAAGGTCTCTGCGTCTTCCACCATTTTGAGCGGCAGGAGGGCTGACGGAATGGAGCAGGCAAGACACGCGGCATCCACGAAACGACATGCGCGGCACGAACCGCAGAACCGGCGAAAACGAAAACCCGTTTTTCTGAGGATGATGGGAGTGCTGCTGGTGGCTGGTGCGGCGTTGGCCTGCTTTGGCTTCTGGCGCTTCCAGACTCCCGGCATCGTACTTGGCCCCTTTGAGGACGAGCCTTCGACCGCTGAAAGCGTTCCTCCGCCCGAACCGGAACCGCAGCCTGTTACAACCACACTGCGTTTTTCGGCCACCGGGGATAATCTGATCCATGCTCCCATCTACAAACAGGCAGCCCGCCGGGCAGCGGAAGGCCAGCGATATAATTTTGACTACTGCTACGAGCACCTGCTGGATTTTTATGCCGCGCAGGATGTAAACTGGATCAACCAGGAAACGCTCTGCAGCAAGGAACTGGAGCCTTCCACCTATCCCTGCTTTTCTACCCCCGGTGAATGCGCGGAGGCTCTTTACCGGGCAGGCATCCGGGTGTTCGGTCTTTCCAACAACCACACCTACGATAAAGGTGCCAAAGGTATCGCAGCAACACTGCGGTTCTGGGACGAGATGCCGGAAGATGTGGTCACGACCGGCCTGTGGTACGGAGAGAGCGATTATGGTACTATCCCCCTGCAGACGGTAAACGGTGTGACGATTGCCTACCTCTCCTACACCGACCACACCAATGGCATCCCGCAGAGCAATGCAATGACAGCCAATGTCATCTACACCAGCCAGCGGGATGTGATGGAACAGCAGGTGCGCAGGGCGCGTGAGCTGGCCAATTTCGTGGTGGTGGGAGTTCACTGGGGCGTGGAGGATAGCCACAAGATCACCCAGACCCAGCGGGATCTCGCCCAGCAGCTTTCCGACTGGGGTGCGGATGTTATTCTGGGCACGCACCCTCATGTGGTGCAGGATGCCGAGTGGAAGACCTCTGTGGATGGCCGCCAGACCTTTGTGGCCTATTCTCTGGGAAATTTCCTCAGCACCCAGAGCAAACCGGATCAGCTCATCGGTGCCATCCTGACACTGGAACTGAACAAGACGACGAACCCGGATGGCAGCGTTCACTGCGCTGTCGCTTCCCCGCAATTACATCCCACCGTGACCCACTATGATGCCGGTAAATCCAACGTCCGCACCTACCTCTTCCAGGAATATACGCCGGAGCTGGCGCAGGCGCACGGTGTCCGGGCCGCTTACCCCAGCTTTGGGATAGAGTACATCCAGAACGTATTACAGACCAACATCAACAGCGCGTTTTTGGCGCTCGCCTGAATTTGCAGCCCTTTGGGGCAGATTGGAGTGTTCATTATGTATGGTGTTTCCAAAATCAACATTGAGCCCAGCCTGATGATGATCAGTGTGCAGGATGTGGAGTTCAAGGGCAACAGCCTGGCCCGCTACCTGCAGATCTTTGCCGATACCGGCGTTGTGGTGGATATGATCAGTCAGAGCGCCCCTCACGGTACCAACATAGATTTCAGCTTTACCGCATCTGCCAGTGATCTGACACTGGTGATGAAGGCCATCTCTGCCGCCAATCTCGACAAGGATGCCAAGGCTTCCCCGCTGATCAGCGTTGGTTACTCAAAGCTGAACCTCTTCGGTGAGGACATGGTCACCAGCTGCGGTGTAGCTGCCCGGGCCCTGAACGCACTGGCCATGGCTGACATCGAGGTTCTGCTCATTACCACCAGCGATCTGGATATTTCTCTGCTGGTGCGCAGTGAGAACGAGGACTCCGCTTACGATGTGCTGAAGAAGGCCTTTGAGCTGTAAGTGCCCTTCTCTATAAACATTACACAAACGTAAAAAGTCCGGCGGTATCCGATTTATGGATGCCGCCGGACTTTTATCATACGCTGTTTCTAAAAGATTACAGGGTCACTTTGTGGTAGATCTTCTTGCCCTTTTTGATGACGATACCGTTCTTCAGCTGATCAGCGGTAAAGCTGACAGTGGGAGCAGCTACCTTTTCACCATCCACCAGGACACCGCCCTGCACGACCAGGCGGCGAGCCTCGCCGTTGGAAGCGGCCAGACCGGCCTTGACCATGAGGGTCAGGATGCCGATGGAGCCATCGGTCAGATCCGCTTCGGTCAGCTGAGTGGAGGGCATGTGCTCAGTGTCAGCAGCACCGCTGAACAGGGCACGGGCAGCGTTCTGGGCCTTCTCAGCCTCTTCCTCGCCGTGCACCATTTTGGTCAGCTCGTAGGCCAGGATCTCCTTGGCCTCGTTCAGACGCTGATCCTTCCAGGTGCTCATCTCATCGATCTGCTCCAGCGGAAGGAAGGTCAGCATCCGGATGCACTTCATCACATCAGCATCGCCGACATTGCGCCAGTACTGGTAGAACTCAAAGGGACTGGTCTTGTTGGGGTCGAGCCAGACCGCATTGCCTGCAGTCTTGCCCATCTTCTTGCCCTGAGAATCAGTCAGCAGAGTGATGGTCATCGCGTAGGCATCCTTGCCCAGCTTGCGGCGGATCAGCTCAGTGCCGCCCAGCATGTTGCTCCACTGGTCATCGCCGCCGAACTGCATGTTGCAGCCGTAGTGCTGGAACATGTAGTAGAAGTCGTAGCTCTGCATGATCATGTAGTTGAACTCGAGGAAGGACAGGCCCTTCTCCATGCGCTGCTCATAGCACTTGGCGCGGAGCATGTTGTTGACGGAGAAGCAGGCACCCACATCACGCAGCAGCTCAACATAATTCAGGTTCAGCAGCCAGTCGGCATTGTTCAGCATCAGAGCCTTGCCCTCAGAAAAATCGATGAACTTCTCCATCTGCTTCTTGAAGCAGGCTGCATTGTGAGCAATGTCCTCCTTGGTCAGCATCTTGCGCATATCGGTACGGCCAGAGGGGTCGCCGATCATGGTGGTGCCGCCGCCGATCAGGGCGATGGGCTTATTGCCAGCCATCTGCAAGCGCTTCATCAGGGTCAGGGCCATAAAATGGCCTGCAGTCAGGCTGTCCGCAGTGCAGTCAAAGCCAATGTAGAAAGTGGCCTTGCCGTTGTTGATGAGGTCAATGATCTCATTGTCGGTGATCTGGGCCACCAGACCGCGAGCCTGCAGTTCTTCGTAAAGGGTCATGGGATTATCCTCCTGTTTTGTCGGGCAGAGGACAAAAAAACGCCCCCTGCCAAAAATGAATTTGGCAGAGGGCGAGAAAATCGCGGTACCACCTCTGTTTGCCGCCCCCTCACAGAAACGGCCTCACGAGTGCGCCCCACAGAGATGGGATACACTCCTGCGTTTGTAACGCTCGCATGCGGCACAGCCTACTAGCCAAAGCATTCAGCCTGCAACTCCGGGAGGTATTTCCCCTGCTGTTCTGCACACCCCTTGCACCAACCGGGGTCTCTCTGGGCAGACACTGACAAGGTACTTGTTCCCTTCAACGTTTTTCAACAGAAATCAGTTTAGCACAAATCAGCAGGGTTGTCAATCACCGGTTTCATGCTCGGCCAGCCCCAGCATCTCTCTGGCATTGGCACGGGAAAGCTCCGTGACATGGTCACCAGAAATGATATGCGCCAGTGCGTCCACTCTGCCCTCGGTATCCAGCGGGTGGATCTCGGTATAGGTGCGTTCATTCGTGATATTCTTCTGGATAAGCAGATGGCAGTCGGCCAGTGCAGCAATCTGCGCTGTGTGGGTGATGCAGAGGATCTGGTGATCTTTTGCGCTCTGTTTGAGCACCTCACCGATGCGGCTGGCCGCCTTGCCGGACACGCCGCTGTCGATCTCATCGTAGATGACCGTAGGCACTGCGTCCTTATCGGCCATGGCATTTTTGATTGCCAGCGTGATACGGCTCAGTTCACCGCCGGAAGCGATTTTTGCCAGCGGCTTGGGATCCTCACCGGGGTTTGTGGAAATATAAAACTCCACGCTGTCCTGGCCATGGCTGGCCAGCGGGCCGCGGGTATGGCGCAGGGTCATGCGGACACCAGGCATGTTCAAAAAATCCAGTGTGCCGGAGATGCGCCTGTTCAGCTCCTCAAAGGCCTTCAGACGGGTCTGGGTCAGTACCTCGGCCTTATCCCGGGCCAGTACATAGAGCCGATGCTTTTCAGCCTGCAGATGCTCTGTCCGCTCTTGAGAGAACTGGATGCGGTCCAGCTCTTCCCTTGCCTGCTGTCCAAAGGCGATGATATCTTCCACAGTATCACCGTATTTTCGCTTGAGCTTGTAGATCAGATCCATCCGCTGTTCGATCTCATCCAGCTCTGCATCATTCGTCTCGTAGCCCTCCAGCCGCCCGATCAGGTCAGCAGAAAGGTCTTTTGCGGTGTAATAAAGATCCAGCAGCTGTCCGGCAGCAGCAGAAAGGCCGCTGTCCAGTTGGGCGGCACCATCGATCGCATTGGAAGCTTCCCCCAGCAGATCAACGGCACCGGGGGCATCATCTCCGCCCGAAAGCAGCGCATAGCTCTGGGAGATGCGCTCCCGGATGGTGGAGGCATTCGCCAGCACCTTACGGCGGGCCGCCAGCGTCTCCTCTTCGCCTGCGGTCAGGCTGGCATCCTCGATCTCCTGTACCTGATAACTCAGCAGATCGATCTTTCGCTGTTTTTCACCCTCATCGGTGATGATGGCATCCAGCTCCTTTTTGACCTTGATAAGCTCCCGGTAAACAGCATAATACTCCTGATACACCGCCCCGTTCTGGGCGTAGGCATCCAAGATACTCTCATGGCGGGCCGGGTTCAACAGGCCTACGGAATCGTGCTGGCCGTTGATGTTGATGAGCCCACCGCACAGTTCCCGCAGAATGGCTGCTGTGGCAGGCATTCCATTGATGCGGCAGGTGCTCTTGCCCTCGGCAGTGATCTCACGGCTCAGGGTCAGCGCTTCTGAACGCTCATACCCCGCCTTTTCCAGGCTGTCCAGCACTGCAGGCGGAACATCATCAAATGCCGCCCGGATGACTGCTTTTGCAGCCCCCGTGCGCACCAGATCCTTGGAGGTGCGGTTGCCCAGAATGGCATTGATGGAGTCGATCAGGATAGATTTGCCCGCACCGGTCTCGCCGGTAAGGACATTCAGGCCCTTCTCAAAATGCACGTTGGCCTTCTGGATGACTGCAACATTTTCAATTTGCAGACTGCTCAACATGTTCGTTCTCTCCCGCCTTTATTTCTGCCCGATGTAATGCCCAAGCTCGGTGCAAATGGTCTTTGCGTCCCGCTCTGAGCGGGCCACGATTAGAAAGGTATCATCACCGGAAAGGGTGCCGACCACATTTTTCCACTTAAGTGCGTCAAACACCTCGCAGGCCGCATTGGCCATGCCAGAGTAGCACTTTACCAGCACTACATGGCCCGCAAAGTCTACTCCCAAAACCGATTCATGGAAGATGGTCTCAAACCGGGCCTGCATCTTGGGGTTCAGTACCTCGCTGTGGCTGGAAACATAGCGGTAGCCGGTGGCGGTGGCAGCTTTGACAAGGTTCATCTCCCGGATATCGCGGGAAATGGTTGCCTGTGTGGCATCAAAACCTTCCTTGCTCAGGTACTCCAACAGAGTCTCCTGTCGGCTGATGGGATTCTCCTGGATCAGACGCAGGATGGTCTGCTGCCGCTGCTGCTTGCTTTTGTTATCCCCTCGGCTAGTGCGTCCCATGTGATCTTCTCCCTTCGTTGTGTTTGTGTCATCGTCTGCCGCGCAGTTTCTGGTCAATGGCCTGGAACTGGTCGGCCTTGCTGAAGGTGATGAGCTGCACGACCTGGTCAGACAGCCGCACCTCCGCGGTGGCTCCGGCTTTTACGGAATAGCCCGCATTCCCATCACAACTGATAAAAACTTCTTCATCTGCCACCTGGCCCACACAGAGGTTGATCTTGCGCTCCTGCGCAAAAACCATGGCCGGGCTGGCAAGGCTGTGGGGGCAGATGGGCGTGACAACGATGCCCTTGGTCTGAGAATCAAGGATCGGCCCGCCTGCCGCCAGAGAATAAGCGGTGGAGCCGGTGGGCGTTGCCACAATGACACCATCGCCCCGGTAATGCTCCACCAGGATATCGTCACAATAGATGCTGAAATCCACTGCCTGCTGCAGGCGGCCCTTGGTCATAACCACATCATTCAGGGCATGGCCCTCCCAGCTGTCATCCCCCAGCACACGGACATAGAGCAGCATCCGGTTATCCAGAAAATATTCACCCCGGGCTACGGCGGAGAGCTTGGCTTCCATTTCATCGACCTCACAGGTAGCCAGAAAGCCGCACCGGCCCAGATTGATGCCGAGGATGGGCTTTCGGTATTCCAGTGAAAGGTTCGCCTCGTGCAGGATGGTGCCATCTCCTCCGATGGTCAGGATGACATCCGTCCGCTCTAGGCATTCCTTCTGGGACAGATACACCACGCCCATGGTCATGCACTCGGCCTGCAGGCCGTCCTGCATCAGCACCTGTGCCCCATGGGTCAGCAGGATCTGCGCCGCACGCTGGGAAATGCCGTAGGCCATAGCCTTGCCGGGGTTTGGGGAAATGTAGACGGTCATCGTCCGCGCCCTCCCTGATTTTATGGATTATGGTTCAGCGGTCCAGCGTAGAATGGCTGGATGCCACCACCTGTTCAGCAACCGAATCATCCAGTGCACCGGGTTCATCGCTCTTCTGAACGAACATCAGATATTCAATGTTTCCCTCAGGGCCCTTGACGGGGCTGAAATCCAGTCCGCAGACCTTGAAGCCGTTGGCAGCAGCATAGCCCATGGCATTGTGCAGCACCTCACGGTGGGTAGCAGGGTCACGGACAACGCCGTTTTTGCCCACCTTTTCGCGGCCAGCCTCAAACTGGGGCTTGACCAGGCAGACACCCATAGCGTCCGGAGTGGTGATGGCCTGCGCCACCGGGAAAATATGATGCAGCGAGATAAAAGAGACATCTACGCTGAAAAACTCAATTGGCTCTGCCAGCTGGTCAAGGGTCACGTTGCGGATGTTTGTGCGCTCCATATTGACCACCCGCTCATCGGTGCGCAGACTCCATGCCAGCTGACCGTAGCCCACATCCACTGCGTAGACCTTGACTGCACCATTTTGCAGCATACAGTCGGTAAAGCCGCCGGTGGATGCGCCAATGTCCATGCAGACTTTCCCCTTGGGGGTCAGCGGAAAACACTGCATCGCCTTTTCCAGTTTCAGGCCGCCGCGGCTGACATAACCGATATCATGGCCGCGCACCTCCACCTTGGCATCCTCTTTGATCATCTCACCGGCTTTGTCTACCTTCTGTTCATTGACAAAGACCACGCCGGACATGATCATCGCCTTGGCGCGCTCACGGCTCTGGATCAGGCCATGCTGAACCAGATATTGATCCAAACGAATCTTCAAGATTCTGCTCCTTTCCATGTACGGATGGCCTGTGCCAGATGTTCTGCATCCAGGCCGGTGCTTTGCTTGATCTGCGGAACCGTCGCATGGGGCAGACGCACATCCTCCACACCACGGTGGATATAAGCACCCTGCCAGCCTGCTTTCTGTAGAGCCATTTCCAGATGCTCACCGATGCCGCCGCAGGCCACGCATTCCTCCGCAAACAAAACAACGTCATATCTTGAAATCTCAGAAATAAGCTCAGGTGTAAAGGGATATATCTTTACAAGCTTATAAACATCACAGGGAACGTTTTCTTTGCCCAGAAGCTTCGCCGCAGTCAGCACATCCTCGACTTCGTCGGCGTAACTGACCATTACAGCCTTGGCATCAGGGGCGGTATAGAGCCGGTCATATTCCCTGCCGGAACAGCCAAACTGCGCCAGTGCTGCGCTCTCACCACCGCGGGGATACCGGATTGCCCGGGGACCCTGCATCTCATCACTGAGCAGGATGGGCAGCCAGTGCCGCAGTTCGGCATAGTTGGAGGGCGAATAGACAGGAATCCCCACCTGACTGAGGAAGGCCGGGTCAAAGATTCCCTGATGGGTCTCGCCGTCTGCCGGAACAAAACCGGCACGGTCGATGGCAAGGACAACATTCTCCTTCAGCAGGTTCACATCATGGATGATCTGGTCATAGGAACGCTGCAGGAAGGTAGAGTAGATACAAACTACCGGAAGCATTCCCTGGCTGGCGAGGCCCGCTGCAAAGGTCACAGCATGCTGCTCTGCCATGCCCACATCAAAGAAACGCTTGGGGTGGGTGTGTGCAAAGAACTGCAGGCCCGTACCATACTTCATGGCGGCCGTGATGGCACAGATCTTCTGGTTTTCCGCGCCCTCCTTGTTCAGGACATTGCCGAACACCGTCGAGAAAGACTCCTTGGGAGCCACCTCAGGGTCCGGGATGCTGTTGACCAGATCAAAGGTCGAAACACCGTGGAAGTTACCGGGGTTGCTCTCAGCCGGGGCATAGCCCTTGCCTTTCTTGGTTACGACATGCAGGAAATGGGGGCCGGGCTGCCTGTGGATATCGCGCAAGATTCCTTCAAGCTCCGGCTCATTGTTACCATCAAAAGGACCATAATAGTGGAAGCCCATATCCTCAAACATGGTCGAATGATACATTGCCCTGCGCACCATGGCCTTGCTGTTCTGGATCGCCGATTTCAGCGGCGGTCCAATGACGGGCACGCCATCCAGAAAGGAACGCACATTTTCCTTGGCATCGTAATAGCGGCTGGTGGTGCGCAGATGGCTCAGGTAGCGGGACAACGCGCCCACATTCTTGGAAATGGACATCTTGTTGTCGTTCAGGATGACCAGCAGATTGTCCAGCCCGCCGATATTGTTCATGCCTTCGTAGACCATACCGCCGGTAAAGGCACCGTCACCAATGAGGGCAACCACCTGTCCCGGCTCGCCCCGCAGCTTTTTGGCCCAGGCAATGCCAACAGCCAGCGAGAGCGCGGTGTTGCCGTGACCGGCAATAAAAGCATCATGCTCACTTTCGTTTGGGTTCGGGAAACCGGAAATGCCATCCAGCTGCCGCAACTTGGCAAAGCCCTCGCGGCGGCCGGTCAGCAGCTTGTGGGTATAGCACTGATGGCCTACATCAAACACGATCTCATCCGTGGGGGTGGTCAGCACCCGGTGCAGAGCCACCGTCAGCTCCACGGCACCCAGATTGGATGCCAGATGGCCGCCAGTCTTTGATACGTTATCCAGAAGAAATTCACGGATTTCTGCGCAAAGCTGCACGGTCTGCTGACTGGACAGCTTTTTCAGATCGCTGGGCTGAGAGATTTTCTCCAGCAAAGGCGAATTCATAAATTCACGTCCTTCTCACGTTTTGAAATGGGGCGCTCAGAGGCCCATAGGATAGAGGAAGCCGACCAGTATACCCAGTGCAAAACCGGCCATGACCTGCAGCGGAGTGTGACCGACCATCTCTTTCAGGTGCATATTCTGCAGGAAGGGATTGTTTTTCTCGGTCACTTCGATCCACTGCTCCAGCATCTTGTTCAGCACCTTGGCCTGCTCGCCGGTCTCGCGGCGCACACCCATAGCATCGTGCATGGTGATGATGGCAACAACTGCGGCCACCGCAAAGATAGCCGAATGGATACCCTCGCTGCGTGCCGTAGCAATGACCATAGCCGTTACCGTGGCGCTGTGGGCACTGGGCATACCGCCATCGCCCCACATCCGCTCCAGCTGGAACCTGCCCAGCAGGACAAAGTTGATGATGGTCTTGAGCACCTGCGCCACAAACCAGGACAACAGGGATACTGTAAGGATCTCATTGAACGTCAGGACGCTATGGATAAATTGCATGGTAGTTCCACCTTCTTATTTTTCGGATCAGCTGCGGCGCACCAGCAGCTCTTTTGCCAGCTGCTCCAGGAAAGCGGCCTTTTCGCCAAATTCCGCGTGCAGGGAGGCGCAGGTCTCGTTGTTCAGTTTTTTTGCCAGCTCCATGGCACCCTCGGCCCCATACAAGGTCACAAAGGTGGTCTTGCCGTTCTCACTGTCGCTGCCAATGGGTTTGCCCAGCTGTTCGGCGGTGCTGGTCACATCCAGCACATCGTCCACGATCTGGAACACCAGACCAATGCCGAAAGCATAGTCCTCCAGCTCCTTGCACTGGGTCTCATTGGCCTGAGCAGCGGCAGCCCCCATCTGAACAGCAGCATTGATGAGCGCACCGGTCTTGTTCCGGTGGATCAACCGCAGCTGCTCTTCAGTGGCAGCCAGTGCCTCATATTTCAGGTCAAGCTCCTGCCCATAAACCATGCCATGGCTGCCCGCACCAGCGCCCAAGGCCCTTGCGGCCCGCACACTGACAATGGGCGAAGCCGGTGCATTTGCAACCACGTTGAACGCCTCGGTCAGCAGTACATCGCCGGCCAGCATAGCAGTGGATTCACCAAAGGCCTTGTGGCAGCTGGGCTTGCCCCGACGCAGGTCATCGTTGTCCATGCAGGGCAGATCATCATGGATCAGAGAATAGCAGTGCAGCATCTCGACCGCCGCCGCAAACTGCTCGGCTGCTTCAGCGCTGCCGTTGAGCATATCGCACACGGCCAGAACCAGCACCGCGCGGATGCGTTTGCCGCCGCCCAGCAGGCTGTAACGTGCAGCCCGGCAGACCTCAGATTCCTCGGGCAAAAAAGTCTCGCAGGCCTTTTCCAGTGCCTGATTTGCCCGGGCAAGATACTCTTGATACTGCTTCGCGTAATCCATGAAACTTCCTCCTTAATGTGCGGCATCCGGCCGGGGGGGCCGCTGCGCATCGATCTCATCCAGCTGCAGCGTGGCCTTTTCCAGCGTACCGTTACAATAATCCATCAGGGATGCGGCTTCGGCATAGAGTTTGACCGATTCCGCCAGCGTTGTTTCCGGCTGCTGCATCTGTTCAAGGATGGCTTCCAGCCGGGTCATTCCATCCTCAAAGCTTTTGGGTGCTCTCATCCAGTTCCTCCACTGTGTTGACCGTGCAGGTCACGCGGTGTTCCGTGCCCCGGAGTTTACAGGTCTGCCCGGGCCGGAGCGCATCCGGCGTGCAGATCCTTCCCCTATTGTCCTGCACCATGGCATAGCCGCGAGCCAGCACACCGTAGGGGTTCAGAGATGCGGCAAGTGCTGCCGTATGCTTCAGACGCAGCTCTCCAGCCTGCAGCTTGCCTCTGGCGGCAGTTTGCAGCTGCCCGGCCAGAATATCCAGGCGGGCAGCACGCTCCTCCAGCGCTGCCTGTACACCAGCACGGGAAAGCAGCTGTTCGGTCTGTTCCAGCCTATTATAACATAAACTCAGCTTAAATTGGATACAATTGTGAATATTTTCTTCCAAAGTGCATAATTTCCGTCCTTGTTCGGCACGGTCGGGCACAGCAAGCTCTGCCGCCGCTGAGGGCGTGGGCGCGCGCTGATCTGCCACAAAATCCAGGATCGTAAAATCGATCTCGTGGCCAATGGCGCTGATGAGGGGCGTTTTGCAGCGGTAGGCCGCCCGGGCAATGACCTCGGCGTTAAATACCCACAGGTCCTCCCGGCTTCCGCCGCCGCGCGCTACAATGATCTCGTCCACCAGCCCGCTTTTGTCCAGCCGGGTGATGGCATCGGCGATCTCCTCTGCCGCTTCAAAGCCCTGCACATTCACAGGAGCCAGCAGCAGACGCCCTGCGGGCCAGCGCCGACCGATGACATTGCGGATATCCTGCAGTGCAGCACCGGTCTTGCTGGTGACAAGGCCGATACACTGCGGGAACCGGGGCAGCGGCTTTTTGTGCTCCGGTGCAAAAAGCCCCTCTTTGTCCAGTTTTGCCTTCAGCTGTTCAAAGGCCAGCTGTGTCGAACCGATGCCGTCCGGGAACATGTCGTTGACATAGACCTGAAACGCACCGTCCCGCTCGTAGAGGGTCACACGGCAGCGCACCACCACCTTCATGCCCTCTTCGGGCTGGAAACCCAGCCGCCGCGCATCGGAGCGGAACATCACAGCCCTGACGCTGGCGGCTTCGTCCCGCAGGGAAAAGTAGCAGTGTCCGCTCCGGGCGTTCTGTACAAAGTTGGCAATCTCGCCCCGCAGGGCCAGATCGAACAGAACATCATTCACGTCCAGCAGATTCTTGACGTACCGGTTCAGGGCCGAGACTGAGATCACTTCAGCCATAATCCAGCCCCCTGTGCGGCAAGAATGGACACACCGATGGCGTTGTCGCTGGAATACTGCCCGGGCACGAAATACACCTGCGGAAGGCGCTGCTGCACCCAGGCGCGGATGATATCACTGCTCATCACACCGCCCGCACAGACCACCGGCAGGCCGGGGTATTCCTTCTGGGCGGCTTTTGTCATCTTGACCACGGTGTCCGCTACACAGAGCAGGCAGTATTTGCAGACATACTCCGGGGTTTTGCCCTCATTCAGCAGGGCATTGCACTGATTCTCCAGCCCCGAAAGACTGCACTGCATCCCCTTCACGCTGGATCTGGGCTTAATGGGTTCCTCACACAAGGCAGCCAAGCGAGAAACTTCCACACCTGCCGGGAAGCCAAACCCCAGCTTGACCCCCACACGATCCACTGCCTGCCCGGCGTATAGGTCGGTGCTGGTGCCCAGTGTGGTGATCTCCTTTACCTCATTGCAGAGCAGAAGATCCGTTGTACCGCCTGAGATGTGGAAGAGCAGCACTTTCTGGCGGAAGAGCTCTTCCCCTTTTGCTGCAAACAGCGCTGCCGCTGCATGTCCCTGCTGATGGGTGGTATGAATCAGCGGGACGCCCCGGGCCTGCGCAAAGGCTGTGGCCGCGCTGACACCCGCCAGGAAGCAGGGCATGTAGCTTCCTTCCACGGGGCGCGGCTTCTGGGAAACGCCCACTGCCGAGATCCGGGTCAGATCAAACTCCCGGCCAAGCTCCTCCAACATCTCGGGCAGAGCCGCGGTATGGTGGAAGAGCGCATCACTTTGCCGCAGGCCCAGTTGGCCCTCCTTGACCGGCAGAAAACGTTTCTTTGCGCAAACAACCTCTCCGGCTGTGTGAAAAACCGCCAGAGAGGTTGCATAGTTGCTTGTGTCGATGCCCAGCGTATAGTGGCTCACTGTTCTTCCGACTCCACCGGCTCCGTATCCAGACCCTGCTCACGGGCAACAGCACCCAGCAGACCATTCACGAACTGATAGTCCTCATCTGCGCCGTATTTCTTGGTCAGCTCCACAGCCTCATTGATGACAACACCGGGCTTACGCTCGTCGCCATACAGCATCTCAGCCAGAGCCAGACGCAGGACAGTCAGGCTGACACGGGGCAGGCGCTCCATGGTCCAGTTGCGCAGATGGTCACGGATGAGGTCGTCCACCTCTGCAGAGTGGCTGTAATAGGCACTCAGCAGGCGCTGGCCGAACACATCCACAGGACGCTCTTCCCCACACTCGTTGTTCGTATCCAGTGCTTCCTGCAGGGGCACATCACCAAAGGTCTGGGAAAAAGCCAGCAGGAACGCATTCTCACGGGCTTCACGACGGGGCAAAATATTTTCCATAATCTTCCTCTTCTACTTTTTATTCCTGTTCCTCAGCCGCAAGGCCGGCAATGACAAGGTTCACACGGCTTACCGTGACATTGGTCATGTTCTGAACAGCAGACTTGACATTCTCCTGTACCTTTTCGGCCACAGCAGGGATCTTTGCACCAAACTTGACCACCAGATTCAGGGTCAGTTCAGCGGTGCCGTCCCGCATCTCCACGGTAACAGGGGGCTGGATGCTGGCAGCAGCCAGCAGCTCCTTGACCTTTTTGTTCTGCTTGCCGCAGGAGACCTCGGACACACCGTCCACTTCCAGTGCAGCACAGCGTGCGATCTTGCCGATGACCTCGGTGGAAATTTGCAGGCTCCCGCCCTTAAGATCCATATTCTGTAAATCCATTCTATGGTCCTCCATCTAAAATAAGCGTGTGCTCATTTATTTTATTTCCATCTGTTCAGGGAAGCTTCCCTGTCATTGAATGCTTACGTCTTATTATAGCAAAGTTTTGGAATTTATACAACACCCACCTGCATTTCTTGCCATCTGTTTCTGTTCAACTTGACGGATTCCACTGCGCAAAGTGCAGGCTGCCATACAGCACACTGCAAAAACGAGCATGGCACAATCCGGCGGCACCCGCCGCATCAAAAGGACCCGGGCAGGCAGAGTACTGAACACGTCCGCCTCCCCGCCCGGCAGCAGCAGATAGAACAGGGCCAATGAAAGCGGCAGATGGAGCATCCTGGCCCGGTAGAGCGGGCGCAGGGTCATTTCCGGCGGGCAGATGGTGCGCACCTGCAGCAACACGGAAAGCCCCTGCACGCTCAGTGCTGCACAGCAGAGCAGGCTCCCCCATCGTCCGGTGCGGGAGGCCAGGTCACAGCCGGAGCAGACTTCCAGAAGAACGGCACAGAGTGTGCCCGCACCGGCAGGCAAAAGTGCCCCTGCCCCGGCAGCCAGCATCCGGAAAAAGAGGATAAACCCGCAGAGCTTGCAGTACGTTATGGCGGCATCGGCCAGGATCTCATCCAGCTGCGGCGGTGCAGGGGATGCTGGCGCTGCAGATCCCGGTTTGACCGAACGCACTCCTGCAAACCGGTTCAGCAGGGCGGCGGTCAGATAGTTTGCGGTGATCTGTGACGCAAACAGCAGCACGCCAAGCTCTGCACTGCCCAGCAGGCTCTGCCCCACCGTCAGCACCACAAAGGATGGACCGGAACAGATACAGGCAGGCAGCAGAGCATCTGCTTCCTCAGCCGTAAGCTGACCGGTCCTGACTGCCTGCGCCGCAGCACTGGCCGCTGGTGCAAAGCCACCCAGGAACCCGATGCAGAGCACCCGTGCCGCACAGGGTGTGCGGATGCCGATGCCCCACGCCGCCAGACGGAACGGCAGGGCCAGCAGGTCGCTTTCCGGGCATTGGACGAGCAGGCGCGATACCACGAGAAACGGGAACAGCGAGAGCAGCAGCGGCCCGCTGCAGAGGGTCAGCCCTTCCCGCAGAGCAGCGGCACAAACCTCCGGCACTGCAAACGGCAGAATCCCTGCCGCCAGTGCCAGCAAAAACAAACCCATCTGATCCCATCTGAAAAGCTGATTCATACACACGCCCTCCGGTTCCATATATATGTGATACGGGGCGCAGTTTTGCCCGGCGGGGAGGGAGCGGGTGTGAAACAGCAGAAAACCGGGCGGCTCTCCCTGCGCGGCTGGTTTGGCCGGATGCTGCGCCAGCCTCCCCGGGGCTTTTACGGCCAGCCGTCTGTCTATCTGAGCGGCGGTGTGATGGAGATCGAGCACTTCCGCAGGGTGCGCACCTATGAGGAGGGCAGGCTCTGCCTGGAATTTGCGGGCGGGCTGTTCACCGTGTATGGGGAAGGGCTTAGAATCGAAACGCTGGCCGCTCACCGCATTACCCTGCGGGGGCGGTTCCTGCGCACGGATTTTTCCAGCAGTTAGGGGGGATGCAGCATCTTACAGCTTTGGGCCGGGGCAGCATTTTCTGCCCGGAACGGTGATACCGAGGGCCTGCTCTCCGAAGCTGCACGGACAGGCATGCATCTCACCGACATCTTCCCTGCTCCCGGCGGCTTTACAGCCCGATGTGCGGCATGGCGTTACCTCCGGCTGGCAAAACTTGCCCGCAAGCGGCGGGTGCATCTGCGCATCCGCAAAAAGACAGGGCTGTTTTTTTTCCTGCGGCCCTACCTCCGGCGGCGGGGGCTGTGGGCCGGGCTTTTGCTGTTTGTGCCGCTTTTGCTTTGGTCACAGGGCCTTGTCTGGGCTGTGGATGCTTCCGGCCTGACGACCGGCCAGCAGGCGCGGGCCGCTTCCGTGCTGCGGGAAACCGTTTTCCTGATGCCGGGCAGTATCGTCACGCAGGAAAAACTTGCCGCCGGGGAATATGCTCTGCTCCAGAGCGGTGAGTTCTCGTGGGTCAGCCTGAATTTTCTGGATGGGCGGCTGGAACTGGAAGCGGCAGAAGCCAAACCGGTGCCGGAGATCGCCGCCGGAACGCTCCATGGCCTGCGGGCAAAGACTGCGGGCACGGTGGTCAGCACAAACCTTGTCAGCGGGACGATGCTGGTGGTTCCCGAGCAGGCAGTGGAAAAAGGTCAGGGACTCATCGGCACTGCCCGGGCTGAACGGGACGGTACGCTGATCTTTCAGCCTGCCGCTGGAAGCGTCCGGGCACAGTTCGAGTGGGAGTTTGCGGAAGAGCTTCCGCTGACGGCTGCCACATACCAGCTGACCGGGAACACTGTCGTTCAGCGAAGGCTTTTCCTTGCCGGGCGGGTGTTCCCATTGCCTTCCCTTTTCTCCCCTGCGGACGATTCCACGGCGGTCACACGGCATCTTCAGCCGGAGCTTCTGGGGCTGACGCTCCCGCTTTCCGTCGAGGAAACCACCTATTACGAACAGGCAGAAAATGAAATTCATTCCTCAGAGGATGAAGCCAGAGCACTGGCCCGTCTGCATGGCCTGCAGGCCTTGCAAAATGATTACCCGGACGCAGAATTTGTGGCGCAGAAAGTAGATGTCACAACCGAGAACGATACGCTGCATTACCGGGTAGTCTACACCATCATTGCTGATATCTGCACCTGAAAACGGCCCGGAGCGGGAAACTCCGGGCCGTTTTCAGGTTACATCTTATGCATTTTCGGCGGGCTCTTCGGCCGCTTCTTTTTTATAAGCAGCCTTCTCCACCAGCTGATTCAGGTCAAAATGATATTTGGTGTGGCAGAAATGACAGACGACCTCGCAGTCAGGGTCCTCATCCCGGAGCTTTTCCAGCTCCTTGCGGCCCAGGCTCAGCAGCATCTCTTCGGTGCGCTCGGCACTGCAGTCACACTTATACTGCACCTCGCGCTCATCCAGAACATTGGGGTTGAAGCCTGCCAGAGCAAGGTTCATCATATCCTCTGGGGTCTTGCCTTCCCGAAGCAGTTCAGTGACGGAAGGCATTGCGGCGATGTTCTGCTCCAGCTGGGTGATCTCGGCATCAGTGGCACCGGGCAGCAGCTGCAGCAGGAAGCCGCCCGCGCAGGCAATGGTCAGGTCAGTATCCACCAGCACCCCCAGAGCGCAGACGGTGGGCACCTGCTCGCTGTAAGCATAGTAGCTGGTCAGGTCCTCGGCGATCTCGCCGGAGACCAGCGGCACCTGGCCCACAGTGGGTTCTTTCTGCAGGCGGTTGTCACGGATGACAGTCAGCACGCCGTTTTTGCCCACAGCACCGCCCACATCCAGATGGCCGTTTGCTTTCAGAGGCAGCTCTACCAGCGGGTGGTCGATGCAGCCCTTGACATTGCCGGTGCCATCGGTACAGGCAACAACCGTGCCGGTGGGGCCGCCGCCCGCCACACGCAGCGTAATGGAATCGCCATCGTCCTTGAGCATGGAGCCCATCAGGGACGCACCGGTGAGCAGACGGCCCAGGGCTGCGCTGCAGGTCGCACTGGTGTGGTGCAGCTGCTCGGCCGTGCGGACGATCTCAGTGGAGTCCACACCGCAGAACACAACACCGCCGTTTTCAGAAATACCGCGGATCAGATTAGACATTTTCTTTTTCCTCCAATTGGGTATACTGCTTGACGGCACAGAAGAAATAGCGTTCGCTCTCTTCGGTCAGGGGGCCGAAGCTCTCACCGTCGCAGACCTTTTCCAGCACAAAGCCGTGCTTTTCCAACGCAGCTCGGATGGTATCCAGGTCGTAGGTATATTCATAGAACTGTTCATGGAAGTGTTCGCCGGTCTCGCGGTAGTCGATGTCCACCGTGATCTCCACCCGGCGGTCCGCAGGGTGATAGTGGTTGCGCCAGACGCAGGCAGCATCCTCTTCCTCAAAGGTAAATACATTCTCCCCCAGCACCTTCTGGTGCTTGTAGGGAGTGTTCATATCAAAGAGGAACACGCCGCCCTCTTCCATGAAAAAAGCCGCGTTGGCAATGGCGGTATCCAGGTCCGGGATGTGGTTGAAGGTATCGAAGGTAGACACCGCGCCCCGGATGGTGCCGTAGAGGTCAAGCTTGAGCAGATCCTGCTGCAAAAGCAGCAGCTTGCCGGAAAGGCCCAGCTGTTCCGCCTTATCCCGCACAACACAGAGCATCTCCTCGGACTGATCGATGCCGATCATATCATAGCCCGCCTGGGTCAGCATCAGGGTCAGCTCCCCTGTTCCACAGCCCAGATCGGCCAGAATGCCATCCCGGATATCGTGGGCATTCAGTTCCTGCCGGATCTGCTCATAGAGGGCATCATAGTCGGCTTCGCCGTTGAATTCATCATAGAAATAGGCAAATTCATTGTAGGCCATGGTTTACTCCGCTTCCTCGTCATCGGTGAACTCAGCCGCCACGGCCTCGTTCAACACCGCCTGCAGCTCCGGGATGCCGTAGCCGTTCTCGCCGCTGGTCAGCACCACCTTCTGGCAGCCATAGGGCAGGCAGACCTTTTCAAAATCCTCCTGTGTCTTGGCCAGCTGGCTCTTTTTGAGCTTATCGGCTTTGGTCAATGCCACAACAAAGGGGATCTGATGGTAGTGCAGATACTTCAGCATCTGCAGGTCATCTGCGCTGGGGGCATGGCGGCAGTCAATGAGCTGCACCAGCAGGGTATGATGCCGGGGGGCCTCAAAATAGCTGTTGATGAGGTCATCCCAGCGCTCGCGGTCTGCATTGCTGACCTTGGCATAGCCATAGCCGGGCAGATCCACAAAATAGCAGTTGTCCACCTCATAGAAGTTGATGGTGGCCGTTTTGCCCGGTGTACTGGATACACGGGCAAGGTTCTTGCGGTTGCACAGCTTGTTGATGAGGCTGGACTTGCCCACGTTGGAACGGCCTGAGAAGCTGAGTTCCGGACGGTCACTTTCGGGCAGCTGGCTGGAAATGCCGTAGCTTGCAATAAAATCCGCTTTGTTGTAGTTCATCGTTTGCTCCTTTGATTAGCAGACAGCCCCCGGCTTCGGTTTTTCCGGTGCGGGCGGGATGGCCGCTTCCACCGGCTTTGCCTTTTTGGCGGGGTGCGGATGACGGGCAGAAACGCTCTTGGGCTTGAGCAGAGCGGCATTGAGCACCTGCGCGAGGTCAGACATGGGCAGGAAGGTCAGATTCTTCTTCACCTCGTCATCCACCTCGTACAGGTCCGGAACGTTATCCTTGGGGATGAGCACAGTTTTCATCCCCTCACGGTAGGCGGCCATGCTCTTTTCGCGCAGACCGCCGATGGGCAGCACATTGCCGTGCAGGGTGATCTCGCCGGTCATGGCAACATCACCGCGCACCGGAATGCCGGACAGGCAGGACACCAGAGCCGTGGTCAGGGTAACACCGGCGCTGGGGCCGTCCTTGGGCACGGCACCCTCGGGGGCATGGATGTGCAGATCACATTTTTTCAGCCGCTCAGGGTCGATGCCATATTCCTCGGCGTGGACACGGACATAGGTGATGGCCAGCTGGGCACTTTCCTTCATCACGTCGCCCAGCGAACCGGTGACGGTGATCTTGCCGCTGCCATTATCCATGACCTGCACCTCGATGGGCAGAGTCTCGCCGCCGATGCTGGTCCAGGCCAGACCGTTGGCAATGCCAATGGCATTGGTCCGGTTGAGGAAATCGGGCTTGACGAAGCGGGGGCCCAGCAGCTCTTCCAGGCTGCTGCCGGTCACAGAAACGTTTTCCGCCTCACCGGACGCGATCTTGCGGGCGCACTTGCGCAGGACACTGGTGATGGTACGCTCCAGGGTGCGGACACCGGCCTCACGGGTGTAGCCGTCAATGATGCCGTAGAGCGCGCTCTGGGAGAAGGTGACCTTCCCGGCCAGACCGCAGGCCTTGAGCTGTTTGGGTACCAGATGCTTGCGGGCAATGTTGTATTTCTCCACCCGGGTATAACTGGGCAGCTCGATGACATCCATGCGGTCACGCAGAGGGCCGGGAATGGCGCTCAGATCATTTGCCGTGGTGATAAAAAGCACATGGCTCAGATCAAACGGCATATCGATAAAGTGATCATTAAAGGTGGTGTTCTGCTCGGGATCAAGGGCTTCCAGCAGGGCAGCAGCCGGGTCACCCCGGAAATCGCCCGCCAGCTTGTCGATCTCGTCCAGCAGCATCAGGGGGTTGGAGCTCTTGGCGGAAATCATGGCGTTGATGATCTTGCCGGGCATGGCCCCGATATAGGTGCGGCGGTGGCCGCGGATCTCTGCCTCATCCCGCACGCCGCCCAGACTGATGCGCACATACTTGCGGTTCAGGCTCTCGGCAATGGAGCGGGCAATGCTGGTCTTGCCGACACCCGGAGGGCCGACCAGGCAGATGATCTGACCCTTGACATCCGGAGCCAACTTGCGGACAGCCAACACCTCAAGAATGCGGTCCTTGACTTTCTTCAGGCCGTAGTGGTCGCGGTCAAGGATGCGCTGTGCCTTGGCGATATCGAGGTCGTCCTCGGTAAAGCTGTTCCAGGGCAGATCCAGGCAGGTATCCAGATAGGTGCGGATGACCGTTCCCTCCTGATTGCTGCTCTGCATCTTAGCAAGGCGGTCCACTTCCTTGAGCAGTTTCTTCTCCCGCTCCTCGTCCAGATGCAGCTCCTGGATCCTGCGGCGGTACTCCTCGGCCTCTGCCGTGGTATCATCGTCCTCGCCCAGCTCCTGGCTGATCATGTGCATCTGCTCATGCAGGTAGTAATCACGCTGGTTCTTATCCATGGCCTCGTCCACTTTCTGGGCGATCTCCTTGTCGATCTCCAGCATCCGGCGCTCCCGATGCAGGCGTTCCACCAGCAGGCGCAGACGGCCGATGAGGGTGCTTTCCTCCATCACAGCCTGCTTATCCTCAAAGCGGAAGAGCAGATTGGCAGGGATGTACTCGCACAGGAAGGCGGGGTCGTTATTCGAGGTAACGGCAAACACCACGTCCTTGCTGATGCGGGGATTCATGGAAAGCACCGCATCGAAGCTCGTTTTTACGTTGCGAAGCAGAGCCTCCGCCTCGGTCTCTTCCTCTGCCTTGATGGAGCGCACAGGAGCCGGCCGCACCGATGCCAACAGGAAGCTGCCTTCGGTATCCAGCTCGGTGCGCTTGGCGCGGAACTTGCCCTCCACCAGAATGCGCACCAGATCATCCGAAACACGCATGACCTGCTTGATCTCGGCCACAACGCCGTACTGGTACATCTCCTCTGCCTTGGGGTCCTCAGCCTTCATATCCTTCTGCGCAATGAGGAACACCTCAGATTTATTCCGCACGGCCCATTCCACAGCGGCAATGCTCTTGTCACGACCTACCTCAAAATGCAGCAGATTGTTGGGGAACACCACCAGCCCACGCAGGGCAATGGCGGGAAGATGGAGGATATTGCGCTCCACCTTGACAGTCACTTTTTCAGACATAAACTCATACCTCCCAGCTGCCCCGCGCCAAAGTGCGCTATCCCGTGGGCAGTTTTTTTGTTGGGTAAAAATTCAGATTTGATTTATTATATCGGATTCCGGCCCCGGTTGCAACCGGGCAGCTCATCCTTTGCGGTTTTCCTGGATATTATAACCCAGCCGTCCCAGCGCAGGCAGTATGGCCCGCAGGGTGACACTGGTGAGCATTCCCATCACAAGACCCAGCACCAGCATGACCGGTGCATAGTAAAGAGACACTGCTGTGGAAAGGATGACACTGGCTCCCAGCAGCTGGCCGATGTTGTGGGCCAGCGCGCCGCAGACCGACAGAATGAACCAGGTAGGCCGCAGCGGGCAGTGATAGTAGAGCAGCCACATCACCAGCAGTGAGAGCAGGCCGCCGCAGAGGGAAAGAAAACCTGCCGTCCAGCCGGAGACCAGAAAGACGAAGAACGCCTTCAGCACATCCAGCACAAGAGCCTGTTTTGGCCCCATGAAGAACAGGGCATACATCACCACAATATTCGCCAGACCCAGCTTCATGCCTGGCAAAAGCCCGGGGATGACCAATGTGCCCTCGATGAAGGAAAGCGCCATCGCCAGAGCAAACAGCAGACCTGAAAGGGCGATGCTGTGCGTTTTGTTGTAATTGCGGCGGTTATAGGGCATCATTGTTCTCCTTTGCAGCGGATTATTCTTCACCAGCAGCCTGTTCGTACTGCTCCTGCTCTTCCATTGCCTTTTCCCAGGCAGCAAACAGCTCCTCCTGATGGAAGCGCAGATCACTGAGCTCATCGCTCTTTTGGCGGAGCAGATCGGGGTCATTGTAGACCTCCGGGGAGTTGATCTCATTGTCAAGCTCCACTTCCCTTGCCCCGCAGGCTTCCATTTCATCCTCGCAAGCCTTGATCTTGGCCCGCAGCTCCGCGCGGCGGCGGCGCTGCTCTTTGCCGTAACCGGCCTTGGCGGGCTGATCCCCGGCTTTTTCCGGAGCGGCAGCAGGAGTGGCACGGCCCATCAGGGCATCGTAGCTCGGATACAGGGTGGCCTTGCCATCTTCCAGATAGAGGATGGGACAGCCCAGACTGTTCATCAGATGGCGGTCATGGGTGACCATGAGCAGGGTCCCGGTGTATGCTATCAGGGCTTCGGTCAGGTTCTCACGGGTGTAGATGTCCAGGTGGTTGGTGGGCTCGTCCAGAAACAGCAGATTGGGCCGCTCCAGCACGATCTCAGCAAAGCGCAGGCGGGCCAGCTCGCCGCCCGAAAGTGCCTCGCAGGGCTTGAACACTGTCTCGCCCCGGAAACCCAGCTTTGCAAGATGGCTGCGCACTTCCAGCTCCGTCATCCGGGGATATTTGTTCCAGATGACATCGATCACCCGGCCCTGTCCCAGACGGTTCTGCTGCTGGGCAAAAATGCTGGGTCGGGCTCCCGTACCCAGCCGCACCATGCCGCCGGAGGGACGGCGCTTACCATCCAGCACCTGCATCAGGGTGGATTTGCCCGCACCGTTGGGGCCTGCGATCACCAGCCGCTGACCCCGGCAGACCGTGTAGGTAAAGGGTTCCAGCAGGGTGCGCTCCCCGATCCTGATGGTCAGGTTCTTCATCAGCACCAACTCGTTCCACGGCTCCACATCATACTCAAAGCGGAACTTGAGCTGGTTCGTTTCATCCTTTGGTGCTTCCGTGATCTCCAGCTTTTCCAGCTGTTTGCGGCGGCTCTGGGCCATCTTGGTGGTGGAAGCGCGCACAAGATTGCGGTCAACATAATCCTGCAGCTTTTCAGCCAGTGCTACATCTGCATCGTGCTGCTTCTGGCGCAGGGCATCGGCAGCTTCCTTCTGGGGCAGATAGGCTGAGAAGTTGCCCTTATAAGTGGTCATGGTCTGGAAGGAGACCTCCCAGATCCTGGTGCAGATATTGTCCAGGAAATAGCGGTCATGGCTGACGACCAGCACGGCACCGGAATAGCCCTTGAGGTAATTCTCCAGCCATTCCATGGTGGCAAAATCCAAGTGGTTGGTGGGCTCGTCCAGAATCAGGACATCCGGCTTTTCCAACAGCAGCTTTGCCAGACGAAGGCGCGTCAGCTCACCGCCCGAAAGCACAGCGATATTCTTCGTCCAGGTATCCTGTGCAAAGCCCATACCGGACAGCACCTTTTTGATGTTGACATCCATATTGTAGCCGTCAGCGGCATCAATGATGTTCTGCAAGGCATCGTGCTGCTCCAGCAGAGAGGCATCCTCCGGGCTGGCGGCCATTCTGCGCTCCAGGATCTGCATCTGGGCCATGGCATCCAGCACATGGGCAAAGCAGGAACGCATCTCGCCGTAGATATCCAACGTAGGGTCGAGCTTTGCATTCTGTTCCAGATAGCCCAGCGTCACACCATGGGTCACACTGAACTCACCCTCGTAGTCCGTATATTCGCCGGTCAGGATCTTCAGCAGGGTCGTTTTGCCTGCGCCGTTCTGGCCCACGATGCCGATGCGGTTCTCCCGTTCGACACTGGCCGTGACATCATGCAGGACGATCTTCTCACCAAAGCTCTTGCCCAGCTTTTCCAAATGTATCAACATTGTTCGTTTTCCAATCTCTCACACAGGCCGCACAGCATTACAGCTGGTGGCGGCGATTCTTCAGGCCCACATTGGCCAGTTCCTCCGGCTCCATCACCAGCGGGTAAAGCTCTTCCAGGCTGCTGATCTCATAGGTAGGGACGACCTTGCCGGGATTCTCGGCGTGGTTGGGGTTATACCAGCAGGTATCCAGCCCGGCGTTCACACCGCCCTGCACATCACTGCTCAGGCTGTCGCCCACCATCAGCACGTGCTCACGGTTCTCCACGCCCAGCGCACGGAGCGCGGCATCAAAAATCTTGCGGTTGGGCTTTTCGCTGTCCATTTTTTCAGAAACGAACACATCCTCCACAAAATCCAGAATGCCGGATTCCCGCACACGGCGGCTCTGCACCCGGTCAAAGCCATTGGTCACCACAGCCAATGTTGCCACTTCGGAAAGCTCCCGGAGCACGTCCAGCACGTTGGGAGATGTCAGGTCAGGATGGGTAGAGAGCTGATCCAGATAGAATTTGTTCATTTCCACACCGTTGCCTGCGGCATTCACTGCCTTCAGAAAGCGGGTGAACCGCTCCCCCATCAGCTTGTCCCGACGGATCTGGCCCTTTTCCAGCTGCCGCCAGAGCTCCTCGTTGATGGTGCGGTAGGTCTGCACCGTCTCGGCATCCGGCTCAATGCCGTACTCCCGCAGGGTGTCAGCCAGCGCCTTGTTTTCCGCTGCATCAAAATCCAGCAGCGTATTATCAGCATCAAACAGAACACAGTAGTATTTTGCCATGGTTCATTACCCCTCTTTCATGCTTGTGTCATTTTCCGGGACGCTTGTCCCCGATCACCGGGGAATTTTTCCCAGATCAAAAGAACAGCGAGAAGCCAGCCCCGCCCCGGCAGAGCTGGCTTCCGGTTATTCCTGAACTATCTCATAGGTTTCATCATCGGTCTGCACCGGGGAATTGTCCGTGCACGGATCTTGCGCGGTGCAGGGTCTGTCAACGTTTCTGGGCATCTGCTCCTCGGTCACGCCGTTGTCCACATTCTCCCAGTCCATCTCATACCAATCCACACTGCCATCGGTCACAGTTCCCTCACCGGGCAGCCCGGGGATCTTGATCTCTTCACAGAACATCCGGCTCCCTCCCTTCTGCCCAGCCTATGCGGGCAGACAGAAAAAGGTTTACCGGCTGGCTTCTGCTTCGGTGGAAGCGGAAGGTTCCTCTGCAGGCTCAATATCATTTTCAACCGAAACGGAGACCGATTCACTGTTGGTCTGCTCCTTGGATTCCGTTTTGCTCTCAGAGGCAGCACTGCTGGAGGACGATGTGCTCTCTGCCTTGCTCTCCGAGCTGCTGTGAGAAGAAGAGGTGCTCTCGCTCTTGGATTCGCTCTTACTCTCACTTTCCGCCGTGCTGTGGGAAGAACTGCTGCTCGTGCTCTCAGACTTGCTGCTCTCCGAAGAGGACGCGGATGTACTGCCGGAAGAAGTAGAAGAGCTGCCGGAGCTTGAGCTGGAAGCAGGCTCCGGACTGACCGTGATGGTCAGCGCATTACTGACCACGGCACAGTCGTTGTACACGACCACCGCATAGATCTTATAGCTGCCGCTGGTGATGGCCGAAGCGGACACGGTGACTGTTGTCTGGCCTGCGGCCTCCTTCACTTCCTGACCGTTGGCGAACCAATGCAGGTTTTCACTCTTGGCATATTTACCCTCCAGCGCAGCCTTAAAGACATAGGAGCCGGCGGAAGCCTTGCCTTCCGAGATGTGAACGGAAGCAGCTGCAAACACGGCTGTCACGTCCAGATTCTGCTTGAAGCCGGTATCGGTACGGGTCTTGCTGGTCACGCCGTCGCTCCACTTGACGAACACATGGCCCTCCGCAGGGGTGGCCGTGACAGTCAGCGACTGGGATGCATCTGTGATGCCGTATGTCAGGCTGGTCTTGCCGCTCTCGTTCCCACAGCTCAGGGTGCCGCCGCCGCTCTTTTCCACCTGATAACGAGCCTCAAACTTGACGCTGGCAGTCTCAGAGCTGCTGACGCTTTCACTCTCGCTGGAAGAAGCGGGTTCTTCCGAGCTGGGGGCCTGCACCGCCGAGCTGGGGTTGGATACATATTCCAGCGTACGGGTGGGGATATTATTGGTGTCCGGGCGGCGATCCTCGGTCTGGTAGGCGTGGGTGCGCAGATAGTTCAGCGCAGCCTTGAGACCAGCGCTCTTGAGGTGGATATCACCATCCGTGTAGTAATCCGGCTGGCCGTAGCCATTTTCTCCCTTGAGAACTTCAGCCGTATTCAGAAATTTGACCCCCAGCTGTTCACACATGTTGAGCAGCGCCATGTTAAAATCATCGATCTTGGCCTGATCCATGTGGGGGTAATTGGAGTGATTCTCCGGGATAGGAGGCACCGTGTTCACGATGATATCGGTGTAGGGGTAAGCCTCCTGAATGGCCTGCACCAGCGCGGTATAGTTACTGATAAAATCAGCCACCTCCATGCCGGTGTCGTTGGTACCAAAGGTCATCACGACACGGCGGGGCTTCATTTTTGCCACCGCCTGTGCGATGGTGTAGTGGGTGGTGTCATTCTTAAAGGTGATGATTCCTTCGTTCAGGGCCACCTGGGTACCAATGCCCTCCTTGGCGCAGAACTGCTGCAAGGAGATCAAACCGTTGTTATACAGACGCACGGTGTTGGAGTCTCCCAGAAACAGGGTGCTGTCCAGATATTCCGTGCCCGCATCCGCTGTTTCAGTCAGCAGAGCACTGGAGGTGTTATCGATCTGATAGTGATTGGCAAGATCTGTGCTTTCACCGTCCCCGGTGGTGTCCGTCGGCACGGAGTCTGCGGGTGTGCCGGGCGTTTCCGGTTTTCCCCGTTTGAGCAGGGTCAGGGTGATGCCTACGGTTAGCAAAGCCGCCAGTGCGCAGACCACACAGACCAGAACGGCCTGCCGCTGCAGCGATGTCATAGACTGTTTGTCCGATTGATTCTTATGATTCATGTTATATTCACCACTTATCCTATCGTTCAACCGTTTGCACGGCAGGCCAGGAGCTTGTCCGTCAGTTCTTCACAACTTTCCGCCAGCAGCACCGGGCCAAAGGGCTCCAGTTCTTCCCTGCTGCCGTAGCCATACAGGGCACCGGCGGCATCCAGCCCGCAATCAGCAGCACCGCGCATATCATCGTTGCGGTCACCCACCATCAGCACCCGCTTGCCCTGTACACAGGGCTGGGTGAGAACATAGCGCACCACTTCCGTTTTGGTATCCCGGCTCTCATCCATGGACGCGCCGCCGATGAAATCAAAGTAAGGGGCCAGTCCCTGTTCTTCCAGAATGGGGGTCACGACCACAGTCGGCTTGGAGGTTGCGGTGCAGAGCACAAATCCTGCCTCCTTCAGGCGGCGCAGCATCTCTGCCACACCGGGGTAGGCCGTACCCTCATGGCTGCCCTTTTCGCGGTAACTCTCCCGATAGAGCTCGGTGGCCTCCTCGATTTTTGCAGGGTCAGAAAAATGCTCTCCAAAGCTCTTGCGGAGCGGCGGCCCCAGATAGCGCCGCAGGTTCACATGGGTGACATCCACGCCCATCTTGGTAAAAACTTCTTCCAGTGTATTCAGGATGCCGGGGGCGGAATCGATCAGGGTTCCGTCCACGTCAAATAAGATCACGTCATAGTGCTGCAAGTTCGTTTCCCTCTCTTTCACACATATACACGGTATAGTATAGCACAGAATTGCGTTTTCAGCAATTCCAACAAATCGTTTTTATTCTTTTTATACAAATCGGTCACAATCTGGCCTTAAAACGCAAAATGCCTGCCCGCCAGAATGCGGACAGGCAGGGGGTCGTGCAGGCTTATTGGGCTGCAGCGCCGTTATCAGCGGAGGGATAATAGAGGTTATTGGAGATAAACTCCAGCTTATCCTTCAGCACCAGCTCCAGATTTGCCACGGCGTGCACCATGTTGGTGGCCGAATCGTTCACTTCCAGCAGCTTGCACAGGTCGATCTCGTTCATGGCGAGTGCGGTTTTCATCTTCTGGCTCTCGGCGCAGAGGATGTGGCTCAGAGCACTTTCCTGCAGCGCGATACTTTCCATCAGATCGATCACAGCTTGACTCAGGGTAACACGGGGCAAGGCCGGACATTCCAGCGTGGTGGGACAATTGATCGTTGCCATAGGGGACTCATCCTTTCTATATAAGGTGTACCCCATCCTATGTCCCCTGCCGTGCAGCCGTTACTGCTTTTTCTCCTGTGCAGAGATCTTTTCAATTACGCTCTGGTAACCGCCGGTTCCGTATTGGATACAGCGATTGATACGGCTGATGGTCGCCGTGCTGATCTCTACCTCTTTCACGATCTGGTCATAGGTGCGGCCGCCAAGCAGCAGCTTTGCCGCTTCCAGCCGTTGTGCCATATCGGAGATCTCCTTTACTGTGCACAGATCCTCAAAAAAAGCATAGCACTCCTCCCGGCTCTCAAGGCTCAGGATGGCATCGAACAGTGCATCTACGGTCTCGTTTTTTCTGGAATTTTTCTCAGTCATTGCGGTCTCCTCTGCGGCAAACGCCGGAACTTCTGACAGAAAGAATCATATCATGTTATCACTTTAGCACACGAAAGTGTGAAAGTCAAGTTTTTTGCGTGAATCGTTTTCAATTCAACGTGTCCACAGTTTTCTTCTCTTCACAAGTGAAATAAAATCACCTAAAATTTATTGCCGGATTTTCTGTCGAATTAGCACATCCTCTGAACTGCTCCGAAAAATATTGACAAATTATGAAAATGGGGATAAAGTATACACAATTTTCAGGCAAAGGAGCCACAGCGTGACCTCTTTGCCGCATGAAAAGCAAAGGAAAGAGGTAAAAGAAATGAACACGCTGGTCATCGTTTTGATCGCAGCCGTGTGTCTGTTTGGTGCTTACACCCTCTACGGACGCTGGCTGGCAAACAAGTGGGGCATCGACCCTACCGCCAAGACCCCTGCGGTCGTCCATGAGGACGGCCGGGATTACGTTCCCACCAACGGCTGGACCGTTTTTGCACATCAGTTCAGCTCCATTGCAGGTGCCGGCCCTGTTACTGGTGCCATTCAGGCTGCTGCCTTTGGCTGGCTGCCCGTTCTGCTGTGGGTCCTGCTGGGCGGCATCTTCTTTGGTGCTGTTACCGACTTCGGCGCTCTGTATGCTTCTGTAAAGAATGACGGCAAGTCCATGGGTATGCTGATTGAAAAGTATATCGGCAAGACTGGCCGCAAGCTGTTCCTGCTGTTCTGCTGGCTGTTCTGCGGCATCGTTATTGCAGCGTTTGCTGACATGGTCGCTGGCACCTTCAATGCTTATGGCGCGGACGGCGCTCTGGTGGACGCTGCTCAGACCAACGGCGCTGCCGGCATGGTCTCCATCATGTTCATGGTCTTCGCTGTGGTCTTTGGCCTGATCCAGAAGAAGTTCAACTTCTCCGGCTGGAAGGAAAGCGTCATCAGCATCGTTTTCATCGTGCTGTCTTTTGTCATTGGCGCAAATCTGCCCATCATCCTGGGCAAGGCCGCATGGAGCTATATCACCTTCGTTTATATCTTCTTTGCCGCCGTGCTTCCCATGTGGCTGCTGAAGCAGCCCCGGGACCACATGACCACCTTCATGTTCGTTGCCATGATCGCAGGCGCTGTGGTTGGTCTGGTCGTTGCACACCCCACCATGAATCTGCCCGTTTACACCGGCTTCACCAACGAGAAGCTGGGTACCATGTTCCCCATCCTGTTCGTTACCGTTGCCTGTGGTGCTGTTTCCGGCTTCCACAGCCTGGTCTCCTCCGGTACTTCTTCTAAGACCGTTGAGAACGAGAAGGATATGCTGAAGGTTGGCTATGGTGCAATGATTCTGGAAAGCCTGCTGGCTGTTCTGGCTCTGTGCGTTGCAGGTGCTGCCGCCGCTGCAGACGGCACCCCCGCTGCAGGCACCCCGTTCCAGATCTTCAGCCGTGGTGTTGCCGGTTTCTTTGAGATGTTCGGCGTTCCCGCTTATGCAGCAACGGTCTTTATGACGATGTGTGTTTCCGCTCTGGCCCTGACCAGTCTGGATGCTGTGGCCCGTATCGGCCGCATGAGCTTCCAGGAGCTGTTCAGTGTGGACGACATGGAGCACGCTGAGGGCTGGCGCAAGCTGTTCTGCAACGTCTACTTCTCCACCTTCCTCACTCTGGCCTTCGGCTTCCTGCTGACCAAGATCGGCTACGCAAACATCTGGCCTTTGTTCGGTTCCGCCAACCAGCTGCTGAGCGCTCTGGTTCTGGCTACCCTGTGCGTTTTCCTGAAGGTCACCGGCCGCAGCAACAAGATGCTGTTCCCCCCGCTGATCATCATGCTGTGCGTCACCTTCACTGCTCTGGTGCAGCGCCTGATCGCCATGGTCAAGGCCATCAGCACCGCCGCTTCTGTCAGCATTCCTGCGGGCGAGACCACCTGGGGTGCCGTGTTCATTGCCAACGGCCTGCAGCTGATCCTGGCTGTCCTGCTGATCGTTCTGGGTCTGAACATTGTGTTCCACTCCTTCTCTGCTTACAAAAAGGCTGAGCACAACAGCGAGGCCAAAATCTGAGGTTTTCACGGTTTTACCGTAAAACGATAAAAATCTCCCACTGACGACATCGAACCCCGTCAGCGGGAGATTTTATTTTATCCTTTTCAGGTCACAGCATCTTCACCATGATGATCTCATCCCGGTAGGTGCCGTCTTTCAGTTTAAAGGCCCGGGGCTGGATGCCATAGCGCTCAAACCCAAACTTCTCATAGAGATGGATGGCACGGGCGTTATCGCTGTACACCCCCAGTTCCAGCTGTTCGAAGCCGTTGGCGCGGGTCTGGCCAATGGCCAGCTGCATCAGATAACTGCCCAGACCGCAGCCCCAGTAATCTTTCCGTACGGAGATGCCCATTACGGCACGGTGGCGGTATTTGATATGCGGCCGCACCTGTGCAACACCAAACTCCCCCACCAGCTTTTCTCCGGCAAAAGTGCCCACCTCAAAATTCACAGGGCTTTCCCCGCAGCCTGCGAGCCAGTTCCGCATCGCTTCCAGACTCGCTCCTTCCTCCGGGTATCGGGCCATAAAATGTGTTTCGCTGTAGATTGCATTGCGGAATGCACTCAATGCCTCCGCATCATCGGCGCATAAGCTGCGCACCGTCAGCACTTCCCCGTTGGGTAGTGTGAACGTTCTGGGTTCGATCTTCATGTTTCTCTCTCCTCTTCTTTCAGATATGTGCTCGCTCCCATTCCTGCAGAACAGCCAATTGCAGCTCGGTATGGAACCAGTGCTCTCCTTCTTCCATGATGGTCAGATGCGCACCTGTCCGTTGTTTGAACTGCTCAAGCACTGCCCTGGAAGTCAGGTTATCCTTTGCGCCATAGAGCACTTGCGTGGGCACTTTCCAGCGGTAGGGATGCTCCCTCACCCAGCAGAGATACTGCCACGACAACGTCTCATCGAAATCCGTGGAAATCTCCCCTGCTTCTTTCAACTGGGCCTCACTCACATTTTTCCACTGCATCATATTGGTGATAAGATCTTCCATATCTACCACTGGTGAGAGCAAAAGAGCACTCCGTAAAGGCTTTGCCTGTAAGGCCAACATGGAAAACCAGGCTCCAATACTTGTAGCCCGCAGCGAAACATTCTTCCAACGCTCTGCGGCATAAGAATAAACCGCTTCCAACTCTGGAACCGCCACCCACGGCAGCAGCTTCTCGGAGCTGCCCCTGCGCTCTCCATGTTCGGGCAAGTCAACAGCAAGAACCTGATATCCTGCTGGGCAGGCAAGTTCTGCAAACGGCAGGGCTTCTTCTTTGCATCCCATTTTGCCGTGGACATAGAGATACACTTTCCGGCTTTCTTTCCCGCACAGCAAAGCAGGAATACCGCTGATCTCAAGTTTCTGTGTTTTCACCGTAACATCTCCTGTCAGATGCCGCCTTCCTTTTTTCGGTACAGCGGCTGGTCGAGATTCTTCACTTCCAGCTTTCTCTTCATTGTAATTGTTCCTATGATAACACACTTCCCGTTCAAACACAAACAAAAAGAGCTGTGACACCCTGTTACAGGTACCACAGCTCTTAAATTCATTCAGTCAGACTGAATTACTTCACCATGCTTGCAACTTCAGCAGCGAAGTCGTCAGCACGCTTCTCCAGGCCTTCGCCCTTCTGGAAGCGGGTGAACTTGACGATCTTGATGTCGCCGCCCAGATCCTTAGCGACCTTAGCGGTGTACTGAGCAACGGTCAGGTCGCCGTCCTTGACGAACTCCTGATCGACCAGGCAGTTCTCCTTGAAGAACTTCTTGATCTTGCCCTCGATCATCTTCTGCTTCACAGCCTCGGGCTTGTTAGCGGTCTTGGGATCGCCAGCCATCTGAGCCAGCATGATCTCCTTCTCCTTGGCCACGACCTCAGCGGGGACAGAAGCCTCATCGACATAGCCGGGGTTAGCAGCTGCAACCTGCATGGCGATGTCCTTGCCGTAGGTAACGAACTCGTCCTTAGCCTCGATGCCGTTGGTGGTCTCGAAGTTGACCAGAATGCCGTGGGTGCCGCCGCCGTGGACGTATGCAGAGCAAACGCCCTCGTAACGGACGAAGCGGCGAACCTTGATGTTCTCCTTGATGACCAGGATCAGGTTCTTCAGAGCCTCGTCCACGGTCTCGCCGTTCTCGGTCTTGCAAGCCATCAGAGCCTCAACATCAGCAGGGTTCTGCTTCATGATGACCTGAGTAGCCTCCTTGACGAAAGCAACGAACTTGTCGTTCTTGGCAACGAAGTCGGTCTCAGCGTTGACCTCGATGACAACACCGACCTTGCAATCGGGGCAGTAGTCAGCGTAGACCATACCCTCGGCAGCAACGCGGCTTGCCTTCTTGGCAGCGGTAGCCAGACCACGCTCGCGCAGGATCTCGATTGCCTTCTCGAAGTTGCCGTCAGCCTCGGTCAGAGCCTTCTTGCACTCCATCATGCCGCAGTCGGTCTGCTTGCGCAGTTCCATAACGTCCTTTGCAGAAATAGCCATTTTTGTAGTCTCCCTTACACGTTATTTCACGGGTTTGTTCTGTACAGCCAGAAATCAGGCGTTGGCAGCTTCCTCAGCGGGAGCCTCCTGGTTGCCCTGCTTGCCTTCCAGAACAGCGTCAGCCATAGCGCCAGCGATCAGCTTGACAGCGCGGATAGCGTCGTCGTTGCCGGGGATGACGTAATCGATC
>ERZ1694966.71-NODE-71-length-91532-cov-14.694787_pt1 | contig 91532 bp, 80 predicted proteins | sample MGYA00581611_ERZ1694966 | MGnify/ENA primary metagenome ERZ1694966 (study PRJEB42213, sample SAMN07424282) | human gut metagenome | biome: ENVO:00009003; feature: ENVO:2100002; material: ENVO:00002003 | host: Homo sapiens | place: USA | collected 2014 ...
CGATTGATTTTTAACACTAAAGAGAAAGTGTAGTATGCCTATATATATTATAATAGTGTACCTATATATTATATAAGGTGGATTGAATAACTATGAAACTTGATGAGTAGAAAAATAAAACGATATAACGACTGAAAGATGAGCGTAATATGATTTAGTGAATTTTATATCGAGTCAAGATTCATGAATTCTAATATAACAAGAAACAATTTTGACGCAACAGGATAGATTCAACTGATTGAGAAAAGTGTAGGAGTGGAAATCGAGAACGTTGGCAACAGCAGCACATGGAAGCTGGGTTGGGTGCAATGACAGAGTTGATCCTGACAAGGCAACTTAACTGGTGTATTAATGTGTTATTGTACCGGCTGCAGAAGTAGTACTGGATGATAAGGCAATATGTCTAGTGTTCTGATGAGGTTATGCCACTGACAGAAAAAGTGAAATAAACCCATAAAGTTACATGACTAGTATTTTATGTGCTGGCTGTACGGGTGGAAGAAGGGAGTGAGCGACGCTAGACGGTTTTAACAACTCGTGATATGGAATTTGTACGGCCTCAAATGCGTCTTAGAGCCTCTGTGACGAATTTTTACTTCCGTCGTAGCACTTTACGAAGAAAAACTGTAAAATGCACCAGAGACGCCTTATAGCGCGTCTGGTGAAATATTTTTCAAAAAGACACTGGACAATCCATTGGAAGTGTGATATGATTGTGCCCCCAAGGAGGAGAGAGCGGCCGGGCAAGCCCCGGACGTGCACGACATCTTGACAAGCGTGCCCTGCGTGAGGGGCGGTGACCGAGGCGACTCGGAAGCTGACCTGAACGGCGGAGTAGGCGGCTGCCCTGTGAAAGCGGGGTGAAGCACCTTGAAAACTGAACATCGTCAAAAATCTATTTGGACAAGGAGGAATGTAAAAATGGAAAGAAATGACATTTTGAACACAAACCTGCTGCAGTTGCCCATGAAGGCACAGGCGGCTGACGAGGGGGCGGTACAGGATATCGCGCCCGGTGCAGCGCCCGTAGGCCTCGCTGGGGGAGTAGTGGAGCTTGAGCTGGATGTTCTGAACCGGAGCGGTGTTGTGCTTCAGCGGTTGAGCGATGTGACACCCAAAAATCATGAAATGTTGGTATCCGGACGTCTGCAGTGCGGCGAAATCACGCTGCTTTGCGGTGACGGCGGTGTAGGCAAGGGGCAGTTTGTGGCGCAGATCGCGAGATCCCTGACCATGGGCGAGGCTACGGAGGCTTTTCCGCAGGCCCCCAAGCGCACGGGCAACGTTGTGATTCTTGCTGGCGAGGATCCTATCGATGCTGTGCTGTGCCCTCGTATGGCTGCTGCTGGTGCTGATCTGGGCCAGGTTGTGGTGATTGATTCCGATGTATTCTACGAAAAGACGAAGAAAATGCCTTGTCTCGGAGACCCTGATCTGGTAAATTGGATCATTGTGGCGAACCCGTTGGTGCTGGTTATTGACCCACTTCAGGCGTTTTTGCCAAGCTCTGCCAATATGAACAACCGCCAACAGATGCGGAAGGTGCTTCAGGATCTGCGCATGCTGGCACAGCAACAGGGGTTTGCCATCCTGCTGGTGACCCATACCAACAAAAATCCATCCGCGTTTGGGCGTAAGCGTCTGAATGGATCGGGTGAGCTTTGGGATACCGCCCGCAGCGTGCTGATCATGGGGCATACGAGGGATGGCAGCAAAAGCTACGTCTCCCACGAAAAGAGCAGCTATAGTGTACCGGCGGATACGATCCTTTTTACCACCGAGACGGTAGAGGTCAGGGGGATCAAGACGGTAAGACTGAAGTTAGACTCGACTTCGGATTGGAAGGACGAGGATTTTTGTCGGGAGAAGCCGGACAATAAAGGGCAGAAGTATGCAGAAGTTCAGAGAGAGCTCCTGCGTACGTTGAATGCCGCCCCGGGAAATTGTATGGTCAGCAAGGAGCTTCAGCGGCTGGTTCTGGAAAAAACTGGATGCAGCGAAAGCACCTATAACCATGCGCGCAGCGAACTGAGTGGCGATGGTCTCATCAAAAACGTCCGGCAAATTGTACCAGAGGTCGGAGCCTGCGGCGTTACAGCCCTGACACGGAGCACGGCAGTGGCGTAACGGCTGCTGAGGGTGTATGATTGCAGTTTTGCAATGTTGACAAAAAATATCGATGAAAAGCAAAAAACAATTTCTGCCTTTGCAATGTTGAGCCCTGCTTTGCAAGGCTGAGGTCGCCATAACAGGGGCAAAAAGGAGGAAGTGGCATGCAGTGCAGTAGACCGCTGAAAATCCCATAGCGCTGGTAGGGTGAAAGACCTGACCCGCTTTGGCACTGTTGGGAGCAGACAGCAAGACCGTTCTAAAAAACACGATTCAATTCAAAAGGAGGACCATATGTCGTATGAAACATAGAGCCCGGGCAGCATCCTGTCAACAAGGGAAACTGTGCGTGGACTCTGGTAAAATGAACAAAAAATATAAGTTGGGAGTGTTGAAATTGCTAAAAATTTGGAAGGATTATTATCTGGACGCGAGCAGCGTGTATTACACGTTGAAAAAGGCGCATGCGAAGGCCGACGGCGGGGTGGAGTACGATATTTGCACCTATCATGCAAGGCTGGAGGAGGCGCTGGCAGAAGCTGTAAGACGCACGATCCGTGATGGAGTCACCAGCGGGGAGCTGAAGGAATGGGAGCAGGTGCGTGCCGAACTCCAGCGGTTGGAGAGCGAGGCGCGGGGGCTGCTGCAGTCCATCTGCCCGGCGGACAAGGATTTTGCCCCGGCTCTGAAGAACGAACGAAACAACAAATGTGCATAATGAAAGGAGAAATGATATGATCGAAATTTACTTCAATGATGCAAATCTTCTGCCCGAGAACCGTGAAGAGGAGCAGTATGCCGAGGCGACACTCAACAACATTTTGGCTGGAAAAACGGCCGACACGGAGATGTGCATCATGCCCTGCTTTTACGATGCTCCGTTGCGCAAGGGGCTGCTGTACCATCTGGACGACGGCACAACGCTGCGGATCAGACCTATCCTGAATGAGGCAGGCGAGCCGGAGCTGCTCATCAGATGCGTTACGGAGGAGAGCGTCGAGGAGATGTACCAGAGGGTCTCGAATTACGACTAAGGCGAGCACCGAACCGACAATGAACCTGTTTTCAAAAATAAATTTTAATGAAAAGGAGCTATTATTATGGTTGAAAATAACGTAAAAGAGAATCTGCTTGACGATGAGGAGGAGATCTATGTGAACCTGAATGATCTGGTGAACCTCAGAGAGTCGGTGGAACTCAAGGAAGCCGCAGATGCATGAAGGCTATTTGATCATCCCTCGTGAGACGCGTGAGCTGTGTGAGCCGCTGGTCAAGGCCGCAGATGCGCTGGAGAGGGCGCTGGGGGACCTTCCGGTTGATGAGGCGGGCAAGAACAGAATCGCACGGTTGTCGGCAGAGCTGATGGCCCAAGCAGAACAATACGCTGTAGAGCTGGGGATCCAGGCATACTTGGAGTTTACCAGAACGCTGAGCCCTGAGATGAATGCTGAACTTGAAGGGCACAAGGACAATGAGGTGCCAGAGACATGATTCGAGGCACAGAAGGTCAACAACGCCCCGGGAGGTGCTGCATAATATGTGGAACCTAAAGGTTGCTCCGTACCCCGCCGGGAAAGAGCTAAAAAATACGATTATAGATATGAAAAAGGAGATCAAAATGAGCTTTTTAAAGGATGTATTTCAGACCGCTGACGAGATCAAGCAGAACGAAGAGAAGTTCAAAAGTGCTGTGGAGGCAAGCTTTTATCAGCTGGATACGCTTGTTCGGCCGTATCTGAGCGAAGCGCAGAACGAGACCCTATCTGAAATTCTGGAAGGGCTGGTCGCGTCCGTTGCCGAGCATTCGTTCCAAATCGGCTACAGCAGCGCCATGCAGACGTTTGCAGAAGCGGCGGCAGCACTTGAGGCGGGATCCCATGTGCAGCAGTAAAACAAAAACCGCCTTACCTGCGCCAACAGGTAAAGCGGCCATAGAGACGGGAATATAAATGCGTACGTAAGTTCCCGCCCCTATAATACCACAAAACGAAGCATTTGACCAGTTTTTCTGGGGAAACGCTGACAAACCGGCGCATGGTCTGGCAGGATGGTTGGGCTGTGCGCCTTATATTATTATAGAGGATATCAATATGAGTGATGAAAAGACACGTTGGCCATTCGGCGGTTTTTTCCTGAAGCTGTCCGATGAAAAGAACGGGACACATGAATATGAGGAATATCTACGCAACTGCAAGGAGAGCCCATTGACCGAGGAAGAGCAGCAGGAATGGACAGAAACCGCCCGTGCAGCGATTGCAGAGCTGGAACAATTGAACGCAGAGCCGGAGCCCACCAGACAGGCAGCAGAGGCGGAGGGAATATCCAGTCTCCAGACGCCAGAGCCCGCCGAGCTGCAGGAAGGGTGCTGTACCGGACAGGAGGCAGAGGAAGCGCCGGAAGTGGAGGTGACTGCAGCGGAGGAGACGTCTGTTCCACAGGGAGAGGGCGTTTTGCTGCTCCCGGCGGAACCGACAGTGATCCCGGAGGTGGCCAGCGAGCCGAAGCGGATACGCATCACGGAGCTGGTGAAGGAGAACTTTAAAAATTGGCGGGACGGTACCAGAATCGTCTTTGATGCAGGCGTGAACTCAGGTAAAACCTATTTTATCTTGAATATTCTACTGCCATGGGCATATCAAAAGCACTGGAAAATTCTGTATCTTTGCAATCGTGTCCCCCTGCGAAATGAGATTCAGCGGGAGGTGGAGCGGCTTGGAAAGACGGCAGAGAAGGTTGGGCATTGGAATCATAACCTTCGGCAGATCGTTTACGAAAGCAGAGTCGAGAATAAATATAAAGATACGATCCGGGTAGAGACCTATCAGTGGATGGAGGCGTTCTGCAAAGCCAACCCGGAAGGCGCAATGGACTACCTTAAAAGCTTTCGCTATATCGTGGCGGACGAATACCACTATCTGTTAACGGATGCAACGATCAATAAATACATCGACTTCTCCTATGTAACGCTGAACGAACTGACAAAGTACCGCCCAGTGATCTTTATGAGCGCAACGGCACATCCGTTCTTTCATCGTTGGCGGTATGAAACAAATGAGGTCTTGCCAGAGAACTACTATCATATTCCATCGGACTACAGCTATGTGGAACGCGCGGTCTTTTACTGGACAGATGCGGAGAAGATCAGAATAATCCGTCAGGAAGCAAGGCGGGGAAAAGTTCTGATATTTGTCGACCAGATCGCTCACATGAATAAACTGGTGAGAGAATTGGAGGATGAATTCGCTGGTGAAATCGCCACGGCCTGCTCGCCCTATCGACCGGAAGCAAAGGACTGTGATGGGCTGGAAGAGGTTTTGCAGGACGAAAAACTGTGCAAGCGGATTACAATTGTGACGACCGTATTTTACAATGGCGTCAACATCAAAGACCCGGAATTGACCTGTATCATCAGCAGACTATGGGACCCGATCGTGAACGCGCAGATCTTAGGACGAAAGCGCCCGGTAAGCAAACAGGACACCTGTGCAGTGTACTTTAAAGGCTACAGCCACGACCGGATCAAACAGGAACGAGAACGTATCAGAAAAAGACAGTTGGAGCCAGCAAAGAAATGGAAAGATGGAAAGTCTGATCCAGAGGTGTGGCAAATGTATCTGCATAAGCCGGGGACTGTGAAGATGCTGGATAAGTACAGCCGGACGGTTGACCGCGATGAATATGGTAATGGCTGGGTGTGGAAACGCCGCGCGGAACATCAATACCTCGTTCAGATGGATGCACTCAAACAGATGATGGAAAAAGGCTATCAATGGGGGATGCTGTATGCTGTTACAGAAAGTGATGCGCTTCTGAGCAAAATCGAGCCACTGCGGTTCAAAGAGCTAGAAGACTATATTGAAGAGCATCTGGATGAAAAAATCCCTTGGGAAATCATGCGCAAAGAACTCGTAGAAAGAGGATGCATCACGAATCCCAACGATCGCCACAAGAACCAAAATATGCCTGAGCTAAGGGTGATCAATAGTAGATTGAAGGATTACAATGCTTTCGTGGAGTCTGTACAAAAATGGATCGGAACTACTGAGCGCGTGAGATTCTGGATACTGCACAGATTACATACATAATCACCGCTCAAATTTTCACTTTTTATATTATACAATGTGAATTTTTAAGCGGTGATGCATTCTATATTAATTCTATACTTATTAATTATTTTGCGACAAACGAATTGAGATCAGTGAGCAAATGCGAGCTGATCGTAGATTCTTCGGAGCAAAAAAGAACGATGGTAATCGTTTGGCTGCAAGCAGATTAAGAACCATCAGCAAGAATTAAAGTGGGCTGTTTAACCGTGGCTTGGCATTCGATCAGTAGGAATTTGTCGATGATGAGTAAATAACTGTGTGTGATGAAATAATGGTGCAGTGTGGATTGCGTGGCCTCTGGTAAGCGTCTGCCAGGTGTGATTCTGTCTTGATTTGATACCATTAAAAAGTGAATATCAAACAAAATATATCGCGTTACCGTATAATACAAGGGCGTCTACACTGTGAACACCGTTTGGTGGCGGAATTTTGGGCTGTCAGAGGGAGTCGCATGCCACGATCACCCCGCAACATGGCTCAATTTGAGCTAGGTTCAGAAGCTCAGCAGTCAAAGTGACTGTCGAGATCCATATTCTATCGATGATACGATTAATGAACATTATCCAAATCGGTAAAAGTTCAACAGTCCTCAAAATGAGGAAAGTTCAATAGCGCTCAAATATAGGCGGTAGATGGTCGCAGTAGCCCTCGATTAAAAACGCCGCATAGTACATGACGGCTTTCTATGATGCCACGCAAGTTATGACGGACAATTTTGTGATATTTCGCTTTTTTGCGATTAACTGTACCATCAACACCCGTCATTTTGTCCCTAGTTGAAACCTCATCAAGACGCAAAAACGCCCCACTGCTCGACATAGAGTAGCGGGGTGTTGCTATTGAAGGGCACTTATTTCAGAATAGAGAGATCGTCATAGCGGGCGACACCATTATAGAGCAGCTCGAGCATGGTCACAGCAAAGGGGCGACCATTCAGAGGATAGCCAGCCAACTCCTGAACGCGATCGGGGCAGAGATCCCATGCGACCTTGGATGCCCGGCGGATCGTGCTCTGGACTGCTTTGGACTCGTATAGCTTCTTGTCGGCAATGGGCGTGTAGATTTCTTTCTCTACAGCTCGCAGGCGGTCTTCGTCCTCGGCAATCAGCGTCAGAGCTTGTGATAGAATAATGTAGGCGTTCATGTTACGGGTGATCCCGACATAGCGCAGTACATCATTGATATGGGCGGATAAATTGGAAGTAACCATTTTTACATCATCCCCATTACATATATTTGGACCAGTTTTATCCAGTCCGAAATAATGTAACGCAAAATATGGCAAAACAGGCGAAAAGCGTCAAAATGCGTCGTAAAGCGCCGAAATATGTCGCAAATGTACGGCAATGGCGTACACCAGCGGGGATGTGATGGGGAATAGGAGCACGGCAACTGGGCGTTGATACTATGGGGATACAGTCTACGAAGGTGTTGGTTTTGGGATGGGGCTGTAGCGAGGGATTTTCATGACATCGCGCAAGCTGTAACAAACAATTTCACGAGTTACCGCTCTTTTACAATCAACCGTACTCAATTTGAGTACCCTTGAAAGTGAATCAAGACAGTTCGGCGCATGTTTTCCGACCTCAGTCCTCAGATTGAGGACCGAGCTTAATGGTTCAAGACGTGATTTGTTGGCGCTGATGGAATCGCCGTATGAGACCCTATAGATGGATGTCCAGAACGTCACCCGTAGCTCAAAGTGGGCGTGCGTAAAATTACGCTCTGACCTCAATGCTCTCCAAGGGTCGCAAATCACGACGCAAATGGATATGCTCAAAAGTGGTGAAAATAATAATCGAGCCGCAAATCCGCCGGGACTGAACAACCATACTTGTGCTGCTGATGTCTTTTGTCCGCATAAAGGTACTGTTGACACAATGAAAGGTTCACCTGTAACCCATAGGAATAGATTGAAATAGACAGAGTGGCATGATATAATGTCACCAGAAGGAAGGTGTTTTGATGCTTTATCCTTTTATGACTTTGAACGATGGTACGGAGATTGTGTATTCCTCGCCGATTCAGAACGGCGATCAGGAACAGGTGAGGGTGCAGATTGAAACACCTGTCGAGAATGGCTTTAAGTCCGCAACTTGCATTCTTCCGGGGTATCTTTGGACGAACAATGGCTATTCTGAAATTGAAATGGCAAGCCTGAAGGAATTGATAAAATCTACGGCACATCTGCTGATCCGCTTTTCTCGTGAAGGAGGAATCGAGAGTGCCTAGTCTGTTTCGATTGTTTGGCAATGAAGGTGCACCGCTTGAACCTGTCCATGTCTATGTCGCAAAAGGCGTGCCCAATGCCAGTGCTACAAAGATTTGGATAACAGAAGCAGGCGGATGTATTGTCGCCAATAATAACTTCAAAATCCCGACAAAAACGCTAAACGCAATTGTGGACGTTCTCGAAAGCCGTTCCAGTTATATCACCGCGCAATGGAATGACGTGTTTGGGGAGTCTAAATTTTACTGCTGATATACTAAAAGGAGCCCTGCTACTCGTGTCTGAGCGGCAGAGCTCTGTTGCTGCTATAGGAAATGATGGTTGGTGTTAGCGCTCAATAATTTCAGTTGTGACTTTTGTTTGACCTTTGCCAAATAGTTCGGTATAGCCAAAATCGGCCAAATTTTTGAGCTTTTGAGCCTTTTCTCGTGTCTCACGATAATCCTCACGAAGCAGAGTATCTCCATTTTCGTCATGGAATACGGTTTTAACCACGAATTTATTTTCAGCCATAAACTTGCCCCTATCAAACAAACAATGCACAAAGGACATTAGCCAGTACATAAAGCCCCAGACCGCCAGCAATCAGAAGGCAGAATGCTTCACCAGAGCCTTTTCCGCCTCCGTTGCTTATCATGTTGTACATCATATAATGGTCAAACCAATCGTGTTCACATTTGCGGCTCATAAGTAAATCCTCCTGTTATAATTGTTTAGAACCAGCCACGATGTTTCTTGCCTGCTTCTCTCATTCTTCTGCTCAACAGTTTTTCATAGTTAACGCCTGTTACTTCATCAAGGATTATATCGTCATAAGGAATTCCCTTTGCGTCCAAATGATCTTTGAACCAATACTTTGTTCGATAGGCAGGCCCCTTATCACATGGATAGTCGATCCTCCATTTTTCAAGGCAATTCGGATGGCCATCAGGAATACTGTACCACTCTTTACGAACCCGCTCATAGATCTTTGCTCTTTCTCCTTTGGCATCCCAGCCACACTCTCTAGCCATTTCAGCCTCTTTTCGCTTCTGGCTAACACTTTGACCGAGATCAATACCTGCAGCGGTGCCCAGTCCCAATAACCCTAAAACAAACGATACTGCTCCACTCATAACGATTTCCTCCTGATTCTATGTTGGTTTCTTTTGACTGACTGAATAATATCACACTTGATGTCCGACTAATCGGATTTGCAAGTGCGCTTTTAAAGATTTTCTGGCTTTTGTGCTGATAAGTGCTCCCGAATCATCCGTTCTAGTGTCGGGCGGGTGACGTGAAGAGCTTCGGCCAGTTGTCCTTTGTTCAGTTCCCGGCGGGTGTAACGATCATATAGGGCAGGAAAGTTATCGGGCATGGCGACCTTCTTGCGTCCCTTATAGACCCTGTTCCGCTTGGCGATAGCGATTCTCTCCCGCTGTCTGTCCAGCAGATTTTGCCGCTCAAACTCATTGATGGCTGCAATCATGGTCAACATCAGCTTTCCGGTAGGGGTTCCGGTGTCGAGGTTCTCTTTGTTGCTGACCAGATGCACGCCCTTGCTCTGTAACCGCTCCACGATCTCCAGCAAGTCCTTGGTGCTGTGTGCAAGACGGCTGAAGTCGTGGATATAGACCGTATCACCTTCACGTACATAGTCGAGCATGGCTTGAAGTTGAGGCCTGTCCATGCTTTTACCGCTGATTTTTTCGGTGAACCACTTCTCGATGCTGTGCTTCTTGAGCGCTTCGATCTGGCGAGCCTTGTTCTGTTCTTCGGTGCTGACGCGGACGTATGCGACCTTCATAGGATGTACCTCACTGGCTGATATGAAAAATAGGGTCAGAGATGGGAGAAACCATTGAAAGGAAAGCCAAAACTGACCCTAAATTATAACTCTTTGATAGTTGTTCGGACTGCAAAATAGAGTACACTCTACTTTTTAACTGTGTTCTCCCTTAACCAGATAGTCCAGCGTGGTATGAAGGTAGTCAACCAATAGCAAAGCAGACTTCAAATCAGGTGTTCTCCGTCCAGTCTCCCACAGACTAATAGCCCGGCGGGACAGGTTGAGGTCATCGGCTAACTGCTGCTGTGATAAGCCTGCATCCTTGCGCAGTGATACGATTCTGGTACTGATGGTTTCCATGATATCGCTCCTCTTTGTATGTGCACTCACAAAATGGACTACTCTCACTCGTCCCTTGCCTCTCTGTCTCTGAGATACTTAGTCAGCCTTCACGAACAGCTCCATGCAGTCCGCACAGATGACCCGCACTTCCTTGGTGCTTCGGATGATGGTGCCGCACTTGGGGCATACCCACCGCCGGGTGCTGCTCTTTGCCTTGGGCGGTTTCGGTGCGCCGGTCTGACTGCTGCCGGGTGCCTTGCTGCCTGCTCCGGTGCCTGCCATATCCGACCATGCCAGCCGCTCGCCCATCTGGATATCTTGCCAGCCTTGGAAAATGATGAAGTCCAGCAACTCTTCGGATGGGCTCGTGATGGTCCAGCCGTACTTTTCGTGGTGTTCGACGGTCAAACCGTGTGCCTCTGCCTGCTCCTTAAAACGCCGGTTGTGGTAGACCCCATTGTTGCTGGTGTCCTTGATGTCGGTCTCCATGCAGTACTCGTGCACCATCTCATGCAGCAGGGTGGAAGCGGTCTCCTCGATGGGGCGGTCAAGGGTGGCCGACGAAATATTGATCTCGTACTTGTTCTCACCGCCTGCCTGCCAGACCTTGGAACAGGTGATATGACAATAGGCGGACGGGGTCTTTTTCAGGCTGATGATGGGCTCGGGCAGCTTGCCTGCAAAGTAGTGCTTGTTGAGCTCGCGGAACATCTTTTCCAGCTGACCAGCGGCGCGGGAGGTTTTGACAGTCTGTTTCATCTTATGAACTCCTATTCTCTTTACAAAAAAGAGGGGAGCGGCTATAATAGTCTTGTAATCTGAACCGCTCCCCAGCGGTCTTTACTGGCTCTTGTAAATGCAGTTTCCTAGGCGGCATTTACAAGGGCTTTTCTTTTCAGGTGATGCTCAGGCGGGTGCCGGTGACCGTTTTGCTGTACTGGTCGTACAGGTCGGGAGCTACGGCCTTGATGGCTTTGCTGTCCAGTCGGGTGCTGGAGAAATCGGATAGGCGGACTTTGTGGCAGCCTACTTCCAGATAGTTGGTGGAACGCTCAGCCAGTGCCTCACGGATCTGGATCTTCAGCTGCTCCTGTTCAGCCTGTGCAGCCTCGATCAGTTGGGCGGCCTCCTTGTACTGCTCGACAAGGGTCAGTAAAACGTTGATACTCATGTGTGTACCTCTCTTCAAATCGTTGGTGAATGGTCGGATGTGAGAACCGGTGTTCCCGATGGCATGAGTATAAACTATTCACGGGAATATATCAAGATGGAATATTGTACAATGATCCGGGCGCAAATTTGTGCAAAATGTATATTCACGAGAATAGGTAACAGATGCTATAATAAGCACTATAATGTACGGGAGGAAAAATCAATGGCAAAGACGAGTGCAGCACAACAGCGTGCAGTTCACAAATATGTGAAGAATAATTATGACCGTTTGGAGCTATCGGTGCCAAAAGGAGAAAAAGCGGCTATCCAGCAGGCAGCGAAACAGGCGGGGCAAAGCGTAAACGCCTATATCTACGAAGCAGTATGCGCCAGAATGCAACAGGAAAACGCTATGTCAGACACCCCGGGGGTAGTTAAAAATCTGGTAAGGGACACTGACCCGGTAGAATGAGATAGTTGTTCCATCTCCCCAGACCGAATTAGAATCTAGCAGCAAAAGGCCTCTGTCTTTCACAGAAATGTGATGGGCAGGGGCCTTTTTGCGTTAAGAAGAAGGTTGCTCGAAAAAGAAAAAAGTATCCTCCATATGGAAAATTGAGGGCCGTGAGTAAAATCTGGCGTTATTCCATTAGATTTAATGATTTTCTGCCCTTCGTTGACACCTGATGTGAAAATATCCGGTTCATCTCCCTGCGCTTTCGGGTCAGGTCAGAGTGCACATAGCGCTGCAAGGTGATGTTGGCGTTGGCGTGTCCCAACAATTCGCTGAGGGTCTTTACATCGCACCCCGCCTGCAGGCAGGTCGTTGCAAAGGTGTGGCGCAGTGCGTGCGGGCGCACTTGACGGACAGTCGCCTGCTTCAGATACGCTTTGATGCTTTTCCGATAGCAGCGGGGTTCGGTTGGCTTGGACTCGCTGCCGGACAGGAACCATGCAGCATTGCTGGCGCTTCCGCGCAGCTTTTTCAGCATAATAAGCAGCTGATTCGGGATTGGAATTTCCCGGCGGGAGGTGCGGGTTTTGGGCGTTTGGATGACCACCTTTGTATGACCGTTTCCGCAGGAAATTCGGCAGACCGTCCGATTGATGTTCAGCGTGCCGAGTTTCAGGTCAAAATCGCTCCATTGTAGGCCGCAAATCTCACCAATTCGGAGCCCCAATTCCAGCCCTAGTAGTAAGCCGATTTTGCGTGGCGTAGGGTTCGCCTGTACATATTGATGAAGTCGCTGCTGTTCCGCCGGGGAGAGAGGCGCAGAAATTTTGTCGATGGCTTTTGGCAGCGCAACTTCCAGCTCCATTGGACGAATCAGACGTAAATGAGCGGCATATTTGCAGATACGTCGCAGCATCGAGAGGCATTCCCGGGCAGAGGAGTTTCCCAGCGGTTTGTGTGCGGCATCTGTGGGCGCAACGATCTGCTGCATGGCTCGCTCCAGAAAGCTTTCCTCAAGGGATGCAACGGGCACTTTGCTCAAAACCGAAAGAAGATACTTGTGCAGTGTGTACGAATAATGCGCATAGGTGGATTCTTTTATACTGTTCCGCAGGGAATGCAGCCATACCTCGGCCAGTGCTTCAAAGGTCAGGTCAGTTCGATTCAGGTTGTAGAAACCCGCCTCCGCTTTTCTCTGGATCAGTACCCGTTTGACCTCCATATAGGCCGTTCCGTAAACGTAACCCCACTGGATCTTCCCCTCCGGTGTGCGCGCTTTGATGTACCTGCCTTCCCACCGGCCGTCCTTACGCTTGCGAATGTTTTCTCCCCGTCGCGCCATCGCTGTTTCCTCCTGCTGTTTAGACCCTCATCTGACCCCTTATTTTCTCAATCTTCGTTTACAGCTGGAATTATTATACAGAACTGGGCATGGCACAAAAACGATCCGGCCTTCGCGATGTTTTTTCAGGGGCAAATGTGATACATTTATGATGATTTCTATTGAATCCCAGATATAACCATGATAAAATAAGATGAGATTATAGACAATGATGTCAAAGGAACGGTATCCTCCATTTTCCATGTGAAGGATACTCCTTTATTGCGGAAAGGGGTGAACTAGGTGGCACTGCGTCTGTTTGAGCACAACGAGAAAGCATATCATGCGGCAGTCCGGATGATGGAGCAGTATGGCAAGGCCGCCATTGTTCATCCCACTGGCACCGGAAAAAGCTATATTGCATTCAAACTGATCGAGGATAACCCGGAGAAGGTCGTGATCTGGCTTTCGCCCAGTGAATATATCTTCAAGACCCAGCTGGAGAGCTTGAAAAGGAACGACCCGGACTTTCCGCTGGCGAACGTCCATTTTTACACCTATGCGAAGCTACTGTGCTGTACGCAGGCACAGCTGGAGGAAATAGCGGCGCAGGAGCCTGCCTATATTATACTCGATGAATTCCACCGTGCCGGCGCGGAATGCTGGGGCGAAAGCACGGTGGCTTTGTTAAAGTTATGCCCGGAGGCAAAACTGCTGGGCTTAACAGCGACAAACGTCCGGTATCTGGATAATAACCGTGACATGGCCGAAGAGCTTTTTGATGGCTGTGTTGCGAGCGACATGACCCTTGGCGAAGCAATCGTCAGGGGTATTTTGCCTACTCCGAACTATGTGACCACCGTCTATCAGTACCAGAAAGACTTGGCACGTTATCAGACAAGAGTGGATAATCTGCGTTCTGCTGGGATTCAGGATGTGAATCAAAAATATCTGGATGCCCTGCGCCGGGCGTTGGAACAGGCGGATGGTCTGGACAGGGTCTTTGCCCATCATATCACGAACAAGTCCGGAAAGTACATCGTGTTCTGCGCCAACAAGGAGCACATGGACGAAATGATCTCTCATGTGCCGGAGTGGTTTGCAAAGGTGAATGCGGAAGTGGCGGTCTACGAAGCCTACTCGGATGACCCCGGTACAGACAAGGCTTTTGCCGACTTCAAGACGGATGAGAGCGACAAGCTGAAGCTGCTGTTTTGCATCGACATGCTCAACGAGGGCGTCCATGTGGAGGGAATTTCCGGGGTCATTCTATTCCGACCAACGATTTCGCCCATTATCTACAAGCAGCAGATCGGACGAGCTCTAACTGCTGGGGACACCGCAGCCCCGCTGATTCTGGATGTTGTCAACAATTTTGAGGGATTGTGCAGCATTGCGGGCCTACAGAATGAGATGCAGGAGGCAGTCTACCGCCTGAATGCCAACGGTGAGGGCGATAGGATCATCACCGAACGGTTTGAAGTTGTTGAGCAGGTGCATGACTGCCGGGTGCTGTTTGAGCGGCTGCAAGCAAGCTTGTCCTCTAGTTGGGACCATTATTTTTCGGAAGCAAGCATTTACTATGCGGAGCATGGCAACCTGAATATTCCAAAGCGTTATACCACACCGGCGGGATTGAGCCTTGGCGAATGGCTGACGACCCAGCGCCGTGTTCGTGCGGGACAGATTCCGGGGAACTTGACCGAACAGCAAATCGAACGGCTGGACAGCATCGGGATGGAGTGGGGAAATCGCAACGATGCCGCATGGGAGCGTGGTCTGGAAGAAGCGAGAAAATTTCGGGAACAGTTTTGGAATTTGCAGGTCCCGGCGAAATACAAAACGAAAGATGACTATCCTCTGGGAAAGTGGATCAACAATGCGCGGAAACGCCGAAACGATGGAAAGCTGACGGAAGAGCGCATCCGACAGTTGGATCAGTTGGGGATGGCATGGAAGGTATTTGATGTCCGATGGGAACAGGGGTATGCACTTGCGGCAGTCTATGCGCAGGAGTATGGAAATCTGGATGTTCCACGAGATTATAAAACAGCAGATGGAAAAACGCTTGGTCGCTGGATTCAAAATCAAGAACTAGCCTATGAGCAGAAAAAGTTGTCTGCGGATCAGATCAAACGACTGGAAACCATAGGAATGCAGTGGGGCAGTCGCTATGATCGACAGTGGAATGAGGTTTATCAGGCAGCGAAACGGTATTTTGAGGCAAATGGAAACCTTGACATTCCGGTGGCCTATGTTTCGCCGGAGGGCTATGCCCTTGGAAAATGGGTGCGGCGGCAGCAGTATGCATATCGGAATCCGGAGAAGAGCAATGCAATCTTATCACAAGAGCGCATTGAGTTGCTGGATGCCATCGGAATGCAGTGGGAGAAACCGGACTCGTGGCAGCACCGGTACGAACTGGCGCAGGAGTATAAAAGGTGCCATGGAAATCTGGATATTCCAGCAAAATACAAGACTGCGGATGGCATTTGGCTGAGCCGATGGGTGTACAACCAGAAACGGCTGCTGCAAAGCGGGTCGGAAAAGTTGAGCGAAGAGCAAAAGAAAAAGCTAAAGGAGTTATTGGGGTATTATGTCAAAATTTCAGCATGATGTGATGTTGAAGATCGTAAAAATCATCGATTTGGTAATGATCACAATTCCGTTTGCACTTTGTTGGGAGCTGTATTATTCGTATCAGGTCTATGCAAAGTTTGGCTGGAGGGGCAACTGGACCATGATCGGTCTGTTTGCGGTGTTGTTCTTTCTGTTGGGTAAAGTCTACGATGCGTTCTGGATGTCTTTGCAGCGCATTTCAGAGTTGATCTATGGACAGGTACTGGCAGCCATGGCAACCGATGGCATTCTGTACGTTGTCATCTGCCTGATGGCCCGGCGGCTCTGCAATCTTCTGCCGGGCATCGCAGCGATTGCCGGACAGATCCTGATGGCCTCAATCTGGGTGAAGTTGGCGCATGGATGGTACTTTAATACATTCCAGGCCCAGCCGACTGCAGTCGTTTATGATGTTCGTCATGGATTGGAAAAGCTCATCAATGAGTACGGTCTTTCAAAAAAATACGATGTCAAGATGACCTTGAACGTTGAGGAATGCCTGAACGACCTGAGCCTGCTGGATGGAATGCAGAGCGTGTTCATCAGCGGTGTCCACAGCCATGAGCGCAATATCATCCTGAAATACTGTGTGGGACAGGGCATCAATGTGTTTGTGATCCCTCGTGTGGGCGATGTGATTATGAGCGGTGCCCAGCCGATGCATATGTTCCATCTGCCCATGCTGCGTGTGGGCCGCTACATGGCAAGCCCGGAGTTCTTGTTTGTCAAGCGTGCCATGGATATTGTGATCTCACTGGTGGCACTGGTTATCCTGAGTCCGGTGTTTCTGATTACGGGTATTGCAGTCAAATCCGATGGTGGTCCTGCTTTTTACAAGCAGGTTCGTCTGACCAAAGACGGCAAGCAGTTTGAGATTTTGAAGTTCCGTTCTATGCGTGTGGATGCCGAAAAGGATGGCGTAGCCCGGCTTTCCACCGGCGACAAGGATGACCGTATCACGAAGGTGGGCCATATCATCCGAGCCTGCCGTCTGGATGAACTTCCTCAGCTTTTAAATATCCTCCGGGGAGACTTGTCCATTGTGGGGCCCCGCCCGGAACGCCCTGAGATCGCTGCCCAGTATTGCGAAGAGATGCCAGAGTTTTCGTTGCGGCTTCAAGCAAAGGCTGGCTTGACCGGTTATGCACAGGTGTACGGCAAGTACAATACCACTCCCTATGACAAGTTGCAGATGGACCTGATGTACATTGCACATCCCAGCCTGATTGAGGATTTGAAAATCATGCTGGCAACCGTCAAAATCCTGTTTATGCCGGAGAGCACGGAAGGTGTAGCAGAAGGTGCGACCACGGCGATGGGGCAGGAGACTGACGTATGATACAAAATGATTTTGGCCTGATTAGTATCATTATGGCTGCTTACAATGCAGAAAAAACAATAGAGCAGGCGATTAACTCAGTCTTGAGCCAGACCTACACGAATTTTGAGCTTCTTGTGGTCAATGATTGCTCAACAGACAGAACGGCAGAGTTGGTCAAAAGTATTGCGGCCAAGGATAGTCGTGTCCGTCTTATCTCTAATGTAAAGAACAACGGTGTGTCCTATACGCGCAAGCATGGACTGGAAGAAGCGAAAGGTTCATGGATCGCGATTCTTGACAGCGATGACGCATGGGCACCGGAAAAACTGGAAAAGCAGATTGACTTTCAGAGAAGAACCAATGCTGACCTCCTTTTTACAGGTTCTGCTTTTATGGATTCGGAAGGGCAATCAATCGGTTGGTATCTCCATGCTCCGGCTGAGGTAACTTATCGACAGTTACTGAAACAGAATGTACTGTCCAATTCTTCTGCACTGGTACGTAAGGAACTGTATGCAAAGCATTATGCCGTTGGAGATGATATGCACGAGGACTTCGCAATCTGGCTCAGCATCCTGAAAGAAGGAAAGAAAGCCTATGGCGTGGATGAGCCGCTGCTCATCTACCGTATTGCAAAGTCATCGAAGTCAGGCAATAAGATTAAGGCCGCGAAGATGAACTGGAATACATATCGGTATGTCGGGCTGAATCCGATAGAGGCTTCTTATTATGAATGTTGGTATATGGTGAAGGGATTCCTTAAATATAGAAATATCAAGGATTCAAAAAAGAAATGAGGATATAATGAAAATTGCAATTTTGATTCAATGCCATAAAAATCCGAAACAGATCAACCTTCTCCTAGAGAGGTTGAATCACCCGGATATTGATTGCTATCTTCATATTGATAAGAAGGCTGACTTTGCAGATAAAATTATTCATAGAGAAAATGTGTTTGTGCTTCCGGATGAACAGCGTGTTTCGGTGGAATGGGCACAGATTTCGCAGGTTACGGCAACGCTAAATCTTCTGAATACAGCTGCTGCTGGTATAAGGGGGGGCTATGACTACTATTGGTTAATCAGCGGGCAGGATTGGCCGCTTCGTTCAGCAGATAAAATTGTAAAGTTTTTTGAAGAACACAATGGCACGAATTTTGTTCAGTATTGGAATAGTAAAAACCATGGAAGTCATCAACAAAACAATTTGGATAAACGGAATCAAATCTATTTTCCAATTAAACTTATTGGCAGAAAACCGTGGCAAAAGATCATCAAGAGGGGGTGGGTTGAATTCACCGGAGGATACAATCGGACGTGGAAAATTTTCGAGAGAAAACAGCTAGGGATAGAATTCTATTTTGGAAGTTCATGGTGGGCATTAAAGAGAGAAACAATTGATTGGATTATGCAGTACATTACTACTCATCCGGAGTATTACAAATTCTATGAGAATGCAACCTGTCCGGATGAATCCTTCTTTCATACATTGGTAATGTTGTCACCTTATGCTGATGAAAACACCGACTATCTTACATATTTACATTTTCAAAAAGGTGCGAACAGCCCGGATATTTTAACAGAAGATGATTTGCAGAGAGCAAAAGAAAGTAAATATCTAGTTATGAGAAAAGTGGATATGGATGTAGATGATTGGTTCCTGTCAATTTAATAGTAAACAAGAAAGTGCAAGGGAAAACATAATGCCTGAAATAAGTGTAATCGTTCCAGTGTATAATACTGAAAAGCACTTGATGCGATGCGTGAAATCAATCGTAGATCAGACGTATACAGATTTCGAATTGATTTTGGTCGATGATGGATCTTCTGATGGTTCGCCCAAAATATGCGATGAATGGACAGAAAGAGATTGCCGCATTCATGTGACCCATAAAAAAAATGGTGGTGCGAGTTCTGCAAGAAATGCCGGTCTTGCAATCGCAAAAGGGAAATGGGTGTTTTTTTCTGATAGTGATGACTGGATTGATAACAAAGCATTAGAGACACTTTATGGAATGGTAAACGAATATGGTGTTTCGATGGCAATTGGCGGAATTCAGGTGGTTGAGGAAAATATAGATAGAAATGCTGCATTAAATGAAAATATTTACATGTTGTCTCGGGAGAATCTACTAGATAGGTTCTTTCGTGTGAACGGTGAACCGGATACACATAGTGTATGTGCAACACTTATAAGGCGAGATATTCTGGAAGATTATCACTTTATTGAAGGAAAAATGAACGAAGATGTTGAGGCTTGCTACTACCTTGCGAGAAAGTGTGAAGGTGCTGTTTATACGAGCAAACCTGTTTACTTTTACTTCAAGAATGTAGAGGGCGTAACAAATAGCGGTTTTAGTAAAAAGAAACTGGATTTATTAGATGTTTGGGATATCGTTCAAAAGCAGGTATTACAGTATACTCCAGAGTATGCGTATGCTTGTGAAATGAACTGCAAGCGTGCACGGTTCACATTGTTGACTCAAATGTATATGAACGGATATGACCACAATGATCCATATATGAGAGAAACAAAGCAACGTTTAAAAAAGGAAGTCAGAGCATCATTTTTCGATTTGATGAGATGGAAAATGCCTATTAATCGAAAAATAGCACTGATAGCATTTCTTTTTGTGCCTTAAATAAAGTGATGAAAATGTATATGTGACATAAGATAAATAATGATTCGGAGTTAAGAATGAATGTATACTTGTTGCTTCTTTTGCTTTTTTTGTGCCTCCTAGGCAGCTCCTTAGAGATTCTATCAGGCAAATCGTGCCGTTTCTTATTTATTATAATCCTTGGACTCTCAGCTTTTATTTTTGCAACAAGAAATCCAAATGTGGTTCCAGATGCAGAAGTGTATATTTATGTATACCATCGAATGGAAGAAGCAAACTTTAATAGTTGGAGTCTATACAATTTCTACGGATTTGAGCCAGGATACATTTTTTTGAATATTTTATGCAATAAGTTAGGGGTAACTTATGTTGGGTTCTTTGCAATTGTATATTTAGCCCAAACATTGATAGCATATAAGGGTATGAAAATACTCGATAGTGTACACAACAACTATGTTGAAAAGCCAAAAACATTTGGTGCTTGTACTTTTTTTGCCATTTATTTTGGGTATTTTGGAATGTTTTATGGCGCAATTGTTATTCGTACAGGACTGGCATTATCGCTCATGTTTTTGGCGTACGCTAATTATCAAGCTCGTAAGAATAAAAAAGCGATATGTTATGCGTGTATTGCGATACTTTTTCATACGTCAATAATCATTCTGTTATTGACGATACTGGTTTCGACGATGTTTGTGAAGAGGAGCAACCAATTCTATAAAAACTGGTTGATGATAATCGTACTGTTATGGTTATCTCGGATTTCTTTATTTATGAATAAGATTATATTGGCTTTCATGAAAGTAGTTGGCTGGATTATTCCGGCATTGGGTAAATACATCGGGTATACAAATGGTTTGATGGGAAGTGGCTTTTTTTCTAAAAAAAATTTTCTCTATCTTATGTTAGGTGTTCTTTTTGTTATGTGCTTAGATAGAGTGAAAGATAAGAAATATAAAAATTGCTTGAACGTTTATCTAATGGGATTGACAGCTACTTATCTTTTGAATGAGTATAGCAATGGATATCGTGTGTTTGACCAGATGATTTTCTTTTCATTACCGCTGTTACTATGGGTTTTAAGAGACGGTGGAATCAAAAAGATGGTAAACAGATTGATATGTGTAGAAATAGTGGCATTGTTGCAATTTTTGATGACCTACAGAATTCTAGTCAAGTAAGGAAAAATATCATGAAAAAGTTGTCAAACGTGGAATGTAAAGAAGTGATTTTTTCAATCCTAAAGGAATTTGCTGATTTTTGTGATTCGAATAAATTGAAATACTACTTAGCATATGGAACGCTTTTGGGCGCAATTCGTCATAAGGATTTTATTCCTTGGGATGATGATATTGATGTTTATATGCCAAGACCTGATTATATACGTTTTAAGACGTTGTTCAAGGAAAGATATAGCGGAGCAAAATACCAATTGCGAAGCGATCAAAAAAACAAAGTTGATCTTCCATTTGAAAAAGTTATGGATATGACCACAATTGTTGATACGAAAATGAATGATGTAGACCATCATCTTTGGATTGATATTTTCCCGCTCGATGGTCTATCCTCAGATATCAATACGGCATCGATTCTCCAAGATAAAGCGAGCAGAGCTCTAAAAATGTACAGCTATGCTTCTGCGAAGATCGGTTCAGGAACAACGATTACAAAAGCAATTCTAAAAATCCCGGTAATACTACCATTCCATGTTTTAGGAGCCAATCATTTTACAAGCGAACTGGAACGCATGTCGACAAGTTATGCATATGACGAGTCGAAATATATTGGTAATGTAGTGTGGGGAGCAGGCAAAAAAGATATTTTTCTCAAAAGCGATTTTGGCGAGGTTGAAGATGTGGAATTTCATGGAGCCAAATTCCATGCAATGAGAGATTGGAATGGATACCTAAAAAAAGTGTACGGAGACTACATGAGGCTTCCACCTGAAAATGCAAGAATAGGGCATTGTTTTGACGCTTATGATTTGACAGTTGGAGAACAAACTTGATGAAGATAGCATGCGTAATAGTTAATTATAATGATGCAAAGACAACAATAGCTTTACTGAAACAAATTTGTGATTATAAATCACTAAATCATATAATAATTGTTGACAACTGCTCGACAGATAACTCATATGCCTCTTTGAAACAATTTGAAACAAATAATATCATCGTTCTCCAAGCAGAAAAGAATAAAGGATATGGTGCAGGTAATAACTTTGGAATCAAGTATGCAAAAGATATTTTGCACTGTGACGTAGCTATTATTGCGAATCCGGATGTGAGTTTCACAGAAGCCTGTGTGAAAAGGATAGCACGGACCTTTTCAGAAGATAGAGATGCAGCCGTTGTTTCCGCTGTCCAGCTAAAACCAGATGGTACTCCATTTTATAGTACTTCTTGGAAAATACCGAGTGCGAATGAGTATATTTTTTCGGCATTATTTATACTGGGAAAACTATATTCAAAACTCATGAAGTATGCGGAAAATTCATCTGCGGTGGTGGACTGTGTATCTGGTGCTTTTCTTGCAGTAGATATTAACAAGTTCTTATCAGTAGGTGGATATGATGAACGGATATTTCTTTACTGCGAAGAAACCATGTTAGGAATCAAATTGAAGCGAGCTGGCTTCAAGACATTGCTCCTGACAGATGAAACATATGTACACCACCATGCTGTCAGCACACAAAAGAGCATTCCAAGTGCAGTTAAAAGGCGCACACTACTGTTGAACAGTCGGCTATTTGTGTTGAGGGAGTATATGAATGTTTCGGAGTCAAAACTTTGCATTGCAAAATTCTGCTATAAAATTGCTCTGGTAGAAGAGGCTGTCAAGGTTTTTGCACGAAGATTTATTTGAATTGATTTAGTTGCACGCGGAGATATAAAATGAAAATCACATTTGTAGTAAACTCTTTCAGTCGACAGCCGACGGGTGGACTAAAAATCATATATCAGTATGCCAATCATTTCGTTGAGCGAGGACATACTGTAACCATAGTATTTTGTCTTTCAAATCCTGTTGCAAAGTTTGAAGGAAAAGTGCCGTATGGTGTTCGCTATCTGGCACAGAGAGAAATCATACGGAATGGTCCAACGTGGTATCCGCTGGACAAACGGGTAAAAAAGGTATACAGGACGGCAATGAATGAGCAAACAATCCCAGATGGTGATGTGGTTTTTGCAACAGCCATTGGAACAGCACATCCTGTGGCTTCCCTTCCGGAATGTAAAGGCAGAAAGTTCTATCTGATACAAGGCTTTGAAAACTGGTCTTGCTCTGACGAAGAGGTATATGCGACCTACAATTTTGATATGGTTAATATCCCGATTGCAAAGTGGCTGGCTGATATTGTTCAAGAAAAGACAGGGAAAGAACCGTATTATATCCCCAATGCGATTGATACGGATTTGTTTCATGTTAAGACAGAAAATAGACTCCGATATCCACATTCGATTGCTATGATCTATCAGCGTGGAGAACATAAGGGCTTTCAATATGGTTATCAGGTGTGCTTGAAACTGAAAGAAAATTATCCGGATTTGCGCTGCCATATTTTTGGTCTCTCAAAAAGAGAGCCGGAGTGGCCGCAATGGATTAAGTACACTGAAAATGCAACTCAGGAACAGTTGGTTGGAATTTATAATTCCGTTTCAGTATTCCTTTGCAGCAGTGTCGAAGAAGGCTTTGGACTTTGTGGAGCAGAAAGCATGGCCTGTGGATGTGCATTTGCGACCACAGGATACCGTGGTGTTTATACATATGCAAAAAACGAAGAGAATGCACTGATCTCACCTGTAAAGGATGTGGATACACTGTATCAAAATGTTTGCCGGCTTTTTGATGACGGGGAGCTGAGAACCCGCTTGTCTCAAAAGGGAAGGAAAGATATTGAAAAAATGTCGTGGAATAATGCATTTGATAAAATGGATCGGCTGATAGAGGGAAGGAATACATAAAAAGTATGCGAACCAAAAATGCGATTTATAATATATTGGCAACATGGGTTGGGCAATTCCTGCTTATTTTTGTAACATTGGTATCTCGCAAAATTTTCCTTCAAAACCTTGGTGCTGACTACTTGGGAGTTGATGGCCTGTTCGCAAATATATTGTCTTTCTTGTCAATGGCAGAACTTGGAATCGGAAGTGCGATTACATATAGCTTATATAAACCCTTGGCATTAATCGATGTTGATAGTATGAAATCGCTTATGAAGTTATATAAGATTTCATACTGCATTATAGGTGCGCTCATATTTATTGCTGGAACAATATTGACGCCATTTCTGCCGTATATCGTTTCTAATAGCAGTGGTCTCAATAATGTCACCCTTATATATTTCCTCTTTTTATTCAACACGAGCGTTTCATATTTCTTTTCATACAAATCTGCATTGATTATCGCAGATCAAAAAAAATATATATTCAATATCAACCATTATACATGGAAGATCACGCTATGTGCAGCTCAGATTTTTGTAATTATAAAAAGCCAAAATTATCTTGCGTACTTGGCTTTACAGGTGGTTAGCACGATTTTGGAAAACTATACCATTGCAAGAATAGCGGACAAGCGGTATCCATGGCTGAAAGAAAAATCAACTAAGAAAGTCCCAAAAGAGACAATCGCTGAGATAAAAAAGAATACGGCCTCTATGATGCTGAATAAAGTTGGAACGACACTTGTGACATCAACGGATAGTGTTTTGATATCAAGCTTTATCAGCGTAGCGGCAGTGGGCATTTATGGAAATTATACCACTATAAGTAAAGCTGTGGAAAACGTACTATACCAAGGTATGTATGCTATGACTGCAAGCATAGGTAATTTGAATGTATGTGGTAGCCGGGAACGAAAGTTTCAGGTATTTAAAACTATCAGTTTTGTCATCGTGTGGATTTACGGCTTCGGCTGCATTGCGCTTTTTGGATTGCTTACACCATTTGTAGAATTATGGTATGGCACGAACATGCAAATAAGTACATTCGCAGTATTTCTTCTCTGCATGAATTTATATATAGCAGGGCAAATGACCACATTAAATATGCAGATTGAAGCAGGTGGACTATATTGGCATGTGAAATTTCTTGGGATTGTTGAAGCTGTGTCTAATTTGTTTTTTTCGGTAGTTTTGGGTAGGGCTTGGGGCCTTGAGGGCATTCTGGCTGGAACGGTTTTAGGAAGTATGTCCTATACATTTTGGGCGAAGACAAAGGTTGTATTAAAATTAGGCCACAAAAAACAGATGCAAACTTACTTAATCCAACTCTTAAAAGATACAATCGTCGTGATTTTTGCCGGATTTGTAACTGTGTTACTGCTAGGAAATGTTAAAACTGAAGGTTATAGCGGATTTTTACTGAAACTGATATTGGTCGTTGTGATACCTAATATTATCCTTTGGTTTTGTTTTAGGAGAAGAAAAGAGTTTCTAGAGGTTAAAAGAATGCTATTGTCATATTTAAAAAGAGATTGAAAATGTTAAATTTTGCAGTGAAATCAGTAATGTCAGATGATGCAGTGCGTTCCGTTGGTGCTGAGCAGATTCCCCATGGATACTAAAATTAGTATATATAACTTATACAGAAACTTTTGAGGATAATTGGGACACGACCTTCTTGAAAGTTTTTGCCTTATGATGCTGTTCACAAAAAGTGATGGAGGAGTGTACATGAATAAACAAGAAAGTGATATTCTGAACGCACTTCTATTGGAGCCGTTTATTAACCAGAGAATTTTAGCGGAAGTCTCTGGCCATTCCCTTGGAGTCGTTAATCGTTCTTTGAAGGAACTTATTAAATCAGGATATATTGATGATTCAATTCGGCCAACAACAAAGGCTATTAAGGTATTCAAACAAAATACACCCCATAGAGCGATTATTCTGGCCGCCGGCTTTGGTATGCGGATGGTCCCCATCAACACCGAGATGCCCAAAGGCCTGTTGGAAGTCAATGGGGAGCCTTTGATTGAACGAATCATTAAGCAGCTTCACGAAGTGGGAATTCAGGAAATTTACGTTGTTGTGGGTTTCATGAAGGAAAAATATGAATACCTGATGGATGAATACGGCGTGGAACTGGTGGTCAACCCGGACTATGCCTCCAAGAATAATCTGCATTCGCTAAAACTGGTAAAAGAGCATTTGGAAAATGCGTACATTGTTCCCTGCGATATCTGGTGCGACCGCAATCCGTTTCACCGCCACGAGCTGTACTCTTGGTATATGGTCAGTGATCTTGTGGAAAACGAAAGCAATGTTCGTGTAAACCGCAAGATGGAGCTGGTAACTGTATCAGAAAATGTCGGTGGTAATGCGATGATCGGTATCAGCTACCTTACAAAAGAGGACTCTGATACGGTTTCTACACGCATCAAGGAACTCTGCAAAAAACCACAGTATGATGGTTCGTTTTGGGAAGAAGCACTCTATAATAAGGATCGCATGATCGTCACAGCTCGAGTTGTGCATTCGGCAGATGTTGTGGAGATCAACACCTATGAGCAGCTTCGTGAGATCGACAGCGATTCCAACCAACTGAAAACGGATGCCATCCATCTAATTTGTGAGGCATTGTCTGCGAAACCGGAGGATATCACGGATATTACAGTCCTGAAAAAAGGCATGACCAATCGTTCCTTCCTGTTTACCTGTAAGGGCAAGAAGTACATTATGCGTATTCCGGGAGAGGGCACAGATCAACTTATCAATCGCCGTCAGGAAGCATCGGTATATCATGCCATTGCTGATAAAAACATCTGTGATGATATCGCCTATATTAACCCGGAGAATGGCTATAAGATCACAGAGTTTCTGGAGGGTGCCCATGTATGCGACCCTACCGATTGTGAAGAGGTCAAGAAGTGCATGAGCCGTCTGCGTGACTTCCATGCGATGAAGCTGAAAGTTGCGCATGAGTTTGATATTTTCGGACAGATGGAGTTCTACGAAACATTGTGGGATGGCACTCCTTCTGTTTACAAGGACTATGAGAAAACTAAGGCGAATGTCTGGTCTTTGAAGCCTTATATTGATGCACACGCAGGCGAAAAGATTTTGACGCATATTGACGCAGTACCGGATAACTTCCTGTTTGTCCAGAAAAATGGAAAAGAGGAGATTCGTCTGATTGACTGGGAGTATGCAGGTATGCAGGACCCTCATGTGGATATCGCAATGTTCTGTATTTACTCACTTTACAATAAGCGTCAGGTGGATCGCTTGATTGCAGCATATTTTACAGACGGTTGCGATGATGCGACACGGATCAAGATTTACTGCTACATCGCTGCCTGTGGACTGCTGTGGAGCAACTGGTGTGAGTATAAGCGGAATCTGGGCGTGGAATTTGGCGAGTATTCCCTGCGGCAGTATCGCTACGCAAAAGACTACTACAGAATCGTTCAGGACGAGCTGAAGAAATTAGAGGAAGGTGGAGTGCGGGAAAATGCCTAAAGTAGAAAGAGCCATTATTATGGCGGCAGGGCTGGGAAACCGGATGCACCCGGTCACGCTGACAACACCGAAGCCGCTGGTCAAAGTAAATGGCAAGCGGATGATCGATACGGTAATTGAGGGGCTGCACAAAAACGGCATTTCGGAGATATACATCGTGGTGGGCTACCTGAAAGAACAGTTCGCCCCGCTGGTGACAGAGTATCCCGGTGTTCGACTGATTGAAAACCCCTACTATGATACCTGCAATAATATCGCATCCCTGTATGTAGCAAGAGATCACATCGAGAATGCAATCATTCTGGACGGAGATCAAATTATCTATAACCCAGATATTCTGGCTCCGGAGTTTGAACGCTCCGGTTATAACAGCGTATGGACGGATGAGAAAACGGATGAGTGGCTGCAAACCGTAGAAGATGGCATCGTCACCTCCTGCAGTCGTACAGGCGGCAAAGGTGGCTGGCAGTTGTATAGTATTTCTCGCTGGACGGCTGAGGATGGAAAAAGACTAAAGCATCATCTGGAAGTTGAGTTTGAGCAGAAGCAGAATCGTCAGATTTACTGGGATGATGTGGCACTGTTCTGCTATCCGGAAGAATATCGGCTGGGAGTTCGTCCGATGAATAAGGACGATATTATCGAGGTGGACAACTTTAGTGAGTTGCTTGCCTTGGATTCCAGCTACAAAAAATACGAGGGGGAAGCATGAATGAACAAAAATAGAGAGCGTGGGAAAATTGATTGGATGATAACGCTGCTCCCACTGACCATTATCATTGCCCTGTGTATTCTGTTCTTCTTTGCACCGGAACAGTCCAATGCCGTGCTGAGCCAGATCCGGTTCTTTTTCGGAGATACCTTTGGTACCTATTATCTGGTGATTGGACTGGGTATTTTCATCCTGTCACTGTACATTGCGTGTTCGAAGTACGGGGATATTGTTCTGGGTGAACCCAACGAAAAGCCTCAGTATTCCTTCTTTGCATGGGGCTCCATGATGTTTACTTGCGGTCTTGCTGCGGATATCCTGTTTTACTCTTTTTCGGAATGGGTGCTGTATGCAACCGACCCCCATCTGGCAGAGATGGGCAGCATTCAGGACTGGGCAGGGGTATATCCCTTGTTCCATTGGAGCTTTATCCCGTGGGGCTTCTATCTGGTGCTGGCGGTAGCATTCGGCTTTATGCTGCACGTAAGAAAAAGAACCCGCCAGAAATACTCGGAAGCCTGCCGCCCGATTCTGGGCAAGCACACCGATGGCTGGGCAGGTCGCATCATTGACCTGCTGGCGGTGTTCGCTTTGCTGGCGGGTACAGCCACTACTTTCAGCGTAGCAACACCGCTGATGGCAACCATCATCGGAGAGCTATTCCATGTTGCTGTGAGTCGCACGGTCATCAATATTATCATCCTGTTGATCACTTGCACCGTGTATACTTACTCTTTGCTGCATGGCTTCAAGGGTATCAGCAAATTGGCCAATGTCTGCATCTATCTTTTCTTTGGGTTGCTTGCCTTTGTCCTCCTGTTTGGCGGCGAGACCCGGTATATTATCGAAACAGGTTTTTCCTCGCTGGGACGGATGATGCAGAATTTCATCGACCTTTCCACCTTTACCGACCCGCTGCGTACCTCCAACTTCCCCCAAAACTGGACCATTTATTACTGGGCCTACTGGATGGTTTGGTGTGTGGCAGCACCGTTCTTTATTGGCAGCATTTCCCGTGGCAGAACGGTACGCCAGACAATTCTGGGCGGCTATGTGTTTGGCGTGGGCTCTACACTGACCAGCTTCATTGTGCTGGGTAACTACTCCATGGGACTGCAAATGACTGACAAGGCGGATTTTATCGCGAAGTATCTGGAAAACGGCGATATGTACGGCATGATCGTGGATATGATCAAAACTATGCCGGGTGCACCGGTCGTTATGGTGGCTGTTCTGATTACGATGATCGCCTTCTATGCAACATCCTTCGACTCTATCGCACTGACGGCATCCTGCTACAGCTACCACACCCTCAAGGATGATGAACAGCCCAATAAGGGCATCCAGTTGATGTGGTGCTTCCTGCTGATTCTGTTGCCCATTGCATTGCTGTTTGCCGAAAGTTCCATGAACAACCTGCAATCGGTCAGTATCGTAGCAGCGTTTCCCATTGGTGCAGTTATCGTGATGATTGCGGCAAGTTTCTTAAAAGATGCTAAGAAATACCAATCAGAGCTTGGGACGGATGAAAAGCGATGAACTAATAGATGGCTTGACAGAAATGTGCTGCGAAGTTGCTTTGGCCTGTACAAGGCCTTTGACGAGCAGGGCATCGGCTACGCCAAGACTGCCGTGGGCGACAAGTATGTCTACGAGTATATGGCCAAGAACGGCTGCCGCATCGGCGGTGAGCAGAGCGGCCACATCATCTTCTCCAAGTACGCCAGCACCGGTGACGGCATCCTGACCAGCCTGAAGATGATGGAGGTCATGCTGGCCAAGAAGAAGCCTCTGAGTGTGCTGGCCGCCCCGCTGAAGATCTACCCGCAAGTTCTGGAAAATGTTCGAGTGACCGATAAGAAAGCCGCACAGGATGATGAGGCAGTGCAGGCAGCAGTCAAGGCTGTGCTGAAGCACTTGGTAACACTGGTCGTATTCTGGTGCGCGAGTCTGGTACGGAGCCTCTGGTGCGCGTGATGGTGGAAGCCCCTGACCATGTTACCTGTCAGAAGTATGTCTCTCAGGTCGTGGAGGCCATCAAGGGCAAGGGTTACGCCGTCTAACGCAAGTTATGCCGATATATATTTCTTGCCATCCAATATTTGTAATGCTATACTTATGTTATAAATACTGAATGGAGGTGTCCCCTATGCCCCGTCCCAAAGGTAGCAAGAACAAGCCCAAGACCGTAAAAGCAACCGTTGACTTTGCCGCACAGATCACTGAAAAGCAGTCTGCAAAGGAGGCCGCTGCCGCCGAAATTGCATCGATCGCTGCGAATATTGACACTCTGAAAGCAGACCTGAAAACCAAGAAAGCCGAGATGAAAACTATCGACAAAGAAATCGCCAGAATTGAAGCTAAAAAGGTCAAAGCTGAAACCAAAGCAGCGGAATCCGCAAAGAAAGCCGAAGCCGAAGCTGTGCTGAAAAAGCTGCTGGCATCCGGTATGACGGCAGATGAGATCCTCGCAAAGCTGAAATAAATATTTTAGAGCCGTGTGGATCAGTCGGAGCGTAGAGCTAAAGTTCTGGCAGTTCACACGGTTTTCTTATATAAATGATAATTGATGTGACTCGGAATAAATGAAATTGTTCTATATCAAACACAAATGACTACATTTCCCACACCATGGCTCAAAATCACGTCCGGAGAAATTTCAGTTAATCAGCAGGAACATGTTGGCAATCTAGCCGTCATAGCGCTTCTGAGGAGAGTACTTGGGAGAGCTGCTGCCCCGGCGGAAGCCCTAGACCCAAGGCGTTTGAACCGTGGAATGTCGTAAAAATATCCGCTGAAATCTGAAAAATGCAGGCAGAAGCGAAACAGATTAAATTCTTGCAAATGACGCTGAAACGTGATATAATTGTGATACGAACAAACCGGTTTTGGTACGACAACGGTATGTTCTGGTACTGTAACTGTTGTTACGAAACTGTGAAGAACTACTTGGAAAAGTGCAAAAATTCAGCGTAGCTGCGACGACACCTATCAGGTTCAGGTCGTGTCCTGGTACGACAACGAGAACTCTTACACCTCTCAGATGGTCCGTACCATTAAGTACTTCGCTGAGAACTGCTGATCGGAGTTTCTCCTGAGCTGAATAAAGCTTGACAGCGCCCTTTCTCTTGTGTGATGCGAGAGAAAGGGCGTTTTTTGTTGACTGTTTTGGGTGCAACAAGGCGCTTTTGTAAAATGGTACGACCCATTCGTAATGATCCGACAAAAGCAGCACGCATTCGATCTCCATCTATTGCAACCCTTCTCCCGATATGATAAAATGGTAAAAATAAATGGAGACAACGAAACAGTATGATTACGAAACGTGAAAAACTGCAGTATGGATACCTGTTTCTGATTGATCTGCTCTCTCTGGTTCTCAGCATTGGGCTGGCGTGGGGGCTGACCGCAGGTGTTCTGCACAAGATGGGGGACTTCCAGCTGGACGATCTGGTAGAAGCCTGTTTTTTATTGTTGCTGGCCTATATTCTGACTTTTTTTACATTTGATCAGAGCGAAAATATCGTGAACCGCACTCCGATTCGTGAAGTTGAAATTGCGGTGCGGTTCAATTTTTTGCTGACTCTCATTGATGCAGCCTGTCTGGCGCTGACCAAGGCTTCCATGCTGCACTCCCGCTATTTTCTGGTGTTTGTGCCCGTCATCGATGTCTTTGTGATGACGGGCGCTCATGCTGTCCTCAAAAAGATGCTGGTGCGCTCCCGCTATACCAAGGGGATTCAGAGCCTTGTGGGGGTGGTGACCACGCAGGAGAACGCAAGCCCTATTCTGGAAGAGCTGAAAAAGGACTGGTCCAAGCGTGTGACCGGCCTTGCCATTCTGGAAGCTGCCCCGGAGCAGCTTCACACTGAGATCGATGGGGTGAAGATCGAGGCGAACTTCGATAATTTCATGGACTGGCTGCGGCAGGCAGCGCTGGATGAAGTGTATCTGGATGTGGCGCAGGAGAGTGAGGAGAACATGCTGCCCTATCTCGAGGAGATGGAGAGCATGGGGCTGACGGTCCATTTCCGCCTGCCGGTGCTGGACCGGATTGAAAAAGCCTGCTGTGATGAGACCAGTGCGGTGCGCATCAGCCGGGAACTGAGCCGCTGTGCGGGTGGCAATGTTGTGACGATGGGTACGGTGGAACTCAAGCTGCGGGATCAGGTGCTGAAACGGACCATGGATATCGTAGGCGGCATCGTGGGGTGCATCATCAGTATCCCCATCATTGCGTTGGTGGCCATCCCGCTCAAGCTGGAAAGCCCCGGCCCGCTGATCTTCAAGCAGCGCCGGGTGGGCCGGAATGGACGGGTGTTCTACATCCACAAGCTGCGCAGCATGTATGTGGACGCGGAAGCACGCAAAAAGGAACTGATGGCCCAGAACGAAATGAACGGCCTGATGTTCAAGATGGAGGATGACCCCCGGATCACCCGGGTGGGCCGCTTCATCCGTCGCACCAGCATCGATGAGCTGCCGCAGTTTTTTGACGTTGTGCGGGGCTCCATGAGCCTGGTGGGTACCCGCCCGCCCACGCTGGATGAGTACCGGCAGTACGAGAGCCATCACAAGCGCCGCCTTTCCATGAAGCCGGGAATTACCGGCCTGTGGCAGGTAAGCGGCCGCAGCGATATTGATGATTTTGAAGAAGTGGTCAAGCTGGATGTCCAGTACATCGACAACTGGTCCATCTGGATGGATATCTACCTGCTGTTCAAGACGGTGGGCGTTGTGTTTGACCGGAAAGGGGCAAAATGAATTATATTCTTTTTGGTGGATCTGGTTTTATCGGCACCCATCTCATTCATTTGCTGCTGAAGGAATGCGTCAGACCCGGTGACGTGATCTACGACCTGGATCTTGTGATGCCCGGGGAAGAGGGCGTGGTGCCGGGCATTGTGGAAAAGAACGATGGGGTGCAGTATATCCGGCTGGATGTGCGCAAGCCCATCGATTTTGAGTTTGTTCCGACTCCGGAGGATGTGATCTTTGATCTGGCAGCGGTCCACCGCACCCCCGGCCACCCGGAAGAAGCCTATTTTGAAACAAATATCCGGGGCGCGGAAAATGTGACCGCATTTGCGGAAAAATACGGCATCCGGAAGATCCTGTTCACCAGCTCCATTGCACCCTATGGCGCGTCTGAGGACCTTAAGACGGAGGAGACTCTGCCAACTCCCAACACGCCGTATGGGATCAGCAAGCTGGTGGCAGAAAAGATCCACCAGATCTGGCAGGCCCGTGATCCGGCCCGGGAGCTGACCATCGTGCGGCCAGGCATCGTTTATGGCAAAGGGGAGCACGGCAACATGACCCGCCTGTACAGGGGGCAGAAGAAGGGCTACTTCTTTTATGCCGGCCGGAAGGACACCATCAAGGCGTGCATCTATGTCAAGGAGCTGGTGCGCTTCTTCAAGTACCGGATGCTGGATCATTCTTTCCCCGGAGCAGAGATCTATAACTGTACTTACGAGCCGGCTTATACCATTGAAGAAATCTGCAATGCGATGCAGAAGGCGACCGGCCTGCACCGCCATGTGCCGTTGGTGCCCGCCGGACTGCTGCTGTTTGCGGCGGGCATTCTGGGGCCCATCGGGGGCAAAAAGGTGGGTATCCATCCCGCCCGTGTCCGGAAGCTGATGGTATCCACCAATGTCTGCGGCAGAAAGCTGGCCGCCACTGATTACAAGTTCCACTATACGCTGGAGGAGAGCTTCCGGGACTGGTTCGAGGATTGTGACCGCAAGGAGCTGGTATGACCATGAAGCAGAATGCACAGCCCGTCCGTGTGGCCCAGATGATGACGGATATGAACTACGGCGGTGTGGAGATGGTGGTGATGAACTACTACCGCCACATGGACCGTTCCAGAGTTCAGTTTGATTTTTTCGCGCTGGAAGGCTCGACTCTGCCCCAGCGGGAAGAGATCGAACGGCTGGGCGGCCGGGTGTATGTGGTGCCAAAATATACCCACCTGCCGCAGTATGAACGGGAGATCGGGCGGCTGTTCCGTCAGAACGGATACCAGATCGTTCACTCCCACATGAACACCCTGAGCGTGCTTTCCCTCTGGGGGGCAAAGCGTGCAGGGGTGCCCAACCGGATCGCGCATAACCATTCTACGGTGGGCAGGGGAGAAGGAGCAAAAAATGTGATGAAGTACCTGCTCCGTCCCTTTGCCGCAGTGTATCCCACCCGGCTCTGTGCCTGCTCAAGAACGGCAGGCAGCTGGCTTTATGGTGAAAAGCCCTTCCGGGTGTTCAACAATGCCATTGAGCTCGACCGCTTTACTTATGATGCCGCCAAACGGAAAGCCGTCCGGCAGGAGCTTGGCCTGGGGGATGAACTGGTGCTGGGCCATGTCGGGCGGTTCTGTTATGCAAAAAATCACGAATTTCTGCTGGATGTAATGGCGGAGGTCTGCAAGCAGCGGCCGGATGCCGTTTTACTGCTGATCGGAGAAGGGGAAAACGAGGCCGCTGCCCGCCGGAAAGCGGAGACGCTGGGGCTGCAAAGGAATGTCCGCTTTCTGGGCCGACAGAGCGATCCCGCAAAGTTCTATCAGGCCATGGATGTCTTTGTTCTGCCCTCGCGGTATGAGGGGCTTGGGATCGTGCTGATCGAAGCACAAGCGGCGGCATTGCCGGTCATCTGTTCCACAGAGGTGCCGCAGGAGGCTCAGGTCCTGCCCGAGATGCAGTACCTGAGCTTGCAGGAAAGCCCGGCAGTCTGGGCGGATGCGGTGATCCGGGCCGCAGAGAATGCCCGGCGGAGGGATACCTCTGCTGAGATGCGGGCAGGCGGCTTCGATATCGTCACCGAGGCGAAGAAGCTGGAGGAGTTTTACTTCGACCTGCTGAAATGAGGAGATAAGATGGACCCTTTGATAAGCATCATCGTTCCTGTTTATAATGTGAAGCCATATCTGAGCCGCTGTGTGGACAGTCTACTGGGGCAGATCTATCAGAACATGGAGTTGCTGCTGGTGGACGACGGCTCCACCGATGGCAGCGAGACCCTCTGTGATGAATATGCTGCACAGGATGCCCGGGTGCGGGTGCTCCACAAGAAAAATGGTGGTCTGTCCGATGCCCGCAACGCTGGTGTGGACGCAGCAAAGGGGGAATATCTCTCTTTTGTGGATGGCGATGACTGGGTGTCACCTTATTACATCGAGAACCTGTACCGGGCACTGGAGCAGGCGGGAGCGGATTTTTCAGCCAGCTGTTTTGAAGAGCTGTTCGAGGGCCAGCCGGTGCAGTCCGTGCCCACAGAGCGTCTGGAAGCATTCGAGATCCTGAGCCGGGAGGAATGCCTGCGCCGCATCCTGTATCAGGAGGGCATGGAGGTGACCACCCCCACCAAGCTCTATAAGCGTGCACTGTTTGAGGGCGTGCGCTACCCGGTGGGCAAGCTCTATGAGGATATCCCGGTCGCCTACGAGGTGACAAAGCGTGCCCATAAGGCGGCACATATCGCAAACCGGGATTACTACTATTTCCAGCGGGGCAGCAGTATCCAAAATATGGCCTTCAACCCCAGAAAGCTGGACAGCGTGCGGCACTGCCATGCACTGATGGAAAATGTGAAGCGTGATTTCCCCCAGTTGAGCCGTGCGGCAGAATGCCGCTATCTGAGCAATGTCTGCAATATTCTGTTCCAGATCCGGGACAGGCAGCATGAAAAAATGGAGAAGGCTCTCTGGCAGGAAGTGAAAAAATACCGCCGGAACGTTCTGCTGGACCCGCAGGCCCGAAAAAAGGCCCGGCTGGCGGCGGCACTTTCCTACAGCGGCTATGCCATGACCCGACGGGTTTATGAAAAAACGCAATGGCGTGGAAAAAAGTAAAGTGGAGGGATCCGGTTGGAGGAAAGAAAACCGCTTGTATCGGTCATTGTGCCGGTCTATAATGTTTATCCGTATCTGCGGGACTGTGTGCAGAGCGTGCAGGCGCAGAGTTACCAGAACTGGGAGCTGCTTTTGGTAGATGACGGCTCCACCGACGGCAGCGGAGAGCTTTGTGATGAACTGGCTGCGGAGGATGGCCGCATCCGGGTGTTCCATAAGCCCAATGGGGGGCAGTCTGATGCCCGGAACGTTGGGTTGCAACAGACGCAGGGAAAATATTTTTACCTGCTGGACAGCGATGACCTGATCCGCTCCACAGCGTTTGACCAATTTGTGGAGCGCTGTGAGGCAGATGGTGCTGACGCGGCCCTGACCCCGCTGGAAATGTTCTCGACAGAGCAGCCGGAGGGACGGACGGAAAATCCGCACCAGATCCCAGAGCTGCTGAACCGGGAAGAGACCATGCGCCGGATGCTGCTGCATCAGGGCATCGGGCATGGAGCAGGCGGCGTTTTCTTCCGGCGGGAGGTTTGGGGAGATCTGCAGTTCCCCGTTGGCATCCTGTACGAGGACTATGCGGTGATGTATCGGGCCATTGCCCGCTGTGCAAAAGTGGAAGTGTTTCCGGAACCGATGTACGATTACCGCATCCATACCGGTTCGACCATGAAGAGCGGCATTGCCGAGAAGAATCTGGTCATTCTGGATGTGGGCGAAGACGTGACCCGCTTTATTGCGGAAACGGTCCCTGTGCTGAAAGCAGAAGCGGAGTACCTGCAGCTGGTTACATACCTGAAGACACTGAAAGGTATTCTGGATGGCGGCTTTGGCAGCTATCCGGAGGCTCAGGCGCGGATCTGCCACTTTGTGCAGGAACACCGGTCACTTGCCCGGCGGCCCTGGGCCAAAAAGGCAGACCGGATCAAGGTGGAAACACTTCTGATCAGCAAGCGGCTGTTCTATGCCGTCTATGGTCTGGGAGAATGGAAAAATAAACACACAGTCGAAAAATAAAATGGAGAAGTTATGCTGATTTATCTGGGGACATTTGCTGCTTCTGTGGGCATTGCCGCCTATGGCGAGTACCTGCGGACGAAGAAAAACAACGAGAAGGGCTTTTATCTCTGCCTGGCGCTGGCGGTGCTGGTGATGGCGGTATTGGCAGGCTTGCGGGACCCGTCCATTGGCACGGACAGCGTGGTGTATGAGGAATGGGTGGCGGATGCAAAGCTGCAGGATGGTTTGCTGGCCTGCATCCGGCAGCGGCACAAAACAGAGCCGCTGTTTATGACGCTGGTCTATCTGGCGGCCCATGTTTTTGGCGATGTCCACTGGCTCTACTTTATGGTGAACCTGCTGGCCTGCGGTCTGTTTATGATCGGGCTGGTGCAGTATAAGGAGTATGTCTCCGTGCCCTATGGCTGGCTGGCTTACCTCTGCCTGTATTATGGCGATACTTATAATGCCGAGCGGCAGTCTGTGGCGCTGGGTGTGGCATTTCTGGCGTTCAGCTTTGCGTGGAAGAAAAAGTATCACTGGGCGGTCCTACTGCTGGCGGTCTCCTGCCTGTTCCACAATGCCACCTTTATCTCGTTTGGCGCGCTGCTGATCTATATCCTGCTTCAGCATTTCGACAACTGGTGGGTCAAGGGTGGCCTGGCGGTATTTTCGGTCTACCTTGCCTTCTTCAGCAAGGCTGTGGTCAGGCTGGCCCTGAATGTTGACTTTATTGATCGACTTTACGGATGTTATTATGTTGCCAATGCGGGCGGCTTCACGCTGAATCCCATCATTGTGCGTCTGCCCTTCCTGATCCTGCCCATTGTGCTGTATCGCTGGTACGCAAAAGAGGAAGGGGAGGGCAGCCGCCGCTTTACCCGCTCGGATGCCGATTTCTGGATCGTGATGATCCTGATCGAGATGGCAACGGCCCAGCTGCGCAACATCAATGTGCCGCTCTACCGCATCTGCCTGTATTTTGCGTTCTTCCGTTATCTCGCCATTGGACGTGTGGTCAAGTGCGTGGAGGATGAGCGTCTGCGCAAGCTGCTGAAGGCTGCCATGTGGGGAATGCTGGTCATCATCTGGATCTATCAGGCGTATATTCAGGGCAACAATGCCATTTGCCCGTACACCTCGGAGATCCTCCACATCGGCAGAGAAACATTCTTCTGAGGAAACTGAACATGGAGACAGAGCTGATCAGTGTCATTGTCCCGGTCTACAATGTGGAGCAATATCTCCGCCGCTGCGTGGACAGCATCCTGCACCAGACCTATCAGGATCTTGAGGTCCTGCTGGTGGACGATGGTTCCACCGATGTCAGCGGAGCCATCTGCGACGAATATGCCGCACAGGAAGAACGCGTAACGGCAGTCCACCAGAAAAACGGGGGACTCTCTGCAGCGCGCAACGCGGGGCTCGAACGGGCACAGGGAACGTATCTCTGCTTTGTGGACAGTGATGACTTTCTGGACAGCCGGATGCTGGAAACGCTCTGCCGTGACCTGCAGGAACAGGATGCGGATGTTGCTGTGGTGGGCTTCCGGATGTTTGAACGGGAGGAAGAGCTTGCTCCGGCAGAACTCACCGTACCGGTGCAGTGTATGACAGGCCGGGAGGCCATCCGCAGCACCCTTGTCTCGGATGAGCTGGGGGATTTTGCCTGGAACAAGCTCTACAAGAGGGCGCTGTTCCGGGATATCCGCTATCCGCTGGGGCGGATGATGGAGGATCAGGGCACGACATATCGCATTTTTCAGCAGTGCAGCAAGGTCGCATACCGCCCGGTGCCGCTGTATTATTACTATCAGCGCCCGGACAGCATCCTTCACCGCAGGAACATGAAGTTCTACGAGGATAAGCTGGATATGGGCTATCAGAAATATCGGGCCATCCGGGAAGCATATCCGGGAATGACGGAAAATGATGCCGCTATGCTGAGCGTGGTGGAGCACTGCTATCCGTATCTGATGCAGGATACGGAGCGCCGCGCAAAGATGGAGGCCTTTCTGCAGGAGTGTGACCCGGCGGCGGCAAAGCTGCTCTGCACCAGCAGCCAGCGGAAGTATCAGCTGCTCAGATGCAGCCGGAGGCTGTATGCAAAACTGTTCCTGCTGAAAAACGGCCCGGCGACAAAATAAGGGAGGATAATTTGTGCTGAACGATACCGTCAGTATCATTGTGCCGATTTATAACAAGAAAAAGTATCTGGAAAAATGTCTGGACAGCATCCTCGGTCAGACCTATCGGGATCTGGAGATCATTCTGGTGGATGATGGATCAACAGACAACTCCCTTGCCATCTGCCAGCGCTACGCGGAAAAAGATCCGCGGATCAAGATATACCACAAGCCAAACGGTGGTGTTTCTTCTGCGCGAAACTTGGGATTGGAAAAAAGTACAGGCACGCTGATTTCTTTTGCTGATCCGGATGATTCACTCCACGCCGAGTGCATAGAACGGCTCAAAAGAGTGCTGGATGAGACCGGTGCGGAGATTGCTTATTGCTACGGTCTGGATCTTCTGGGCACGACCGGACGAACGCAGACGAAGAGCGATGAGACGGAGAAAGTCAGTGTTATGCCGGTCAGACGATATGACTGGAACAGCCGGAAGGCACATACAGTGTGCTGGGGTGCGCTTTTCCGCCGTGCGGTCACACAAGATGTTGTGTTCGATACTGATTTAAAAATTGGTGAGGATACGCTGTTTCTTGCAAAATGTATCCGAAGGGCAGAAAAAATTTCCTGCATCGACAAGGCACTTTACTATTACTATGTCAACGATGACTCGGTGACGAGCGGGCATTATTCGGCAGGAAAACTGACAGAGCTGAAGGCATGGCAGCGTATCTGTGAAGTGTTTTCAGATGAACCGTTCGTGTATCGGTCTGCACGGGCCGGATATGCGCTCCGGTGCAGAGAAATTGTGGTGAAATACTGCAAGGATGATGCTTTTATGGAGCAGGCGTGTGCCGAAGCGGAACGGGAGTTTAAGAGAAATGCCGGCCCCCTTCTGGCAGGCTGGCTTCGTGCAGGGCAGTATCGGTATTTTATAAAAACGTTGTATTCGTATCTGCTCTGGAACAGCTGGCTGAAAAAGAAACAGGCCAGAAAAACTTACGAAGTGGAGATCTGAATGAAAAAATCCCTCAGTCTGAATGCAGCAATGAGCGCATTCAAGACACTGATGAATATTATCTTCCCGCTCATCACATTCCCCTACGCTTCCAATGTTCTTCAGGTGGAAAACCTGGGCAAAGTGAACTTTGCAAGCTCCGTCTGCGGGTATTTTCTGCTGTTTGCAGGCCTTGGCATCTCCTCCTATGCGGTGCGTGAGGGTTCCCGCTATGTGAACGACCGGGAAAAACTGTCGGCTTTTGCATCGGAGATGTTCTCCATCAATATGATCTCCACGGCCCTGACCTATGCGGCATTGGCGGTGACGATGCTTTTCTGGACAAAGCTCCATGCCTATACCGACCTGATGCTGGTGCTGAGTTTACAGATCTTCTTTACGACCATCGGCACCGAATGGGTGTTCACAATCTTTGAGGAGTATACCTATATCACCATCCGGGGCCTGCTGTTTCAGGTACTGTCCATTTTCATGCTGTTTGCCTTCGTCAAGACCCGGGATGACTACTGCATCTATGCAGGCATCACGGTGTTTGCAGCGGTAGGTGCCAATGTGCTCAATTTTTTCCGGGCCCGGCGGTACTGCACCATCCGGCTGACAAGGAAGATCGACTGGAAAAAGCACCTCAAGCCCATCCTCATCATCTTTGCATCCACGCTGGCAACGACCCTTTATGTCAGCTCGGATACCACGATTCTGGGCATTCTGGGAACAGATTACAATGTGGGCATTTACTCGGTGGCGGGTAAGATCTATGGCATTGTAAAGAACCTGCTTTCGGCGGTGCTGGTGGTGTCTATCCCGCGGCTGTCCCATTATGCGGGCGTGGGGGACAAGGCAAACTTCAACAAGCTGTTCAACAATATCTTCAACGCGCTCATCGTGGTGGCGGCTCCGGCTGTGGTGGGACTGTTTGCCCTCAGCCGGGAGGTCGTCCTCTTTATTTCCGGGGAAAGCTATCTGGATGCGGTGATGCCCCTGCAGATTCTGAGTCTTGCTCTGATCGTTTGCCTGTTTGGCTGGCTGTACAATTCCTGCGCGCTTCTGCCCTGCGGAAGAGAAAAGGAACTGTTCTGGATCACGCTGGTCAGCGGTCTGCTGAACGTGGGGCTGAACATCCTGCTCATCCCGCGGTTCCGGGAGAATGCGGCAGCCTTTACCACCCTGCTGGCAGAGCTGTGCTCCATGATGCTCTGTATCCGCTGCTCCAGGGGTCTGGTCACGGTCTCAGCTGACCGGCGCACCGTTGGCTCGGTGCTCTGCGGCTGTGCGGGCATCGTTCTTGTCTGTACCGGGGTCAAGGCACTGGCTCTGCCCAATCTCATCTGCATTCTGGCGGCGGTGCTGGGCTCAGTGGCTGCATACGCAGCCATCCTGCTGGGTATGAAAAATCCGCTGGTGCTGGAATATCTGGAAAAAGCGAAGCAGAAGTTCCGGAAAATATCCTGAATGGATAGGACCCGCTGCGGGGGCGAACACTCCCTGCAGCGGGTCTTTTTCAGAAAAAACGGCGTTTTTTGGTGCGTTCCGGCAAAATCACCACATTTCTTTGCTTCTGCAACAAATGTTTGTTAATAAATTATCCATCCCCCGTCCTTGCAATACACACGCTTTTTGTTTATAATAAGGATGTACGGGGAAGTTCGCAGTGCGCGGCCCCCGATGAAGAGCAAAATTCGATTCCGAACGAAAAGAATTTGAGAGGAGTTTGTTACCATGGGTTTAGGTAAGAAAACGATCGACGATCAGAATTACTGCGGCAAGAAGGTCCTTGTCCGCTGCGATTTCAATGTCCCGATGAAGGACGGCGTGATCACCAACGAGAACCGCATCAATGCGGCTCTGCCCACCATCCAGAAGCTGGTCAACGATGGTGCTAAGGTCATCCTGTGCAGCCACCTGGGCAAACCCAAGAACGGCCCCGAGGCAAAGTTCAGCCTGGCACCCGTTGCTGTGGCTCTGAGCGCAAAGCTGGGCAAGACCGTTGTGTTTGCTGACGACGACAACGTTGTGGGCGAGAACGCAAAGGCTGCTGTTGCTGCCATGAACAACGGCGATGTCGTTCTGCTGCAGAACACCCGTTTCCGCAAGGAAGAGACCAAGAACATGCCTGAGTTCAGCCAGGAGCTGGCTTCTCTGGCAGATGCATACGTTGACGATGCATTCGGCAGCTGCCACCGTGCACACTGCTCCACCGCAGGTGTCACCGACTACATCAAGGATACCGCTGTCGGTTACCTGATGGAGAAGGAGATCAAGTACCTGGGCAACGCAGTCAACGATCCCGTCCGTCCCTTCACCGCCATCCTGGGCGGCGCTAAGGTCGCCGATAAGCTGAACGTCATCTCCAATCTGCTGGAGAAGGTCGATACCCTGATCATCGGCGGCGGCATGGCTTACACCTTCGTCAAGGCTCAGGGCTACGAGGTCGGCAAGAGCCTGTGCGACGATTCCAAGCTGGATTACTGCAAGGAGATGATGGCCAAGGCTCAGGAGAAGGGCGTGAAGCTGCTGCTGCCCGTTGATGCTGTCTGCATCAAGGACTTCCCCGATCCCATCGACGCTCCTGTTGAGACCACGGTTGTTCCTGTCACTGCGATCCCGGCTGACATGGAAGGCTGCGACATCGGCCCCGAGACCATGAAGCTGTTTGCCGATGCTGTCAAGGCATCCAAGACCGTGGTGTGGAACGGCCCCATGGGCGTGTTCGAGAACCCCACCCTGGCAGCCGGCACTCTGGCTGTTGCCAAGGCTATGGCTGAGAGCGATGCTACTACCGTGATCGGCGGCGGCGACAGCGCAGCAGCTGTGCAGCAGATGGGCCTGGGCGACAAGATGACCCACATCTCTACCGGCGGCGGCGCTTCTCTGGAGTATCTGGAGGGCAAGGAGCTGCCTGGTATCGCTGTGATCCAGAACGCATAAGCATCTGAACCAGCATCACTGAGGTGCGGCGGCATATACGCCGCCGCACTTTTTATTTTGGGTAATAAGATCTCTCAGGCTTGCCGACGCTCGCCAGCTCCCCATCCGGGAGGCAGGAGATGTCGTTTATCCTGCCTCTCCTGCCGGGAGAGGCGGCACCGAAGGCGGCGGAGAGGTATTTTGTGATAAGGAGATCGTTAGAATGGATAAGGCAAAGCGTAAGGCAATCATTGCAGGCAACTGGAAGATGAACAAGACCGCCACTGAGGCAGCCAAGCTGGTGGACGAGCTGATCCCCGCCGTCAAGGATGCTTCCTGTGAGGTCGTTATCTGCACCCCCTACACCGATCTGGTCACCGCTGTGGAAAAGACCAAGGGCACCAACATCCATGTGGGTGCTGAGAATGTCCACTTTGAGAAGTCCGGTGCGTTCACCGGCGAGATCAGCGCCGATATGCTGGTGGATCTGGGCGTGGAGTACGTCATCGTCGGCCACTCTGAGCGCCGTCAGTACTTTGCAGAGACCGACCAGACCGTCAACAAGCGCACGCTGGCTGCTCTGAACGCCGGTCTGAAGGTCATCCTGTGCGTGGGCGAGAGCCTGCAGCAGCGCGAGGAGGGCGTTACCGAGGAACTGGTGCGTATGCAGACCAAGATCGCCCTGCGTGACGTGACCGCCGAGCAGATGGCAAACGTTGTCATCGCCTACGAGCCTGTCTGGGCCATCGGCACCGGCAAGACCGCTACCGCTGATCAGGCAGAGGAAGTCTGCGCTCAGATCCGCAAGGTGGTGGGCGAGCTGTACGGCGAGGCTGTGGCCGAGGCTACCACCGTGCAGTACGGCGGCAGCATGAACGCCAAGAACTGCGAGGAGCTGCTGAGCAAGAAGGATGTGGACGGCGGCCTGATCGGCGGCGCATCTCTGAAGGCTCCTGATTTTGCTGTTATCGTCAATGCCGCTTCCAACGGCTGAGAAAGTCCTCTGACCTGTTTTCCCAGCGCCCGGCTGCGCCGTTTTTCCAGCGCTGTGCCGGGCGCTATTTGTTCTAAATCAAAGGAGATTCAACGTTATGTCCAAGAAACCTGTACTTCTGTGCATCATGGATGGCTTTGGCTGGGTGCCCAACGAGACCTACGGCAATGCCGTGGTCGCCGCAAAGACCCCCCATCTGGATGCCCTGATGGCAAAATATCCCATGACCACCATCGATGCCTCCGGCATGGCTGTCGGCCTGCCCGATGGCCAGATGGGCAACTCTGAGGTGGGCCACACCAACATGGGCGCTGGCCGCATCGTTTACCAGCAGCTGACCCTCATCACCAAGTCCATCCGGGATGGTGAGATGTTCAAGAACCCCGTGCTGGTCAAGAACATGAAGGCTGCCATTGAGGCAGGCAAGGCCATCCACCTGATGGGCCTGGTGGGCACCGGCGGTGTCCACAGCCACGCTGACCACTGGTTCGGCGTGCTGGAAATGGCAAAGCACATGGGCGCAAAGGAAGTCTACCTGCACTGCATCACCGATGGCCGTGATACCGACCCCCACGCCGGCAAGGGCTTCCTGGCTGACCTGCAGGCCAAGCTGGATGAGCTGGGTGTTGGCAAGATTGCCAGCGTTTCCGGCCGTTACTACGCCATGGACCGCGACAACAACTGGGACCGCGAGGAGAAGGCTTACGCCGCATTCGTCTACGGTGAGGGCAACCACGCTGCCAACGCTGCCGAGGCCATTGAGGCATCCTATGCTGCCGATAAGACCGACGAGTTCGTTCTGCCCTGCGTCACCTGTGAGGGCGGCCGCGTGCAGGATGGCGATACCGTCATCTTTATGAACTTCCGTCCCGACCGTGCCCGCCAGATGACCCGCATCTTCTGCGATGACGACTTCAAGGGCTTCGAGCGCCGCGGCGGCCGTAAGCAGGTCAACTATGTCTGCATGGCCGAGTACGATGCCACCATGCCCAACTGCGAGGTCGCCTATCCTCCTGTGGAGCTGAAGAATGTTCTGGGCCAGTACCTGTCCGAGAACGGCAAGACCCAGCTGCGCATTGCCGAGACCGAGAAGTATGCACACGTCACCTTCTTCTTCAACGGCGGTGTGGAGGCTCCCTACGAGGGTGAGGACCGCTGCGTCATCCCCAGCCCGAAGGTTGCCACCTACGACCTGCAGCCTGAGATGAGCGCCCCTGAGGTGGCTGCTGAGTGCGTCAAGCGCATCGAGAGCGGCAAGTATGATGTGGTCATCCTGAACTTTGCCAACTGCGACATGGTCGGCCACACCGGCGTGTTCGATGCCGCTGTCAAGGCCGTTGAGGCTGTGGATACCGCTGTGGATCAGGTGGTCACCGCTGTGCTGAACGCAGGCGGCTGTGCCTTTATCACGGCTGACCACGGCAACGCCGAGAAGATGATGAACCCGGACGGCACTCCCTTCACCGCCCACACCACCAACGTGGTGCCTTTTGTGGCCGTTGGCTGCGGCGATGTGAAGCTGCGCGAGGGTGGCTGCCTGGCAGATATCGCCCCCACCATGCTGCCCTATATCGGCCTGCCTGTCCCCGCTGAGATGACCGGCAAGAGCATCATCGTGGAGTAAGCACTCCGCAAATCGCTTTCCTGAAACGTAAAAAGACCTCCCCGTGCAGGTGCTGCCTGCATGGGGAGGTCTTTTGCTGTATCGCTTAGTAGTGCAGCTGGTCAGCGGTCAGTGCTTCCAGCACCGGCAGCATGGCGGCTGCCTCGGCCTTGGCGGCGGGCAGATCCATATCGCGGTAGTTGCCGCATTCCACCTCGCTGGCACCGGGGATATCCCCCTCAAAGGCGGCCATGAAGCGGAAGGAATCCACGGTCAACTCCAGCGCCTGTGCCGGGGTCAGCCCGCGGGTGAGCAGGTAGAAGCCGGTGCGGCAGCCCATGGGGCCAACGTAGATCACGCCGTCCTTCACCGCGCTGTTGCGGGCGTAGGTGGCAAACAGGTGCTCCAGCGTGTGGGCGGCACCGGTGGTCAGGTAATCGCCCTGATTGGGCTTCTTCATCCGGATGTCCCAGGTCAGCACATCACCATCCTGGCGGCTCAGATACATGCCCCGGTCCAGTTTGGTGTGATCGACACAGAAGCTTGCAATGCGTTCCATGATGTTCTCCTTCAGGATCAGGCCTGCAGGCGCTGGACGCTGCCGTGGGCACAATCCACAGCGATATCCAGGCCGTCGCGGATGTGGCTGCAGGCACCTGCAGCACCCACGATGGTGGGTTTGAGCAGGGAGTTGCCCACGATGGCAGCGTGGCTGTTCAGGCCGGGCTCCTCGACCACCAGAGCGGCGGCATCGCGGACATAGCCCAGCATCTCGTTGGTGGTGGAGGGAACGACCAGCACCATGCCGGGACGGAACTTTGCCTTGACCTCCTCCAGAGTGCGGCAGACGCAGGCCTTGCCGCTGGCGGAGACCAGATCGGTCTTGCCGCGGCCCACGCCTACACCGGTGGCCAGGCAGTTGCCCACCATGTGGATCTTGATCATGTTGGTGGTGCCGGAAACGCCCACGGGCACGCCTGCGGTCACAACGGCCAGCTCGCCGTTGTGCAGGTAGCCGTTCTTCTCGGCCAGAGCGGTGGACATCTCGATCAGCTCATCGGTGCTGTGGGCGGGGCCCATCAGCAGGGAAGTGATGCCCCAGCTCAGGGAGAGCTGACGCTGCACCTGTTCGTCCATAACGCAGGCAATGATGGGCTGCTTGGGGCGGTACTTGCTCAGCAGGCGGGCAGTGTTGCCGGATTCGGACACGGTGACGATGGCGGCAGCGTTCACGTCCTTGGCGGTCAGGCAGGCCGCATGAGCGGTTGCATCGCTGACGCTGATCTGGATCTCGGCGTGGCGCTGGGCGCGGTAGTGCTCCTCGTTCTCGGTGCGCTCTGCAATGGCGGACATGGTCTTGAGGGCCTCCACGGGGTAGTCACCGGCAGCGGTCTCACCAGACAGCATGATGGCGGAGGTGCCATCGTAGATGGCATTTGCCACGTCGGAGATCTCGGCACGGGTGGGGCGGGGGTTGACCATCATGCTGTCCAGCATCTGGGTGGCAGTGACGATGGGCTTGCCGAAGGAGAAGGAGCGGTCGATGATGTCCTTCTGGATGCCGGGCAGCTCGGTGAAGTCGATCTCAACGCCCAGGTCACCACGGGCCACCATGACGGCATCGGCTGCGGAGAGGATGCTGTCGATGTTGTTCACACCCTCGCGGTTCTCGATTTTGGCAATGATGCGGATGTTGGAATCGTACTCATTCAGCAGGTTGCGGATGTCGTACACATCCTGTGCGGTGCGCACAAAGGAAGCAGCGATGAAGTCAAAGCCGTTCTGCACGCCAAAGATGATGTCCTCGCGGTCCTTCTGGCTCAGGTAGGGCATGGACAGATGCACGCCGGGCACATTGACACCCTTTTTGGTCTTGATCTTGCCGCTGTTCAACACGGTGCAGATGATGTCGGTGTCGGTGACCTGCTCAATGTGCAGCATGATCAGGCCGTCGTCCAGCATGATGGTGCCGCCGGGCTGCACGTCCTGGGGCAGATCCTTGTAAGTGACGGAGCAGATCTCCTTGGTGCCCTCCACCTCGCGGGTGGTCAGGGTAAAGGTCTGGCCGGCTTCCAGCATCTCCACACCGTTCTTGAACTCCTTCAGGCGGATCTCGGGGCCCTTGGTGTCCAGCAGGGCGGCAACGGGCTTGCCCAGCTCCTCACGCAGCGCCTTCAGCTTTGCCAGACGGCCACCGTGCTCCTCGTAGGAACCGTGGGAGAAGTTGAAACGGGCCACGTTCATGCCGTTTGCAATCAGGTCGCGCAGGACATCGCCCTTATCGGTAGAAGGGCCCAGGGTGCAGATGATCTTCGTTTTTCTCATAAAATACCTCCAACGTTCAAGCTATAATGCTCTCTATCTTGACGCAGCAGCCCAAGCTGGCTGCTCTCTGGCGGGCAGTGATTGCTTTGCGCCCGCGGCGGCAGTATACGCCAATATGGCTGTTTCAAAAAACCATACCACTATACATTATAAGCTCTTGGATACAATAGCGCAAGAAAAATCTTTGCAAAGAAACTGCTAAGATTTCATCAGGTTTGAACAAAAAACTTTCCACCACAAAGCGCTTGCATAACCGGCGGGATTTGCTTATAATGAAGGTAAGCAAAAGTGCGACTGTTCCGGGGCAGCCCCGGAGGAAAATGGAGTGAAAACATATGGAAAAGCGTGTATTTTTGATCGTACTGGACAGCTTTGGCATCGGCGCGGAGCCGGATGCAGCCGCCTTTGGCGACGAGGGCACCAACACGCTGGGAGCCATTGCAGGGCATCCCAATTTCAACTGCCCCAACCTGAAAAAGCTTGGCCTGTTCAACATTGACGGTGTGACCGCGGGCGAAAAGACCGACGCGCCCGCCGGTGCCTTTGCCCGCCTGCAGGAGCAGAGCATGGGCAAGGATACAACCATCGGCCACTGGGAGATCGCCGGTGTGGTCAGCCCGAACCCGCTGCCCACCTTCCCCAACGGCTTCCCGGAGGAGCTCATTCAGGAGTTTGAGGAAAAAACAGGCCACAAAGTCCTCTGCAACCTGCCTTATTCCGGCACCGAGGTGCTGAAGGACTACGGCGAGCAGGCCATGAAGGAAAATGCCCTCATCGTCTACACCAGCGCCGACAGCGTGTTCCAGGTGGCCGCCCACGAGGAGCTGGTGCCTGTGCCAGAGCTCTACCGCTACTGCGAGATCGCCCGTGAGATGCTGAAGGGCGCGTACGGCGTGGGCCGTGTCATCGCCCGGCCCTTCCTGGGCAGCAGCGCCGAGACCTTCTACCGCACCACCAACCGCCACGACCTGAGCCTGAAGCCGCCCCGTGCCACCATGCTCGACCTGCTGAAGGAGGCTGGCAGGGATGTCATCGCTGTGGGCAAGATCTTTGATATCTTTGACGGACAGGGCGTGACCGAAAAGATCAAGACCACCGGCAACACCAATGGCATCGCCTTCACCAAGGCATTGCAGACCCGGGATTTCGAGGGCCTGGCCTTTGTGAATCTGGTGGATTTTGATATGCTCTACGGCCACCGCCGCGACGTGCCCGGCTATGCCGCCGCCGCCACCGAGTTTGACCGCTTCCTGGCCGACTTCATCCCCGGGATGCGGGAGGGCGACCTGCTGATGATCACCGCCGACCACGGCTGCGACCCCTCCTACACCAAGACCACCGACCATACCCGCGAGTATGTGCCGTATCTGGTCTGCGGCAAGGGCGTGAAGCCCGGTGTGGATTTGGGCACCCGGCTCTGCTTTGGCACCATTGCACAGACCGTGTGTGAATATCTGGGCGTGGATGCTTCCAGTCTGGACGGCCACAGCGTGCTGCAGGAGATCCTGAAGTAATATCGGCCCTCTCAGTCACGCGACAGCGTGACCGAGAGGGCTATTTTTTGTGCAAAGTCTTGAACAATGTAGTCAGTTGTGGTAGACTAGCACGTGCACGCCCGGTGCTTACAAGGTTTACGCCGGGCGCAGGAATTGATATGGTTTCAGAATAGAAGGAGACTATCACATGAGAATCAATCGTACTCTGGGTCTGGCACTGACCGCTGCTGTGCTGGCTGTTGCCATGACTGGCTGCTCCAATAGTGCATCTTCCACCGCATCCTCCACCGCATCCTCCGCTGCTTCCAGCGAGGCTGCTTCCTCTGTGGCTGCTTCCAGCGAAGCTGCCGAGAGCGAGGTCGCTGCCGCCAGCGTTGTCAGCACCGAGGATCTGGATGTGAACGGCACCACCTACTCCGCTGACTGCTACGGCGAGTTCACCCTGTCCAACGGCGACACCATGAAGCTGTGGAAGGTGAACGGCGCTTACGCAGACCTGAGCGCTCTGCCCATGAAGGGCATGGCCGAGGAGTTCCCCATCGAGGCCGAGGCCGAGCAGATCTATGTTGCTGACGTGACCAGCAACGGCGAGACCACCCGCCAGTATCTGCGCACCGACAAGGCTGGCCGCAACGGCACTGTCTCTGTCAAGACCTTTGAGCTGGGCGACGCTGAGTAATCGCGCTTCCCTGTAAAATCAGTAGACAACAAGCCCCGGACCTTTTGCAAGGCCCGGGGCTTGTGCTGTTTTATCCTGTTTTATTCTCCGCTGCTGCTGGAACCGAACAGGGCATCCAGCACGGTGGAAGCGGCCTGATGCAGGGAGTTGGCAGCAGATTCCACCTGCTCCTGCGTGGGCAGAGAGATAGAAGGTGTTTCTGCTCCGCCGGTGGATTCACTGCTGGCTTCACTCTCGGCAGGTGCTTCGGTGGGAGCCTCGCTCTCGGCAGGCGCTTCGGGGGTGGGTTCTGCGGGCTGCTCGTCGGCAGGCTGTTCCGCAGGCACGCTCTCGGCAGGTTCCTCCACAATGACGCTGTCGGGCGATTCCTCCACAGAGGTGCCCGCGTTGGGGTCAGCCGTGGGGGTGAATACCTCGGTCTTTTCGGGGGTCTGCTGGGTATCGCTCACGGTGCCCTCGCCGCCCAGAACGGATGCGATCAGCTCCTTGGCCTGGTTGACGGAGTTCTCATCCGGCTTCATCACATAGAGGCTCTGGCCCTTTGCGGAGTAGCACTGGGAGCTCTTGCCGCTGGTGCCGGTCACGGTATAGCTCTGAATGTCCCAGTCAGACAGGCTTGCCAGCTGCATCCGCACCAGTGCGGAGATCTGCTCCTGAGAAAGGCTGGTCACAAAGCAGTCGGACACAGCATCCATCAGCTTGGAGAAGCTCATCAGCACGGTGGGAGATTTGATCTTGTTCATCATGGCATCGATGACTTTCATCTGGTTGATGCCGCGCTGGATATCGCCGGAGGCAAAGGCGTGGCGCTCACGGGCAAAGGCCAGAGCGCTCTTGCCGTCCAGATGGTTCCAGCCCTCGGCAAAGGTGGTGGGGTCATAGTAGCCGGGGCTGCCCACCGAGGTGAATGCCTGATCGGAGTAGACATCCACGCCGCCCACGGCATCGATGATGCTGATAAAGCCCGCAAAGTTGATGCGGAGGTATTGGTCCACATTGACCCCGTACAGGTTGCCCAGGGTTGCCATGCTGGTTTCCACGCCATACAGACCGGCATGGGTCAGTTTGTCCTTGCTGTTGGTACCCGCCAGATCAACGTAGTAATCGCGGGGAGTGTTGATGAGCGCCACCCGTTTGGTGGAGGGGTTGACCACGGCGAGAATGTTCACATCGCTGCGGGCCTTTTCGGTCAGTTCGCCGCGGTTGTCCACGCCGCTCAGGTAGACCACAAAGGGCTCCTTGGTGATCTTGTTGGCCTCGGTGCCGGTGACAAGGCCGGATGTCACGTTGTCCAGTGCACTCAGGCCCTGCTGCGCCCAGACACAGCCCAGCGCCAGAAAGGCGCACAGGAACACCGAGAACACCCGGGATACCTTGCGGGGGGCGCTGTACTCCTGGCAGCGCTTGACCAGCAGCCAGAACAGCACCAGCAGCGCCGCAATGATGACCAGATACAGCGCGGGCAGCATCTGGGTGCGACAGAGCTGTAGGAAGGCCGCAATGCTCAGAATGGCTTGTACGATCAGCAAAACAGTACCTCGTTTCGGGTTGGCCGCGCCGGTATCCGCATCCGGCCTGCGGCGGGGGGGCTTTGGCTCCGGGGCAGGCCCGCCGGTATGCTTCGGCGGCTTGGGCGGTGCAGGCGGCGGGGTGGGAGCGGCAGTTTCCGGCGCAAAAAAGGCCGCGCTGTCTACCTCCACAGTCTTTTCTTCCGGTGGGCGGTGGCCCCGGTGGATGTGCCGGGTGCTGTCATCGTCCGTGTGGGAACGGGAAGTTTCATCAAACATAGGAATTCTCCTTTTTGACATGTCCTCAGGTAAGGGGCACGATGGTCAGAACAGCCCGTGCCGGCAGGCAGGTGGCCGTCTGATCCTCCTGCGAGATCCAGCCAAAGCTTTCGCAGATGTGGTCAGGGCAGGGGGAATCAATGAACCGTGCCGCGCCGTCCCTGACCTCGATGTGCACCGTCAGATAGCCGGTGTCGATGTCATAGACGGCATCCTTGTCCAGAGAGATCTTCTGAACCGTGTTCGCATCGCCGTAGATCAGCTCCGCGCCCAGGGTGCTGCCGCTCTGCCCGGCACTGCGGAGGTAAAAAAGCACCCCCGCGATCACCAGAACAACAGCGGCGAAAAGTAAATTGACCCAGAGATTTTTTTTCTGCTTCATGGCTCAGGCATCCTTCTGGGGGAACAGCTGTTCCAGCTCGGCCAGCCACAGGGCGGCGCAGGCATCGCTGGGCATCCGCCAGTCCCCGCGCGGCGAGAGGGTCACGCTGCCGATCTTGGGGCCGTCGGGCAGGCAGCTGCGCTTGAACTGCTGGGCAAAGAACCGCCAGTAGAAGTTGCGCAGCCACTTGTAAAGCACCGCGTCCGGGTATTCCTCCCGGCCCGCAAAGGCTGCCCTGGCCAGCCGGAAGATCTTTGCCGGGCCAAAGCCGAAGCGGAGCACATAATAAAGGTAGAAGTCGTGCAGTTCATAGGGGCCCACCAGATCCTCGGTGCGCTGTGCGATCTCGCCGTTGTCCTTGGCGGGCAGCAGCTCGGGGGACACAGGGGTGTCGAGGATGTCCAGCAGCACCTCTTTCAGGGCCGGGGTGGCGGCAATGTCGGCTTCGTACCGGACAAGGTGGCGCACCAGCGTTTTGGGCACGCCTGCGTTCACGCCGTACATGCTCATGTGGTCGCCGTTGTAGGTGGCCCAGCCCAGGGCCAGCTCGGAAAGGTCGCCGGTGCCCACCACCAGGCCGCCGGTGCGGTTGGCGGTGTCCATCAGCTCCAGGGTGCGCACGCGGGCCTGGCCGTTCTCGTAGGTCACGTCCAGCACGCTCTCGTCCTGGCCGATGTCCCGGAAGTGGCTGTGCACCGTGGCGGCAATGTCGATCTCGGTAAAGCTGACGTGCAGCTCGTCACAGAGGATCTCTGCATTGCTGCGGGTGCGCTTGGTGGTGCCAAAGCAGGGCATGGTTACGGCCAGCACATCGGTGGTGGGGCGGCCCAGCTGCTTCATGGCGCGGACAGCCACCAGCAGGGCAAGGCAGCTGTCCAGACCGCCCGAAATGCCGATGACGGCTGTTTTGGCGCGGGCGTGCTCAAGACGCTTGGCCAGGCCATCGGCCTGCATCTTCAAAATAAGCTCACAGCGCTCGGCGCGCAGCTGCTCGTTGTGGGGGATAAAGGGGGTGGGGTCTACCCAGCGGGTCAGCACGGTGTCGGTCAGGGCCAGGTCGAACTCCACGGTCTGGTAGCCCTCGGTGCTGGGCTCAAAGCTGGTGTTGCGTGCCCGCTCCGACTCCATCCGCTGGCAGTCCAGCTCTGTCTCGGCAAGGCCGCCCGCAAAGGGTTTCACTTCAGCCAGCAGGGTGCCGTTCTCGGCGATCAGGTCGTGGCCTGCGAACACCATATCCTGGGTGCTCTCGCCGTGGCCTGCTGAGGCGTACAGGTAGCCGCAGAGCAGGCGGGCGGACTGGTTCTCCACCAGTGCCCGGCGGTACTCGGCCTTGCCCACCGTCTCATCGCTGGCCGAAAGGTTGGCGATGACGGTAGCGCCTGCCAGTGCGTGGAAGGTGGAGGGCGGCAGCGCGCTCCACAGATCCTCACAGAGCTCCACGCCCAGCACAAAGCTGGGCATCTGGCGGCAGCGGAAGAGCAGGGAGGTGCCAAAGGGGACATCCTGCCCGCAGACATTCACCCACTCTACCTCGGTGGAACCGGGGGTGAACTGCCGCTTTTCATAGAACTCGCCGTAGTTGGGCAGGTACGTTTTGGGAACCAGACCCAGCAGCTGCCCGCGGCAGAGCACGGCAGCGCAGTTGTACAGCTTGCCCCGCACCATCAGGGGCAGGCCCACAAGGGCCACGGTGTCCAGCTCCCGGCTGGCATCCAGCAGCTCCTGCAGGCCGGTCAGGGCTCCCTGCTGCAGGGTGCGCTGCAAAAACAGGTCGCCGCAGGTATAGCCGGTCAGGCAGAACTCAGGGAACACGGCCAGCTTTACGCCGCGGGCGGCGGCGGCACGCAGCTCCGTGAGGATCTGCCGGGTGTTGTAGGCGCAGTCCGCCACCCGAAGCGCGGGCGAGAGGGCTGCTGCTTTCAAAAAACCATCTTTCATCGGAGGATTTCACATCCTGTCTCTCTTGTTTGCCCACGGCGAACAACTGTGCTCCCGTGGTGAGGATAGTATACCACACTCTGGCCAAAACGAAAAGAGGGCTGTTATCAACCTTCTCTATCCCTGCGCCTGACGGCGGGGCAAAGAAGGGTTCTAACAACCCCCTGCAGATACACCAAATGGAAAACGAGATGGACCGTAAGCCGGGTTCTGTATTAAACGACGATCTGTCTAGGCCTGCCATTGCTGACAGGCTCGTGCCGCCTTCGGGACACGCGAGCAGCGCTGTACGTCCCATATAGGCGTTGCTTCCGGTAGGGTTTACAAAGCCGCATGGTCACCCATGCGCTGGTGAGCTCTTACCTCGCCGTTTCATCCTTACCGCATTGCTGCGGCGGTTTGTTTTCTGTTGCACTTTCCCTAAGGTCACCCTCGGCTGCCGTTAGCAGTTACCGTGCTCTGTGAGGCCCGGACTTTCCTCAGAGCGGTCAAAGCCGCCCCGCCGCCGTATGTTCCACTCGTTTTCCGTTCCCCATGATACCATAAAAAAACAAGATTTGCAAGTGACGATGAAATTTGGTATAATAAATCTAAATATGGCGTGAAATTTTTGGGAGGAACAAAGGATGCAGCTGCTTTTCAATGTCCCGCCCGAAGCCGATGGCGTGCTGCTGCGCGGCTTTCTGCGCCGGTGTGCCGTCTCCACGGAGCTGGCCCGGGCGGTCAAATTCCATGGCAGCGGCTTTTTTGCGGACGATGTTCCCATTCTGGCCAACCGCCGCGTGCAGGCGGGGCAGACCATCCGCTTTGCGCTGCCCGCCGACGGCCCCGGCGTGGAGCCGCAGCCTGAGATCCCGGTCAGGGTCGTATACGAGGATGCTTTTGCCGTGGTGCTGGAAAAACCGCCCCATCTGGCGGTCCACCCCACCCTGAACTACCCCCGGGATACCCTGGCCAACGGCTATGCCGCCTGGGCGGCTGCCCACGGCGAAAGCCCGGTGTTCCGCCCGGTGAACCGGATCGATAAAGACACCAGCGGGCTGGTGCTGGCCGCGAAGAACGGCTATGCTGCGCCCCTGCTGGCCGAGGGTGTAGAGAAACTCTATTACGCCATCGTGGAGGGCGAACTGCCCCTTGGCCCCGGAGTCATCGATGCCCCCATTGGCCGAAGAGGGGACAGCATCATCGGGCGGTGCGTGACCCCCGAGGGGAAGCCCAGCCGCACCGAGTATACCATATTAAGGGCAGCGCAGGGCCTGAGCCTTGCCGCCTGTGTTCCCGTGACGGGCCGCACCCATCAGATCCGGGTGCACTTTGCATCCATCGGCCACCCGCTGGCCGGGGACGACCTTTACGGCGGGCACCGTGACCGCATTGCCCGGCAGGCGCTCCATTGCGCCCGGCAGAGTTTCCGGGTGCCGGCTTACACCGAGGTGCCCGGCGGCATCCGGCTGGAAACGCCGGTGGAGGAACACGCCCGTACCGTTGCAGTGGAGAGCCCCCTGCCCGAGGATATGCGGGCATTGCTGGATGCTGAAATATGAAAATACGGTGAAACCTCTGTGAAAGCTCTGCCCAAATTTTGTGACAAGCCTTGTATCGGCCCGGGCAGAGTGTATAATTGATATGAATTTGTAACTTTCGACCCAAAACGTCAGGAAGGAGCAACCCCTTTTGATCGAAGAAAAAACAAAGGAGCCGCAGAGCCAGGCTCCTGCAGCGCCGGTGAAGGGCAGAGAAAAACTGCGAAGCTTCTGGGCAAAGGTCCAGATCTCCGGCCTGCTGCGGCGGCACCGTTTCCGCCGCAAAACGCAGCGGCACATGAATGATGTGGCCAAAAAGCTGCGGGCCAGTGCCGTGGTGCTGGCAGTTGGCGAGGCATTTTATGCACTGGGCTTTGCGGCAGAGTACATGGTGGTGCGCACAGGGCGCGGCATTGCTGCCGTGGCCCGCAGACTGGCCCGCTGGTGCAGGAATGCCCTGCATACCATCATTACAACAGCCTTTCCCGGTGCGGCGCAGATGTTCAAGGATCTGCTGGCACCGCTTTACCTGTTCTTCAAGGGCCTCGGCGCTGTGGCGGCCCACGCCAACGACGTGCGCCGGGAGCGGGGCTTTGGCGCTTCCGTAAAAGCGGCCGGGCGCTATTTTGTGGGCGGGCTCAAGCGCAACCTGAGCCTGCTGCCCCGGACAGCAATGTACATCCTGCCCCTGTGTATGCTGGCCGTGTTCGTCACGGTCTGGAACAGGACGATGGCCCAGCCCTATGCGCTGGCTGTGCAGGTGAACGGCCAGACCGTTGGCTATGTGGCCAATGAGGAAGTGTTCAACCTCGCAAAAGAGGATGTGATGCAGCGCATCAACTACGCTGGTTCGGACAAGACCGAGCTGACCATCGAGCCGACCTATACCATCTCCGTGACCCACAAGACCATGGACGAGAGCGAGACGGCAAACGCCATTCTACAGAGCGCCAGTGACCAGATCAGTGAGGGCACCGCCCTGTATCTGGACGGGGAACTGACGGCAGTCTGCTCCGATGGTGACACCCTGCGCAGCTATCTGGAGAGCCTGCTGGCCCCCTACGAGGATCAGACGGACGAGAATATCAGCGTGGGCTTTAACAAAAATGTGACGCTGGAAGATGGAATCTACTTCAGCGACAGCTTTGAGGATGACAATTCCATCGAGAATATGCTGACCGGCGTGCAGCAGCAGGAGAAGATCTACACGGTCAAGGCGGGCGATACCCTGTGGGACATTGCCCAGAAGAACGACCTGACCTTCCGGGAGCTGTGTGCCCTGAATACGAATTTCAAGGGTGCTCCCCTGACCGAGAACTCCAATATCCAGGAGGGCGACCAGCTGATCGTGACCAAGCAGGAGGCTCTGCTGGAAGTCCGCATCACCAAGGTGGAGACGCGGGAGGAGGAGATCCCCTTCGGCACCGAGACCACCCAGTCCAACGAGTACACCAAGGGAACCACCAAGACCCTGCAGGAGGGCGAGAACGGCCTGCGCCGCGTCACCATGCAGAACGTCTACGATACCAATGGCGTGCTGCTGGAGCAGACCATCCTTTCCACCGAGACCATCCGGGAGCCGGTGAATAAGAAAGTGGTCGTTGGCACCAAGAAGGTCACAAAGTACGGTGCGGCGGCATACATCGGCGGCAGCGGTCAGTTTATCTGGCCTGTGCCGGGTTACCGCAACTGCTCGCGCTGGTATGGCAGCGGCCATAAGGGCGTGGATATCTGTGCCTCTGCCGGTACGCCCATCTATGCATCGGCGGGCGGCACCGTGACCAAGGCGGGTTATAACAAGGCCGGTGCCGGTACGGGCTATGGTTATTCTGTGATCATCAGCCACTCCGGCGGCTATACCACGGTCTATGCCCACTGCCTGTCTCTGGCGGTCAGTGCGGGCCAGACCGTGCGGCAGGGCCAGCTCATCGGCTATGTGGGCAGCACGGGCCGCTCTTCCGGCAACCACTGCCACTTCGAGATCCGCCGCAACGGCTCGTACATCGCACCGCAGAGCGTGTTCTCCGGAAAGCGATAAATCAGAACAGAACCTCTCCGTCAATGCTTCGCATTGCCATCTCTCCTAATAGGAGAGGCAAGAGAGCGGAAGCATAAACTTGGCTCCCCTATCAGGCAACAACGACGACCGCCGCCAGTGGCGGATGAAGGGAGGCGTTGTTGGGGCAGCGGCCAGCAGGACACGAGTGCAATACTTTGCACGAAGTGGACGCTGGGAGCCGCAACTCGTATGCTGGCGTGAAGCGCCTGAGAGGTTTATTTTACAAACAAAAAGGAGAATGATTATGGCAACACCCCACATCAGCGCTGAAAAAGGCGATTTCGCAAAGACCGTCCTGATGCCCGGCGATCCGCTGCGGGCAAAGTTCATTGCGGATACCTTCCTCAAGGATGTCCGCCAGGTCACCGGTGTCCGTGGAATGCTGGGCTTTACCGGCACCTATGAGGGCCGCCCCATCAGTGTGATGGGCAGCGGCATGGGAATGCCCTCCATCGGCATCTACTCCTACGAGCTGTACAAGTTCTACGATGTGGACAATATCATTCGCATCGGCTCTGCCGGCAGCTACACCGACAAAGCCAAGCTGTTCGATGTGGTGCTGGCCGCCGGTGCCGTGAGCGAGAGCAATTATGCCCGGGTCCAGAGCGGCTTTGAGGGGGACCTCACCCTGCCCAGCCAGACCCTGAACGACAAGCTGCGTGCTTCTGCCGCAAAGCAGGGCATCCCCCTGATCGAGGGCAACATCCATTCCTCCGATGTGTTCTATCGCCAGCCCTCCGATGAAAAGCCCACCTACTGGGAAAAGCTGCGGGATGAGCGCGGCTGCCTGTGTGTGGAGATGGAGAGCTTTGCCCTCTTCGCCAACGCTCAGGTTCTGGGCAAGAATGCCGCCTGCCTGCTGACCATCTCCGACAGCTTTGTCTCCCCGGAGATCACCACCGCCGAGCAGCGTCAGACCAGCTTCACCAACATGATGAAGGTCGCACTGGGCGCGGAGTACTGATTTGCATTCACAAAAAGGGTTGTTGTCACACGACAACAACCCTTTTATGTTTTAAGTGTCACTATAATGTCCGAAACAGGATGCGATAATGATATTGCCGTCCTGCTCTTTATAAACAATGCGGTGCGTATCGTCGATGCGGCGGCTCCACCATCCACTCAAATCACCTTTTAAGGGTTCGGGTTTTCCAATGCCCTCGTAGGAGTTCCGCTGGATGTCTTTCAGAAGTGTGTTGATACGCTTCAGCAGCTTTTTGTCTCGCGTCTGCCAAAGGCAGTAGTCCTCCCATGCTTCCTCTTCCCAAAGCAATCTCATTTAATCTACCTCGATCAAATCGTGCTCGGTGAGCTTGGCTTTTCCGGTATCGATGTCGTGGACGATCTGGCGGAGATGATTGATGTTGCTTTCCGAGTAGAACGGGTCGGCGGAAACCTCAAAGGGAATGCGGTGCTCCCGGGAAACTTTTTTGGCGAAAATCGTGAATGCCGTTGTCATAGAAAGTCCCATCTCGGCGCAAACCTCTTCCATGTTGCGTTTCAGGTCTGGGTCCATCCGGAAGTTCACATTGACTGCATTTGCCATTCTAATACACCTCCTTCTTGATTCTATTATATGCGTCTGTAATGAAAAATGCAAGAACTTTCGTTACATAATAAGTGAACAACGAGAAATCTCTTGAAGAATTTGAGAACACGCCGTATAATTGAAGTGCAAAAGAGGGGATGAAAGATGAACGACTTTCAATCAAATCAGGATATCTGCCTTGTACCTTATTACCCAGCCTATGAAATTGCCCTTCCGTGGTATCAGGACGCAGAACTGTGCCATCATGTAGATAATCAGAATCGCATTTATGACCTGTCTATCCTGAAAAATATGTACCAGTATCTGGATAGTCATGGTGATTTGTTCTACATTGAATATAAGGGCATTCTGTGCGGAGATGTATGCTTGCAGACAAGCGGAGAAATTTCGATTGTGGTCTGCAAAGAGTATCAGAATCGGCACATTGGGAGAACAGTGATTGGGAAGATTCTTGCACTGGCAAAAGAGAAGAAGTATCAGCAATGCTATGCAGAAATTTATTCTTTCAACAAGCAGTCCCGCAAAATGTTTGAAAGTATAGGATTTGTTCAGAAAGACGCAGAAACGTTTGTTTATACTTTAGAATGAAAAGGAGGCCCCTATGACCAATCTGACTTTAGAGGAAAAGAAAGCCCTGATCCGGATGGCACTGGAAGCCCGGGAGCAGGCCTATGTGCCTTACTCCGACTTTATGGTGGGTGCTGCCCTGCGGGCCGAAGATGGCCGCATCTTCACCGGCTGCAATGTGGAAAACGCCGCTTTCACCCCCACCAGCTGCGCCGAGCGTACGGCCCTGTTCAAGGCGGTGAGTGAGGGTGTGACCCGCTTCACCGACATTGCCGTGGTGGGTTCCCGCCGCGGCGAGGTGAACAAGCAGATCACCTCGCCCTGCGGGGTCTGCCGTCAGGCGCTGTTTGAGTTCGGCGGGCCGGAGCTGAACGTTATCATGGCAAAGACCCCCGATGATTTCATCGAGCGCAGCATGGAGGAACTGCTGCCCTTCGGCTTTGGCCCCTCCAACGTGGCGGGCAACAAAGCCGTGGAAGAGTGAGGCGGGAAGCGGAGATTTTGCCAAAATTGGCAAAGTAGTACGACTTTTACGCGAATTTTACAAAAAATCTGTAAAGATTTTGTAATCGGAAATGCCTTGCTTTCCTCACATGACCCGGCTATACTTGGGTCAGTAAATGTGCAAGTGTGCGCATTCCCTTTTTAAAGCGCAATTTTTAATGTATAAAAAGGAGAGTTTTCTTATGATGATTTCTCGTCGTAACTTCCTGGCTGTGGCTGGCGCTGCAGCTGCTGCCGCTGCTCTGACCGCCTGCGGTGGTTCTTCCTCTTCCACCAGCACCGCTTCTTCCACTGCTTCCTCTGCAGCTTCTGTGGCTGGCTCTGAGGCTGCCAGCAAGATCGCAAAGGTCGCTCTGACCTGCGATACCGGCACGATCGATGACGAGAGCTTCAACCAGGCTTGCTGGAGTGCTGTTTCCAGCTACATGGGCGATGACTGCCAGTACTACATCCCCGAGGCTGACGCTTCCGATGAGGACTGTGAGACCATGATCCGTCAGGCTGTCAACGATGGCGCTGAGGTCATTGTCTGCGTTGGCTACCTGTATGGCGCATCTCTGGCATGGGCTGCTGAGCAGTACCCCGATGTCAAGTTCATCGCTATCGATGTCACCCAGGGCGATATCGGCACCGATGAGATCCCCTCCAACTGCTACTGCATCACCTTCAAGGAGGAGCAGGCAGGCTATCTGGCAGGTTACGCCATTGCCAAGGACGGCAAGACCAAGCTGGGCTTCCTGGGCGGCATGGCTGTTCCCGCTGTCATCCGTTACGGCTACGGCTTTGTGCAGGGCGCTGATGCTGCTGCTCAGGAGCTGGGTCAGAACATCGACATCAACTACTTCTACGGCGGCCAGTTCTACGGCGATGCCAACATCACCTCCCGTATGGAGGGCTGGTACTCCAACGGCACTCAGGTCGTCTTTGCCTGCGGCGGCGGCATCTACACCTCCGCTGTTGAGGCTGCTCTGAAGAACAATGGCTACGTCATCGGCGTTGACGTTGACCAGAACTACATCGGTGCAAACGGCGTTGCTGACGGCACCTATGCTTACAACCCGTTCATCACCTCTGCTATGAAGGGCCTGTCTGAGGCTGTTTCTACTTCTCTGTCCGACATCGAGGCAGGCGAGTGGAGCACCATCGCAGCAACCAACGGCAACTTTGGTCTGGAGGACGGCGATTACGTCGGCCTGCCCACCGCTGAGGACAGCTGGAACTTTGAGACCTTCACGGTTGAGGAGTACGAGGCGCTGAAGCAGAAGATCGCTTCCGGCGAGATCGTTGTTGACAACAGCTCTGATGACGCTACCAAGCCCACCGTCAGCGAGTTCACCAACGTCACCTACATCCAGTAAAATTTGAACAGTCCGCAAGGGCTGCAGGGAACGACCCTCTCCGTCATTGCCGCCAGGCTTTGACGGAGAGGGTCGTTTTTGTCTCGCGAAAAATCGTGCAGCTTGCACAAAAGTAATACTTATAAGAGTACATCCCGCCAAAAAATCAAAAAGAAGTGTGCAAAACCGCAAAAATACGGTATAATGGTACACAGAATAGTATAGGTGTCGATTTGACACGAAAGGAGAGTGAGCAGATTGGCAGAGGATTTTGTGATCGAGATGCTCCACATTACCAAGGAGTTCCCTGGAATCAAGGCAAACGATGATATCACCCTGCAGCTGCGCAAGGGCGAGGTACATGCCCTGCTGGGCGAAAACGGCGCTGGCAAAAGTACGCTGATGAGCGTGCTGTTCGGCTTGTACCAGCCGGAGGCCGGTAAGATCCTCAAGAACGGCAAGGAGGTCGCCGTCCGCAACCCCAACGATGCAAACGCGCTGGGCATCGGCATGGTGCACCAGCACTTCAAGCTGGTGGAATGCTTCAGCGTGCTGGATAACATCATTCTGGGCGTGGAACCCAATAAGCTGGGCTTTTTGCAGAAGGCTGAGGCCCGCAAGAAGGTCGTGGCCCTGAGCGAGAAGTACGGCCTGCGTGTGGACCCCGACGCACTCATCAGCGATATCTCTGTTGGTATGCAGCAGCGTGTTGAGATCCTGAAGATGCTCTACCGCGACAACGAGATCCTGATTTTTGATGAGCCCACCGCTGTTTTGACCCCGCAGGAGATCGACGAGCTGATGGAGATCATGCGCGGGTTCAAGAAGGAAGGCAAATCCATCCTCTTCATCACCCACAAGCTCAACGAGATCATGGCAGTGGCAGATCGCTGCACGGTTCTGCGCAAGGGCAAGTATATGGGCACTGTGGACATCAAGGACACCACCAAGGAAGAGCTTTCCCGCATGATGGTCGGCCGCGATGTTCAGCTGCAGGTGGACAAAAAGCCCGCTGCCCCCGGTGAGGTGGTGCTGGATGTGCAGAACGTTACCATGCACAATGCCCAGCACAAGAAGGATGCCGTCAAGAACGTCTCTTTCCAGGTGCGTGGCGGTGAGATCGTCTGTCTGGCGGGCATCGAGGGCAACGGCCAGACCGAGTTTGTCTACGGCCTGACTGGTCTGGAAAAGTTCAACAGCGGCAAGGTGCTGCTGGACGGCAAGGAGATCACCAACGAGAGCATCCGCCAGCGCTCCAAGGACGGCATGAGCCATATCCCTGAGGACCGCCACAAGCATGGTCTGGTGCTGGATTACAGTCTGGAGAACAATATGGTGCTCCAGCGCTACTGGCAGCCCGAGTTCCAGCACAACGGCTTTATCCGCAGTGAAAAGGTGCGGGAGTATTCCGATAAGCTGATCGCCCAGTATGACGTGCGCAGCGGCCAGGGCAGCGCCACCATCGTGCGCAGCATGTCCGGCGGCAACCAGCAGAAGGCGATCATTGCCCGTGAGATCGACAAAGACCCCAAGCTGCTGGTGGCAGTGCAGCCCACCCGCGGCCTGGATGTCGGTGCCATTGAGTATATCCACAAGCAGATCGTGGATGAGCGCGACAGGGGCAAGGCCGTGCTGCTGGTCAGTCTGGAGCTGGACGAGGTGATGAACCTCTCTGACCGGATCCTTGTGATGTACGAGGGTGAGATCGTGGGTGAGTTTGACCCCAAGACCACCACAGTCCAGGAGCTGGGCCTGTACATGGCCGGTGCCCGCAAGCAGGGAAAGGAGTAAGCAGAAATGAAAAACAAAAAACTTTCCCACAACGGGCTGCAGGGTTCTGTCACCAGCGTGATGGCTGCTCTGCTGTGTATCCTGATCGGTCTGGCTGTGGGCTTCCTCGTGCTGCTGGCCATCAACCCGGCCCACGCATGGGCAGACGGTTTTGTCCGCATCCTCAAGGGCGGCTTCCATGATGCCCCCTATGGTGTCGGCAAGGAGCTGGCCAACGCCGCGCCCCTGATCATGACCGGCCTTTCCGTGGGCTTCGCCTTCAAGACCGGCCTGTTCAACATCGGTGCAGCCGGTCAGTACACGCTGGGCGCTTACGGTGCCCTCTACTGCGCCATCATGCTCAAGCTGCCCTGGTTCGTCTGCCTGCTGGCTGCGGCCATTCTGGGCGGTCTGTGGGGGGCCATCCCCGGTTTCTTCAAGGCCTACTTCAACATCAACGAGGTCATTACCTCCATCATGTTCAACTGGATCGGCCTGTATCTGGTCAATGAGCTCATTTACCAGAACGGCACCGGCCCCATGTACGATGTGCGCAACACCCGTACCATCAACATCAGCAAGAACGCCGATTACGCTCAGTCCATCATCCCGGATTTCGGCCTGAACAAGCTGTTCCAGACCAACAGCACCACCATTGCCATCTTCCTGGCGGCAGCAGTGGCAGTTCTGATCTGGGTGGTGCTGAACAAGACCACCTTCGGCTACGAGCTCAAGGCAGTCGGCCTGAACAAGAGCGCTGCCCGCTACGCCGGTATCAACGAGAAGAAGAACATCATCCTCTCCATGGCCATTGCCGGTGCGCTGGCCGGTTTTGGTGCGGGCCTGTACTATCTGTCCAATGTGTCCCAGTGGAACCCGCTGAACTCCACCAGCCTGCCGACAATGGGATTCAACGGCATTTCCGTTGCACTGCTGGCAAGCTCCAACCCCATTGGCACCATTTTCTCGGCAATCTTCATTTCCCATATCTCGGTGGGTGGCTCCTTCCTTTCCACCAAGTATTACCCCACTGAGATCTCGGACCTGATCAGCGGTATCATCATCTACCTGTGTGCATTCTCCATGCTGTTCCGCGGCAAGATCCACGCACTGCTGTTCAAGAATGCCGATAAAACCAATGTGAACGCAGAGCCTGCTGCTCCTGCAAAATCTGCAACCGAAAAGGAGGGCAAGTGATATGCTGCTTCTGATCAAATATACGCTGCTGTATGGCATCGTTCTGATGCTGGTGGCACTGGGCGGTATGTTCAGTGAGCACTCCGGCATCATCAACATCGCGCTGGAAGGCATCATGGTCATCGGCGGTGTGGCGGGTGTTCTGACCCTGACCATGCTTCCGGCCGACATGTCGCCGTTCCTGGTGGTGCTGATCTCGGTCCTGGTGGCTGCGCTGGCTGGTATCGTGTACAGCCTGCTGCTGGCCTTTGCCTCCATCAACCTGAAAGCGGACCAGACCATCGGCGGTACGGCCCTGAACCTGCTGGCCACCGCCATAGCTGTGGTCATTGCAAAGTATTTCAGCGACAGCGGCAGCGCTAAGCTGAACTATTCCAACAAGCCGTTCCTGTTCAGCATCGGCGGCCTGGAGCTGAGCATCTTTGTGCCGTTGGGCATCGTGCTGCTCGTCATCAGCTATGTGGTGCTGTACAAGACCCGCTTTGGCCTGCGCCTGCGCGCCTGCGGCGAACATCCTCAGGCAGCCGATTCTGTGGGCATCAATGTCTACAAGATGCGCTACGCGGGTGTGCTGCTTTCCGGTGCGCTGGGCGCTATCGGCGGTCTGGCATATATCGTGCCCCCGGTGCAGACCTGGAACTTTGAGGTCGGCGTGGCTGGCGCGGGCTTCCTTGCACTGGCTGTTATGATCTTTGGCCAGTGGAAGCCCTTCAACATCTGTGCCGCCGCCATGTTCTTTGCCGTGTTCAAGAGTCTGGCAAACATTGCGGACTCCACCTTCCTGGCGCAGCTCCACTGGTCCAGCAACATCTATAACATGATGCCGTTCATCGCATCCATGATCATTCTGGCCTTTACCTCCAAAAACAGCATGGCCCCCAAGGCTGAGGGTATCCCTTACGACAAGGGTTCCCGCTGAGCGAGGTTTGTTCCAAGGGCGCAGCTGCTTTTCCGGGCAGCTGCGCCCTTGGTGTTCAAAACCCGACAAAGGAGACGGAATGTGGATTGCCTTTGTCAAAAAGTCTGTTATAATGGAATTTATTGAAAGTCATACTGTCAGACAGGAGAATTGCGATGCGTATTTATGATCTGATCGCGAAAAAGCGCGATGGCGGTACCCACACCCGGGAAGAGCTGGAGGCCATTGTCAACGGCTTTGTCAGCGGGGAAGTGGCCGATTACCAGATGGCTGCCTGGATGATGGCGGTCTACCTGCGCGGCATGACCAACGAAGAAACAGCCGAGCTGACGGACGTGATGGCCCACAGCGGCGTGATGGTCGATCTTTCCCCCATCCCCGGCATCAAGGTGGATAAGCACTCCACCGGCGGCGTGGGCGATAAGACCACCCTTGTGATCGCCCCTGTGGTGGCGGCCTGCGGTGTAAAGATCGCCAAGATGAGCGGCCGTGGTCTGGGCCATACCGGCGGCACCATTGATAAAATGGAGAGCGTGCCCGGCACCAGAACTGCCCTTTCGCAGGAGGAGTTCTTTGCCCAGGTGAACAAGATCGGGCTGTCGGTCATTGGCCAGAGCGAGGGCATTGCCGTGGCGGATAAGAAGATGTACGCCCTGCGGGATGTGACCGCCACGGTCAGCTGCATCCCGCTGATCGCCTCTTCCATCATGTCCAAGAAGCTGGCCTCCGGCTCCGATGCCATCCTGCTGGATGTGACCACCGGCACCGGTGCCTTTATGAAGACCGTGGACCAGAGCATTGAGCTGGCTGAGCTGATGGTCGCCATCGGCACCCACCATGGCCGCCGGGTGGCCGCCATGATCACCGATATGGACACCCCGCTGGGCCATAACATCGGCAACAGCCTTGAGGTCATGGAGAGCATGGACGTGCTCAAGGGCAAGGGCCCTGCCGACCTGACCGAGGTCTGCCTGCAGCTGGCCGCCAATATGCTGGTGCTGGCAGGCAAGGGTACCCCGGCGGAGTGCCGTGCCATGGCACAGGCTGTGATCGCGGACGGCTCTGCCTTTGCCAAGTGCAAGGAGATGTTTGCGGCCCAGGGCGGCGACACCCGTGTGCTGGACGATTACAGCCTGTTTGAGCAGCCCGCAGCCAGCTTTGAGCTGCTGGCCGAGCAGGATGGCTACATCGTGGCCAACGATGCCGAGAAGATCGGCTCTGCCAGTGTGCTGCTGGGCGCTGGCCGCCAGAAGAAGGGAGACCCGCTGGACTTTGCGGCCGGCATCACCCTGCACAAAAAGCGCGGTGACTATGTGCACAAGGGCGAAAGCCTGGCCACCTTCTACGGTGCGGCAGATAAGTTTGAAGCTGCTGCTGCGGAGTACCGCAGCGGTCTGGTCTATGGTGCGGAAAAGCCCGAGGAGGCCCCGCTGGTCTACGCCCTTGTCACCAAGGACGGCGTGGAGCGCTACTGAGAAAGCATCCTTCCCGCAAGGCGGGAGGGACGGAAAGGACATTTTCTATGAAGATCATTCTGGTGGGCTGCGGCAAAGTCGGCACAGCGCTGGCACGTCAGCTCAGCGAGGAAGGCCACAATGTCACGATCATCGATACCAACAAGGCCCGTGTGGAGCATATCAGCGAATCCTATGACGTGATGGGCATTACCGGCAACGGCTCCTCCATCACAACGCTGTCCGAGGCGGGGATCGAGGAGGCGGACGTGTTCATTGCAGTTACCGGCTCGGACGAGCTGAATCTGCTTTGCTGCATGTTTGCCAAAAAGGCGGGCCACTGCCACGCCATTGCCCGTGTGCGCAACCCCTCCTACAGCCATGAGCTGGACTTCATCAAAAAGCAGATCGGCATTTCGGCCATCATCAACCCGGAGATGGCGGCGGCGCGGGAGATCTCCCACCTGCTGCGCTTCCCCGGTGCCAGCAAGATCGATACCTTTGCGGAAGGCCGGGTGCGGCTGATCAAGTTCACCCTGACCGAGGCGCAGGCACTGGACGGCGTGGCCATCCGGGAGATCCCCACCCGGCTCAAGAGCGATATCCTGGTCTGCGCCGTGGAGCGCGACGGCGGGGTCATCATCCCCAACGGTAACTTTGTGCTCCAGACCGGCGATCAGGTCACCTTTCTTGCAACGCAGGAAAAGGCCCACGAGTTCTTCCAGCGCATCCATCTGGCCGTGCGCCCGGTGCGCAATGCCCTCATCGTGGGCGGCGGTGCCATTGCTTTCTACCTGAGCCAGGAGCTGCTGGAAAACCATGTCCGGGTGCGGATCGTGGAGCGGGACCCCGCCCGCTGCGATGTGCTGGCCCAGGCCCTGCCCGAAGCACAGATCCTGTGTGAGGACGGCTCCAACCGCGAGTTCCTGCTCTCCGAGGGCCTGACCTCCACCGAGGCCTTTGTGGCCCTGACCAACATCGACGAGGAAAATGTCCTGCTGACCCTCTTTGCCAAGAAGCATTCCAACGGCAAGCTGGTCACCAAGATCAACCGCCTGGAATTTGACGATATCCTGGCCGGGCTTGATCTGGGCAGCATCGTCTACCCCAAGTACATGACCTGCGATTACATCGTGCAGTATGTGCGCGCTTTGCAGAACGAGGCAGGCAGCAACATCAAGACCCTGTACCGCATTCTGGACGACCGTGTGGAGGCGCTGGAATTTACGGTCCATGAGAAGAGCCGCGCCACCGGTGTGCCCCTGAGCCAGCTCCACCTGAAAAAGAACCTGCTGCTCTGCTGCATCACCCGCGGCAGCGAGATCAAGATCCCGCGCGGCGGCGATGAGATCCAGGTGGGTGACAGCGTCATCGTGGTCACGCTGGAGCACGGCCTGCATGACCTGCGGGACATCGTGGAAGATTAACGGAGGCGCGGCATGAATTATGCGATCGTTCTGCGGCTGCTGAGCTACATCCTCTATTGCGAAGCCGCGCTGCTCCTGCTGCCCGCCATGGCCAGCCTGATCTACGGTGAGTGGATGGTGCTGGGCGTGTTCCTGCTCACGGCAGCGCTTTCTGCGGTGGCGGGCGCTCTGCTCTACCGCATCAAGCCCAAGAGCCAGATCTTCTATATGCGGGAGGGCTTTGCCACCACGGCGCTCTGCTGGCTGCTCATCAGTGTGGTGGGCGCGGTGCCCTTTGTGCTCACAGGCAGCATCCCCAACCCGGTGGATGCCATGTTTGAGACCGTTTCCGGCTTCACCACCACCGGTGCCAGCATCCTGCCCGCTGTGGAGGACCTGCCCAGGGGCATCCTGTTCTGGCGCAGCTTCACCCACTGGATCGGCGGCATGGGCGTTCTGGTGTTCCTGCTCTCCCTGCTGCCCCTGACCGGCGGCTCCCATGTCAACCTGATGAAAGCCGAAAGCCCCGGCCCCCAGGTGGATAAGCTGGTGCCCAAGGTGCAGTCCACGGCAAAGATCCTCTATGGCATTTATTTTGGCCTGACTGTCATCGAGTTCGTGTTCCTGTTGTTCGGCGGGATGCCGGTGTTTGAGTCTCTGCTGACCTCCTTTGGTACAGCGGGCACCGGCGGCTTCGGCTTCCGCAATGACAGCTTTGCCAGCATGTCGCCCTATGTCCAGTGGGTCGTGACCATCTTTATGATCCTGTTCGGCGTGAACTTCAACGCCTATTTCCTGCTGCTGATGCGCCGCTTCCGCCGCGCTGCCGCCAGCGAGGAGGTGCGCGCCTACTTTGTGATCATCGGTGTGGCTGTGGTCATCATCACGGCCAACATTTACAGCATGTACAACGGCTTGGGCGAGGCCCTGCGCCACGCCGCCTTCCAGGTGGGCTCCATCATTACCACCACAGGTTTTTCCAGCTGCGATTTTGACCTGTGGCCCACCCTCTCCAAGGAGATCCTTGTCATGCTGATGTTTGTGGGTGCCTGCGCAGGCAGCACCGGCGGCGGCATGAAGGTCAGCCGCCTCCTGCTGATGGGCAAGACTGTGGGCAAGGAGCTCAAGCAGGCCCTTCACCCGCAGGTGGTGGCCCCCGTCCGGATGGACGGCAAGGTGGTCAACCATGAGACCATCCGCGCCACCAATGTCTATGTGGCCGCCTACATCTTCATCTTTGCGGCATCCTTCTTCCTCATCAGTCTGGATGGCTTTGACATGGTGACCAACTTCACCGCCATTGCCGCCACGTTGAACAACATCGGCCCGGGCCTTGCCCAGGTGGGCCCCATGATGAACTTTGGCAGCTACTCCAACCCCGCCAAGCTGGTTATGATCTTTGACATGCTGGCGGGCCGTCTGGAGATCTTCCCCATGCTGGTGTTCTTTATGCCGGACACCTGGCGGCGGTTCTGAGTAAAATAACAAAGCGGATGCGCTCCCACTGGAACGCATCCGCTTTTTGCTGTATCAGGATTCCTGCGGCTTTTTCCCCAAGAGCGCCGCGCCGCTCAGCACGATGACCCCGCCCAGCAGGGCAAGGCCCGCACCGGCCTGCCCGAAGGCATCGCCGACGGCACCCACCAGAGGACTTGCGGGGATCATCAGCAGGCTGTAGGCCATGCCGTCCACGCTGATGAGGGTGGCCCGCTGGTCACTGGGGATGGCATCGTTCAGCTTCTGGCTCTCGTGGAGCAGATAGACCTCCAGCACACCCTGCACCAGCATCATGCCCAGGATGCCGCCCCAGGCGGGCGCAGCACCCACCAGCAGAGTGCCCACACCGCAGAGCAGGGCACAGGCTGTGTAGAGCCGCCGCATGGAGCGGCATCTCACCCGGCGGCCGATCTCGGTGCCCGCCACGCAGGCCAGACCACCCAGCAGCAGGGGAAGGAAGAGCAGCTCCGTGGGCCAGCCCAGCTCAACGAGCCGCTGCTGCAGAAACATTTTGGTCAGGTAACTGGGCACGCTGATGAGGGCGCTGGATGCGATAAGCTTCAACGCCATTGGGCAGGTGCGCAGGACATGCAGGCTGTCCCGCACCAGCTGGCGGAACTGTTCGGGCAGAGCGTGCAGCGGGTGCTTTTCCCGGCTGGCCTGCGACTCAGTGACGATGGGCTCCGCAAGCAGCATATTGGCAAGGGCGGAAGCACCCTCAAAGCCGGCGTTCAGCAGATAAAAGCCCGCGTAGCCGAGAAACTGGTTCAGAATGCTGGCCATGGAGCCTATGGCGTTGGCCAGCATGGAGATCTGAGAGCCGTTGGCAGAGACCTGAATGTATTCCGCTTCGCAGCCCTCCTGCTTCAGGCTGTCGTAGAGCAGCGCCGTGGAGGTGCCGGAGAACATGGTCATGGCCAGCGCGTTCAGCCCCATGGCAAAGCAGATGGTGAACAGGTCTGACGCAAAGGCCATCAGCAGGCTTTGCAGGACCATGCACACGCCGCCGGACACGAGGGTCTTTTTCCGGCCCAGCAGGTCTGCCGCCATGCCGCTGGGCACCTCACACAGCAGGCTGACAACATGGAACACGCTCTCGGCCAGACCAATCTCCCACAGGGAGAAGCCCCGGGCCGCCAGCAGCGCCACCCATACCGCATCCGTGATGCGCAGGCCGGAGAAGAGATCGGCAGTGTAAATGCAGGCAAGCTGCTTTTTCAAATTGAGATTACGTTTATGATTCATGGGGAACACCCTTTCTATTTGTCGTTGTGAAATTTCAAAATAGAAAGTGTACCCTTGCTAACGAAAGTTTGCTGTGACCAAACCCCTCCGTCAATGCTGACGCATTGCCACCTCCCCTAATAGTGGAGGCCTTGGCAATCCGTGCAGAATTTCCGGTTTCGCCAGAGGCTCCCCTACTAGGGGAGCTGACGAGCGAAGCGAGTCTGAGGGGTTCAGGCAAAACAAAAGCGCCCTACAGCAAAGCTGCGCGGCGCTGAAAATCATGCTCCACGTCTTGCTGAAAGGTTTCCTCGATTTAGCTCCCTTATGAGGGGAGCTGGCTGCGCCAAAACGCAGACTGAGAGGTTTTGTTTCCAATAAAAGGGTACACTTCGAGCCGGAACGTATTAAATCTGACCTTTTTTGAAAAAGATGCAGCCATTCCAACCCATCTTGGTGTACTCTCCTTTCAGTAAAACGTTACGCTTACAATACCATACTTTCGGCCAAAATACAAGCAAAACCGTAAAATTCAGGGAAAAAGTGCCGCCCCGGCTTGCAAACAGGCACAAAGTGTGGTAAGATGATATCCGGTTATGAAACCTGAATATCTTGAAAACGCAGCGACGGAGAGAGTACGCATGCAGTTCCACAGCAAAGAGAGAAGCTTCACCGGCTGAAAGGGCTTCCGCGTGGGTGTGTGCCGAAGTTCGCTCCTGAGCGGCCTGCCCGAACGGCTTCTATTAGGGCAGGACGGCGCGCCCCGTTACGGCGTTTGAGAGCCGCCCTTCTTTGTGCAGGGCGGAAACCGGGTGGTACCGCGGAGCATTGGATTTGCAAAGGCTTCGTCCCTTTTGTCCGGCCAGAAATGGCCCGGCAGGGGACGGGGCCTTTTTTGCTGCCCCGCTTTGAAAACACGAACTGAGAAGGAGAGAATTTCCATGCAAGCAATGATCGACGAGCTGGCCAAACAGGCCGCAGAGAGCCTCGGTCAGGTCTCTTCCAAGGAGACGCTGGCCTCGTTCTGGCAGGAATATCTGAGCAAAAACGGCAAGATCCCCGCGCTGATGAAGAATCTGCGCTCTGTTGCGCCCGAAGAGCGCCCCGCCATGGGCAAGATCATCAACGAGCTCAAGCAGAAGGTGCAGGCAGACTACGATGCCGCCGCCGCCAAGGTGAAGGAGGCCGAACTGGCCGCCCGCAACGCCGCTGAGACTGTGGACATCACCCTGCCCGCCAAGACCCGCACGGTGGGTGGTCTGCACCCCCTGACGCTGGTCACCAACCAGATCATTGACGTGTTCTCCGGCATGGGCTTTGCCGTGGCCGACGCACCTGAGATCGAGGATGACGACCACAACTTCACCCGCCTGAACGTGCCCAAGGATCACCCCGCCCGCGATATGCAGGATACCTTCTATCTGTCCGATGAATTCCTGCTGCGCACCCAGACCTCCGGCGGTCAGATCCGCACCATGGACAGCCAGAAGCCGCCCATCAAGGTGCTGATCCCCGGCCGTGTGTTCCGTTCCGATTCCGATGCCACCCATAGCCCCATGTTCCACCAGATGGAGGGTCTGGTCGTGGATAAGGGCATCACCCTGGGCGACCTGCAGGGCGCGCTGAACACCTTTGTGCAGAAGCTGTTCGGCAAGAACACCCGCACCCGCCTGCGTCCCTCTTACTTCCCCTTCACTGAGCCCAGTGTGGAGGTCGATGTCAGCTGCTTTGAGTGCGGCGGCAAGGGCTGCCCCCTGTGCAAGCACACCGGCTGGATCGAAGTTCTGGGCGGCGGTGTTGTCAACCGCAAGGTGCTGGAGAACTGCAACATTGACCCGGACGAGTATTCCGGCTTCGCCTTTGGCATTGGCATCGAGCGCATCGCCATGCTGAAGTACGGCATCAACAACATCGGCTTGATGTTCGAGAACAACCTGCAGTTCCTCAAGCAGTTCCATGAATAAGAGGGGAGAGAACAGACAATGAAAGTACCTTTCAGTTGGTTAAAAGAACTCGTTGATATCGACGTTACCGCTCAGGAGCTGGAGGAGAAGCTGTTCTCCTGCGGCTTTGAGGTGGAAGAGCTGATCCCGCTGGATGCAGGCATCAGCAAGGTGGTCGTTGGCAAGATCGTGGAGATGGAAAAGCAGGAGGGCACCCACCTGACCAAGTGTGTGGTGGACTGCGGTGACTACGGCCACGACATCCGCATCAGCACCGGTGCCGCCAATATGAAGCTGGGCGACTGTGTGCCCGCCGCTCTGGATGGCTCCACCCTGCCCGGCGGCATTAAGATCAAGGCCCGCAAGATGCAGGGCGTGGAGTCCAACGGTATGCTCTGCTCCGGCGAGGAGCTGGGCCTGAACGACGACCTGTTCCCGGGCTCTGAGGTCTATGGTCTGCTCATCCTGCCCGAGGATTCCGTTCCCGGCACCGACATTGCACCCGTTGTCGGTCTGGATGACTATATCTTCGATATCTCCATCACCGCAAACCGCCCCGACTGCCAGTCCGTGCTGGGCATTGCCCGCGAGGTCGCTGCCATTCTGGGCAAGCCCCTGCACATGCCCGCCATGGATTACAAGGCTGTCTGTGAGCCGGATGCTCCCATCACCGTCCAGGTGGAGGCCCCTGACCTGTGCCCCCGCTATATGGCGCATTACGTCCGCAACATCCGCATGGGCGAATCTCCCCGCTGGATGAAGCGCCATCTGGCCCTGTGCGGCCTGCGCTCCATCAGCAATGTGGTGGATATCACCAACCACACCCTGCTGGAAATGGGCCAGCCCATGCACGCCTTTGACCTGAACAAGGTCGCCGGCCGCACCATTGATGTGCGCCGTGCCCACGAGGGTGAGAAGATCGTGACCCTCGATGAAAAGGAGTTCACCCTGAACCCCAACAATCTGGTCATCTGTGATGCCGAGAAGCCGGTGGCTCTGGCCGGCATCATGGGCGGTGCCAACTCCGGCATGGACGAGAACACCACCAGCCTGCTGTTCGAGTGCGCTACCTTCGCCCGTGACTGCGTCCGCAAGACCAGCCGTGCCCTGGGCCAGAACAGTGATTCCTCTGCCCGCTATGAAAAGGGTGTGGACCGCAACTCTCCCGAGCTGGGCCTGGCCCGTGCCCTGCACCTGATCCAGGAGCTGGACTGCGGCGATATCACCACCCTCGAGTATGACCTGACCGATGGCCGTCCGCTGGAGCGCAAGCACATCGTGACCACCCCTGCCAAGATCTGCGGCGTGCTGGGCATCACTGTGCCCGAGCAGACCATGATCGATATCCTGCAGCGCCTGGAGTTTACTGTGGATGTGCAGGCCGATGGCAGCTGGGATGTGTCTGCTCCTCTCTACCGTGAGGATGTGGAGAGCTTCCCCGATCTGGCGGAGGAGGTCATCCGTGAGTACGGCTATGACCACATCAACCCCACCTTCCTGAACACCGCCTCTGTTACCAACGGCGGCCTGAACTATGCGCAGAAGCAGCAGCTCAAGACCAAGCGCCTGCTGGCTACACAGGGCTTCTATGAGGCATCCACCCTGGCCTTCTACTCCAACGCGGAGCTGGATATGCTGCACATCCCTGCAGATGATGCTGCCCGCAAGGCCATCCGCATCCTGAACCCCATCAGCGAGAACCTGTCCATCATGCGCACCCTGCTGACCCCGTCCATGCTGAATGTCATCGTGGACAATCTCAAGAAGGGCAATGCCGAGGGCCGCCTGTTCGAGATGGCTCCCGTCTATCTGGCCAAGGAGCTGCCCATCAGCGAGCATCCCCATGAGCGTCAGACCCTCTGCATTGGTGCCTTTGGCCCCGAGGAGGACTTCTTCACCGTCAAGGGTGCAATGGAGGCGCTGGCCGCAGGCTTTGACCTGACCTTCACCTACGAGCGCGAGACCACCCCGTGGCTCCACCCCGGCATCAGCGCCGCTGTCTACTGCAACGGCAAGCGTCTGGGCGTGTTCGGTAAGCTCTCCAATGAGATCAACGGCGAGCTGGAGATCGCAAAGGACCAGAAGGACAGCCAGAACATCTATCTGGGTGAGCTGGACTATGAGGCTCTGATGTCCTGTGTGGACGGTGAGCTGCGCTATAAGCCGCTGAGCCCCTACGCTGCCGTCAAGCGTGACCTGGCCCTTGTCTGCGAGGAAAAGGTCACCTGCGGCGAGATCGAGGACACCATCAAGAAGGCAAGCTCCCTCATCACCGAGGTCAAGCTGTTCGATATCTACCGCGGCGCAAACCTGGGCGAGGGCAAGAAGAGCATGGCCTTCTCCCTGACCCTGTCTGACTCCAGCGCGGAGATCTCCGCTGAGCAGGTCGAGCGCACCGTCAAGAAGGTGCTGGGCAACCTGAAGTTCAAGCTGGGCATTGAGATCCGGTAAACGGTGATCTATACACAGCACTATGATTCTCCTCTGGGCGGCATCCTGCTGGCCGCTGACGACATCGGCCTGACCGGCCTCTGGTTCGAGGGGCAGAAGTACTTTGCCCGCACCCTGGATGCGGTGCATCAGGAGCAGGAGACCGCTATGCTCTCCGAGGCCAGCCGCTGGCTGGATGTTTATTTCGGCGGGCAGGAGCCGGACTTTACCCCGCCGCTCCATCCCGCTGGCTCTGCCTTTCAGCAGGAGGTGTGGGCGCTACTGCGCCGCATCCCCTGCGGCCAGACCACGACCTATGGTGCACTGGCAAAGCGGCTGGCTGCAGAGCGCGGCCTTTCCCGGATGTCTGCGCAGGCTGTGGGCGGGGCTGTCGGACACAATGTGATCTCCATCATCATTCCCTGCCACCGCGTTGTCGGAACAAACGGCAGCCTGACCGGATATGCAGGCGGCATCGATAAAAAAGCCGCGCTGCTGAGACTGGAAATGAAAATGACGCGGTAAGAAATACGGCAGCGGTAAGAAATACGGCAGCGGTAAGAAATACGGCAGCGGTAAGAAATACGGCAAACGAAAAAATCCGAACCTTTTCCCGATGGGAAGAGGTTCGGATTTTTCTTGTGTGGTGGAGGCGATGGGAGTCGAACCCATGTCCGAAAAGAGTTCAGCGTAGGTGTCTCCGGGTGCAGGCGATCAACAACATTCCCTCCGCGTCACGCCGGTCGCCAGGCTAACGCATTGGTAGCTTCATGAGTTCCTGCCGGTCCGCAAAGCTTAGGTCCGTTCAGGTGCTGTGTCTAAAGGACGCCCCGGCCCCACACGACACAAGAGTGGGCGGAACGCGCAGCACTCAGGCTGCGAGCAACTGATAATTATTGTTGTCAGTTAATTTTTTGGAGGAGTTTAGAGCAGGTCCCCCACTGCTACCCGCTGCCCAGGCCTCGCTCCCCCCGTCGAAACCTTTACGCCCCCATAAAACACACCTTGCGGTGTGGGTAAGCTTTGAAGTTTCCGGGCAGGAATGCTGCCTGAAATCAATAGTAAACACCGTTGGATTTAACGGCCCGGTCGATGGAGCGCTTGGCATCGCGCTTGGCGGCATCTGCACGCTTGTCGTAGAGCTTTTTGCCCTTGCACAGGCCCAGCTCCATTTTGACGCGGCCATGCTTGAAGTAGAGCGAAAGCGGCACAAGAGTGTAACCCTGCAGCTTGCACTGCTGGTGCAGCCGCCGGATCTCATTCTTGTGGGCCAGCAGCCGCCGCACCCGCATGGGGTCCTGGTTGAAGATGTTGCCGTGGTCGTAGGGGGTGATGTGCATTCCCTTGACCAGCAGCTCGCCGTCCTCAATATCGACCCAGCTGTCTTTCAGGTTTACGCCGCCGGCACGCAGGCTTTTGACCTCGGTGCCTTTCAGCTCAACGCCGGTCTCCAGCGCTTCCAGAACGAAATACTCGTGGCGCGCTTCCCGGTTTGTGGCAATCGTCTTGGTTGCCGGACGCTCTTTGGTCGGTGCCATTCCGCGCGCCTCCTCTCTATCGCTTTGGTATCGTTACGTTAGTATATCATATTTTTGTGGATTTTCAAGGTCACTTTTTGAAGAAACTGTAAATCTTTCCCGCAAAAAAGTACCTTACAGCTTTTTATAGCCCATCGGTTCGTCCGCTGCACACCGCCGCTCCATCAGATAGGTGTCCAGCCAGCGGCCGTGGCAGTCCCGGGCAATGCGTTCCCGGCGGCCCACCACGCGGAAGCCGCATTTCAGGTGCAGGCCCCGGGAGGGGGCGTTGTCCTGCAGCACCGTGGACTGCAGCGTCCAGTACCCGGCCTGTTCGGCCTCGCGGCAGAGCGCGGTGAGCAGGTGATAACCCAGCCCCTTGCCCCGGAATTTCTCCCCGATATAGATGCTCACCTCGGCCACGCCGCGGTAGCACCAGCGGGGGTCTACCCGATGCAGGGCTGCCCAGCCGGCCACGACCCCATCGTCCAGCACCACCAGGCGGCATTCCCGGGTATGGGATGCGTCCCAGGCGGTGTAGGGCGGGCAGTTGGTCTGGAAGGTGGCGTGCTCGGTGGCAATACCCTCCAGATATATTTTGGACACGGCAGTCCAATCCTCCGGCATCATGGGCCGGACTGTGATCTCACTCATATTCCTATCCTGACCGGAGCCGCAATGCTCCGGTTTCCCCTCATTGCGTGTGCAATATCTCTTTTCAGTATAGCAGAATCTGCCGCAAATCACAATGGAAACCTGTTCACCTCAGGCCGGGCAGAGTGTCCGGAATCTGAATACCCGGCCCCTCGGAAGCGTGGAGATCACAACGCATGGATTTTGCGGACAGATTTGTTTTGACAATACCGGCGGGTGTGATACAATAGAACAAAAACCAACCGGTGCCGCCTGTGCAGCCTCATATTATAGTCCTCTGTATGGGAAAATGCAATCAGGGCGGTGCCGGGGGAAAGGAACGGAACATGAAACAGGCAAAACGAATCGTCGCGATGGTGCTGTGTCTGCTGGCACTGCTGGCCCTGCCCGCCGGTGCCGTAATGGAAAAGGGAGAGCCCAACATCACGGCCCAGACCACCATGAAGGAAGTGCGCAACAACCCGGGCATCAAGAACTCCGGCTTCTACACCTACTCGCAGGATAAGGACTGCCCGCCGGGTCAGGCCCTGTGGGAGATGACCACTGTGGAAGGCTACACCAACGAGTATGTGGCCGAAGGCTGTGCCAAGGGGCTGAATCTGGTCATTGAGAACTACAACAATGGCGTTCAGGTCACCCACTCGTTCTACACGGATGCGGAAAAGGCGGCGGACCGCACCAAAAACAACACCGGCCTGTTCTATTTCCCGGCCAAGGCCGAAAATGCCAAGTTTGCGCTGATCCTGGCTGGTAGCGGTGCCAATGAGAGCGCCGAGCTGGAGGAGGGAGCCTGCACGGCCTGGCAGCTGCATGAGCTGGGCTATGCCGCCTTTATTCTGCGGTATCGCGTCTGGACGGATGCTTCCGATGATGCTCCGCTGGAGGACATCGGCCGGGCCGTGCAGTACATTGAGGAACACGCTGCGGAGTTTGGCATCCAGCCGGAGCAGTACGCCATCGTGGGATATTCCATGGGCGGCCACCTGACGGGTCTGTTCGGCACGGAATCGGTGGGGTATAAGCATTACAATGTGCCCAAGCCCGCTGCCCTGCTGCTGGGCTACCCCATCAACGATATGACCTACATCAAGCCCATCTACCATGTCATTCAGGATATCGGCGCGTACGGCCCCAAATACTATACCCGGAACCTTTCGGATGAGATCACGCCGGACTACCCCGCCACCTACCACTGGCACGGCGTGAACGACACGCTGCTGAAGGAGCTGGTCTACTGGCGGCAGGGACCGCAGCTGGAAGCTGCCCTGCAGGCCAATCACGTCAAGCATGTTTACCGGGTGTTCAACAATGCACCTCACGTCTGCGGCATCGGCACCGGAACAGATGCCGAGAACTGGCTGGTGGAAGCCACTGCTTTCTGGGAAGAGCAGTGCGCCTGAGAGAAAGGATGAAACAGGATGAAAGATCTGAACGAAGCATTTGTGCATCTGAACGTCGGTCTGCCCGATGATGTGGAGCGGCTGAAGGCCGCAGGCTATTACAAAGAAGCCGTGGCACGGATCGATGAATATCTGGCCGAGGACTGGACGGAGACCCAGAACAGCCCCCGCAGTCAGGGGTTGGAAATGCCGGAGTATGAGCAGCCCGCCAACCCTGTGCCTCACGGCGTGGATGCGCTGCGGGATGCCCTGCTGGTGCAGAAGGAGATCATGTGCCGTCTGCCGCAGGAATACTGCTGGAACGAGGCACAGGCCGTGGCCCGGATGCAGGGCCTTGTGCGGGATTTCACGGTGGAGGAGTTCCGCCAGCTGGTGCATGATGGCCGGGTGGACTGGCGGTTTGTGGAAGGGGAGAAGCACTACCTTGACCGCTTTGCCGAGACGCTGATCGCCACCCACGCCGACCTTGCCGCCCGTCAGCTCGACCCGCCCGCCCCGGCTACGCTGGCCCGGGAGCGCCGCCGCCGCATCCATGACCAGATGGAGCGGGAAGGGCAGGCCAGTGCCCGCATCACGCTGAAGACCAGCGTGGGGATGTCGGATGAGGCCTTTGCCGCCGCTCTGGCTAAGGCAAAGGCAGAGGGCCGGGAGAGCGTGCACGTTCGCGCCTGGCTGCCCATTCCGGCGGAATGCCTGGCCCAGAGCGAGATCGAGCTGCAGAGCTTTACCGAGCAGCCGGGCCGCATCGCCGATGCAAACGCCCCCCAGCGTACCGTCTGCTGGGAGGCTGACCTGACCGAAAACCGCCGCTTCGGGGTGCAGTACCGTTACAAGACAACGGCAGTCTATGCTGACCCACTGGGCTTTGTGCCTGCACCGGAACAGCCGACCTTTGATACCGAGGAGCAGGCTCCGCATATCGTGTTCACACCCTACCTGCGGGCGCTGGCTGCACAGCTGACCGAAGGAATCACCGACCCGGCGGAAAAGGCAAAGCGCATCTATGATTACGTTACCCTGAACGTGCGGTATCACTATCAGCCCGCCTACTTTGTGCAGGACTGCCTGCCCGACCGCTGCGCACGGGACCGGCGCGGTGACTGCGGTATTATGGCCCTGACCTTCATCACCCTCTGCCGTCTGGTGGGCATTCCGGCCCGCTGGCAGAGCGGCCTGTCGGTGTCGCCCACCGGCGTGGGCTGCCACGACTGGGCCATGTTCTACATTGCCCCCAAGGGCTGGATGTATGCCGACTGCTCGTTTGGTGCCTCCATGGCACGGCAGGGCGAGGAAGAGCTGCGCCGCCACTACTTCGGCAGCCTGGACACCGGGCGCATGGTGGCAAACCGCGCCTTTGAGGCACCCTTTGACCCGCCGATGTACGGGTTCCGCTCCGACCCCTATGATAACCAGTCGGGCGAGTGCGAGGTGGACGGCGTGGGCCTTTATGGCGATGCGCTGGATACCCGGAAAGAATTGGTCGATTTCGAGGACTTATAATCAATGGAATTTTTAGCTGGATTGTACACCCTGCTGCTGGTCACCATCTGCCTGCTGCTGGCAGCGGTGCTCTGGAAACTGAACAAGCCCCGGAACGGGGGAGACTACGAGGAGCTCAAGCGCTGGATGCAGCAGCAGCTCGATGCACAGGCAAAAGACTTTGCGGCCAGACAGGCGGCAATGGCGGAGCAGAACTATACCGCCATCCGCAGCGTCAGTGAGACGCTGCAGACCTCGGTGCAGAGCATGAGCACCACGCTGGCACAGGGCCAGAGCGGCCAGCAGCAGATCCTGACCCAGCGGCTCCAGAGTCTGGAGGCCGCCAACACCCAGAAGCTGGAAGAGCTGCGCAAGACCCTTGCGGAAAACATGACCGCCCTGCAGGCCGAGAACGCCAAAAAGCTGGATGAGATCCGCCACACCGTGGATGAGCAACTGCAGGATGCCCTGCAGAAGCGGGTGACCGAGAGCTTCAAGGCTGTGAACGACCAGCTGGAACAGGTGTACAAGGGGCTGGGCGAGATGCAGAACCTTGCCGCCGATGTGGGCGGGCTGAAGCAGGTGCTCTCGAACGTTAAGACCCGCGGCATTCTGGGTGAAATCCAGCTGGGGGCCATTCTGGAAGAGATCCTGGCCCCGGAGCAGTACGAGACCAATGTGGCCACCATCCCGGGCAGCACCCAGCGGGTGGAATATGCCATCAAGATGCCGGGTGCGGACGGCGGCACGGTCTGGCTGCCCATCGACTCCAAATTCCCCGGCGATACCTACGCGCACTTGCAGGATGCCCAGGCCTCCGGCGATGCGCAGGCGGTGGAGAATGCCCGCCATGCGCTGGAACTGGTGCTGCGGAGCGAGGCAAAGGACATCCGGGAAAAGTATGTGGAACCGCCCTACACCACGACCTTTGGCATTCTCTTCCTGCCTTTTGAAGGATTGTACGCCGAGGTGGTGAACGCCGGTCTGCTGGAGGTGCTGCAGCGGGATTATCAGGTGAACATTGCAGGCCCCAGCACCATGGCGGCTCTGCTCAACAGCCTGCAGATGGGCTTCAAGACCCTTGCCATCCAGAAGCGCTCCGGCGAGGTCTGGCAGCTGCTGGGTGCCGTTAAGACGGAGTTCGACAAGTTCGGGCAGGGGCTCTCCAAGATGCAGCAGCGCCTGCGCCAGACCGATGAAGAGCTGGACAACCTCATTGGTGTCCGCAGCCGGGCCATCAGCCGCAAGCTCCGCAGTGTCCAGAGCCTGGATGATGCCAGCGCGGCAGCCCTGCTGGAGCTGGACAACGAGCCCGGCCGGCCGGTGGCAGCAAGACTGCCGGAGGAGCTTGAATAATCTTTAACAATGTGCTATACTAGGAACCGCTATTAGTATTATGCTGCCACTTTTCCGGCACAGCAATATGGATAGAGAGGATGTCTGCTATGAGCGTGAAAAAGATCAGCGAAGCCATTCTGGGCGTGGGTGTGGACGATACCACCATTGACCTGTTCGAGAGCCAGTACCCGGTGCCCACCGGCGTGAGCTACAATTCCTATGTCATTCTGGACGAAAAGACCGCCATTCTGGATACGGTGGACAACCGTGCCACGGAGCCTTGGCTTGCCAACCTGACCGAGGCACTGGCCGGACGCAAGCCGGATTACCTGGTGGTCAGCCACATGGAGCCTGACCACGGTGCCAACATCGCCAGACTGGCCGCCCTCTACCCGGAAATGCAGGTGGTGGGCAACGCCAAGACCTTCCTGTATATGGATCAGTTCTTTGGGGCGGATGCCGTTGCCAAGGAGCGCCGCGTGGTGGTGAAGGACGGCGAGAGCCTGAGCCTGGGTACCCACACCCTGACCTTTGTGCTTGCCCCCATGGTGCACTGGCCCGAGGTCATGGTGAGCTATGAGAGCAGTGAAAAGGTGCTCTTCTCTGCAGACGGCTTTGGCCGGTTTGGTGCAGTGGCCAGGTTTGACGAAAACGCCGACTGGGCCAGCGAGGCCCGCCGCTACTACCTGAACATCGTGGGCAAGTACGGCCCGCAGGTGCAGGCTCTGCTGAAAAAGGCCGCCGCGCTGGATATCGCCACCATCTGCCCCCTGCACGGCCCTGTGCTGACCGGCGATCTGAGCAAGTACCTGAACTACTATGACCTGTGGTCCAGCTACAAGGCTGAGGAGCCGGAGAAGATCCTGGTGGCCAGCGCTTCCATCCACGGCCACACCAGAGCTGCCGCCCACACCATGGCTGAGAAGCTGCGCGCCAAGGGTGCCAAGGTGGTGGAGATGGATCTGACCCGCACCGATGTCTCCTATGCCGTCACTGAGGCCTTCCGCTGCGGCCGGATCGTGCTGGCCTGCGCCACCTACGATGGCTTCCTCTTCCCGCCGATGGAGAATCTGCTGACCCACCTCAAGACCAAGAACTTCCAGGGCCGCACCGTTGGCCTGATGGAGAACGGCACCTGGGCCCCCATGGCTGCAAAGCTGATGCGTGCCGAGCTGGACGGTATGAAGAACATCACCGTCTGTGATGCCGTTGTGACCATCCGCTCTGCCGCCAATGCCGCCGCTGAGGCACAGATGGATGTGCTGGCTGACGAGCTGCTGGCAAAGTAACGAATCGACCCCATAAAAACGAACGAACGCCTGCCGAGTGAGAAAAGCCCGGCAGGCGTTCGTTTTGTCTATGCGGGAGGTATAGCAGAGTAGCATCTTCGCACGGGGGTAGGCGGCAAAGTCTTTTTTGTGTGGAGTTCGCCTTTCTTTGTCAGAACAAATCGTACTGCTTTATAGTTTCAGCTTTTCGGGAATCATGCTTCTCGTAGTAGCCGATCAGGGTACCGTCCTCGTCCCGCAGGGCTACCATGTAGACATCACGGACATGCTTTGGATTGTAGTAGGTATAGACGATGTTATGGCCTGCATCAGCGGCAAACCAGTCCACCACCTTGCGGATGGCTTCCACCGAATGGGGGTTGTGGCAGTTCAGCAGGCTTTTGCCCAGCAGGGAAGCGCCGCCGTATTTTTTGTAATCCACCACGGCGGCAGGGTTCATATAGAGGATGGTGTGATCCAGGTCGCAGATAACCACGGCCTCGCGGTCCTGGTCGATGATGCTTTTGAAATAGGCGTTCAGGTCTGCCATGATGTTGCTCCTTCTTTATTCTTATCCAGCGCGTCGAACTGCCTGAGGATCTGCGGATCCTTCAGCTTGATGACCTTGCCGGTGAGGTAGTGCAGAGTGTTCTCCTCCGGGATATCCAGGAAGCTGATGCGGACGGCGCAGAGAGCCTGCGTCCGGGTGCCGGTGCGCTCGTTCATCTTGCGGTTGCCGTATTTGATATCTCCCAGCACCGGCCTGCCCAGGTAGGCCAGATGCGCGCGGATCTGGTGGGTGCGGCCCGTGACCAGGCCGATCCTGCACAGGGCAAAGGGCCCGGCGGTGCGCAGCACGTCCACATCGGTGATGATCTGCTTGCGGTGCTCATCCTGAGATTGGTGGGCATGGATGCTGACCTTGTTGTTCTTTTCGTCGTGCTCCCACCAGGCGGTGAAGCGGCCCGACTGCGGGATGCCCACGGTGATGGTGTAGTATTCCTTTTTGAGCAGGTCGGTGCGGATGATCTCGTTCATGTCCCGCAGGGCGGCGTAGCTCTTGGCAGCGATGACAAGGCCCTCGGTGCCGCGGTCCAGCCGGTTGCAGATGCCGGGCTTGAAGCGGTTCTCACCGCCCGCATCGTACTCGCCCTTTTGGGCCAGATACTGGGTGAATGCGTCCACAAGGTTGGCATCGCCGGTGCGGTCGCTGTGGCAGAGCAGGTGGGTGGGCTTGTACAGCACGGCAATGTTCTCGTCCTCATAGATGACGGTCACCCTGGGCTGGTTCTGCTGCTTTTTGGGGGCGGGCTTGCGGGCCGCAGGCTTTGCGCCCTCGGGCGGGAAGAATTCATCGTTGATGTACAGCTCAATGAGGTCGCCCGCCTTGAGCCGATCCTCGGGGGCTCCCTTTTTGCCGTTGACCTTGACCCGCTTGTTGCGGAAGCTCTTGTACAGCAGGCTGGTGGGGAGATCGCGGGTCACGCTCTGGACAAAGCGGGAAAGCCGCACGCCCTCGTCGTTTGCGGTGGCAGTGAATTGTTTCATAAGATCGTTCCTTTTGTTGGATGAAAGACAAGCCCTCTCCGTCTTTGCTTCGCAAATCCACCTCTCCCAAAGGGAGAGGCAATGCATCTCCCGGGTTCAGTACATGCTGACCGAGAGCCACAAGGGGCTCTCCCTTTGGGAGAGCTGGCAAAGCCGCAGGCTTTGACTGAGAGGGCATATTGATTCATAAAAAAGCCTTTTCTCTATAATAAACCACCCTTTCTTTGAAGTCAACGCAGAATATTTCCTGTGCCCCCTTGTGTTTTGCTGAAAAAACGGTACTATTAGAGTAATAACGCAAAAGGAGAACGACCATGGCGAAGGAAAGCAGCCAGCATAAGGGGCACCGCCAGCGGATGCGCGCCCGGGTAGAGCAGTACGGACTGGAAAGTCTGGAACCCCACGAAGCGCTGGAATATGTCCTTTATATCACCAACACCCGCAAGGACACCAACGGCCTTGCCCATGTCCTCATAGACCGGTTCGGAGACTTTGCCGGGGTGCTGGATGCTTCCGAGGAGGATCTGCTGACGGTGGAGGGGGTAGGCCCCTCTACCGCCCGGATGCTGCATCTTTTGCCGCAGGTCGGCAGATACTATACCCAGTGTGCGGTAAACGGCAAAAAGTGCATGAAGACCACCGACCAGCTGGTCGAATACCTGATGGCACAGTTTGCCGGGACTGTGCAGGAACGCGCCCTGCTGGCTGCGCTGGATGGCCGCAGCCGCATCAAGGGGCTGTTCTGGCTGCGGGACGGCACCAGCGACCGGGTGAGTCTGGAGATCAAGGATGTGGTGGCGGCAGCCCTCAAGGGCGGTACCGACAGCGTGGTGCTCTGCCATAACCACCCCAACGGCGTGGCCCTGCCCTCGCGGGAGGATCTGATGGCCACCGAGAATATCGTCCGGGCGCTGGGGCTGGTCAAGGTGCATCTGCGGGATCACATCATCCTGACCGAGAGCGAATATTTCTCCATGCGGGAGGCCAACCGTCTGCCGTTCTACGATTTCCAGACCGGGGAGATGCTCAGACCGTATTGATATTATAAAATAATTGTGTTATAATCAACATGAAAAGCACAACTATTTGTAGTTCTATCTGAGAACAGAAAGGAGAACCGAGACATGGCCGATGAACAGTTCCATCTCGTCTCCAACTATGCCCCCACGGGTGACCAGCCCCAGGCCATTGAGCAGCTGGTAGAGGGCGTTGAGCGGGGCGACCGCTGCCAGACCCTGCTGGGTGTGACCGGCAGCGGCAAGACCTTTACCATGGCCAACGTGATCGCCCGGTGCAACCGCCCCACGCTGGTGCTGGCCCATAATAAGACGCTGGCGGCCCAGCTCTGCACCGAGTTCCGCTCGTTCTTCCCGGACAATGCGGTGGAGTATTTTGTTTCCTACTACGATTACTACCAGCCCGAAGCCTACATCCCCAGCACCGATACCTACATTGAAAAGGACAGCGCTATCAACGATGAGATCGACCGCCTGCGTCATTCGGCCACGGCGGCGCTTTCGGAGCGGCGGGATGTCATCATTGTGGCATCGGTGTCCTGTATCTACTCTCTGGGCGACCCCATCGATTACCGCAGCATGGTCATCAGCCTGCGGCCCGGGATGCAGATGGAGCGGGATGACCTGTGCAAAAAGCTGGTCACCCTGCAATATGAGCGGAACGACATCAATTTTATCCGCAATAAGTTCCGTGTTCATGGCGACACGGTGGATATCTATCTGGCCTACATGAGCGACCTTGCCATCCGGGTGGAGTTCTTCGGGGATGAGATCGACCGCATCACGGAGTTCAACCCCGTTACCGGCACCCGGCAGAACGTGGTGAAGCATGTGGCCATCTTCCCGGCCAGCCACTACATCGTCAGCGCCGATAAAAAGGCAGCGGCCATTGAAAAGATCCGCGCCGAGTGTGACGAGCAGGTGAAGAAGTTTACCGCCGAGGGCAAGCTCATCGAGGCCCAGCGCATCCAGCAGCGAACGAACTACGACATCGAGATGCTGACCGAAGTGGGAATCTGCAAGGGCATCGAGAACTACTCGGCGGTGCTGTCGGGCCGTGCGCCGGGCAGCATGCCCACCACCCTGCTGGACTATTTCCCGGAGGATTTTCTGCTCTTTGTGGATGAGAGCCATGTGACCCTGCCGCAGGTGCGCGCCATGTACGGCGGCGACTATGCCCGCAAAAAGACACTGGTGGAATACGGCTTCCGTCTGCCGTCGGCCTTTGACAACCGCCCCCTCAAGTTTGAGGAGGTGGAAAGCAAACTGAACCAGATGGTGTTCGTCTCGGCCACGCCGGGCGAGTACGAGCGCCGGAACAGCACCCGGATCGCGCAGCAGGTCATCCGGCCCACCGGCCTGCTGGACCCGCTGATCTCGGTGCGGCCTGTGGAGGGGCAGGTGACTGACCTGCTGGGCGAGATCAACGCCCGCACGGCGAAGAACGAGCGTGTTCTTGTGACCACCCTGACCAAGAAGATGGCCGAGGACCTGACCGACTTTTTGACTGAGCAGGGCATCAAGGTCAAATATATGCACCACGAGGTGGACACCTTTGAACGGATGGAGATCATCAAAGATCTGCGCCTGGGCTCCATCGATGTGGTGGTGGGCATCAACCTCCTGCGTGAGGGCCTGGATCTGCCCGAGGTCAGCCTTGTGGCGATCCTGGATACCGACAAGGAAGGCTTCCTGCGCAGTGAGACCAGCCTCATCCAGACCATCGGCCGCGCGGCCCGCAACGCAGAGGGTCTGGTCATTATGTACGCGGATGAGGTGACGGACAGCATGGACCGTGCCATCACCGAGACCGAGCGCCGCCGCGCCATCCAGATGGCCTACAATGAGGAGCACGGCATCGTACCTAAGACCATCGTCAAGGCCATTGCGGACAGCATTGAGATCAGCGATAAGGCGGAGAACGCAAAGCGGAATACCCGCCGCATGGGCAAACTGGAGCGGGAAGCTGCCATCGAGCGCCTGACCCGGGAGATGAAGGAGGCCGCCAAGCTGCTGGAATTTGAGCATGCGGCCTTCCTGCGTGACCAGATCGACCGCCTGCGCCGGGGCGAGAACCCCACCGTGGACTCGGATGCCGAGACCGAGCGCAGGCAGAACCATGCACAGACACAGAGAAGAGGGAGAAAGTACCTTGGCAAACGATAAGATCGTCATCAAAGGCGCACGGGAGCACAACCTGAAGAATATTGATCTGACCCTCCCGCGCGAAAAATTCATTGTTATGACCGGCCTGTCCGGTTCCGGCAAGTCGAGCCTTGCCTTCGATACCATTTATGCCGATGGCCAGCGCCGCTATGTGGAGAGCCTTTCCAGCTACGCCCGGATGTTCCTGGGCCGGATGGACAAGCCCGATGTGGATGAGATCACCGGCCTGTCGCCGGCCATTTCCATTGACCAGAAGACCACCAGCCACAACCCCCGCTCTACCGTGGGCACCGTGACCGAGATCTACGATTACCTGCGCCTGCTGTATGCCCGGGTGGGCGTGCCCCACTGCCCGGTGTGCGGCCGCGTCATCAGCCAGCAGACTGTGGACGAGATGGTGGATGCCGTGCTCAAGCTGGAGGACGGCACCAAATTCCAGGTGCTGGCTCCCGTGGTACGCCAGCGCAAGGGCACACAGCAGAAGGAGCTGGATGCCGCCCGGCGGGGCGGCTACTCCCGTGTGAGGATCGACGGCAATCTGTATGACTTGGACGAAGAGATCACGCTGGAAAAGAACATCAAGCACACAGTGGAGATCGTGGTGGATCGCCTTGCCATGCGCAAGGGCATCCGGGGCCGTCTGGCGGATTCGCTGGAAACTGCGCTGGCTCTGACCGGCGGCATCGCCGAGATCGATGTCATCGGTGGGGAGTGCATGACCTTCAGCCAGAACTTTGCCTGCCCGGAGCACGGCATCTCCATCGGGGATCTGTCGCCCCGGCTCTTCTCCTTCAACAACCCCCAGGGTGCCTGTGAGAAGTGCACGGGTCTTGGTACGTTTATGCGGGTGGACGAGGAGCGCATCCTGCCCAATAAGAACCTGTCTATCCGGCAGGGGGCCATCAAGGCCAGCGGCTGGTACTACGCCGAGGGCTCTGTCAGCGAAATGTACTACCTTGGTCTGGGTAAAAAATACGGCTTTACGCTGGACACGCCCATCAAGGATATGAGCACCGAGGCGGTGAACGCCCTGCTCTACGGCACCAACGGCGAAAAGATCGAGATGCACCGAACCAACGAGTTCGGCAGCGGTGTCTACTATAATACGTTTGAGGGCATCGTGGAGAACCTGGAGCGCCGCTTCCGGGAGACCAACAGCGAGTGGATGAAGGAAGAGATCGGCAGCTTCATGTCCGGCGTGGAGTGCCCGGACTGCCACGGCAAGCGCCTGAAACCCGTGGTGCTGGCTGTGACCATCGGGGATAAGAACATCAGCGATTTCTGCGAAATGTCCATCCGGGACGAGCTGAAATTCATTGCCGAGAACGAGCCGAACCTGACCGAAAAGCAGAAGCAGATCGGCGGGCAGATCATGAAGGAGATCCGGAACCGCCTGCAGTTTTTGCAGAGCGTGGGTCTGGATTATCTCACGCTGGCCCGCTCAGCAGGCACTCTTTCCGGCGGTGAGAGCCAGCGCATCCGCCTGACCACTCAAATCGGCAGTGCGCTTTCCGGCGTGCTCTATGTGCTGGACGAGCCGTCCATCGGCTTGCATCAGCGCGATAACGACAAGCTCATTGCCACCCTGAAAAATCTCCGCGACCTCGGCAACACAGTCATTGTGGTGGAGCATGATGAAGATACCATGCGCAGCGCGGATTATATCGTGGATGTAGGCCCGGGCGCAGGCGTGCATGGCGGTGAGATCGTAGCCGCTGGCAGCGTGAAGGACATCTGCAAGGCAAAGCGCAGCATCACCGGTGATTATCTCTCCGGCCGCAAACGCATTGCCGTACCGCAGACCCGCCGCACCGGCAACGGCAATTACCTTACTGTACGGGGTGCACGGGAAAATAACCTGCGCAATATCGACGTGAAATTCCCGCTGGGAGAGTTTATCTGCGTTACCGGCATTTCCGGCTCCGGCAAGTCCAGCCTCATCAACGAAATTCTGTATAAGACGCTTGCCTGCGAGCTGAACGGTGCGCGTTCCCGCGCAGGCAAATGCGATGGGGTAGAAGGGCTGGAATTTGTGGATAAGGTCATCGGTATCGACCAGCAACCCATTGGCCGTACGCCGCGCTCCAATCCGGCCACTTATACCGGTGTGTTCAATGATATCCGCACGGTATTCTCCCAGACACAGGATGCCAAAATGCGCGGTTACGGCCCGGGGCGTTTCAGTTTTAATGTCAAGGGCGGCCGCTGCGAAGCCTGTGAGGGCAACGGTATTCTGCAGATCGAGATGCACTTCCTGCCGGATGTGTACGTGCCCTGCGAGGTATGCAAGGGTGCGCGTTACAACCGCGAAACGCTGGAAGTGAAGTATAAGGAAAAGACCATCTCCGATGTGCTGAACATGACCGTGGAGGAAGCAGTGGTATTCTTTTCCAACCAGCCCAAGATCGCCCGCAAACTGCAGACCCTGTTGGACGTGGGTCTTGGTTATGTAACACTGGGCCAGAGCGCCACCACCCTTTCCGGCGGCGAAGCACAGCGCGTGAAGCTGGCCAATGAGTTGGCCCGCCGCAGCACTGGCAAGACCGTGTATATTCTGGACGAGCCTACTACCGGCCTGCATATTGCAGATGTGCACCGCCTGATCGAGGTGCTGCAGAAGCTGGTAGATGCGGGCAACACGGTTATTGTCATCGAGCACAATCTGGATCTTATCAAGTGCGCCGACCATATCATTGACCTTGGCCCTGAAGGCGGCAGCGCAGGCGGCGAGATCGTGGCCGAAGGCACGCCGGAACAGGTGGCAGAGGTGCCAGGCAGCTTTACCGGCCAGTATCTGAAACCGCTTTTGGAAAAAGACAAGCTCCTGCAAGAAAAAAAGCAAAATAAATAAAGCGCGTACTTTCGCAAAAATCAGACTTTTTACGAAAAAAGCAAAGAAAATTGTAAAAATCTGTTGACAAAACTGCTGTATCTGAGTATAATATCTCATGTCGCCACGCTTCGGTAGGGAAGCGGCGGTCGATATCCGGGTGTAGCGCAGTTTTGGTAGCGCGCTTGAATGGGGTTCAAGAGGCCGTGAGTTCGATTCTCGCCACTCGGACCAAACAAAAATAATCCGAACTTGTTTCCGATAGGAGATGGGTTCGGATTATTTGTTTTCTTCGGAAAATTAGCGTTTGCGAAGCAATGAAAGCCCCAGTGGGGCTTTTAAGCAACTGGAACGGCATTTCTTATTTTTCGCCATTCGAAATCTTCTGTCCCCGCAGCTCCTGCCGGATGGCACGGAACTGCTCCGGCACATCCGCATCGGTCATCGCACCGGGGACATCCACCGTCCCAGCGGCTTTGGCGGCTTCATAGAACCAGCACTTGTATTCCACAGTTTCCAGCGTGTGCTGTAACTGCTGGATTTGCTGGGTGAGCACCTCGCGCTGATGCCGGAACATTTCCAGCCGGGTGTCAATGGTGTCGTCTCCCTGCATGG